>Ga0209212_1004971_pt1 | contig 16126 bp, 21 predicted proteins | sample RifGroC2_FD_183996 | JGI IMG/M metagenome (GOLD analysis project Ga0209212, IMG submission 183996) | Groundwater microbial communities from Rifle, Colorado, USA - Groundwater C2 (SPAdes) (version 2) | ecosystem: Environmental > Aquatic > Deep subsurface > Groundwater | place: Rifle, Colorado...
GAGCTGGGGCCGGTGCGGCGTATAGGATTTCAGCCTTAAGGGCTGGTGGCTGGACGTGTCCCGTGAGAGAGCCTCCTGGAAAGAGCGGCGGTTTTGTTTGGTAGAATTTGAAGGGAACGGGGTCAGGTCTTTACTTTTGACCTGGACTAGCGATTCGGTGGATCGCTAGAGAGCCGCCAGGGAGGCCCGGCGGCTCTGTTTTGGTAGAATACGGGATATGGAAATTAAATCTATTCATGTCTGCATGGAAGTGGCGGATTTTGCCAAGGCTATGGAGTTCTACGGACCGCTATTCGCGGCTGCGGGGTTCGGCAAGGGGTGGGGCGACGGCAAAAGCTACGTGGGGCATACTAATGGCGCCTTTACGGTATTCATAGGCGAGTCAGTTCCTCGGCGGGTTACGCGCAGGGCGCCTACTGGGGAAGAGTTCGTGGTGACGGACCACGTGGGGTTTTCTCTGGCGCGGCGCGAGGACGTGGACGCTATAGACGTGGCCATGCGCAAGGCCGGCTTTGCGCCGCTGTTCCCCGCTGCCGAGTTGCCGGAGTTCGGCCCCGGTTTCTACGCGGTAACGTATTGCGACGCCGACAATAACGTCATAGAGTTCGGCCACCGCGCCGTCACTGCCCAGCCTTCTGCACCAAAAAAATAGCGTTTTTTTGTTTTCGATATTTGGGGGAGGATGTGGCCAGGTCTTTACTTTTGACGTTTAGCGCGGAACCGCCGGGGAAGCCTGGCGGTTTTGTTTTGGTGGAATTTAAATATGAAAGAGCTGCGTAAATTGCGGGCGCTGGCGGCGGCGCGCTCGCTATTGGAGGCGCCCACGCTGCAGCAGGGGGTGGACAGGCTGGGCTTCGTGCAGGCGGATCCTATACGGTCGCCTGCGCGCGCGCAGGACTTGATACTGCGCCACCGGGTGGCCGGCTACCGGGCCGGGGACCTGGAGCGGTTCTACCCGCGGCTGGATATCGAAGAGGATTATCTTTACGCCTATGGTTTTGTGTCGCGCGAAGTGTGGCGGTTGCTGCATCCGCGCGGCGGCGGCGCGCCCGGAGCTTTTGAAAAGAAGGTGCTGGCGGCGGTGGCCGACCAGGGCGAGGCGCACCCGGCCGCGCTGGAGAAGCTATTGGGCGCGCGGCGTATTACCAACGCCTGGGGCGGTCTGTCCAAGGCCACCACGCAGGCGCTGGACTGGCTGCATTACCGCGGCCTGCTGCGGGTAGTCCGGCGAGAGAACGGCATACGGGTGTTCGCGGCGGCCCGCCCGGTGGCGGAAGTGCTGCCTCCGGCCCAGCGCATGCGGGAGCGCGTGCTGACTCTGGTGAATATACTGGCTCCCGTGCCGTTGCGCCAGTTGCGAGCCATGGCCGCGCGGCCGCTGCGCAGGTATTTCCCGGGCCTGGGCGCGGCGCCGGCTTTTCTGGCGGCTATGATAAAGGACGGGGCGCTGGCGGTGGTGAAGGCCGGCGGCGAGGACTATGTTCTGCCTCCAGGCTGCGCCCTGGCCGCCGAGGCGCCGCGCAGGGTCAGTTTCCTGGCCCCGTTCGACCCGCTGGTCTGGGACAGGAACCGCTTTAAACAATTCTGGGGCTGGGAGTACAGGTTTGAGGCCTACACCCCGGAGGCAAAACGCGTGCGCGGTTATTACGCCATGCCGCTGCTATGGGGAGACAATGTTGTGGGCTGGGCCAACGCCTCCGTACGCGACGGGCGACTGGGCGTGGAATGCGGTTTCTCCGCTGCGCGGCCTTCGGATGCCGTCTTCAAGCGCGAGCTGGAAGCGGAGAAGGCCCGCCTTGCGGCTTTCCTCGGCGCGCGGCTTTAGCAGGCCTGAGGGGGATGGGGTCAGGTCTTTACTTTTGACCTTTAGCGCGGAGCCGCCGGGGAAGCCCGGCGGTTTTGTTTGGTAGAATTTGGGGATGAACTCTACACTCAAGCTTCTGACCGTGCGCCGCAGCTGCAGGGTTTTCAAGCCCAAGCGGGTGTCGCCTGCGGTGGTGTCTCAACTGATAGAGGCCGGCATACACGCGCCTACCGGCGGTAACCTGCAGCCGTACTCCATAATAAAGGTAGAGAAGGCTGCGTCGAGAAAGAAACTGGCGCGGCTGTGCTGGCAGGATTTTCTGGCTAAGGCGCCGCTGCACTTCATTTTTTGCGTGGACCTTTACAGGCAGAGGCGCTGGGCGCGCCTGGAGAAGGCCCCGTATTCGGCGGATCGGGCGCTGCGCCCGTTCTGGATAGCTTTCCAGGACACCATGATCTGCGCGCAGAACCTCTGTGTTGCCGCTGACGCGCTTGGGCTGGGGTCCGTCTACATCGGCCCGGTATTCGACCGCATGGCGGAGATACGGCGCATGTGCCGGCTGCCTAAGGGGGTGGTCCCCGTGGTCCTGCTGGCGGTAGGGTATCCCAAGGTTACTCCGCCGGTGCGTAAGAAGCTGCCCGCCAGCGTGCTGGTGCATAACGAGACGTACCGGAACATGTCGGATAGGGAGCTTCTGAAAGTTTTTAGGGAAAAATATGCTGGCGTGACCCGGGAGCTAACTCCCGAAGGGCTGAAGTCGCTATCTAGCGCGGCTCGTGTGGCGAACGGCCCCGGGTTTGCGCAGAAGTGCGTGGCCGATGCAAAGAAACGCGGGTCCCTCAATGCCCCCCAGATCGTGTTCGGTCTGAATTACCGCGCGGATGTCCTGCTGAAGAATACACGCAAGCATCTGCGTATGCTGGCGGCCACCGGTCTTGGTTGGGCTGACCTTTTGGGATAGAGACGCTCATTGCTTATACCTGACGGAACCGCCGGGGAAGCACGGAGGGTTTGGTAGAATTAAGACTATTGGGGATGATGACAGAGAGGAATCATGAAAAAACTTAAGCCTTATAATGTTGCTCCGGACGGGTTGCTGTATAAAGTGAGGAAGCTGTCGGAAGTGAGCCAGAAACTTATCGACGTTGTGGGCTGGGACGAAAAGCATATCCGTATAGGTTTTGATTTCAAGCCTATGCCGCTGCCCGCCAAGCCGCCGCAAGTTCGCGTGTCGCGCAAGTATTCATCTCGACTGGCCTGTTACTCTCCTGGCCTGGGGTTGAAGACCGCGGGGAAGCCATGCCAGGCCCCCGGCATAGAGGCGCGGCCTCCCAAGAGCCTGTCGGAGCTTAAGAAAACATTGCGGATTTCCTATCGCACTTATGTTAAGCAGTGGGGAAAGCTTACGCCGACCGGATTGATAAGGAATTATTCCAAGTACGAACGGGAATACCCCAAAAAGATAACAGCGTTGCTGATATTTAAGAAAGGCCGGCTGGCAGGGGTGGTGCACCATATAAAGACCGTGGGCGTATTGCGTGATAAACAGAACCTTATCACGTGGTATGCGCTGGTCCCGGGGCTGACCGCCGGCGAGCGAGCCGCGGCAAATTACCTGGCCGCTCTTTGGCTCAAGAAAACGACCAGTAGGCGTATCTCTACGCTGGTGGAACTTTTTGAGCGTGATAGTTTTAAGTTCTTCTCCGGGCTCGGTTTTATCACCCGCCGGATCATCTTTGAACGGCAGTAAAAGAGCCTGGCCAGGGACGTCGTTGCTTATTTGGTTGACTTTGGGAGACAGGACCGCCGGGGAAGCCCGGCGGTTCTGTTTTGGTAGAATAGGGATGCCGGAGAACTGGGGATAAGCAGGACAAACTTTTAAGATGGAGATAACCAGGACGTTGTGTGTGACTGAACGCAAGGCGTGGCGCGCCTGGCTGGCTAAGCATTATAAGAGCGAGCGCGAGATCTGGCTGGTCTACTACAGGGCCGGTACCGGCCATGCGCGCATAAGTTACAACGACGCGGTGGAAGAGGCGCTCTGCTACGGTTGGATAGATAGTACGGCCAAGAAAATGGATGAGCAACGCTACGCCCAGCGCTTTACCCCGCGGCGGCCGGGCAGTAATCTGTCCGAGATGAACAAGGAACGGCTCAAGAAGTTGGTGGCACAGAAAAAGATGACAAAGGCCGGGCTGGACGCCATTGCTCATGTATTCTCCCCGGAGAAGTATAGGACCGGGGATTTTACGATAGCAGCCGATATCCTCGCCGCGCTCAAGGCTGACAGGTGCGCCTGGGCAAACTTCCGGAAGTTGCCGGAAAGCTATAAGCGTATCCGTGTGGGTTACCTGGAAAGCCAGCGGCGCCACGGCGACGATGCCCTGCAGCGCAGCCTCCGGCACTTCGTGAAGATGACGGCCGCCGGCAAGCGCATCGGTTTTGTGAAGGAAATGCGATAAGGGAACGGGGTCGGGTCTTTACTTTTGACCTGGGGGGATAGGGGACGTTCATCCCAAATGCCTAACTGAGCCGCCGGGGAAGTCCTGCGGTTCAGTTTCGAAATTGATAATATATGCGGGAGATCACTGCAGGGGGAGACATGGAACTTAAACCGCTCAAGAAGATAGGCACTTTCAGGCTGTACAAGCTTAAGAAGTTCTCGCAGCTTAACAACGAGCTGCTGGCCGGGCTTCATAAGGCCTGGCCGCGCGGCGCCACGCACGCCGTGTTCCAGTTCGGGGAGCCCATTACGAACGAGTGGCGCGTCACCGAACCGCTGCTGCCCAAGTATAATGTCGCGCTTATTTACACGGCTAAACCATCCGCGATAAAAGCCAGGAAGGTCGTTCTCCCCGAGTATCTTGTCCCCGGGCGGCTGGGCGCCGCTAAAGCGCAGGCATTCTACAAAGGCCTGCTGCGGGATACGCACAAGAAGATAAAAAAGCTGGGTCCTGCCTTCAAGGCGGAGAGGCGCGTCGCGCTGGCGGCTCTCAAGAAGGCCACTCATGAGTCCCTGTTCAAGGCCGGCCGTCCCGTTACGCTTTTTGCCAGGTACCGCCGGAAGAACTATATCGGCAAGCAATGCGACTGGATGCTTACCGGCTGGATAGATCCCTCTGTGTTAAAGCGCGATGGGAAAATTCTGGAAGAATATTTCTGGGGATTCGCGAAAAAAGCCGCGCTGCCAATGGACTTCAAGACACGCTCTTTCATGCGGAAGAGCCAGCAAAACGCCCGGGCCAGGGGCTTTAAGCCGAATTACGTTACGGTGGCCAAGATGGCCTGAAGAGGGCTAGCGGCCGCATTGGTCGGAACCGCCGGGGAAGCCCGGCGGTTCTTTTTTGAGCGACACTACGCTGTCGGGGCGGTCTGCTAGGATATTGGCGGGAAGGGGGCGCTATGAAAGAACTTATGCCGCTGGAAATGATAGAGCGGAAGATCTACCTGATACGCGGGCACAGGGTTATGCTGGACAAGGACCTGGCGGAGATGTATGAGGTGCTGACCAAGAATCTGAATAAAGCCGTTTCCCGGAACATTGAGAGTTTTCCTGCGGATTTTATGTTCCAGCTTACGGCTGAAGAGTACAAATCTCTAAGGTTCCAATTTGGAACCTTAAAGAGAGGTTCCCACTCCAAGTATCTGCCGCGCGTGTTCATGGAGCAGGGGGTGTCCATGCTCTCCAGCGTGCTTAAGAGTAAACGCGCCAGAATGGTCAACATTCAGATAATGCGCACGTTCGTTAAATTGCGCGAGCTGCTGAACACCCATAAAGAGCTGGCCCGCAAACTGGAGGAACTGGAGAAGAAATACGACGCGCAGTTCAGGAGCGTCTTCGACGCTATCAGGGCGCTTATGGAGGCACCGGGGCCGGAGCCCAAGCGGATAGAGGGGTTCAAGCCCTGAATGGCGGTTTTGTTTTGGTAGAATTTGGGGATGATCAGGATAATATTTATTGTGGTGTTCCTGGGGTTTTTTGCGCTGAATACGCTGCAGGAGAAGGGGTTTAAGGCGCGCGGGGTGGAGACGGACGGGGAGCGGCCGGTGGGGAAATGGGTCTTCGCGCTGGGCAAGCTCTCAACTATTCTGTGCTGGGCGGCGGCCTTCGCGCAGGCCGTGGGGTTGAACATGCGGCTGGTGGCGGTGCCGCCTGGTTTTGAGGCCGCGGCGGCCGGGCTGTTCCTGGGCGGGTTCGTTGTGCTGGGGCTGGCCTACCGCTGGCTGGGGGACGCCAACACAACGGGGCTGCCGAAAGCCGGCACAGAGCTGCGCACCGCCGGCATCTACGCTTATTCGCGCAATCCGCTGTACGCGGGCCTTTACCTGATGACGGCCGGCGCGGTGATCTACTGCGGCTGCGCCTTGGTGCTGGCGCTGGGCGTTGCCGCCGTGGCGGTGCATCACCGCATAGTGCTGGCGGAGGAGAAGTTCCTGCTGGCGCGCTTCGGGGCGGCCTACGAGGAGTACAAGGGGCGCGTCAGGCGCTACTTTTAGTGTTGGAACGTGCCGGGTCTTTGTTTTTGACCTTTAATGCGGAGCCGCCGGGGAAGCCCGGCGGTTTTGTTTTGCCCGACAGGACGGTGTCGGGTTGGGCTGGTATGCTATTTGCAGGGCTGGGGGCCTTGACTATATATACAAATGTATTACAATATGGGGAGGGGGCATGATACGCTGGGACCCTGAGAAAAGCGTGCGGCTCAAGCGGGAAAGGGGGGTGTCGTTCGAGGAGATACTGCAGGCGGAGGTTCTTTGCGCAATAAGGCACAGCGGCCGGCCGGGGCAGAGGGTGCTGCTGGTTCGCCACGGCGGATATGTCTGGGCGGTGCCGTATGTGCTGAACGGGGATGAGGTGTTCCTCAAAACGCTGTTCCCCAGCCGGAAATACACCAGGCTGGTCAAGGAGGGGAAGTTGCCATGAAAAGATCTAAGCTTACGAAAAGTGAGAAGGCCATAGAACGCGCACTGGAGCGCGGGGAATATGTACGCGTGAGCCCGGAGGAGGAGCGGCTTCTGGCGGAAGCCATTGCGGCCCACCGCAGGGATGCCGTGCTTAATATCCGCATAAACAGCCGCGACCTGGCGAACCTCAAGGAAAAAGCCAGGAAACTGCACGTCCCGTACCAGACTTTCATCACCGAGATACTTCACCTCTACGCGCGGTAAAGGATGGCGCGGCAGCAGGACCGCCGGGGAAGCCCGGCGGTTTTGTTTTGGTAGAATTGGGGGATGAAGAAGGAAGCTTTGCTGGTGAGCGCTTGTTTGCTGGGGGAGAAGTGCCGGTATGATGGCGGCAGCAAGTACTGCGCCAGGACCGAGCAATTAGCGAAGCGCTATGAGCTGGTGCCGGTCTGTCCTGAGGTGCTGGGCGGTTTGTCCACGCCTCGGCCGCCTTCGGAGATACTGGGGGAGCGGGTGATCACCATAGACGGCAGGGACGTTACGGCGCAGTTCAGGCTGGGGGCCGAGCGTTCGCTGGAGGCGGCGCGCAAGGCGGGGGCCGTGAAGGCGCTGCTGAAGTCGGGCAGCCCGTCCTGCGGGCGCGGGCTGGTGCACGACGGTCTCTTCTCGGGCAAACTGGTGCCCGGCAGCGGCGTAACGGCGGCCCTGCTCGAAAAGAACGGCATAGCCGTCTATACTGAACTCGACTTTGAGCCCCTGGAACGTTGAAAAGAGGGTGATGCTGAACCGCCGGGTAAGCCCGGCGGTTTTGTTTTGGGCGGAAAGATTCGGCGTGTCCGGTTGTATATAATATCGGGAGGACGAATGGACGAAACTGATATTCAGATACTGGACAGGGTGGCCGCAGGCGACAGGGAGGCCTTTGCGGAGATAGTGGCGCGTTATCAGCGCCGGCTGTTCGACCTGGCTTTCCGAATGACCGGAAACACTTCCGAGGCGGAAGATATAGTGCAGACCGCCTTTATAAGGATGTATTCTTCTCTGCCTTCGTACAGGCGGGAGCTGGCCTTCGGGAACTGGGCGTACACTATAACGCTGAACCTGGCGCGCAACCGGCTCCGACGCGGCGGCCTGCTGCGTTTCCTGCCGTTCCTGAGCGGCACAGAGGGCGAAGCCGGCGCCGTGCCGGAGCCGGAGGACCCCGGCAGCGGGCCGGAAGACAGGCTGGCCGCACGGGACATGCGCGGTGCGCTGGAAGCCGCTATGGCCGGGCTGCCGTCCGATCTGAAGGAGGCCTTCGTGCTGTTCCATATCCACAAGGTTCCCGCTAAGGACATAGCGGAGACGCTGGGAGTGTCTCCCAACGCCGTAAGCCTGCGCCTGTTCAAGGCGCGCGAACGGCTAAGCAGAGAGTTGTCGCCGGTCTACCCGGAACACTACGGCGGATAAGGAGGGGGACATGGAAAATACTGATATGGAAAATAAATTCAACGAAGCGTGCGCAGGCATGGAACTTAAGGATTGCCGCGACCTGCGGCCCGGGGTCATGGCCGCCATCCGTGGAGGCGCCGCGGCCCGGACGTATCGCAGGCCGCTGTGGGCGGCCGGTTTCGCCGCCGCCGCGGTGGTGCTTATGCTGGCCATCCCGGGCGCCACGCAGAGCATAGTGAACGGCATTAAGCGGCTCTTCTCTAGCGAATATGCCGTGAAGATAGGCGACCAGCCGGAGGTCGGAGGCACCCTTATCTCGGCCGATGGGGAGCTGAAAGAGATAAAGGCAGGGGATATGCTGCTGCAGGTTAGGGTGACGTCGCTGGACGAGAAGATGGCCAAGGTGCAGCTTATCTTGTCCTATGAGCGGAGCGGCCCGGGCGGCGTGGAGAGAAAGATATTCTCCAAGCCGACTATAATGGCGATGAAGGGAAAGCAGTTCGAAATGATGGTGAGCAACAATCTGGGCGTGCCGGTGTATAAGTTCAGGATGACCCCGGTGGAGAAAGGTGCCGCCGAGTATTCCGGGCGGCTGGTTCCGCTTTCGTCCGGAGGTCAATAAAGCCGCGTGCCGTTAACGTGACGCGCTGCCGCCGGGGAAGCCCGGCGGTTTTGTTTTGCTAGAATCTGGGGAATGGAAGATGGAACGGGAACAAGGAAGATAGCGGCGCTGGACTGGTTTTATTATTTGGCGCCGGTGTGGATGGCGCTGGAGATCTTTATCTGGCCGAATTTCCGGGCGGGGGCGGTGGTGGGGGGCGGTCTGGCCGGGACCGTTGGTTTTTACGCGGTTGAAGGCGGGATAGGGGCGGCGCTGTGGTACAGACTGCGCTACGCGGGGCTGGCCGCGCTGGCGGAAAACGTTCTTTACCTGGTACTGGTGCTCAAGTTCATTCTGCTTTCGCCTTTGGATACTGCCCTGGCGCTGGCGAACGACGCCCCTGAGGCGGCCGGTACGGCGGTTTCTTACGCGGCGGCCCTGCCCGGGGCGCTGGTGTCCATGGTGCAGGTGGGATTCAGGCTGAAAAGGCAGTTGAATCATTAAATCGTGAAATGGCGAAGGAGCCGCCGGGGAAACCCGGCGGTTCTGTTTTGGCTGGAAACAGGGCTTGACCGTCGCTCGCGTAATTGTGCAGGATAGCCTTAGTTGGGGGGGCTGATGTTCAAAACAGAGAAGACCGTTAATAGACTGATATTCGCCATGGCCGCTTTTCTGGTCGCCGGCCTGGCGGCGTCGCTCTTTTTTAATATCCGCCATGTAAAAGAGCATTACCTCGATCTGGCTATCTTTTCCGCCCGCTCGGTGTTCCAATCTGCCGTGGAAATACGGCGGTGGAACGCCGATCACGGCGGCGTATATGTCCCAATTACCGAAAAGAGCCAGCCGAATCCGTACCTGAAGGACCCTCGGCGGGACGTGGCGACAACCGACGGGGTCAAGCTGACCAAGATAAACCCGGCGTACATGACAAGGCTCATTTCCGAGCATATGGCCGCGCAACGCGGTATCAGGATGCACATAACAAGCCTTAAGACCATCCGGCCCCTCAATGCCCCGGACGAGTGGGAGAGGTCCGCCCTCGCAAGATTCGAGACCGGTGAAAAAGAGGTCCACCTCGTTAAGGGAGAGAATGTTTTCAGGTACATGGCGCCGCTGTCGGTGGAGGCCTCTTGCTTGCCCTGCCATGCCGCGCAGGGTTACAAGGAAGGGGATATCCGCGGCGGCATCAGCGTAGATATCCCGTATTCCCCATACCATGCCGTTATCCGGGCGCATATTATAGAACTGGTGGCGACGCATCTGGCCTTCTTCGTGTTGGGGCTTGTCGTGATCGCGGTGCTGGGGTGGGCGATATCCGGCAGTGTCAGGGAGCTTTCCGACTCGCTGTCACGCGTGAGAAAACTGGAGGGGATACTGCCGATATGCTCTGGCTGCAAGAAAATACGCACCCAGGGTTTGGACCCGCAAGCGTCCGCCTCCTGGGTCCCTTTGGAGCTGTATATCTCCGGCAAAACAGACGCTTCTTTCAGTCATGGGCTATGTCCGGAATGCGCGAAAAGGCTCTACCCGGAATATTCCCAGTGAGCCGTGCAAGTCCGCCGGGGAAGCCCGGCGGTTCTGTTTTGGTAGAATGAAGGGGGAGACTTAAGGATATCAGGGGAGGTTCTGTGAACAAGTTCGAGATCTACATCATTGCCGGGTTCGTGGGCGGGATAGCGCGGGGGCTTTCCAGTTTTCTTAAGAAGCAGCGGGCGGGGAACGCGCCAAAGTTCAATTATCAGTATTTTTTCACCACGGTTTTCTTTTCGGGCATCCTGGGCGGAATAGCCGGCGCGCTGGCCGAGAACAACTGGAAGACGTCCTTCCTGGCCGGCTACGCCGGTATAGACTTCCTGGAGAACATGTACAAGTCCAGCCCGTTCGCCAAACTGGCCAAAGCCGCCGCCAAGTAGCTCTCGGTAAGGGGATATGCCGCACCACCGCAAAATACTTATCGTCGAGGATAATCCCGAGCTGGCCTGGCTGCTCGCGGATTGTCTGAAGCTCGAGGGGTATAAGACCAAGATCGCCGCCAACGGGGCGGAGGGCGTGAAGCTGGCGCTTTCCTACCTCCCGGACCTGGTGCTGCTGGATTACAATCTTGGCGACATGACCGGGCACGACGTGGCCGTGGCCATAAAGAACATGCAGAAAACTTCCGCGACCCCTTTCATAGTGCTGTCCGCCGTTGGGGCCGACCCCATGCTGGTGAGCGGGTTCGCCAGGCTGCCCAATTGCCGGGGCACGCTGTCGAAGGTGCTCTCCACCAGGGAAGTGCTCAAGGCCATACACCGCGTGCTTCCCGCCAGGGAAAAACCGCATTGAGGCGGATAACGGATCGGAGTCAGGGTGTTAGGGAGGGAGATCATGGACGAGAAATTAAAATTATGGCTGGTGCCGGGGCTGAGGGCGGCGGCGTGGGTGTATCTTGCGCTTAGCGTGGCGGCGGTGGCGGTGGCCGCGTACGGGCGCTTTCTGGCGAGAGTCCCCGGGAACGGTTTGGGGTTCTACGACGCGCTGATAATGCTGCTGGCCCTGGCCGTAGCGGCCGGCGGCTTCTGGTTGCTGAGGTTCATAGCGAAGCGCCTGGATACGGCGCAATAACAGGGGGTTCCCGGGGGCCCTTGCGCATGCCGGGGGCGTCTGTTAGACTATTTGTTAGAGGTTTTTGAGAATATGAACTTAGGAAGATACCTGTGCCTGCTGGCCCTGGCCGCGCTGCTCGCGCCGCCGCCGGCCTTTTGCGCCGAAGGAAAAACGGCGTGGGGCGCGCGCGTCTCCGATAACTACAATGTGTGGGCCTGGCTCTCCGAGTACGCCGGCGAGGACCAGGAGAGCTGGGACGAACAGGAGCGCGAGCAGCAGGACGCCGCGCTGGCCAAGGCCAAGGCCGGCTGCGAAAAGGCCGGTTCACGGCTGGCCGCCACCCGGAACCAGACCGACGGCATGGCCATACTGGTGCTCAGCGAGAATGACCTGGGGCAGATAGGCGTCTGCGTGAAGGGCGGCGAGACCATCGCGCCCGCCCTGGAGCAGAAGAAGGCGCGCCTGGCCAGTATACGCGCTAAAGCTTTGAAGGGGCAGTATCTAGAGGCCGACATGCTCTGGATGAAGGAGAACAATATAACCCTGCCGCAGGAAGGGCCGACCGCGGAGGAAAGGGCGGCTAAAGAGGCCAGCATCGCCAAAAGCCAGAAGCAGAAGTACGCCGCCGCCAAGCAGAAGTATGGCAAGCTCAAAGGCCAGGACGCGAAGGGCCTGGCTCAATTGTATGACGGCGGCAAAGGCTCCGGCGCGGCCGGGGACCCGGCGCTGGCCGCCGACCTTTCCGGCGCGAAAGGCAAGCACCTCGGGCTGGCCAAACCTGAACTCCGTAAACCCACTACCAAGAGCCTGACGGCCGCAGCGCCGCCTGCCATGGCGGGCGCGGCTCCCAAACCCGCGGCGCCTAAGCCGGCGGTTACGGCCGGCAAGGAGCCGTCCTACCGCGAGGGAAGCGCGTCGGACCCTACCATCTATTTCGAAGACCCCGCCGTGAAGAAGGCCGTGGCCAAGGTCTGGGCCAAGGCGGAGGAGAAGCTGGCGGACCCCAAGTACCGCAGCGACACCTACACCAGCAATCCCATAGCCAAGGCCGTCTATAACAACCTGGCTTCCACGCGCGTAAAGACCGCCATGGCCGCCAACGAGATCATGATGGGCTACCGCTACAACGGCGAGGACGACGTTAAAGCTTTCCAGAAGGATTTCGGAGTGAAGCTGACCCAGTCCCAGATCGCCGACATAGACCATTTCTATTCTGGCGCCTCTTATTCGGCCATTCCCGTGGTGGGCGCGGTGGGCGGCGTGTTCTTCTCCGTCGCCTATGACGGCGTTTTCGATATAGGCAAGGGCTGGATAAAGAGCGGCAACGGCCGCGTGAAGTACAACGTGCGGCAGGTGGGCGTGGATACCCAGGGTTGCGCTTTCGGCATGGCCCTTACCGGCACCGATATCGGCGAAGGCACGGCCAAGATGCTGCAGTAGCCGCCCGCGAACTTCAGCTGCTGACCGCCGGGAAATCCCGGCGGTTTATTTTTTTGCCCAATGTGCCCAGGCCGGCGCAGGCAAAGGGCGTGGGACCTTTGTCTGGCGCGGGTAGGCACACCGACTCTTACGCCGCGGCGCGCCGTGGAGTAGACTATACGGGTGGACGGACGGTCGGGAGGATGATTCGATGAAAAAAATGATCAGCGGCGCGGTTCTGACGGCTGTGATGTTCTCGGCGGCGGGCGTTTTCGCCCAGGAAGAGAAGGGCATATACGGTACCGACGACAGGCAGGACTATTTCCAGGTTTCAGAAGCCCGCCGCAAACTGGCGGATTCCACGGTGTCCTTCTTCGAAGCGGCGGACGTAGCGCAGGACGGCCTGCTGTCCCTGGAGAATTTCGGCGAGAAAGCGCAGCTCTGCAAGAAAGAGCCCTTCCGTGAACAGCCCATTGGCGCTTTCTGCTCCGGTTCACTGGTGGCGCCGGACCTGGTGATGACCGCCGGCCACTGTGTGACGACCACCTTAGACTGTGCCAAGGCCAAGATGGTGTTCGGCTACGCCGTAAAGGAACAGGGCAAGAACCCTTCCCGCGTTGATCCCTCCGAAGTTTATACCTGTAAGGGCATAGTGGCGCGCGACCAGGACGACAAGGGCGCCGACTATGCCCTAATAAAGCTGGACCGCCCGGTGCCAAACCATGCGCCGCTTCCGGTTAACCGCAGCGGCGGCGTGGGCGAGGGGACCAAGCTGTTCGTGATCGGCCACCCGGTGGGCCTGCCTGTCAAGATAGCCAGCGGCGCCACGGTGCGCAATGTCTTCAACTATGCCGGTTACTTCACCGCCAATCTCGACACCTATGGCGGCAACTCCGGCAGCGCGGTTTTCAACGAGGAGACCGGGCTGATAGAGGGCATACTGGTGCGCGGCGGCACGGACTTCGAAGTGAAAGACCCGCTCTTTGGCCCCAAGTGCCGCGCCTCCGTTAAGGTAAGCGACGAAGGCGGCCGCGGCGAGGACGTGACCAGCGTCTCCCAGGTGCTCAATTACATCCCGCTGCCCGGCCAGCCCAGCCCCGAGGTGGCGCTCCCGGTAAACCCCGAGGTAACCTCTATGCTCGGCAACTGCAAGGACCCGGGCCCGGGTGCGAGCATAGCCGAACTGATGGCCTATGTCGACTGCCTGACCGCTCAGCTCAGCGCCGCCAAGCCGTAGCGCTCCGGGCGTCCCGTAAGACAGCGCGAAACCGCCGGATTTCCCGGCGGTTTTGTTTTGAGGGGGAGGTCCCGCTGAAAATAGGCGAGAAAGTACTTGATACGGGGGTAAAAACTTTGAATAATTGGGGTTAGCGTCCTTCGGGACGAGGAGAGAAATGACGACTAAAATTACACTTGTGCTTTCGATGTCGCTGAACGTGGTGCTTGGTCTCGCTATCCTGCAGACCAATAAGAGGCCTGTGTCCCTGGGTGATTTCAGGGACGCGGTGGCCTCCGCGCCCGCCGAAGTTCCGCCGCCGCCCGCGGCCGAAACCGCCCTGGTGGAAGTGACCCACGCGGCGCCCGTAGTGGAACAGCTGCCCCCGCCCCCCGCCGTCATAGTGGCCAACGACTGGGCCGCTTATAAGCAGGAGATGGCGGAAGATAAGGACGTGCTGGTAAGCAACATTTTCCGCTCCGATAAGAACGCCGAAAGGGCCATGAACGCGGCGGTGGACAGGCTGCAGGGCTCCGGGAAAGAGGTGCTTTTTTCCTGCCTCATGCCGGCTACCGGCGGCGGCGTGTTCTACCTGGTCCGGCTGGTCTCCAATACCCCGGAGATCCCCAGGATGACGTCCATGGCCGAGCTGGCCGCTAAGGAATATGTCAAGGAAGTGCAGTTCATAACGGACAGGACCGAAAAAGAAGTCTGGGGTTCTATCTAAAAAAGACCGCCAGCAGGTCGCGAACCGCCGGGCCCTCCCGGCGGTTTTGTTTTGGGCTGGGACAAAGGGCCCAGGCCGGGGGCGCCATTTTTCAGCGGGATAGCGGGTCTTTCTGCTCTATGTATCCCTGAAGGGTTCGGCTAGAATATCTTATATATTCCGCTCCGGGAGGCCGGGGCTTAGGGGTACGTTAATGAAAAAAACATTCCGTGCGGTGTCGTTGGTTCCCTCTCTTCTGATAGCCTCGGGCGTGGTTTTCGCCTCAAACGGGTCTGTCATGCAACTGTCGGATGTCAGCGACAGTGTTAAGGAAATAATGCAGGAGCAGAAGGACTTCGAAGGGAAGCCGCTGCCTCCTGGCGTGCATCCGGGCCAGCCCGGGCACCCCGAACATCCGCCCAAGCCGGACCATCCCGGCCAGCCGCCGCAGCCCCCCAAGCCGCCGCAGCCTCCTCAGCCCCCGCAGCCGCCCCAGCCGCCGGCTCCGGTGGACACTACCCACGCTTATAACGCCGGCCTGCGTGACGGCCATGAAAGAGGCGCCAGGGAAGGCCGCCGCGAAGGTTATTCCGACGGCATCAACGAAGGCGAACGGGAAGGCCGCCGCAAAGGCACCGACGACGGCAACAGGGCCGGCAGGGAAGCCGGCTACCGCGACGGTTACGGCGTGGACCAGTCCATGGGAACGCAGAACGGCAGCTCGGCCGGCCAGACCGCCGGCGTGAACAGCGGCACCGAAGCCGGCAAGCGCCGCTGCTACGACGAAGGTTATACCAGCGGCTACAACACCTCCTACGAAGAGGCCAGGAAACAGGGCCTGCAGGACGCAGCTTCCTACAGCGCCGGCTACGCCAGGGGGCAGGCAGACGCGGCTACCATAGAGGCCGGCAACGGCCAGAAGGCCGGCTACCAGGCCGGGTTCAGCCAGCGTGAGACCGAACTCGAGAGCGCTTCCTTCGACATGAAGGCCCTGGGCGGCGTCCTGACGAAGGGCGTGCCCGGAGTGAAACTGGACCTTAATATAACGGAAGCCCGTTACGGTTACGCTACCCCGGAAGAGCGCCAGGCCTACGACCGCGGCTATAAGGAAGGCTACCAGCGCGGCTACCGCCGGGCTTACGAAGACGCCAAGCGGGAAGGCTACAACGAAAGGTTCACCATGGCCTACAGGCGGGCCTACGACTCGCAGTATTCCATAAGCTACCGCAACGGCTATGCCGAAGGGAAAACGGCGGGCTACCAGGCGGCTTACAACTCGGCTTACAACTCGGCCTATTCCCACTACTATGAGGAATACAGCCGCAGGGAATACGCCGACCAGCGCGCCCTGGGCCTGAGCAACGGCCGGGCCACCGGCAAGAAAGAAGGCTTCGAGGCCGGCTGCGCCGAGAATAACAAGCGCGGCTACGACGACGGCTACCAGAAAACCGCCGCCGAGGG
>Ga0209212_1004974_pt1 | contig 16120 bp, 8 predicted proteins | sample RifGroC2_FD_183996 | JGI IMG/M metagenome (GOLD analysis project Ga0209212, IMG submission 183996) | Groundwater microbial communities from Rifle, Colorado, USA - Groundwater C2 (SPAdes) (version 2) | ecosystem: Environmental > Aquatic > Deep subsurface > Groundwater | place: Rifle, Colorado...
AAGATCAGATAATCAGTGGTCCCGGCCACCCCTCCTTCAAAAGGAGGGGAAACTTTTTCAGACTCTAAATTTACAATACTATCCTTAGCTTGACGGCTATGCCCTTTAGGGGGGCAGGGGGGCTGCTCATTGAGGCAGAGAATTCATAAATAACTTATCTTTATCCCCATGAAAGACCTCCTCTTACTCCTTGCCCGTTACCCCTATGATTCGTCAAGCAGGGATACTTTAACCAGGTTGCTGAGTGAGGTAAATGACTGGGAGGTGTTTGTGAAACTGGTAAACGACCATGGCATAATTGCCCTGGCAGCATATAACATAAAGGAGGTCAGGCTCGAGAGCCTGGTTCCTGCAAAGGCAATGACAATGCTTGAAAACGGACTGATGCAGAGCATGGTGCGCAATGCCTGGCTGGCAGAGAGGTGGAAGGAGGTTAATGAGATTCTGTGCAATGCAGGGATAAAACATATTCTCCTTAAAGGAATGGCCCTGGAGCATACTATTTATGGAGCCAGGGGGCTGCGTCAGATGACTGATAATGACCTTCTTATCAGGAGTGAAGAGGCGATGGATGCATGGCAGCTGCTTCAGAAAAGCGGTTTTGAACTGATGCCGCCCAAATCGTCACTTCATCTGAAAATCCTTACCAGATATGGTCAGCACCTGCCTGCTTTGTTCAAAGATGGTTATGCAGTTGAGATACATACAAAGTTATTTGATAATACTGATGATAAGTTATATGACAGGATCTTCTCAGATTCAGTTGAAATTATAATCGCTAATGAGAAGGCTCATATACTGCCTGCAGATATTCATCTGAAATATCTTATCAGGCATCACACGCGGCATGAACTCGCAGGCGAGTGCCAGATGAGGACATACAACGACATTAAAATGCTTGATCCGGATAACACTCTTGTATTCCCTGATGAATTTGTTTCAGAACCTTCAAAGAGCCATAAGCAACAATACCGCAGGACACATTACAGGGCAACTGTTCATTCTGTTCCATTAAAACACAGACTGATGTTCATTGCCGGGGATGTTTTTCCGTCGGTCAGATGGATGCGGAGAAGATATGGGTGCGGGACGTTTGGTGCACTTTTGAGATATCCGAAGAGGATGGGGAAGCTGGTGTGGCTGGTTTAGCGCAGGGCGCAGGGCACAGGGCGCAGAGCGGAGAGCGGAGAGCGCAGAGCGCAGAGCGGAGAGCGCAGAGCGGAGAGCGCAGAGCGGAGGGCAGAGAGCGCAGGGCAGAGAGCATAGAGATACTGAGCCCTGTGCCATTTAGCAAATATTTTGCCCCCGTTAAATAATTTTATTATATTTACACTATTAGTCTCTTCTGATGTTAGTTAAAGCTCGATCTGCAATGATGAAGCAACCATGGTTCTCATATTGTTGTCTGAAATAAAACCGTTCCAGTTATGAACAAATTTATTGTTGTCTTTCTGCTTTTGATTGCAGTATCTGCAGGAATTAATGCACAGCCGGTTACGGTTGGCGGTTTGGATTATGCCAACCTGGCAGAAGCATTTGAAGATATAAATGCAGGTAATCTCACAGGAGATATTGTTCTTGAGATCGTTGGCAGCTTTACACAGGGTACAGCAACACTTCAGCCATCAGGATATTTAGGCAATTCCAATTATACCTCCATCACCATTTATCCAACGGGTTCGGGATACTCCATCAGCGGAAATGTCAATGGTCCGCTGATTGTACTTAATGGTGCCGACAATATTACAATAGATGGCAGGGTTAATCAGTCAGGCAGCGCCGATCTGACCATTTACAACTCAGGTACCGGCACATCTGCATCAACAATACTATTTACCGAATCAGCTACAGGTAATACTATTCAATTCTGTAATTTAAAAGGTTCCGGAACAGGAACTGCAGCAGCTATAATCTTCTTCTCAACCTCTTCATCGGGCAGCGGAAATGACGGAAACACAATCGACAATAATTTCATAACCGGCAATTCAGGCAGCAGGCCGATAAATGCAATTTTCTCATCCGGGACATCGGGCAGGGAAAACAGCGGAAACATTATTATCAATAATAATTTCTTTGATTTTCTGAACAAGGGAACGGCTTCGAACGGGATCAACCTTGATGTATTTACTACTACCTGGACTATTTCAGACAACAGCTTCTATGAAACGGCTTCTTTTGTTCCTTCCGCCAGTGCGGAATACAGTTTTATTAAAATCAATAATACTTCAGGAACCGGATTTACGATAACCGGCAACTTTATCGGAGGAAGCACAGCTGAGTGCGGGGGCACTGCCTGGACTAAAACAAATGCATTCAATAACACATTTTATGCGATAAATGTCAATGCAGGCACAGGCACTGAAAGCAGTATCCAGAACAACACCATCAGTAACTTTTCATGGTCAAATTCCGGTGCAGCATCATGGACTGCCATTAATGCCGCAGGAGGTGACCTGAACATAGGTAGCTCTACCGGGAATACCATCGGAGCCTCAACCGGAACAGGGTCGGTAACAATAACAGGAGGTGCAGCAAATAGTAATGTGTACGGAATTATTATCAGCAGCAGCGGAACAATAACCTGCAGTAATAATAATATCGGTTCCATTAACGCCGCAAATTCAAATTCATCAAATTCAACCAACCTGTACGGTATAATTAAAACTGCTTCACCGGGTACAACAGTGATAAGCGATAACACAACAGGCAGTACAACCACTTCCGGAAGTCTTAACACAAGCTCCTCAAGCTCAGGCAATATTCAGAATATTATCGGGATCAGCAATGAAGGGACAGATAATGTTACAATCAATGGCAATACCATAGCAAATCTGAACAATGCCACAACAGGTACTTCCGGTAGTACAACCGGAATATACTTTAACGGCAGCACAGGCACAAATCCGGTAAACGGGAACTTCATCAACAGTTTAACTGCATCCGGCTCCCCGGCCACTGCCGCTATTTATGGATTAAGAGCAGCAAAAGGTGTTGCAACATTTTCAAACAATATCATATCAATTGGCGGAAACACCCCAACAACTATACATGGCATTTATGAAACAGGAGGAGCAAGTGACAGTTACAGCATATACTTCAATTCAGTCTACCTGGAGGGTGCTCCGACATCAGGTACCAATAATTCATACGCCTTCTACAGTAACACAAATATTGATACGCGGGATTTAAGAGATAACCTCTTTTTTAATGCCCGGTCGAATAGCGGAGCTACCGGAAAACACTATGCCGCCTGGTTCAATGCAACCGGAGGAACCATAACCTGTGATTACAATAATTATTATGTAACAGGATCAGGAGGAGTTTTGGGTTATTACGGCGGAGATGTTGCAGTGCCTGTAATTGTAACCGGTCAGGATGTAAACAGCATTTCGGTTGATCCTCTTTTTGCCACTGCCGGGGGAACTGTTGTAACTGATTATATCCCGGCTGAAACTGATCTTTCTGCAGGAACAGTAGTTTCAATAGTTACTGATATAAATGGAGCAGCACGCAGTTCGACACCTACAATGGGTGCATATGAAATAGGCCCCTGTACCAATCCGACAAACGGAGGAACAATATCCGGGGCACAAACAGGCTGCAGTCCGTTTGATCCGGCAATAATCACAAGTACACTTGCCCCATCGGGTCACATAGGTGCAGGGCTGGAATATAAATGGCAGCAATCTGTTACTGACGCCACAACAGGGTTCTCGGATATTTCAGGAAGCAACTCAGCAACCTACAATCCGGGAGCTCTGACTCAGAATACCTGGTTTAAAAGAATTGCCAGGGTTGCCTGCAAAACTGACTGGATTGGCGCTGCAGAATCCAATGCAGTACAAATAACGCTCAATCCCCTGCCTGTAGCAAATGCCATAACCGGGGATAATGCGGTATGCATGGGTGATCTGTTATCTCTAACCTCCAATGCAACAGGCACACCAACACTGACTTACACATGGAGCTCAACAAATAATACTGTGGCAACTGTCAATAGTACAGGAGTAGTAACACCGGTCTCAGCAGGTACAACAAACATAACATATACAGTCACCGACGGCAGTTCTACTTTATGCCAGGCTACATCACCGGTATTAACAGTAACTGTCAATGCTTTGCCGGCAGCAAATCCGATTACAGGAGGCAATGCCTTATGCATGGGCGGCTCATTGACATTATCGCCAAATGCAACAGGTACACCAGTACTTACATATACCTGGAACTCGGAAAACACTTTTGTGGCCACAATTGATAACTCAGGGGTGATCACACCGGTATCTGCAGGTTTTGCAAAAATAAGATATACAGTAACTGACGGCACAACTACTGCCTGTTCTGCAATATCTGCCGCATACAGGGTGGATGTATATTCATTGCCGGTTGCAGGAGCAATCACAGGAAGCAATGCTGTTTGTGCAGGTGGAACAACATCCCTGACATCCAATGCTACAGGAACGGGAACACTGACATACGCATGGAATTCTTCGAATCCATCAGTGGCAACTGTTGATAACCTCGGAGTTGTTACAACACTTGCTGCGGGTACAACAGACATAACATACACTGTCACCGATGGAACATCTGCTGCATGCCAGGCTACCTCTCCGGCCTTTACAGTCACTGTTAATGCCCTGCCTGTTGCAGGTGCAATCACCGGTGGCAATGCAGTTTGTATGGGAAGCAGTCTGATACTTACATCAAATGCTACAGGCAGCCCGACATTGACATATACCTGGAATTCGACAAATACATCAGTGGCTACTGTCAGCAATTCAGGAGTTGTTACACCGGTATCCCCTGGTACCACCGATATAACATATACTGTTACAGACGGCAGTTCAACATCCTGCCAGGCCATATCTCCCATCCTTACTGTTACTGTGAATGCCCTGCCTGTTGCAGGTGTAATTACAGGAAGTAGCGCTGTATGCCAGGGTAGTACAGTAACCCTTTCACCGAATGCAACAGGTGCCCCTGTATTGACCTATTCGTGGTCGTCTTCCAATACAGCCGCAGCAACAGTTGATAATGCAGGAGTTGTTACAGGCGTAGCAGCCGGCATATCTGATATTAGATACACGGTTACTGATGGAAGCATCTCATCATGTCAGGCAACCTCACCTGTATTTTCAGTCACAGTTAATGCCAAACCTGTCGCAGGATCAATTACAGGTGCAGGCTCAGCCTGCCCGGGAGAGTCAGTATCGCTTGTCGCAAATGCAACAGGAACACCGGTACTTACATATACCTGGTCATCATCAAATACTTCTGCCGCCACTATAAACAACTCCGGTGTAGTAACAACACTAACGAACGGAACAACGAATATTACATATACAGTTACAGACGGTAGCTCAACAACATGCTCTGATACTTCATCTTCGTTTTTGTTCACTGTAAACGATCTGCCTGATGCAAATCTTGTGGTTGGAGGAACTTCTACAGTATGTCCGGGTACCGGAACAAACATAACAGTTGATTTGTCAGAGTCAGGGGTTGAATATCAGCTTAGAAATGACTCAGGTAATACAAACGTCGGGACACCTGTTGCCGGAACAGGAGGTACAATAAGTCTGCCAACAGGGAACCTCACCTCAACAACAACATTTAATATTCTTGCAACAAAAACGGCTACCGGATGCTCTGCTGAGCTTATCGAAACCGAAGTTGTAACAGTAGCTGCCACTGCTGCAGGGGGCAGTGTGAGCGGAGTTAACAGTTCAATAGTCTATGGGGGATCAACAGGGACACTGACTCTCAGCGGTCATACCGGAAATGTAAGTAAATGGCAGAGGATGGCCGGAACAGGATCGTGGGAAGATATATCCAATACAGCAACAACCTATTCTGAAGATCCTTCTTCTGCAGGAATATGGCAGTATCGTGCCTATATCATTATTGGTACATGTTCCGAAGCTTATTCATCACCTTTCAGCATCACTGTTGATCCAAAGCCGCTTATAATCACTGCAAATGATCAGACAAAGGTTTATGGCACTGCTTTTAATTTTACGGGCACTGAATTCAGCGCTGCAGGCCTGATTAATAATGATGCCGTTACAGGTGCGGTTCTAACCAGTCCGGGAGCACAGGCTTCGGCTGATGTTTCAGGCTCACCTTACGTCATTACACCATCTGCAGCATCAGGAACCGGGATTTCCAATTACTCAATATCTTATACAAATGGAACCTTTAGCATTACTAAAGCGCCCCTTACTTTTACTGCTGACAATAAAACAAGAGAGTACAATACTCCCAATCCGGGTTTCACATTTACTATAACAGGATTTGTCAATTCCGAAACAGAAACTGTACTTGATGTGCTGCCTGCTGCCGCCACAACAGCTATACAAAGCTCTGTAACCGGGTCATACCCAATAACAATTGCAGGCGGCAGTGATAACAATTACACTTATATTTATGTTGATGGCATTCTGACCATAACAAAAGTCCAGCAGGTAATTACATTTACGTCCGTCCCTGAGAAGCTCCTGATGAAGGACACCTACACCCTTGCAGCATCTTCAACATCAGGACTAACAGTATTATTTGAAAGTCTTGATCCAACATTTGCGACAGTATCCGGAGATCTTCTTACAGGAGTTTCTGCAGGCGATGTACAAATAAGAGCCTATCATGCCGGCGATCAGAATTATGATCCGGCGGAAACAACTGAGACAGTTGAAATATATTCAACTCATCAGAATATTTTATACCTCTTTACACCAAACAATGACGGGATAAATGATTACTGGGAACTTCCGGATATGACCACATGGGGTAAATGTGATGTAAAAGTCTACAGCCGATGGGGTCAGCTGGTCTATTCGGAGAAAGATTATAATAATCTATGGGATGGAACCTCTAACGGAGATCCGTTGCCGGAGGGACCATACTATTTTATTATAGATACAGAGAATGCGGGAGCTATTAAAGGCACTGTTAACTTGGTAAGATAAAGATGCGCAGAGCGCAGGGCGCAGGGCGCAGGGCGCAGAGCCCTGAGCAAATACAAGAGGAGATGGAAGATTTTAGATTTGAGGAGCTTGAAATCTGGAAGGATGCAATTGAAGTATCTGATCCTTTATTTGACATTGCAGACAAAGCTGATGAAAAAAGGTTTTACAAATTTGCAGAACAGCTCAGGGCAGCAACCATGAGTATATCAAATAACATAGCAGAAGGATCAGGGTCTTTTTCTGATAAGGAATTTGCCAGCTTCCTGAATATATCCAGACGATCTGTTTTCGAATGTGCAAATATCCTTTACATTTATGAAAGAAGGAAAATAATTGAAGTAACAGAAAGAAAAACAATCTATTTAAAACTAATCACATTAAGCAAAAAACTAACCAACTTCAGAAAAGCACTTAAATAACATTCTTGCTCTGAGCTCTGCGCCCTGTGCTCTGTGCAAATATCCTGCCCTGAGCCCTGTGCCCTGAGCCCTGAGCCAAAAACAATATAGTGATGAAAAAGCTACTCACAATAACCGCAGGGACTTTAATGGTTACGCTGCTTAGTGCCCAGCAGATCCCGATATCCGAGAACTACTTCATGGACAGGTACTCGCTGGCGCCATCGTATGCAGGGAATCACAACCCAAAATACCTGATGATGGGATACCGGAGCGACTGGACCGGGATTGACGGTGGGCCTAAGACAGCCCGGTTGTCATATAATGATCAGTTTTCTTTCATGAAGAATGCAGGATACGGAGGCAAACTAATTTATGACAAGGCAGGGATATTCAGCCAGCTTTATATACTTGCATCCTATTCATACAACCTGTCGATAAATGAAGATCACCATCTGCTTTTCGGGCTTTCGATGGGAGCTTACAGGAACAGACTAAACCTGACTGATTATTATAATGATCCGGGTTATAATATTGATCCGGCGCTAATAAGCCAGGATGTAAATTCAAAGCTGAAATTCATGAGTGATTTTTCTGCTGTATGGATATGGAAGGGGGCAGAGGCAGGTTTTTCATTCTCGAATATTACTTTAAATGACGCAAGCTACAAGGATGTTAACCTTAAATACAGTCCTCTTGCCAATTTTCAGTTCCACACAACATACCTCTACTCTTTTGCAGAAGACTGGGATCTTTCACCACTGGTTATAGTCAGGGGAGGCAAATATATCAAAAGTCAGTTTGAAATTGCCATCCAGATTGAATATATGAAGAGATTCAGTGGCAGTCTTATGTATCGTGATCCCGGGACCCTGGGGGCCGGTGCCGGAATTAAAATAGACAAGGGATTGCAGGTCGGATATAATTTCAATCTTGCAACCAATGTCACAATGGGAGCATTTAATAATCATGAAATATCAATAGGTATAAATCTCTTTGAATACATTACTAAAACCCAATAGTAAATTGATACTCAAATGAACTTAAAACACTGATTTGCAAAGATATAATCTTTTATCTTTTTTGCTTTTTATCTTCTGTCCTTTTGAATATATTAAATTTAATGGTATTTTTGTTTTTTAAATTAGGTTATTTGTATCCTGATATGACAATTAACAGATATTGATGCAACCAGATGGTTTTATTTCAAGTCTGTTATTGAATGATTATAAAATGAGACGGTTCCTGGTACATATTCTTATACTTTTTGGTACATATTCTGCCATATCGGCTCAGAATATTGTTACTGTTGGTAGCAGTGGAATGGAGTATCTGAGACTACAGGAGGCTTTCGATGATATAAATGCCGGTAACCTGCAAGACGAGATTATTCTGCAGATCATTGATAACTGTAATGAAACAGGAACCGCAGTGCTTTATCCTTCAGGATATCTTGGTAATTCCAGTTATTCTTCAATAACTATTTACCCGACAGGCACGGGATATTCTATAAACGGTAATTTAAATGGCCCCCTGGTTGATCTGAATGGAGCAGCAAATGTAATATTTGACGGCAGGGTGGATCAGTCGGGGAACCCTGATCTTGTTATCACCAACACAAATACAGGAACATCTGCTTCAACAATAAAATTCAGTGAATCAGCAACCGGTAATATTGTTCAGTATTGTATAATCAAAGGTTCCGGGACAGGATCTTCTGCCGGAACTATATTCTTCTCAACATCTTCAACAGGAAGCGGAAACGATGGCAATACAATTGATAACAACTATATAACAGGTAATACGGCACGGCCAGTAAATTCCCTCTACTCAGAAGGAACATCAGGCAGTGAAAACAGCGGAAATGTTATAAGCGATAATGAATTTTACGATTTTCTCAATACGGGAATGGAATCAAGCGGAATATATCTTTCATCGCATACAACATCTCTCACTGTTACGGGAAATAGTTTTTATGAAACAATATCGCTTGTTCCAACAGCTTCAACATCTTATTATTTCATACGGATCAACAACTCTTCAGGCACTGGCTTTTTATTATCAGGTAATTTTATCGGTGGAAATACGATCTCATGCGGAGGGTCAGCCTTTACAAAATCAAACGAATTTGATAATGCCTTTTTTGGAATCTATTTAAATGCAGGAACCGGAGCTTCCAGCAGTTTACAGGATAACACAATAAAAAATATTGCCTGGAGCAATGCAACTACTGCCGAATGGACCGCGATTCAGATTGCCGGAGGCGATATCAATGCCGGCACTGTAACAGGCAATAAGATCGGAGAAACAACAGGCACTGGTTCTGTTGTGGCAACCAATTCTGCTGCCAGTGGTAATGTTTATGGAATTCATATTACCGGAACGGGTTCAGTTAACTGCCAGAATAATTTAATTGGCTCAATAACTGCTGCCAATACTGATGCCACTTTATCAACCAATTTCTACGGGATCTTCAAATCAGGTTCAGGAAATACAACTATCAATAATAATATCATTGGCAGTACAACATCATCAAACAGCATAAATGCTAGTTGTGCAGCCACAGGATCTTATGCCCAGATAGTTATGGGAATAAATAACTCCGGAACCGGAAATATAACTATCAACACGAATACAATTGCAAACCTCACTAACGGAACCACAAATACCAGCGGTGTCAGACGCGGCGTAATCAATGGAATTTCATCAACGGACGGAACAGTGACCATTTCAGGAAACATAATAAGAAATCTTACCATTGCAAATGCCAATACCTCATCCATTTACCAGGCGTCTGTTTGCGGCATTGCTCTTTCCGGAATTACTTTACCCAAAACTATCACTGGTAACTCGATCTATGACCTGTCGAATACAAACAGCGGAACCAGCGGGTATAATATAATAGGTATATTTCATACCGGGACAACCTCACCTGCAAATACCACAAGCGAAAACTTCATCCACTCCTTTACTGTTTCAGGCTCAGCTGCAAATTTATACGGGATAAAAATAAACTCCGGAGCTTCAACATATTCAAACAATATAATATTCCTTAGTGGCATTACCACAACAGGTATTTACGGAATATATGAAACAGGGGCAGCAGGCAACGATAACAACCTCTATTTCAATTCAATTTATATAAGTGGTTCTCCATCGTCAGGGTCAAAAGCGAGTTATGGGATATTCAGCGCAGTAACAACAAATACAAGGGACTTCCGTAATAATGTGATCCACAATGCAAGATCTAACTCAGGTACTGCTTCAGGTACGCATTATGCAATGTATATCGTAACTGCCGGAGGTTCAATTATCTGCGATTATAATGATTATTATGTTTCAGGAACAGGGGGTGTTCTGGGCTATTATGGAGGAAACAAGGCTTCTCTCCCGATTGTTACCGGCCAGGATGCTAACAGTTTTGCCCTTGATCCTGTTTACACCGTTGCAGGAAGTACAACTGCTTCAGATTATACTATTGGAGCTGATTTAATCGGTGTAACCGGAACCGGGATAACGACTGATTTTGGATCAGATCCAAGGAATAATCCCACAATGGGGGCATGGGAAAGACTGGTTAATAAATGGAAAGGAAATACCAGCACGGCATGGTTTGTTGCCGGGAACTGGACTGCAAATGCTGTTCCGCTTGAAAATGCCAATGTCATTTTTGATGATTCCCCTGGAAATCACCTTTATCTTGATGCATCTCGTACTGTTAATAATATAACAAACGGAACATCCTATTACCTGGTAACCAACGGAAAACAGCTAACCATTAAGGGTAACCTGATTTTCACCAATGGGGCACAGATGGATGCAACATCACCTTCTACAACACTGGTTTACGCTGGCACTGCATCACAACAGATCGATGGAACTGATTTCGTAAGCGGAAAAGCTTATAATGTTACAATTAATAATACCCCCGGAGTAACACTCGAAAGTGATTTTACCATTGACAATGCACTTACAATCAATAGCGGGCAAAAGTTGATTATATCTGCCGGTACACAGCTTACAGTTACCGGAACGCTTACCAACAGCGCAGGAAATTCAGGTCTTGTTATCAGGTCAACGTCAAATGGCAATGACGGAAAACTCGTAAATAACTCGGTGTCTGTTCCGGCAACCGTTAAATTATTCATTTCGGGCGGTGCAGGTATATCAGGTCCGGCATTCCATTATGTCACTCCGCCGGTGGCATCAATGAGCATTGACAATTCATCCATCGCAGCAACCGCAGCGGACCTTGGCCTTACTTATTTCAATGGAGATCTTATTCTATATGATGAGACAAAAGCTATAGTAAATAAGAATGACGGCTGGCAGTATTTTGACGGATACGGAGGTACAACAGGTTTTTCATCACTTGTCTCTTCAAGAGCCTACAATATGTATCTTACTGCAGGAGACTCAATTACATTTACAGGAAATCTGAACGGTTCTGCCCATAACTTTAACCTGAGCTATACAGGTACTAATCCCGATCCGGGATGGAACCTTGTTGGTAATCCCTATCCCTGCAATTACGACCTGAATGGTATTTCTGCATTAACCACATCTGACGACGGTGTTGATAATACAGTTTATTTTAATAATGAGGGTGGATATGCATACTGGAACCCGATAACAGGAGGGACATCGGGATATTCCGATATCCTTCCCCCCATGCAGGGCTTCTTTGTACGGGTAACTGAGACCGGTAAATCATTAAGTTTACCCACCTCATCCAAAACAGGCGCTGCTGCCTTGCCGCTCAGATCAAAAGGAGCCAAAGCGGATTTTGATGAAAAGGAAGCCAAACTTATCACTGTCAAAAAGGTTAAGCTTGTGCTGAGCAAAGGAATCCAGCATGACGAAACCATTGTATGTCTGATAGATGATGCTACGCCGGGATTTGACAGTGATTATGATGCTTATAAATTATTTGCAAGCGGATCCACAGCTCCATCCTTACACAGTGAATTAAGTTCCGTAAAGTATGCTATAAATACCATTCAGGAACCTGTAGGAGAACAAACCATAGTACCACTTAAAGTTGAAATAAAAACCGCGGGAGAACATACAATAAACATATCCGAGTTTGAAAATCTTGGTGGAACAAAAGTCGTATTAAGACATGAAGGTATTGAGACGATCTTAAGTCAAGGCACAACATTCACCTTCAATCCGGCAATCGGTATCAGTACTTTCGAACTGCTCATTGGTGAAGAGGATATAACAACCGGTGATGAAAAGCTTCCTGAGGTGAAATTCAAGGCCTGGTACAGTAAAGATTTCATCTATATTAAATCACCGTCGGATCTTTCCAGCGGAAGCGGAAGAATGATCATATACGACATGCAGGGCAAGAGTGTTTTCAATGACAGTCAATTATATATTGTATCGGGAGAAACGATTCAGGTTCCTGTAAACCTTCTGAAGGGGATTTATGTTGTACATGTCATAATAAACAATCAGACCTTTGTATCAAAAGTTGTAATAATGTAATAAGAATTCATCACTGACAGAATAGTGGACAGAAAAACATATATAAGACCTGAGGTAATTAAGATCGATCTGGATTATACTATTACTCTGCAAATGCAGACTCAACCAACTGACCCTCCTCCGCGTACTGACAGTAATGGTAATAAATCAGAGCCTTTCCAGAGTCCGTTCGGAGATAAACCGTTTGGTTGATAACCCTCGTTCCCCCGATACTTCTGTTCATACTTGCCGGAACCTGAATTCACTATAAAATTCAATGAAAAAATTATTATTATTTGTAATTTGTTTTTTCTGTCTTATCCCGGTGTTATACTCACAGGCTCTTAAACCCTGGAGATATGACCCATCTGCAGGTGATTTGAGTTTGTGGAACCTGAGACGATACGAATTTACTGTTGGAATGGGAATGTCACAGCTTTTTGGCGATATAGGAGGCTTCTCACCATCATTGAATCTTCTGGGTATAAAAGATATGACATTGAATCACATACGTTTAAATTTGTATTCGAGCTTTAAATACCGGATAACTGATGATATTTCCGCAAGATTTAACCTGGCATTAGGATATTTTCACTCTACAGACGAAAGAGGTTCAAATCCGGACCGCGGATTCGAATCAACAACAATTTTTACTGAACCATCTCTTATGGCAGAATATCACTTCTTTCTATATACCGGGCCGAATAAAACAAAGATACGACGACCTTCATCAGGTCAGACAATTTTTTCGAAAATAGACCTGTACTTATTTACTGGTCTGGGGGGGATATCGTATAATATTATTCCAAATGAAAAGCTTGAACCCTTGGTAGAAAAAAAGATTAGATTTTCAGCAGTTGTACCTCTTGGTATAGGCGCTAATCTTATCTATTCGAGGTCCATCAATATTGGTCTGGAATTGGAAGGGCGATATGCATTTACAGATTATCTTGATGGATATACTTCTCAGTATTCAAAATTCAATGACATTTATTATCTGCTTAATCTGACCCTTACCTACAAAATCAGAACAGGTTCGAACGGATTACCTTTTTTTAAATAATATGGTAGTCAGAATTCGAATAATCTCAGCAAACAACAACTTCAATTTTGCCACCAACATTCAGATGGGGGTTTACAATAATCACGAGATTTCGCTGGGGTTCAATATAAGCGAGTACCTGGGGAAGGGGGAGTAGGAGGCGCAGCGGCGCAAGGGCACAACGGCATAACCCCATAACGACATAACGACATAACGACATAACGACATAACGACATAACGACATAACGACATAACAGCATAACGATATTACCGGGTTCCAGGTTCCAGGTTCAATCGGTATTCGGTGATTTTGAAACGCTGAAACTCTGAAACACTGAAACACTGAACCGAGCCGAAGGCGAGCTCGGCGCAGCCAAACACTGAAAAGTTTACGAGACGTGCAGCTTTTTAAAACCTCCACACAGGATAATGACGACCTTTTGCCGTTAAAATAATTTTTGTTATATTTGTGAACTATAAATACTAATAATTGTAATGTTTAGTTCACGTATTGAAAAAACTGATATTGTTCTGGCAATTTACAGAGAAAGCCGGACGGTATTCCGCTTAAATGATATTGCAATCCTGGCGGGTGAGGAAAACTTTCAATCGCTTAACAAAAAACTTAACTATTACGTACGAACCGGTAAATTGAATAATCCGCGAAAAGGGATCTATGCAAAACCGGGTTATAACAGCGAGGAACTGGCATGCGCATTATTTACTCCATCCTATATTTCTCTTGAGTATGTGCTACAGAAAGCAGGTATGGTTTTTCAATATGATTCCCGCATTACATCTGTCAGCTACCTGAGCAGGAATATCGAGGTCGGAGATCAGCTGTTCTCGTTCCGTAAAGTAAAAGGCAGTGCCCTTGTCAATACTATGGGAATCATCAGGCAGACAAACCATATAAATGTTGCATCTGCGGAGAGGGCATTTTTAGATCTCCTTTACCTGGATAAAAATTACTATTTTGATAATCTTAATCCATTGAAAAAAGATCTTGTATTAAAACTTCTGCCTCTGTATCAATCAAAAGCATTGACCCGAAGTGTCACGAAACTTTTTAAAAATGATTGATCTTAATAAACATAAATTCTTTCTGGTTCAGATTCTGAAAGACATTTACTCTGATCTTGAATTGGCAAATTGTCTTGGTTTCAAAGGTGGCACTGCACTGATGTTCTTTTATGATCTTCCCAGGTTTTCAGTCGATCTGGATTTCAACCTGATAAAAGAAGCGAAAGAGAAAACAGTTTATGAAAAGGTGAGAGAAATTCTTTTAAAGTACGGAAAACTTCACGATGAGGCCCCAAAGTTTTTTGGTCCGATGGTTGTCCTTGACTATGGTCCGGCAGATCGCAAATTGAAGGTAGAGATTTCAAACCGGCAATTTGGCGACAGATATGAAATAAAAAATCTGTTGGGAATAAACATGAAAGTGATGATTGCGCCGGATATGTTCGCACACAAGCTATGTGCCCTGCTTGACAGGAGTTCAATAGCAAGCCGCGACATATTCGATTGCTGGTTCTTTTTGAAAAACCATTTTCCTGTAAACAAAACCATTATTGAATTGAGAATGAATATGCCATTTGCTGATTATATTCAAAAATGCATAGCTTCGATTGAATTGGTAAATGAGAGAATCTTATTACACGGCGTGGGCGAATTGATGAACGAAGAGATGAAAAAATTTGTTCGTAAAAATCTAAAAACTGAAGTAACAGGATTGCTGAAATTCTACAAAGAATTCCCCATACTTGCTTAAATATTACAGACTTATCTACTGATCGTGTATCCTCGGATGGAACCTGACGGGTTGCGGGGTGGTTTCCGGTTCCAGGTTTCCGGTTCCAGGTTCCAGGTTCCAGGTTCCAGGTTCCAGGTTCAATCGGTAATCGGTATTCGGTATTCGGTATTCGGTGAAACCCTGAAACCCTGTAACACTGAAACCCTGAACCGAGCCGAAGGCGAGCTCGGCGCAGCCAAACGTTGAAGAGTACTATATGTTAATCTGTGCCAGTCTGAGCAGCCCCCCTGCCCCTATTTAAGGCACTCATTACCAGTCTGATCAGCCCCCCTGCCCCCCTAAAGGGGGGTTTATTTTCGATTATTAACGGAATTCTGTTAAGGGTAGGAATAAAACCCCCTTTAGGGGGTGGACCCGCGCCAGCGGGGCCGGGGGCTCTACATCCATGCAGAATGCTGTTCTGAAAGTCCCACATAGGCGGGGCCGGGGG
>Ga0209212_1004975_pt1 | contig 16120 bp, 12 predicted proteins | sample RifGroC2_FD_183996 | JGI IMG/M metagenome (GOLD analysis project Ga0209212, IMG submission 183996) | Groundwater microbial communities from Rifle, Colorado, USA - Groundwater C2 (SPAdes) (version 2) | ecosystem: Environmental > Aquatic > Deep subsurface > Groundwater | place: Rifle, Colorado...
TGCAGATCATGGACCATATCTGGAAGAACCACCTCTTCGAGCTGGACCACCTGAAGAAGGGCGTGGGCCTGCGCGCCTACGGCCAGAAGGACCCGCTGATAGAGTACCAGAAGGAGTCCTACACGCTCTTCGAGGCCATGCTGGCCCGCGTGCGCGACCAGATGGTGGAATACGTTTTCCGCATCCAGCTGCCCCCGCGCCCCGTGGCGCGGCCGGCGGCGGCCGAGGTTTCCGCGGAGGAAGCCAGGCCCAGGCCGCAGGCGGCCGCGCCGAAGCCAGCGTCCAAGTTCACGGACGCGAAAACGGGGCGCAATGATCCCTGCCCCTGCGGCTCCGGCAAGAAATACAAGAAATGCCACGGCGTGAACAGCTAGCTAAGTTCCTGCCGGCCCTGTCAGCCCTGCTCCTGGTCCTGAGTTATCCCAGGTTCGACCAGGGCTGGCTGGCCTGGTTCGCGCTGGCTCCGCTTTCCTTCTATATCCTGAACTCGAAAACGCTCAAGGCCGCCGCCGCCGGCGGCGCGGCCTGCGGTTTCCTGTTCTACCTCGGCATACTTTACTGGATCTATCCCACCATGCGCGCCGGCGGCGTGAACCCGGCGGTCTCGGCGCTGGGTCTGGTCCTGCTCAGCCTCATCCTTTCGGCCGAGTTCCTCCTTGTCTCCGCTTTCGGTTTCCGGCTCAGGAAAACAGGAGTGAAAAGGTGGCCCTATCTCTTCGCCCTGGGCTGGTTCCTGCTGGAATACGGGAAGATCTATTTCAGCCTGAAAGCGGTCTGGTTCCCCTGGTTCATGCTGGGCTATACCCAGTGGGACTATGTGCCGCTTTTGCAGATCGCCTCCGTCACCGGGGTATACGGCTTAAGCGCCGCTTTATGTTTCAGCGGGGCCCTGCTGGGTTCGCTCTTCGCGCTGGAAGCGCCGGCCTATAAAAAGCTCCTCCGCTTCGCGCCCGCCGCCCTGGTTTTCGCCGGGCTCTGGTTTTTCGGCAGCCGGGAGCTTAAGCGGGCCGAAGCCTTAGCCCCGTTAAAGTCCTTCAGGGCCGCCCTGCTCCAGCCCTCCATAGATCTATATGCCAAGTGGGACGCGGCCGAGGCCGCCAATATTATCGCGAATATCGAGGGCCTGCTTTCCGGGACCAGGGGCGCGGACCTGGCGGTCTGGCCGGAGAACGCCCTGCCCTGCTGGATAGACGAGCCGGACTGCGTCGCCTGGCTTAAAGCGGCGGTCTCTTCCGGCTCCGCCGCGGGCAGCTTCGTCGGTTCTGTCTCTAAGGGCGGGGGGCGGCATGTCTCGGCTTTCCTGCTGGACGGGAAGGGGAGGATAACTGCCTCCTACAATAAGCGCCAGCTGGTGCCTTTCGGCGAATATGTCCCGCTCAGGGCTTTCCTCGGCAAATTCATACAGCCGGTGGCCGCGCTCGGTGAATTCGAGCCCGGCGACGCCGGACAGGAACTCCTGAGCTTGAACGGGACGAAGCTGGGGGCCGCTATCTGCTATGAGTCCGTCTTTCCCTATCTTTTTTCCGGCGATACCCGCGCCGGCGCCGACTTGTTCGTGAATATCACCAATGACGGCTGGTATTTGGACACGGCCGCGCCCTACCAGCATTTCATAGCCAATATCTTCAGGGCGGTGGAGAACCGGCGGACGGTGCTCCGGGCGGCCAATAACGGGATCTCGGGGCTGATAGACCCGTGGGGCCGGGTGCAGGCGAAGACCGCTCTTAACCAGCGCACGGTCCTCGAGGTTAACGCTTCGATCTACGGCGCCGACGCCTTCTTCCCTCTCTACGGCCACTGGTTCGCCCTGGCGGCGCTGCTGATAGTCTCCGCCTTCCTGCTGGCCCTGCTTTTTATATGAAGATAGTTTTTTCGAAGCATTATACGGCCAGGACGCCGTGGCATGTTTTCAGGGCGGACAAGTTCGAGGCCGCGCTGAAGCTCCTTTTGAAAGAGGGGGCGGTCTCGAAAAAAGACGTCCTCGCCCCGGCGGTGCCGTCGAAGTCGGACCTGCTTCTGGCCCATAGCCCGGCCTGGGTCAGGAAGTGCCTGGAGTTCAAGTTCAAGCCGGAGGACAGCGTCCGGGCCGAGCTCAAGCTCACCCGCGCCGTGGCCCGGGCCCACCTTATGAACGTCGGCGGCACTATGCTGGCGGCCCGCCTTGCCCTGGAGAACGGTGTCGGGATAAACTGCGGCGGGGGGGCGCACCACGCTTTCAGGGACCACGGAGAAGGGTTCTGCCTGCTTAACGATATCGCCGTGGCCGTAAAAAAACTGCTTAAAGAGCGGCGGATAAAGCGCGCCCTGGTAATAGACCTGGACGCCCACCAGGGCAATGGCACGGCCTCTATATTCAGCGGAGACAAGCGCGTCTTCACTTTCTCAATGCACGGCGCCGGAACCTACCCGGAGAAAAAAGAAAAAAGCTCGCTGGATATCGGGCTGCGCCCCGGCACCGGCGACGCGGCTTACCTGGCCGCCCTTAAGCGCGAGCTGCCGAAGGCTATCGGGAAATTCAGGCCCGACTTCGCCGTTTATGTGGCCGGGGCCGACGTTTACCGCAGGGACCTCCTGGGCGGGCTGGGCCTGACCATGAAAGGCGTCAGGAAGCGGGACGCTTTCGTTTTCGGCTGCTGCCGCAGCAGCGGCGTGCCGGTTACGGTTGTGCTCTCCGGCGGCTATGCGAAGAAATTCACCGACACCGTCCGCATCCACGCCAACACGATTAAAGAAGCTTTGCGCTGAATAGAGCGCGGAAAAAAAGAACAGCCGGCTAAAAGCCGGCTGTTCCGTTTCTGGGCCTCAGTGTTTACTTCCGCATCAGCCCCACTATGAAGTTCCAGGTGTCTATGGCCACGTTAGAGGAGACATAGGAGGATTTGAACCGCTCTCCGGCGCGGTACAGCGTGTTCATAAGTATGCCGTAATTGGCGCCGTAGTTGGAATCCCACTTGCCGTTCACGTTGAAGGCCAGCTCGATCTTCTCTATCTCGAGCCTATTGTAGGTCAGGGCCTGCGAGGGCAGGAAGAGCAGGCCGTCATTGCCGTAGCTGGTGTACTGAGAAAGCTCGCCGCTGATATAGCCTGTCCCGTTCCACTCGGGCTGCAGCTTGAGCGTGCGCTCGGCCGTCATTGTGTTAGCGTAGCCGCCATTGAACGGGATCAGCTTGTATGTGATCTTAACATAGGCGTTCACATGGTCGGCCTTGCCGGCCAGCATGCCGCTCTTTTTGTAGCCGATCACGTATTTCTGGCCGCTCTGCATCGTGCTGACCTCGGCCAGCACCGCAGGGCCGGCCGCTATGGCCACCGCGCTCTGGTTCATATAATCCGCCGGGTAATTGGAGGCGAAAGCCGCCGCGCCCGGGAGGGCCAGCGCAAGGAACATGGCTAATTTTTTCATTATGTTTTCTCCTTAAGATCCGTCCGTTAGAACGGGAAATTATAGTAGCCGAGCATGAGCCAGCGGCCGTCGGTCCGCTTGGCCAGCACGAAGGCGTACTCGGTGTCGCCGTCCTCGGAGATGCCGTGGGAGGCCACGGTGACCGCGGAGAAGGCGCGGTTGCCTATGAAGGACGGCTCAAGGGCGGCCGCAACGTCGCGGTAGACCTTGGCGCTCTTCGCGTCGTCATTGGAGGCCTGTTCGGCGGCTTCACTGCGCCACTCGGCGGCCAGCTGCCTGACGGCCCTGTCTCCGGTAGAGAGCTTAAATCCTTCCATTATATTGATGTCGGCCTCCCAGTTGGTGGCGTCGTACAGCATCTTCTCCATCGTGGCGGAAGCGGGATATTCCTTCAGCCAGAAAGCGCGGTTATAATCCGACATCTCGGGGATGTCCGAAGCGGCCACGGCCTTGCGGAGCAGCGGCAGGTCGGAAGCTCTCAGCTCGCCGGCGGCCTTGGGCACGCGGGGGTAGACCTTCAGGTCCATATAACTCGGGTTGTTGCCCGGGTCCTGGTAGAACAGGTCCTTTATTTTCTCGTAGTCGGCCCAGGTCTTGAACTCCACCCAGAGGCCGTAGCCGCCTTTCGGCTCGTTAAGCAGGCCGACTTTAGCCTTTATGCCCTGGGCTTTGAGGTCCTTGCGCAGTTCCGAGGCGGCCTCGAGGGCGAACTGCATATCGGCGGAAATTATGGGCTGCGGGATATTGTTCTGCTGGTTTATCTGGGCCAGTATGGAGCCGGCGTCTATGGGCGGCAGCTGGGGGGCGGCGAGCTCTGACGCGCGCAGCGGCAGGGACATTCCGAGTGTGATAAGGAACGGTATAATTTTATTCATGAAACCTCCGTGATACTACCAGTCTAGAAATTAAGCGCCGGCCCGCTATAGAGGCAAAAGGCCCTTTATTTTGAGGGAAAAGGGCCCAGGTTCCTCTGGGCCGTACGGGAGAGCGCAAAAAAACAGCCGGCACTGTGCCGGCTGTTCATTTTGTTCCGCGGCCCTTTTAGAAGGGGAAAACCAGCTGAGGGCAGAGGACTACCGGGTTATTGTTCCAGGGGCCGGGCGTCGCCAGGGGCTGGGTATGGACCGAGCCGTCATTGCATTTGTAGTTGCAGACATTGTCGGCGTAGCTGTTGAGGACGCAGGCCTTTATCTTTTTATCGGCCTGGAGGGAACCGGCCCTGTCGCCGTTGAAGAAACCCAGGATATAGTAGTACTGGCCGGGGCCGTAGGCTACGACTTCATGGATGGCGACGGTGGCGCCGCGGCCTTCCAGGCGGTCCGCCATCTCGAACATGCGTTCATAGGCGTCCAGTTCATTGCTGAAAGTGGGGCCGGGCTCGATAGCGAGCTGGCTGGCGGCGCGGAAATTTATCCTGAAGCCGTAATCGGAGAGGCCTTTGACCACGAGGGTCTGCTTGGTAACTTCGGCCTTGGCTGACTTAAGCCCGTTCACGGCCCAGGTCAGGGTTTCTGAGGCTTTCTGCGCGGTGGCGTACTTGCCGTAGCTCTCGAAGGTCTGCTCGGCGGAGGCGCTGGCGCCCCTGTAGTCGGCCGCGCCGCACTTCTCGTAAACGCTGGACGCCTGGGGTTTTACCGGCTTTACCTGGAAGGTTTCGCCGCTGCGGCACTTGAACTGGCACAGGCCTTCCTTCATGCCCACAAGGTAGCAGCTGTCGGGGTTGCCCGGGTTGGGGAAAGGGTTGACCTTGGCTATGGACGAGGCCTTCAGCCCCTGCAGGTCGGCGAAGTCGGACGCCATGGCCGGGGCGGCTATAGAGAGTGTTAATACCAGCGCTGAAATAAGTTTCATGTATCCTCCGTTCTGTATAGGGTTAGGATATAAAAAACCCGGCCTGCGGGTTGAGAGGCGAAGGGCCTAAGTTGCTGGTCCCGTTTGGTACCGGGTCTGGGCCCTTTAGTCTGGGCCGGCCCCGGGCTGAAAAAACGTGATTTTGTTTTTATTCGCGGCGGCTGGGCCTTTCTCCTATGAAGCCTTGACAAGTCCATGGGCCTTAGGGCCCAAAAAGCAATGGGTCTTAAGACTAAGACTTGACTAGGCCCTTTGGTCTTGATTATAATCAATATAGAGCTTAGACTCTAAGTGTAGCGCACACTACACAAGACCAAACCGCAGTACGGGAGGCAGTAATGTTCAAGAAAGCAACCGCAGCGTTAGCGATGATCGCCGCAATGTCCACCCTGGTGTCAGCTGAAGTTTTTTTTGACACTCTCAACAAAACCAACCTGCAGGACGAGATTTCGGCTATGGAGCTGAGCGTCCCCCAGCCTGCCACTGCCGCTGAAAAGGCCGCCACCGACAAAGAGTGGACCATCATGGTCTTCATCAACGCCAAGAACAACCTGGAAAGGTTCGGTATGCTGGACATGAACGAGATGGAGATGATAGGCTCCACCGACAAAGTGAACGTAGTGACCGAACTGGGCCGCATAAACGGTTACGACAGCTCGGACGGCAACTGGGTTTCCTCCCGCCGCTACCTTGTAAAGAAAGACAATGACTTCAAGAAGATAACCTCCCCTATAGTGCAGGACCTGGGCAAAGTGGACATGGGCGACTACAAGCACCTGGTAGAGTTCACCAACTGGGCCAAGGCCACCTACCCCGCCAAGCGCTATATGCTGATAGTCTGGAACCACGGCGCCGGCTGGATCAAGTCCCGCGGCATGAACGACCCCAAGGGCATCTCCTACGATGACGAGACCGGCAACCACATCACCACCCCCCAGTTCGGGATGGCGATGAAGGCTATCGGCAAAATAGACGTGATCGGCACCGACGCCTGCCTGATGCAGATGCCGGAAGTGAACTACGAGATCAAAGACTACGTGGACTATATAGTGGCCTCCGAAGAGACCGAACCCGGCGACGGTTATACCTATAACCTGATGCTCGGGCCCCTCGTGGCCAAGCCCACCATGCTCGGCGCCGAACTCGGCAAGCTGACCGTGGACGCCTACGCCAACCATTACGGTTCCCAGGACCACACCCAGAGCCTCGTACTGGCCTCTGCCATGAACGGCTTCATGCCCCTGATCAACAACTTCGTGAAGGCCGCCATAGCCGCCAACGAGAAACCGCTGATCAAAACCGCGATGAGCGGCGCCCAGTCCTACGCTTATGCCGAGAACAAGGACCTGTGGCACTTCCTCAGCCTCTACGGCGCTTCCTCCGCGAACGCGGAAGTGAAAGCCGCCGCGAAGGCCCTGCAGACCTATATCACCGGCACCCTGGTGCTCCACAACCGCACCAACAGCAGCTATAGCGACTCCCACGGGATCGCGATATACCTGCCCAACTACGTTAACTCCTCCTACAGCAACCTGGCCTGGGCCAGGGACGGCCAGTGGGACGAGTTCATCGGCTGGTACACGAAATAAGCGACTAGTTCGCTGAGCGAAGGGCCGGCTTAACCGCCGGCCCTTCTTTTTGGGGACGCTGATTCCTAATTCCTAATTCGCAGCAATTAGGAATTAGGAATCAGCGTCCCCTTCCCAAAGGGCCCAGGCCGGCTTGGGTCCCCGGTCCCTTGTACGATATCCCAGGCCGGGCTAGACTATAGATATGAAACGCAACATCTGCAAAGTCCTGGAGGAATCCATGTTACGCAAAATAACCATGTCGGCTGTGGCTGTTTCCATGTTCGCCTCGATAGCTTCGGCCGAGGTCAACTTCGACAAGGGCGGTTTCGATATAAAGGAAGAGATCTCCAAAATGGACGTCTCCGCTCCCGAGCCTTCCCAGGATAAGGGTATCTTCAGCTGGATCTTCGGCAAAGAAGACAAGCCCTCCGAAAAAGTCCCCGCTGAGTGGACGATAATGGTTTATTCCAGCGCCAAGAACGACCTCGAGAAATTCCTGCTCGCCGACCTCAACGAGATGGAGCTGATCGGCTCCAGCGCCAAAGTGAACATAGTGGCCGAAGTGGGCCGCATAGACGGCTACGACGCTTCCGACGGCGACTGGAAAGGCGTGCGCCGCTACCTGATCACCAAAGATTCCGACAAGACCAAGATGGGCTCCAAGATGCTGCAGGACATGGGCATGCTGGACCAGGGCGACTACCGCACCCTGGCCGCCTTCGGCAAATGGGCCAAGGCCGCCTATCCCGCCAAGAAATATATGCTGATAGTCTCCAACCACGGCTCCGGCTGGGAGAAAGGCGCCGGCAGCCCGCTGGTGACCAAGGGCATCTCCTATGACGAGCAGAGCGGCAACCACATCAATACCCCCCAGCTCGGACTGGCGCTGAAAGAGATCGGCAAAGTGGACGTGTTCGGCACCGACGCCTGCCTGATGCAGATGGCCGAAGTGGTCTATGAGATCAAAGATTCGGTGGACTATATAGTCGGCTCCGAAGAGACCGAGCCCGGCGACGGCTACACCTACAATGACTTCCTCGGACCCGTGGTCAAGAATCCCGCGATGGGCGCCATCGAACTGGGCAAGCAGGCCGTGAACGCCTACGCCAACCACTACGACGGCATAGACCAGGGCTATACCCAGAGCCTGGCGAAGTCTTCTTCTGTAAATAAGCTCCTGACCGAGACCAACGCTTTCGCGGCGGCCCTGATGGCCTCCGGCGACAAGACCCTGGCCAAGAGCGCCCGCAGCGCCGCCATCAACTACGCTATGGACGAGAACCGCGACCTCTACGACTTCACCCGCCGCGTGGTGGAAGGCAGCAGCAACGCCGACGTGAAGCTCAAGGGGCAGTCCCTGATGAACTTCATCACCGGCGACCTGGTGCTGCTCAGCCGCAGCCGCGACGACAAGGGCGGCTACTGGAGCGGCCCCAAGGAATACACCCTCTCCAAGGGCATGGCGGCCTACTTCCCGAACTACGCCCTCGGCGACGGCTATATGGACCTGGCCTGGGCCAAAGCCTCCAACTGGGACGAGTTCGTGACCTGGATCAACCAGCCTTAATAAGCAAGGTAATAAAAGAAAGGGCCGGCTTAAAAGCCGGCCCTTTCTTTTGGGAAAAGGGGACAGGCTACTTTATTCAGAATAAAGTAGCCTGTCCCCTTTTCCCGCTACTTCTTCAGAACGGAGCCCAGCGCTTCCTGGAGGGCCTCGAAACTGAACGGCTTCGCCAGCACGGGGCGGCCGGTCTTTACCAGCTCTTCCCCGCCGCTGGAGCCTGAGATGAAGATCCAGCGTTTCTCCAGCTCCGGCTTCAGGTTCGTCGCCCAGGTGAACAATTCCAGGCCGTTCTGGCCGGGCAGGCGGTAGTCGCACAGTACCGCGTCATAGGTCCCGGCTTCCAGTTTTTTTCTCGCCGTTTCGGAATCGCGCGCGGTGTCCGGTGAAAGGTTCAGGAGGCGGAGTATCCTTACCGTGACGTCCATCACGCATTGCTCGTCGTCTACGATCAGGACGCGCTGGCCCTTCAAAGGCTGGAGCTCGGCGCCGGCCGCTTTCTTGCTCTCCGCGGCCTCCTCCACTATGGGCAGCTCTATGGAAAAACCGGCCCCTCCGCCGGGCACATTTTCGGCCCAGATCCTGCCGCCATGCCCGGCCACTATGCCGAAAGAGATGGGCAGGCCCAGCCCGGTGCCTTTCCCCGGCTCCTTGGTCGTAAAGAAAGGCTCAAAGATCCTTTCGATGCAATCCGCCGGTATCCCGGGGCCGCTGTCCGTTACCTCGACGCGGAGGAAGCCGCCTATTTTCCTGGTCTTGATGGCCAGGAGCTTTTTCCCGGCCTGGTGCTCCATCGCGTCCTGCGCATTGCCTATCAGGTTCATGAAGACCTGCTGGAGCTGGTGGAAGTCCGCCATGGTCTTGGGGAGGTTCGCCTCCAGCTCCCTGGCAACGGCGATATTATGCACGCCAAGCTGGTGCTCCTGCAGCCGCAGGCAGTCCTCCAGCAGCCCGTTCAGGCCGATAAAGGTTTTTTCCGGCTTGTGCTTCCTGGCGAAAGTGGTGAGGTTGCGCACTATCTTCTGGCAGCGCTCCGCTTCCCGGAAGATGGTGGTTATATCCTCGCGGTGGCGGGAATTCTCCTGGATGGCCTCGTCGCGCAGCAGCAGCTGGCAGAAGCCCATGATCCCGGTGAGCGGGTTGTTCAGCTCGTGGGCCACCCCGGAGATGGTCTTCCCGAGGGAATTGAGCTTGTCGGCCTGGAAGAGCTGCAGCTCCAGCACTTTCTGTTTTTCGGCCGCGTCCCGGGCCTCGGTTATGTCCCTGGAAACGATTATCACCTTCTCTACTTTGCCGTCGGGGGCCTTGACCGCTATGCCCTGGGACTGTATATACCTGACGCCGCCGTTCCTGAGGAGCAGGCGGTACTGGGTGCTCTGGCCCAGGCCCGTGCGCACCGTGTCGAAGAAGATCCCTTTTATCCTTTCCCTGTCCTCGGGGTGGATGTCCTGGAAAGAATCCTGGCCGGTCATTTTCCCGGGGTCGCCCAGGAAGCTGTAGTTGGGGGTGCAGTAAAGCCTGCGCCCGGTGATGTCCACCAGGGCTATCATGTCCGTCAGGTTTTCCGCTATGAGGCGGAAATACTTGTCGGCTTCCCCCGGGTCGCTGCCGCCGCCGCTCTTTTTCTCTTCCATAGGTCCTTCGGCTCCGTTCTTTAAATTCAGGAATATGTTACAAAATTTCAGGCCCGGGAAAGGCGGCCGGCCGGGCTTCGTTCGCGGGGATTAATTGTATAATAAGTTTTGATAAAGCCCCGCTGGCCCTGTCCTTGAGGGAGGCCCGGCCCCAGCAGCGTCTGCCGGTGAAAAATGAAGAATAAAGGCGAAATACTCGTAATCGATGACACGGTCGCTTCGCTCCGTCTTCTTTCCAGGGTGCTGGAGGAGGCGGGGTATTCCGTCGGCCAGGCGGAGAGCGGCGAACAGGCCCTGTCGCTGGCGGAAGGGAAGCCGCCCGAATTGATACTGCTCGACGTCCGCATGCCGGGCATGAGCGGTTTCCAGGTCTGCGAGCGCCTTAAGGCCAAACCCGCTACCGGCGAGATCCCCGTTGTTTTCCTGACCGCCTCCGAAGATCCGGAGGACAGCATCGCCGGCCTCAGGCTCGGGGCCGTGGATTATATCTCGAGGCCTTACAGCCGGGAAGGCCTGCTGGCGAAGGTCAGCACCCATATAGAGCTTTTCCGCCTGAGGGAGAAATTGAAACAGCAGGCCCTGGAACTTTCGGCGGAGCGGGACCGCTTCTCGGCCCTGTTCCAGAACTCCAATGACGCGGTCTTCCTTCACTGCATGGAGCCGGGGGGGGCGCCCGGCAAATTTATCGAGGTAAACGACGTAGCCTGCGCGCGCCTCGGCTACAGCCGGGAGGAACTGCTTGCCCTGACCCCCGCGGACATCGCCGCCCCGGATATGGAAGAGAAGCGCCGCGCGGCGCTGGAAACCCTGCTGAGCTCCGGCCGCGCCGTTTTCGAGATATACCATTCCACAAAAGACGGCCGCAGCGTCCCCTCGGAAATTTCCAGCAGGGTGTTCGACTACGGAGGCAAGACCCATATCCTTTCCCTAGCGCGGGATATCACGGAGCGCAAGCTGGCTGAGAAGGAGCGCGAAAGGCTGCTGACGGCCATCGAGCAGGGCGGCGAAGCTATCGTTATTACGGACACCGAAGCCGTCATCCAGTACGTGAACCCGTCCTTCGAGAGGATCACCGGCTACGGCCACCGGGAGGCGGTCGGCAAAAAACTGAGCCTTCTCAAGAGCGGCATGCAGGACGAGGCTTTTTACCGCGACCTGTGGGGGAAGATCGGTTCCGGGCAGACCTGGGCAGGCCGGATGGTGAACAGGCGCAAGGACGGTACCCTTTACACGGAAGAGTCCACGATCTCCCCTGTGCGCGACCCGCAAGGCCGCATTATCAACTATGTGGCCGTAAAGCGCGACATTACGGAGCAGCTTAAGCTCGAGACCAGGCTCAGGCAGTCCCAGAGGATGGAGACCGTCGGCCTGCTGGCGGGCGGGGTGGCCCACGATTTTAACAATATCCTGAGCGCTATAATGTGTAATGCCGGTTTCCTGGCCAGGGATCTCGCGCCGGAGGATCCCAAGCAGAAGGATGTGAAGGAAATTCTAGCGGCCAGCGAGCGCGCGGCCTCGCTCACCCGCCAGCTGCTGGCCTTCAGCCGGCGCCAGATCATGGCCACCCGGGCGACGGATATAAACGGGCTTATGGGCGGCATGGTCAGGATGCTCGGCCGCGTGATAGGCGAGCTGGTAATGCTGGCGGTAAAGTTAAGCCCGGAGCCCTGTACCGCTAACGTGGACCCGGGGCAGATAGAGCAGGTCATCATGAACCTTGCCCTGAACGCGCGCGACGCCCTGGCCGGCGGCGGCGTTATAACGCTGGAGACGGAGCTGATCAACCCGCCAGCGGAGTTTTTTGATATCCACCCGGACCTGCCCAAAGGGCCGCTGGTCTGTTTGAAGGTCGGGGATACCGGCTGCGGCATGAGCGAAGAAATTAAAACCCACCTGTTCGAGCCTTTTTTTACCACGAAAGAGCAGGGCAAGGGCACCGGCCTCGGCCTTTCCACCGTTTTCGGGATCGTAAAGCAGAGCCGCGGCGAGATAACGGTCGAAAGCGAGCCGGGCAAAGGCTCTGTCTTTACCGTATATCTCCCGTTCGAAGAAGCTCGATCGCAGGACAGGGACAAAGAGAAGGAGAAGGCCAAAGAGCCCCCTGAAGAGCCGCTTAGAAAGGGGCATGAGACCGTTCTGCTGGTCGAGGACGAGGAGAGTCTGCGCCGCCTCGGGGCGCGCATTTTGAGCAGCAGCGGTTATACGGTCCTGGTCGCCGCCGACGGCCAGGCTGCCCTGAAACTGATGGAGGAGCGCGGCAAACCGGTCGACCTGCTTATGTCGGACGTCGTCATGCCCGGGATGAGCGGCCGCGAGCTGGGGCTGGAGCTGGCGCGCAGGAAGCTTATCGGCAGGGCGCTCTATATGTCCGGCTATACCGACGACGCTATAGTCAAGCACGGCGTGCTCGAGCCGGGAATAGCCTTTATCTACAAGCCCTTCACGGTGGACGCCGTCCTCCTGAAGCTGCGCGAGGTGCTGGACGGCCCGGCCGACAAGGCAAAAGCTTAGGCCGCCGGTCCCGCCATGGGAAAGAATATGAACGAACAGACAGAGAAAAAAAACGTCTTTCTTCCGGAGAAGAAAAAAATGGAGGCGCTCGGACGGCTGTCCTGCAAGGTGGCCCACGACTTCAATAATATCCTGGGGGCCATAGAGGGCTACGCCACGCTGGCCCTGAACGCCGCCAGGGCCGACGACCCCGTGAGGGAGGACCTGCGGGAAATCCGCAATTCCGTGGCCAAGGCCGCCGCCCTCGGGAAACAGCTGATGGCTTTCGGCGGCAGGCAGATGCTGCGCAAGGCCCCCTGTGACGTCAACGGGCTTATCGAGAAGACGCTGAAAAGGGAGGAGCTGGCCGCCGGCGGGGCTTTCAAGATAGAGGCGCGGCTGGAGCCGGGCCTGCCCGGGATAATGGCCGACGCGGGGCAGCTGGAACAGGCCCTGGCGAACCTCCTGGTCAACGCGAAGGAAGCCATGCCGGGAGGGGGGACGGCCGCCGTCACCTCTGGCGCGGTGCGCCTCGAAGGCGGCGCCGTAAATTCTCCGAAGCCGGAGGAGGCCGGGACCCTGTTCGTGAGGATCTCGGTAGCGGACAGCGGCGCCGGGATCAGCCCGGAAAACCTGGAGCACCTCTTCGAGCCCCTGTTCACGGTCGTGAAGAAAGGCGCCGGGGCCGGGCTCGGGCTGGCGGCGGTTTACGGCTTGGTCAAACAGCATAACGGCTGGGTAGAGGTTAAAAGCGAACCGGGCCGGGGCAGCGAGTTCGTCCTGTTCCTTCCCGCGGAGAACTAAGATACGATCTTTAAATTATGGCTAAAATACTTGTTATTGACGACGACGGGATAGTCAGGGACGCCCTTTCCGTTTTCCTTACCCGCGCCGGGCACGAGGTCTTTACCGCGGCCGACGGCGCCAACGGCGTGCAGGTGTTCAAGGCCGCCCTGCCGGACCTGGTAGTGCTCGACAGGGACCTCCCTATCCTGTCCGGCTCCGGGGTTTTCGACAAGATACGGGAAGTTTCAAAGACCGTCCCGATCCTGATCCTCAGCGGTTACAGCGACCCGGAAGAGGTCGGCGCCTACCTTCGCAGCGGGGCGGCGGCTTTCCTTCCCAAAAGCGAGGGGCTCTCCCCGGTGCTGGCCGAGGTGGACCGCCTGCTGGGAGCGCCAGCCAAGGCGGCGGCCCCCGTGACCCAGGCGGCTGAGCCGGCGCCGGCCCGCGCGGTCAAAACCGCGCCGGGAAAATCTGCGGGGCTTATACTTATCGCCGACGACGACCAGGAAACGCGCAATCTTCTGCGCCGGTTTTTGTCCTCCCTGGCCTACGAAATCGTCGAGGCGAAGGACGGGGGGGGGGCGCTAGCGGTTGCGCGCGCCCGGAGGCCGGATATCGTCCTGCTCGATATTTCCATGCCGGAAAAAGACGGGATAGAAGTGCTTAAGGAGCTGGCGCCCGAAATGCCCCGCACCGGGTTCATGATGATCACCGGCAACGAGGACGAGGACCTGGCGCGCCGCTGCCTGGATTTCGGCGCCTTCGACTATGTCTCGAAGCCGCTGAACCTGGAGTCGCTGGGCGGCATAATAAAAGCCAGGATGCTGCTCCAGGGCTGACCGGGAGAACCTTGCCTGTCAGCAAAGAAAAACCCCGCTGAAATCAGCGGGGCTTTTCTTTGGCGGGCGGATGTGCCCTGGTCAGCAGACTTTAGACCTGAAGTATGTTATGGTTTTTTTCAGGCCTTCCTCCAGGTCCACCTTCGGCTGCCATTTCAGTATCTTTTTCGCCCGGCTGATGTCGGGGCGGCGGACCTTGGGGTCGTCTTCGGGGAGGGGGCGGAAAACTATTCTGGACTTGCTGCCGGTCAGCCTTTTGACGGCTTCGGCCAGCTGGAGCAGGGAGATCTCCTGGGGGTTGCCGATATTGACCGGGTCGTTCTCCTTGCTGATCAGCAGGCGGTAGATGCCTTCTATCAGGTCTGACACGTAGCAGAGGCTGCGGGTCTGGGTCCCGTCGCCGTAAACGGTGATGGGCTTGCCTTTCAGCGCCTGGGTCATGAAATTCGGGACGCGGCCGTCCTCGAGGCGCATATTGGGGCCGTAGGTGTTGAAGATGCGCAGCATGCGCACCTGCATCTTGTGGTAGCGGTGGTAGGCCATGGTCATGGCCTCGGCGTAGCGCTTGGCCTCGTCGTAAACCCCGCGGGGGCCGATGGGGTTCACGTTGCCCCAGTAGCCCTCGTGCTGGGGGTTGATGAGCGGGTCGCCGTAAACTTCGGAGGTGGAGGCTATCATGAAGATGGCCTTTTTTTCCTTGGCGAGGCCCAGGGCTTTGTGGGTGCCCAGCGCGCCGACTTTCAGGGTCGGGATCGGGAACTTCAGGTAGTCTATGGGGGAGGCGGGGCTGGCGAAGTGCAGGACGGCGTCCAGCTTGCCCGGGACGTGGAGGTAATTGGTGACGTCGTATTTGGTAAAGCCGAACTTCGGGTTCCTGAGCAGGTCCTCGATGTTGGCTATATTGCCGGTGATAAAGTTGTCTATGCCTATCACCGAGTGGCCCTTCCCCAGCAAATAGCGCGAAAGATGGCTGCCTAAAAACCCCGCTGCGCCGGTAACTAGAATTCTCATTGAGGTCTCCAGCTCGGTGGCTTACGGCCTGCCCACTGACTTATAGGTCCACCCGAGTCCGCGCATGGCGGCGGGGTCGTAGAGGTTGCGGCCGTCTATCATGATCGGGTGCTTCGCCGTGGCCATCAGCTTCTTCTGGTCCAGCTTGGCGAATTCTTTCCATTCGGTCACGACGCAGACGCAGTCCGCGTCTTTGGCGCAGTCGTAGGCGTCCTTCGCGAAATAGATGCCCTTTATGCACTTTTTGGCGTTCTCCTGGGAGACGGGGTCGTAGGCGCGCACTTTGGCGCCGCGCTTGAGGAGCTCGCGGATGATGTCTATGGAGGGGGCGAAGCGCATGTCGTCGGTCTCGGGCTTGAAGGCCAGGCCGAGCAGCGCCACGGTCTTGCCCTCGATGTTCCAGAGCTCTTCCTCTATTTTTTTCAGCAGCCACATTTTCTGGCTTTCGTTGATGTCCTTCACGGCCTTGAGGAGCTCGAAATCGTAGCCCACCTGGGAGCTCAGCCAGTAGAAGGCCTCGAGGTCCTTGGGGAAGCAGAAGCCGCCGAAGCCGATGCCGGCTTTCAGGAAGGCGGGGCCGATGCGCTTGTCCAGGCCCATGCCGCGGGCCACGTCCTCCACGTTGGCGCCGGTCTTCTCGCAGACATTGGCCACGGCGTTGATGAAGGAGATCTTGGTGGACAGGAAGGAGTTGGAGGCGTGCTTTATGAGCTCCGCGCTCTTCACGCTGGTGACGACTATCGGCGCGCCCTTCATGGGCTTGTAGACGCGGCGCATCAGGTCTTCAGCCTGCTTGGAGGCGACGCCGACCACCACGCGGTCGGGCTCCAGGAAGTCCCAGACGGCCGTGCCTTCGCGCAGGAACTCCGGGTTGGAGGCCACGTCGAAGGGGAGGTGGTTCTTGTTGTGGCGCTTCACGGTCTTGATGATCCAGTCGCAGGTGGCCACGGGGACGGTGGACTTCTCCACGATCA
>Ga0209212_1004980_pt1 | contig 16106 bp, 13 predicted proteins | sample RifGroC2_FD_183996 | JGI IMG/M metagenome (GOLD analysis project Ga0209212, IMG submission 183996) | Groundwater microbial communities from Rifle, Colorado, USA - Groundwater C2 (SPAdes) (version 2) | ecosystem: Environmental > Aquatic > Deep subsurface > Groundwater | place: Rifle, Colorado...
GCTATACTGTTTCCAGGTTTTCCAGAACAAAACGTGCGAGGTATCTATGAAGATGATCCGTATTGCAGGGGTGTTGTTTCTCGGCTTTCTGGTGATTACTGCCGTTGCCTGTGCATCAAGGGAACAGAAGAACGCCGGCGGACCGATCCGGGTCTTTTCGGTGGAAAAAAGGGGGTACATCATGTCGGATAAGGTTGTCAAAAGTGAAGCGGAATGGAAAAAGCTCCTCACCCCGGAGCAGTACAATGTTACACGCAAGAAGGGTACGGAGCGGGCCTTTGCCAATGAGTACTGGAACAATCACGAAAAGGGGATCTACCAGTGCATCTGCTGCGGGCTTGACCTGTTCAGCTCGGATACCAAGTACGATTCCAAGACCGGTTGGCCGAGCTATACGGCCCCGATTGCCAAGGAAAATGTGCGCACCGCGGAAGACCGTTCGTTCTTCTCGGTACGGACCGAGGTGCTCTGTGCCCGCTGCGATGCCCATCTGGGGCATGTATTTGATGACGGTCCGCCGCCGACCGGGAAGCGCTACTGCATGAATTCGGCGTCACTCAAATTCGTCAAGGCGAAGTGAACTGACAATCTTGGCTGTTTAATCGGGATATCATGGACCGACTATCGTACACCCTGACAATACCCCTCCCACCCGCCCCTGAGCGATGCTTGTAATTTATTTATAAAAGTGCATGCAAACGCCGTGAAGCCTTGTAAAAAAGAGTTTCACGGCGTTTTATTATTGTATTTTTTTCTACACTCCCTCCTATATGGACTGTAATTGGACAATACAATGCTCCGTCAGACTGCACATTTTTCAACAATCCCAAAGGAGCTGTCCTGTCGGACCCCTGCAAATCGTCTGATAATCGGTTCATTCGTCAATACAAAATCCCTTTCGTACACCGTCTGACCATTTTATATACAAGTAATTCTTAATAACTCGAAAAAATCAGAAACCGATGACGTAATGAACAGGCCGCGCTATTTCAATTACATCGTCAGCAAGCTCTCTGCCCTTGCCACAGAAATCGAGCTGCGCGGCAAGCTGAATTACCTCGACCTGCACCTCCATTCCGAAAATTTCTACCTGTTTTTCTTCAATGAGTTGTTTGGTTGGCAGTTGCAGAATATGAACGCTTTCAAAGCGAACAGTGAAGGAATCGACCTGATTGACCACGGCAATAAAATTGTCGTTCAGGTCTCCGCCACGGCCACCAGACAGAAGATTGAATCGGCGCTTGCCAAAGATCTCTCCGCATATACCGGCTACGTTTTCAAATTCATTTTGATTGCAAAAGATGCCGACGCCCTGCGCGGCAAAAGCTTTGCCAATCCGCACAACCTGGCCTTCGATCCCCAAACCGATATCCATGATGTTGCCTCAATTTTGCGTTATATCAGCGTGCTCGATACCGATGGCATGGGGCGCATCTACCGCTTCATTAAACAGGAACTGGGCTCAGAGGTCGATCCGGTCAAGCTTGAGTCAAATCTTGCCGCCATCATCACTATTCTGGCAAAGGAAGACTGGAACAGCGCGGGTTCTGCGGTTGAAACCAAACCGTTCGCCATTGACAAAAAGATCGTGTTCAACAATCTGAATGCGGCCCGCGACATCATCGACGAATACGATAACCATCACAACCGGGTTGCCAGGGTCTATGCGGATTATGACAATCAGGGTAACAACAAGAGTCTGTCCGTGCTGAATGCCATCAAGCGATTTTATGTCACCCATAAAGCCGGATTCAGCGACGATGCCCTGTTCTTCAAGGTTATCGAATGCGTGGCGGAGCGGGTGCGGGAGAGCGCCAATTATGCGCCCATGGCGGAAGAAGAGCTGGAGCTGTGCGTCAACATCCTGGTGGTGGATGCCTTTATCCTCTGCAAGATCTTCAAAAACCCGGAAGGATATGCCAATGCTGCTGCCTGACACTATCCATCCGGAACAGAGCATTTATTACAACGGCGCATTCGTGCTGAAAGCCCTCCGTGAGCGGCGCGTAATGGATCTGCTGGATCTGTATCTGGACACCCAGAAGCATCGGCAGATGACCATGCCGGTATTCGTGCTGTGCCTGGATTGGCTGTATCTGTTGAATCTGGTCAGCCTGAACAACCAGGGGAGTGTCGAGCTATGTTCCTGAAGTCCCTGACCATCTCCAGCCATGACGAGATCATCCGCCGGATCGATTTCCACAACGGCATCAACCTGATTGTCGATGAAACCACGAACATTCAAGACACGGCCACCGGCAACAACGTGGGTAAAACCACAGTACTCATGCTGATCGATTTCTGCCTGTCGGGCGACGCGAAGCAGATCTATACCGAGCCGGAAAATAAAAAGCAGGAGTACAAGCTGGTAAAGGATTTTCTGATTGAGAATCAGGTGCAGATCACGCTGGTGCTCAAGGAAGATCTGTCCAGGGAGGATTCGCCGGAAGTCCGCATCGAGCGGAACTTTCTGTCGAGAAAGCAGCGGATACAAAAGTTCAATGGCGTCAGCAAGACCGACGACGAATTTGAAGAGGCGTTGACCAACGTCCTTTTTCCCGGTCATTACGGCAAAAAACCGACCATCTGGCAAATCATATCCCACAATATCCGCTACAAAGAGCTGAGCCTTACCAATACCCTCAAGACGCTCAGCCACTACACCCGTGCCGACGAGTATGAAACCCTGTATCTCTTTTTGCTGGGATGTGATTTTGACCATGGCGACACCAAACAGGATCTGCTGACGAAGATCGGTCTGGAGCAGACCTTCAAAAACAGGCTGCAAAAGGATCAGACCAAATCGGCCTATGAGACGGCGCTCGCCATTCTGGAGGGAGAGATTGAACGTCTGGACCGGCGCAAGTCGAGTTTCAACCTTAACGAAAACTTTGAGGCCGATCTGGACCGGCTGAATGGGGTCAAGTATCAGCTCAATTTGGTTAGCGCGGAAATCGGCAGGCTGAACATCCGGCGTGACCTGATTATCGAGGCGAAGCGTGATCTTGAACAGAGCGTGGCCCAGATTGATCTGCGGCAACTGGAACAGATCTACCAGCAGGCAACCGACCGGGTAGTGGGCATTCAGAAGACGTTTGAGGAACTTTGTTCATTTCACAACCGGATGATTGCGGAGAAGGTGAAATATATCGCCAAGGATCTACCAAGGCTTGACAGTGACTTGCAGGCCAAGTCGGAGCATTTGAGCCGGCTGTTGCAGCAGGAGGCGGAGTTGACGGCAGCGATCTCGCGCAGTGAGTCTTTCGCGGAGCTGGAAAAGCTGATCAATGAGCTTACCGAGAAGTACCGGAGAAAAGGAGAGTATGAGAGCATCATCCAGCAGCTGACCGAGGTGGAGGCGAACCTGAAGTCGCTGAGCCTGCGTTTGGTCGCAATTGACAATGCACTTTTTTCGGATGAGTTCGAGCTGAAGATCAAAGGGCAGGTGAACAAGTTCAATCGCTATTTCTCCTCGATTTCACAAGAGCTTTATGGTGAGCAATACGCCCTGAAGGTCGATCCGACCGTAAATAAGAAAGGACAGCGTTTGTACGAGTTCAGCGCTTTCAATACCAATATCAGTTCAGGGAAAAAGCAGGGGGAGATTTCCTGTTTTGATATCGCCTACACCCTTTTTGCCGATGCGGAGAATATCCCGTGTCTACACTTTTTGTTGAATGACAAGAAGGAGTTGATGCACGACAATCAGCTCCTGAAGATTGCCCAGTTGGTGAACAGTAAGGGTATTCAGTTTGTGGCCTCGATTCTCAAGGATAAGCTGCCGGAGGAGTTGAATCGGGAAGAGTTTTTTGTGGTGAAGCTGTCGCAGGGGGAGAAGTTGTTTAGGATTGAGAATTGAGTGGGGATAGGTGGCTTTATCTGAAAAGCAACCTATCCCCATATTTGTTATCTACGATCCTTTTTGGAAGACTTCAGCAAACCGATCAGGCAGGTCGGTTTTTTATTTCGTACTTCCAGTCATCCAAATACGAAGCTTTCAGGAACTCTAGGACGAATATATTACCGGTCTTTGGATCCTGAGCATAGAGCCGTTGTTCTGCATCCAAGACGACTCTTCCGTGAGGATCTTTGTGGTACCGTTGATTAATACGGCTGGATTCGTAGGTATTTGTCCCGCGAGCCACCAAAACAGTATCGCGAGAAACTAGCTTGAACCCGTACTGCTCGTAAATGCTGATGAGAGATTCTTCTTTGAGATTATGGCAATCAAGAAAATTAGGGGGGAACCGCACTGGGTCTAAAAAAACTCGATGTAATGCACTTGGTTGATTATCCAATAGCCTCGCTCGTAATGGTGAGTTTTCTGAGAGGCCCAGCTCTTCTAGAGCAGTCTTCTCGACTTTGTTGAACGGTTTCTCCGTTGCTCTTTGTTTCAAATGCTTTTTTAGCGCATTTAGAGCAGACTTCTCAACTTCGTTGAACGGGTGTTCTTCGTCATTGAGAGGTAGCAGTAGTCTCCCTCGTTCAATTACAAGAAATGGTGAGTTATCTGAGAGGCCCAGCGCTTTTTGAGCCGTCTTCTCAACTTCGTAGTAAGGGTGTTCCTCGTCATTAAGAGGGAGTCGTACCTTTGCCTCAATAAGGTCTGTAATTAAGGTAAGACCTTTAGTCTTTGCTGACTTGGCAAAAGAAAATGCTTGGTGATCTCGATCATTCATTATGTACTGATCTCCTTTAATGGCCGCCTGATTGCGATTCTATGCAGTCACATTCAAGTTTGCGCCGTTTTTCCACATGCACTGACAAAATGAGCAAAAGCTGAACTTTTGAACTTCATCGGTCTCCACTGGTCACTATCCCCAGCGTCAAGCATACGACAAAATTATAGGCGATTATCGCACGCTTAAATTGACAAAGCAAATTGTTTTGGAATACTAAAATTGGAATGCTTTAATTGGCCTGGGTAAGATTATTTGCAATTGAAAACCTTAATCCACCCCGCAAATAGTTTGTACCAAAAATATCCTTTGACAGCACGGCCTTGTATATCACGCAGTGGTAATACAAAAGGAGTTGAGAATATGGAAAAGATCTTCGAAAAAGACAACCAGCACTTAACTCGACTGCAGAAAGCCAAGGGAGATGACATGCTGCGCGTGTTGGCGTGGCGTCCGGAAAACGGGAAGCCTCACTATTACATGAAAGGTGATTCTACTCTCAGCTACTTTGAATGTAATGAAGTAGAGAAAATCCAAATGGAAATATCCCGCTGGTCAAACGCGCTCAGTAATGCGTTTGCTGATTCTGGTAATGATCGTTCTTTGTACAATCTTTCCCCTGCATTGCACAGTATTTTAAAGACGCAGCCGCAGAAGGAGGTCAAGGGACTTTTTGCCAGAACGCTTCGAATGCTGCTTTTTCTGGAATCGGTATTACTTGGCGAGAAATGTACGTATGACAATCCGTACAGTTGCGTTATCACTAATAACATTTATACTTCATTAAATAAACTTGTTAAAGACCTGAGCAAAATCAAAGTAAGCGAGGATTCTGCGCTTGAAAGTTATAATGAGAATTGGGTGGTTTCGTTGCCACTGCTGCTTGTCGTAACGGTAGGAGAGTCCCAATGCGAGCTCATTCAGCCTTTTGCATGGGAGGCTTATAGCGCCGCTAGGGCGCGCGACGAACTGAGGCGAAGATGGCCTGGGATGAAGGAGACAGTTCTTAACACGGTTGCATTGCTCATACGATATCAATCTGCTGTGGGACAGAAGGCACGCCAGTCCGGTACCCCAAAATTCATCGACCTCTTAGATCAAACAGAGAAAGTGTTTGCCTTTGATCGAGATCGCCTTATCAAATCCCTGCAATTATTGGCAGTGATCGAAGAAACCAGAAACCACAAGGTGCCAAACGGCACCAATTACCGCGATTTTGATATCAACGCCGAATGTGACCAAGAATGGGATAACAAGGTGCTATGCTGTAACATCAAAAAGTATCTCAACTTCAACTCGTCTAGCGACAGTAGCCCACCGCCAAATGACGAACTGAAAAACCATACGTGGTCTTATTTCCGACCTAGATATCTTGGGATGGAGCAATCTACCGATGCGGATGCAGATGTGGAGGCGTTCAAGCGGACTATCTTGTTAACCAGGAAGGATTGTACCACTTATGACATCATTTCGGTCGGTCGTAATCAGACCCAACGACCACTCAAAGCCCTTATGGGCAAAATTATTAAAGGCTGGAGTACAATAGAAAACAAAAAGAAGCGTTTTGAGAAATTTTTCAGGCTTCAACCTCTATCGGTACCGCATCCATTTTCGATGAATAACAAGGAGGATATTCTTCAAGTACTTTTAAGGGACGACCTCGCCGCTGAGTGCCTCTTATTCCCATCCAATAATATAGACGAGCTATTTGATAAACATAATCAGACGGAACATCTTGACACAACCAATAATAACGCAGGTGAACTGTTTGATCATTTACTTAAAGTTGCAAAAACAAAAATGGGTCTCAATCAGGACGCCATATGGGAAGAAAAGGCCAGAGATGGGCACTTTCCGGCTCTTGAAAAACCGCTCTATGTTCCGTTCCCACTCGTCCGCCGGATCACCAACATCATCTTCAGCCTTCAGTCATCTACCTGCTTCAATATCCCGATAAGAATTGATCGCTCAACAATTGAATGGGTTCACTTGCCCTATGGAATTTCGAAAGATGACCATCTTAACAAGCGAGTTCTAGCGAGTTTCCTCCTTTCTACTGTACTGAATCGTGCGATGTCTTCTGGTCTCAGTCGAGCAGAAATAGATCTGGAAAATCTTTCAATTCCTTCACTAACAAAGGGGAATGAGGAGACTGACAATAATTCCGAACGTCTAATGCAGCCAAAAGATTGGCGTAAAACAATTCAACATCTCTACGTAGACGGCGGATATAATGTTTTGCTTGACCGCTACCTGCGTGACTATAACTCTCAAAGAAAGAGTGTCCACTTCGAAACTCGACTATCGCCTGACACACAATTTGGCTCTGACAAGCTCAATACCCTGGCAGTTGGTGACATCTGTAAAGACTTGAAACAGTATCTCGCTTCAGAAAGTAATCGTAAGGATGCCAAGAACAAGGGTAAGGGAACGTCCACGCCAGACTTCTGGCTTTTAGGTGTCGATATTGGCGGTACTCTGATCAAATGCCAATTGTTTGGCTTCTTTAATTGCTCTGAGACTTTTAAGGAACTTGACCCCGTTTTCAGAATGTCCACCACACCAGAGTCACGCAAACCCTTTTCAGGGCAAGACAGCATAACGGAAAGCACGGATGAATACGCCACTCGGCTCGTTGAACTTATCAAAAAAAGAGCTGGCAGTAAGTTGGAGCAAATCAACCACTCCAGACTGGTCATCGGTCTTGCATGGCCAGGTCCGGTGCGTGAGGATCATCTAAATGGCACCAGCGGTTTGCTGAAGGAGTTCGGTCTAAGCCATATTATTCTGCAGAATAGAATCGATGACATTTGGAAAATAGATATTGTAGGTGCAGTTTCTCGAGCCTGGAAGAAAGAATTTAATAATGATAAAATCCCCTTTATTTCTTTACTTAATGATGGTGACGCTGATGCGGTTGGCGCTGTTGTTCTTGCCAATAATCACGGCTCGAATGAACACACTAACGATAATGTCCTTTCGGTTATTAAATTGGGAACCGGTCTTGCTGGTGCGATTTTGAAAACATTCGATGGTCATGGGTTGTCTCTGATCCCTGGGCTTTACGAATGGGGGAAGATTGTTTTAGATGTAGCTGCACCACCAAATTCCGGATTTCCCCAAGGTGTCGCTGGAGAGTACCTTTCCAAAAAATGTCTACCACGTTTGGCAGAACTTTGGGGTAAGAAGGGTGGTTTCTTCCAATATAAAGATGCACCGGATAGTGCTGAAATCGGGCTGATCCTAGAAACAGCAGATAGCTCTGAGCCTGATAAGGCTTATAATAAATTACTAGTTGAGTGTGGCTCCATTCAAGGCAACAGGCGGCCTATGTACGGCGTACCTGTGAGCGCAGAAGTTCTTAGAGTTGTTTATAGAAATCCTGAAGAGAATCCTGATCTTCTACATGAGGTGCGCCTTGCCCTGAGGCAATTCGCAAATGTTGAAGCGGAACTGAAAACGCACCTAGAGAATTATGGTCGTATTCGCCTTGATCGTTTGATTAGTCCCAATCAGACTCTTTTTAAAAGAAAATTTAAATCCAAAGAGGCAGATGAAGTTCGCAAACTACCACGATTCAAAGCAGCGAGAGATATAGCTCTACAATGCGCTGAAAGCTTAGGTCATTTTCTTGGCGATTTGTGTGTTTTACTTAATGATGAACTTGGTGTCAAAGAGGTTCGCTTGACCGGTGGGGTGCTTTCTGGTAAAACCCGTGAATGTGCTGTTGAGGCGGCTTGTAAACGCATACGCCTCTACGGTTTAAATATGCAGGCGCTTCCGACTGGGGCATTTGCAATAGGTGCACTGGACGACAATTCAGACTATAAGAATAATAGTCAACAAACCCAATATAACAGTATTGATATTGAACGTGGTGCTTTTGGGGCTGCTTGTTTCGCAGCCGCTTCCTTCATTCAGGACAAGAAACAAAAAGGGCTCCAGAGGCTGCGATCTCTCCTCCTTGAGGTCCGTCCCGGCGAAACAATAAATATTGAGAAGACACAGCTTATAGTCAACGGAAAAGATTCAGGCATTGATTTCCGTGGGCATGCCTTGTCAGAGCGAGATTTACAAAAATTCTTGGAGGTACGGGGCCCAGATTGTGGCTTTTACCAAGCTGATAGTCCAGCATCTTTCGTGAGGTGGAAATGAAGATTGAGATAGAAATTGGCACCAATAATAATATTAACCGGACCGCGAGCGTAACGATAGAAGCGCATGAGCTAAAGTCAGCCGCGCTGCACATTGCCTTTGCAGCGGGACGAAATCGGACTGGGCTGTATATGAGGCGTCATAGGAAACCCTGCGATCTAGAGTCAGGTTATACAGTTGGACCGAACGATCCTATTCGTTTTGCGGATGAGCCAAAGAAACTCTCAATTCCTGAACACATCAAAAAAATGAAATTTGGGACACAACCCTCCTCTGAAATCGTTGCCCAAGGTAGCGAAAGATTCAGAACCGTTCCATCAGTTATTGCCGTGCCGGTTAGCGATGTTGCCGCTAACCTGCTTAGGCCGTGTTTCATGAAAACTGGATTTGGAGAAAAGCATATATTTTTTTTTGAAGATGAACCTATTGAACTTCGGAGTTACTGGGCGGCTTGTTTGTTCTCAGATGAGAGAGGCAGGCCGGAAATCAAGTTTATGGACATAATATTCGACGTTGATGGAGATAGTGTTCACGCACTTGACGGCCAAAATCTTGTTACTAAGGGCCTTGAGTGGGCAGTCTGTTTGGTGCCGCTGGTTAAGAATTCCAAGGCCGTCGCACCGCAGGAAATAGCTAAGAATGATTATGATCTACGCCATATTTTTGGACGAAATGCTAATAAAGAATTCTTCTCGCCTTATGACGTTTGGTATGACGGTTGGAATGAACGGGTGGACAAAGCTGTACAAAAGCATATTGACAGTGGTAGCACCTTTGAAATCTACTATCACAGTATTTTGGGGATAGATTCGAATGGTTCAATTCGGATTTATCAAATCGATTGTGAGTTGCCTGTGATCGCCCAACAACTGGCAAATGAAGGGGTAATTGCTGCAGGATTGCTCGATTCTGGTGGAAGCTGCGCATTATATGACGCGTGGATTGAAGGCTACTTGAACCATGGTTGGTATTTTCGGGAACCCCGCGGAGCGATTTTGGCCTTTGAACTGAAAGGTTTGGAACGCATTCGCGTACCCCAAACGGGTACTTGGCATCAATACAGGCAAAGATAATAAACGGTTAGGAGAGTGCCTTGATCGAAGAAAACGCTGGCAAACTTCAGCTTTATCTCAAGCTCATTGAATACAAACGAAGTTTGGGTACTACTCAGTGGTCAGTGTTCTCTCTTTTTGCTACGGTCAGCCAAGCGGTCCTCATTTTCAGCCTGCAACAACAATCTGCCAAGCTAGGTATTGTTCTCCGAATTTTGTGCCTTGGAACATTCTGGCTTGGATTCCTGTTGTACAACCGCTATAGAATGATTAATGAATCAGTTGCTGAATATCTCAGAAATCTGGAGGGGGACCTCCAAATAGACTTTGAAAACCTCATAGACAAAAAACGACGAGAAACAGGTCCTTCTACAAGGGCAATCCTAATCAGTTCGGGGTTGCTTTACACGATGTTTGTAGTTGCGGTAAGTATTATCTCATGTAACCAATGAATGTTCTGACCTCCACCTGAGTTTTCGATGAATTCGGCCACCCCCTTAGGGGGGTGCCGTTGGGCAAAAAATACATATCTTACATGGTTTCGGTTGCATCAATCTATGAGCTAAGTTTACGCAATCACAATTCTAGGCTGGGAATTCCGCGAGGGCTTTGAGTGGTTCGGGGGCGAGGTTGCTTGCTATCTTGCTATTATCCCCCCCAAGTTTTTGACCGCATGGTACTAGTTGATTAGCAAACAATGCCCCTTCGGGTTCTCGTAACTAAGTGGATAAGTGAGCTGACAATCAATTGTTTGGATTCTATGAAATTCAAGCATTAAAAAGCCCGCCCGAGCGGGCTTTTTGCGCTTCCCTGTTTCAGGTTGCCATCGGGCCTTTTTGTGGGTAAAACAGAGCGGAGTTTCTTGACAACGGAAAGTACATTCACGAGGAGTTGATAATGACCCATAACGACATATTACGCCGTTTGCGCTATGCCTTGAATTATAACAATTCAACACTGATTGAGATCTTCAGGATGTCGGGACATGAAATCGGACCATTCGAAGTGGATAATCTGCTGAAAAAAGAAGATGAAAATGGTTATGTTGAATGCAGCAGCGCTGTTATGGAGCTGTTCCTGGACGGCCTGGTTATTTACAAACGAGGCCGGCAGGATGGCGGGGCCGGCCAACCCCAGAAAGCTGACGGGACGTTGGCGAATAATGACATATTGAAGAAAATCCGGATTGCCCTGGAATTGAAGGAGGAGGATATGCTGGCGGTCTTGAAGCTGGCCGGTGTCAATATATCTAAATCCGAGTTGAGCGCACTATTCAGGCGGGAAGGTCAGAAGAACTACAAGGAATGCGGCGATCAGTTTCTGCGGAACTTTTTACAGGGTCTTACGATCCGCTATAGAGGGGATCGTTCCACGGACAAGGCTTCAGCATAAGTCAATTACTCACGCGGAGCCGCGGAGAACGCAGAGTAAAATCAGGACAATACATATAAACCTAATAACGGCAGTCCATGAAACACAGAGCAACTGAGCAACAGAGAAATCAAATAGATACAGCAACAACAGATGTTACCAAAATGGTGAGTGACTTTTTCTGTCCCTGAATTCTTCTTTGTTTTTGATCAGTTGCTCTGTTGCTCAGTGTTTCAAATGCTTTTTAAGGATAATTGAGGTTTTTGTGGCACTTCTTTCTCTTCGTAATATAAGTCTCGCCTTTGGCGGTCCCCCCCTTTTCGACAATATCAATCTGCAGATCGAAGCTGGGGACCGCTTGTGCCTTTTGGGGCGCAACGGCACCGGAAAATCGACCCTGCTCAAGCTGATCAGCGGGGAATTGCCGCCTGAAGGGGGGGATGTCTCCCGTCAGCAGGGTTTGCGGGTAGCGCTGGTCTCCCAGGAGGTGCCCCAAGGGGTGGCCGGAACGGTTTTCGATGTGGTGGCGTCCGGCATGGGCAACGCCTCCGCGCTCCTGGCCGAATATCATCATGTGAGCCACGAACTGGCGCATGGCGGCGGTGATGACCTTCTCGGACGTTTGGAAACGTTACAGCACAAGTTGGAAGACAGCGGCGGCTGGCATCTGCACCGGGAGGTGGAGCGACTGCTGAATCGCCTGCAGTTGGAGTCGGAGGCGGAGTTTTCCACCCTGTCCGGCGGAACCAAGCGCCGTGTGCTGCTGGCAAAGGCGCTTGTGGCAGAGCCTGATATCCTGCTTTTGGACGAGCCGACCAACCACCTGGATATCGACACCATCATCTGGCTGGAGGATTTTCTCCTCAAAAATATCAAGACCGTGCTGTTCGTAACCCATGACCGGGCTTTTGCCCGGAGGCTTTCCAATCGCATTGCCGAACTGGACCGGGGAAGGATATACGCCTTCAACTGCGGCTATGACGAATTTGTGGAGCGGCGCGAGGCGCTGCTGGAGGCGGAGGTGACCCGCCAGGCGCTGTTCGATAAAAAACTGGCCCAGGAGGAGGTTTGGGTGCGTCAGGGGATCAAGGCGCGCCGGACCAGGAACGAAGGGCGGGTGCGGGCGCTGAAACAGCTGCGCGAGGAGCAGCGCCAGCGGCGGGAACGGCTGGGCACGGTGAAGATTCAACTGCAGGAGGGGGAGCGCTCCGGTCGCATGGTGGTAGAGGCTGAGGCGGTTTCCTTTGCCTATGACGACAAACCGGTCATTACGGATCTGACGACCACCATTATCCGCGGCGACCGGGTGGGGATCATCGGTCCGAACGGTTCGGGCAAGACCACCCTGCTGAGACTGCTGCTGGGGGAACTGTTACCCCAAAGCGGTGATATCAAGCTGGGCAGCCGCCTGGAGGTGCTGTACTTCGACCAGATGCGCGAACAGCTTGACCTGACCAAGAGTGTCCAGGAGAATGTGGGTGAAGGGAACGACACCCTGACCATCAACGGTAAGCCGCGACATATCATTGGTTATCTGCAGGATTTCCTGTTCTCTCCGGAGCGGGCCCGCAGCCCGGTGAGCATCCTTTCCGGCGGGGAGCGCAATCGACTGCTTTTGGCCAAACTGTTCACCAAGCCGTCCAATGTACTGGTGATGGACGAACCGACCAATGATCTGGACGCCGAGACCCTTGATCTGCTGGAGGATCTGCTGCTGGAATATACCGGTACCCTGCTGCTGGTGAGCCATGACCGGGAATTCCTCAATAATGTGGTCACCAGCACTCTGGTCGTGGGTGCTGACGGGCGGGTCAGGGAGTTTGTCGGCGGATACGACGACTGGCTGCGTCAGGCCTCGGCAGAAGATACTCCAGCCGTTGCCGGCATTAAGCAGGTTCCGGACAGATCAAGGCGCCAGGCCGAGCGTGCCCGCAAGCTGAGCTTCAAGGAGGAGCGGGAATTGACGGCCATACCGGACCTGATAGCCGCGCTGGAGGCGGAACAGGACGCTCTGCATGCCACCCTGGCCGATCCGGGTTTCTACAAAAGCGCCGGGGCCGAGGTGCTGACCTTGAATATCCGGCTGGAGGCGCTGGAAGCGGAGTTGGTCCAGGCTTACCGTAGGTGGGAAGAGTTGGAGGCGCTGAAGTAGTAAGGTCGAGCGTGTGCAGATCAACGGCATTACCTGTAGTTGGTATTGACGAGAATCTAATGAAATCGGTGGTTTCTCTACAGCGGCAGAAATTGTTATTTTCTATTCATTTACATGAAAAAATCTTTCATGCGCCTCGACTAGATTGACATGTTCCCATTCTTGAAGTAATTGTATACAACTTTTTTGCAGTAATGGAAAATGCTGCTATAGATACCGCATGTGCGGAAGATTAATTGATGAGAGGGCTTATGCAAAGTTCAAGACGTATCACCGTAAAGAAGTTTTTGGCAGCGGCAATGCTCACCATGGCACTTGCGGGGGTGTCTGCTGCCGCGCCGCAAGGGGGCAAGATTGCTACGGTTACAATACCGCAGACCCCCTCACAATATGCCAGCGATCCTGTGCCGCTGACGGCAAGCCAATGCGGCCAGTGCCACCCGGGGCTGTTCCGCAACCTCAAGGACGACGGAGGTAAACACCGTTTCTCCTGCCAGGATTGCCATAACAGCTTTCATGCTTATAGCCCGAAGAAGGTGAACTGGGATGCGATCATGCCCAAATGTTCCTCCTGTCATGACGCTCCCCACGGCCCGAAAGTCGCCAACTGCATCGCCTGCCATTCAAATCCTCACGCACCGAAGAAGATCGCCGCCTCAGCCCAACTGGCGACAGCCTGCTTCGATTGCCATGGATCGGTCCGTGATCAGCTTGTGAAAAGTCCGAGCAAGCATACGAAGGTACCATGTATGACGTGCCATACGTCTCATGGCTTTATTCCTTCCTGCTTCAACTGCCATAAACCGCATTCTGAAGGACAGGCATTGTCGACCTGTATTCCCTGCCATCCGGTTCACCAGCCGTTAAAAATCACCTACGGCCGGGATGTTCCTTCCCGCACCTGCGGTGCCTGCCACACCAAGGAATTCAACGCCGTATCGAAGGATTCAAGCAAGCACAAGAAGGTCGCCTGCGTTACTTGCCACAAGGACCGCCACCGCTTTATCCCGCAGTGTTCCGGTTGCCATGGCAAGCCGCACCTGAAAATGATTCACGATAAATTCCCGCTATGTCTGACCTGTCACATTGACGTTCACGACATGCCGGTTATGGCGTCACCGGCAATCAAGAAATAACGTAACTCGGAAATATACAGATGCACAAAAAAAGCCCCCGGCAATCCGTCGGGGGCTTTTTTGAATAGGGATGAGGTTCTTGAAAAGCGCCAAAAGTACTTTCCACTCAAGGTAGGGGGAATAACATCAAACAGATGATTATTTTCCCACTCCGAGCAGTTCCACATCAAAAAGCAGGGTGGCATTAGGAGGAATAACGCCGCCGGCGCCACGTGCGCCATAACCCAACTTGGCAGGAATGATCAGCTTGCGCTTGCCGCCAACCTTCATGGACATGACCCCTTCATCCCAGCCAGGGATAACCTGGCCCACGCCGATCACAAAATCGAATGGCTGCTTGCGATCCACGGAACTGTCGAACTTGGTGCCGTTCTCCAGGGTGCCGGTGTAGTGCACCTTGACCTGTTTGCCGGCCACCGGTGAAGCTCCTTTGCCGACAACCTGGTCGATGTACTTGAGCCCCGAAGCCGTTGTAACGGTCTTTCCTGCCTTAATCCCGTCCTTTGCAGCAAACGCCGGTACTGTTAACAGCGTTGCCAAAACAACCATCAAGATCATCTTCATCATGTTCTTCATTTCCTGTTGCCTCCTGAGATGGTTTTTCTTATTTCTTCTGCATGGTTTCGTTGATCATCTTCACAACACCTTCCGTGACATCCTGAGGTTTCACATTGCTGGCAAGATAGACCAGATCGCGTTTGACCGTCACAAGTGCCAGATCCTTGCTTTTGCCGTACTCTGAGGCGGCCTTCTCTATCATTTCAAAAAGGGCGCGACTCAATTCCTGTTGCAGATCCTGGAGTTCTTTTTCAGCATTTTCAACGAATTTCTGGTACTCGACAACCTTCTTCTGGAACTCTTTGGCCTTGGACTCCCTCTGTCCAGGGGTGAGTGTGGGAAGCTTGGCTTCTATTGCGGCCTTTTGTTTATCAAGCTGTTTTCTTTTGGCTTCGATCTGGGTCTGGAGTTTCTGTTTCTTTCCAATGAGCTTGATCTGCCCGGACTTGCCGGGCTCCGATTCGGTGCTGACCCGGACCAGATCCACATAGCCGATCATTATTGCCGGTTGCTGCTTTGGTGTTTCCGGAGTTTTGGGAGCGGTTTCGGTTGCTGTTTGCTGGGCAGGTTGGGAAGGTGGTGTTGTACTCTGCTCACCAGCGGCGTTCTCCGCTGCGAATGCCAGGGTTGGCAGTGCACAGAGTGTTAGCAGGAGCAGGATCTTTTTGCAGATGGATTTCATGGTTTGAACCTCATGGGCAGGGAATGCCTGCTGTATCGATAATGTAACCGTGAGAGAATAGATGGTTTCCAGGCAGGAGACAACATTGTTTTTCATCCTGCTTGATAATGTCGCTGCAAGACCTGGATTGTGTTTGATAATATCAAAAACTTTAATCTAAAAATAAAACAGCTTGACATTTATGGGCTGATTTTTCTAAGATCACAAAATAAACAAAGGCTGTGATGAGGAGTAGTAATCATTTCGGGCTTTCCAGAGAGCCGGTGGGTGGTGTGAACCGGTAAGCACAAATGATGAACTCGCCTCGGAGCCGCTTCGGTG
>Ga0209212_1004981_pt1 | contig 16105 bp, 16 predicted proteins | sample RifGroC2_FD_183996 | JGI IMG/M metagenome (GOLD analysis project Ga0209212, IMG submission 183996) | Groundwater microbial communities from Rifle, Colorado, USA - Groundwater C2 (SPAdes) (version 2) | ecosystem: Environmental > Aquatic > Deep subsurface > Groundwater | place: Rifle, Colorado...
GCCTGTTCCTTGTCGGATTCATCTACCACCTTGTCCAGTACGGACAGGATAAGCTGTTTGTTCTGCGCTTGTTCCTGCGATAAAGCCTTCTTGTTAGCCTTGATCTTCGGGTTTGTCAGTTCCTCGATTTCCTCCAATATCTTCTTGGTCGAGGTGCCGTGGGGGAGTTCATAGACGGCAATACGCCACTGGCCGCGCGCCAGTTCTTCAACCTTCCAGCGCGCGCGCATCTTCAATGAGCCGCGTCCAGAGCGATAGCATTCGCGAATCTCATGCGGCGAGGAAATGATTTGCCCCCCGCTGGGTAGGTCAGGGCCGGTGATCGAGGCAAGCAATTCGTCGTCAGAGCTTTCAGGATTCCTGACGCACAGCGCCGCTGCCGTGCAGATCTCGCGCAGGTTATGCGATGGGATCTCGGTGGCCATCCCGACTGCGATACCTGATGCGCCGTTCAATAGCACCATCGGTAGTCTGGCCGGCAGCATGGCAGGTTCCTGGAAATGCCCGTCGTAGTTCGGGATCATGTCCACGGTGCCCATATCCAGCTCGGACAGTAAAACGGCAGCTATAGGAGTCAGTCGGACTTCCGTGTAGCGCATCGCCGCAGAGTTGTCGCCATCGCGAGAGCCAAAGTTGCCCTGCCCATCGACGATCGGATAGCGCAATGAAAAACTCTGCGCCTGGCGAACCATCGCGTCATAGGCGGACGAATCACCGTGAGGGTGGAATTTACCCAGCACCTCACCCACAACCCGCGCTGATTTGACGTACGTGCTGTTGTGCGCCAACCCCATTTCGCGCATGGCGTAGAGAATGCGGCGCTGTACCGGTTTCTGTCCGTCGCATACATCCGGTAGCGCGCGTCCTTTCACCACCGAAACGGCGTATTCAAGATAGGCGCGTTCGGCAATCAACTCAAGCGGTGCTGAATCACCATCCGGTAGCGGAGGGAGCGGTAAAAACTGGCGGATATTTCCGCTGCCGCCATTACTCGTTGCGGGCTCATGGGCTTCCTGCTCAACAACATCAAATGCTTCAGCGGCAGTTGCTTCACACAACGGCTTTGCTTCAACGCCAGCATCAAAAAGAGAACATTGGTGTAAATCAGACATCGCCTGTTACCTCATTACCGTGAAATTCAATCCAAGCCCGGCGTGAACCTGATTCGTTCTTTGCCATGAGCATGGTCATGGTTTGTTGTGCTGCGGCAAACGAAGCCGCGCTGAGCTCGACACGCAGGGTACGGCGCAATTCTGGGCTCATGGTGGTATCCCAAAGCTGATCCGCATTCATTTCACCCAAACCTTTGAACCGGGAAACAGACCAAGTGCCTTCGCGCACCTTCTCCTGCCTCAATCTGTCCTCCAAAGACTCAAGCTCGGCAGCATTCAGTGCATATATCTTGCGCATCGGCTTCTTTCCTTGGGCAGGAACGTCAATACGAAACAATGGCGGTTGTGCGAGGTAGATATGCCCAGCCGTGATCAGCTTGGGAAAGTGCTGGAAGAACAACGTCAGCAACAGCGTAGCAATATGAGAACCGTCCACATCGGCATCGCTCATAATGAAAATAGCGTGGTAGCGTAACCCTGATAAATCAACTTCATCGTTAAGGCTGTGCGGCTCAACGCCAATCGCCACAGCAATGTCATGCACCTCGGCGTTGGCAAACAGCCTGTTCCGATCAACCTCAAATGTATTGAGCACTTTGCCGCGCAGTGGCAGGATCGCCTGGAACTCTTTATTACGGCCTTGTTTGGCAGATCCTCCCGCAGAATCACCCTCCACCAGGAAAAGCTCATTCCGCTCCGGATTGAATTCCGCTGCATCGGTGAGCTTGCCCGGCAGCACCGCAACCGAAGAACCTTTCTTTTTTTCGACCTTCTGAGCCGATTTCATCCGGCTTTGCGCCTGCTTGATGGAAATATCCGCTATGCGTTTGCCATACTCGATGTGCTCATTAAGCCACAACAGCAACGGGTCGCTGACCATCGTAGACACCAGTTTCAAGGCGTTGCGCGATACCAGCCTATCCTTGGTTTGGCCTTGGAATGACGGGTCGAGCACTTTGGTGGATAGCACAAAGCTGACGCGGGAGAACACGTCGTCAGAAGCCAGCTTCACCCCTTTCGGCATCATTCCATGCAGATCGATGAAACTTTTGACCGCATTGAATACGCCATCGCGCAAACCAGAGTCGTGCGTTCCGCCTGACCATGTTGGGATCAGGTTGACATAGGACTCGCGGGTGATTGCGCCTTCCTCCGCCCAAGCAAACGCCCAGGAAGCCCCTTCGCCCTCGGCGAAAGTGTCATCGCCGCCTTTAGGAATGAACCGCTCACCAGCAAAGATCGGTGCCGCCAACTCTTGTTCGAACAGCGCTTCCGCGAGGTATCCGCGCAACCCATCAGGGTAAGACCATGATTTAGTTTCACCCGTCTTCTCGATGTTTAAAGTGACGATCACGCCAGGCAGTAATACCGCCTTTGAACGAAGCGCGCGCTCCAGTTGAAACATATTGATGTTTGGGCTATCGAAATACTTGGCGCTTGGCCATGCCCGTACCGTGGTGCCGGTCTTGCGTTTCGGGCAATCAGCCACCTTGGCAAGCGGGTTGACCGCTACGCCATTATCGAAGCGCAGGTGGTGTTCGCCGCCATCGCGGAATACCGTGACCTCGACGGCGGTTGAAAGCGCGTTGGTGACAGCTACGCCGACCCCATGCAGCCCACCAGCGAACTTGTATGCCCCGCCGGAATCTTTATCAAATTTCCCGCCAGCATGCAAAACCGAGAAGGCAACCTCAACTACCGACACACCTTCTTCGGGGTGTAATCCTACCGGGATGCCACGGCCATTGTCCTGAACTGACACAGAGCCATCTGCATGTGCAGTGACTGCAATATTCTTGGCGAACCCGGCCAGCGCTTCATCGCAGGCATTGTCCACCACCTCGGTGATAATGTGGTTCGGGTTTTCAAGTGTTGTATACATGCCGGGGCGTTGGCGTACTGGCTCAAGCCCACGCAGAACCTTGAAACTTGACTCGTCATAAACGGGGTTCAATTACTACCTCCATGTTTGTTTACCGCCTTTAAAAGGAATAAGGAATACAGAATGCGGAGCAAAGCCATTGTGTGCGTGAAGAACAACAACATAAAACTGTAAAACATTAGCCCATGCAGCGTGGCGGAGTCGCCTACGGCATCGGTCAGGAAGATATATGTAAAATACCCACCAAGACATAGCAGCAGAATATTACGCATCATATTTCCTGCGCTTTGCATGTTCGAGATGGCAGCAGCACGAATCTCGTCCACATTAAACTTGCGCTCAGGCTTATCTCCGCTGATCATTTTCAAAATCCTCCAAGTTGCGCCAATGCGGCGCATTGCTGAACATCAAGTCCAAAATCCTATCCGCCACAGGTGGACGGTAGTGTCGTTTGTCGTAGTACCAATAGGGGTTTGCCATCAGAGCTTCCGCTTCGGACAAATCCACAATGCCTGGACGTATCTTACGCAATCGGGTCTTGAATTCCGCATACGATTTATTCGAAACGGTGTTGAGCGTTTCCCGATAGAAAGGGTGGATGAAGAACCGGGCGCGAATGCCATTGTCATCAAGCCAGTGACAAAACTCGGAGAATTCGTCAAACCGTTCACCAATCCAATCCACATCAGCATTGCCCCATTGGTTAGCCGGGAACATTTCGCGGATGTATTGCGCGTGGTCGGCGGCGATCCTGCGGTCGTAATCGTATAGGCGGTACATGCCGGTGCCGTCAACTTCAAAAAGAATGGAGGGCGATGCCTGGAAGTGATGGGCGATTCTTGTGCTGCCCTGCCATAAGCCAGACGAAAAGAGATACGGCAAGTAGAACGACGCAAAAGTCTCCCCTGATACCAGTGGGTGCGCGCGCGCCATTGATGAATTGCCTTTGGGGTGCTCATAGAAGGTAAAAAAATCCAGACCGAAAAATACTTCCTTAACCGGGTGCCCGTTTCGCTTGAGCGCACGCAACACCTCAAACGCCTCCTTTGGGGTGCCAGCCAAAAAAGACAGGTTGTAGTACCTGCGGCCGCTTAGCTGGCTGGCTTTGTTGGGGTCGAACACCCCCATGACTGAAGATCCCATGATGAACGAGTCGTGGGCGGCCGGTTCGTGCAACAAGTGCTCAACTTTGCGAAATCGCTCATTCACGGCATAGCCGCTACGCAAATAGGCGTGCCCGAATACCTCATACGGGTCCACGAAGTAGTTGAAGGCGACAACTGCAACCCCTCCGAGCAGGAAGGCGGCAACCACAAACAGATTCCAATTTCTGTGCGACATCAGAATTGGAAGTACAGAAAGGTGCTGGGGTGGCCAAGCGCCAAGATGCTGATCAAAATCATGCCAAAAACGTATGCCGCCGACCGGCGTGTTGGCACGTCACTTGACAGCACCTCATGGGAATTCTTGGCCAGCATTGTGAACGCGAGCAAGCACGCCATAAACCACACCTCTATCCCGTTGATGAAGGGTGAGAAACGTACCGAAAAAGGGTAGGGGAGTGACGAATACAGCGCAGGGGGTAGAACGAACCCTTTGAGCCCGAGCATGGCTTGCCAGATGCTGATCGCGTCGTGAACCGTTGCAGCCCTGAACATGACCCATGCAAATAGGATGGCGGAAAAGGTAACGGCAATACCAACAGGCCTCGGCAGGGTGAACCGGCTGCTCCAAAGCCGGTGCATGGCCAGGTAAAGCCCGTGCATCAAACCCCATAGAATAAATGTCCAGCCGGCGCCGTGCCACAAGCCGCCCAGCAGCATGACAACCAGTGCCGCAAGCGCCGCGCGCCGTTTTCCGTGATGGCTGCCGCCCAAGGGGATATAGAGGTAATCGCGCAGGAAGCGCCCCAGGGTGATGTGCCAGCGACGCCAGAACTCGGCAACACTGGCAGCCTTGTACGGGGAGTTAAAATTGATGGGTAGCCTCAGTCCGAACAGCAAGGCCAAACCCATTGCCATTTCAGAATAGGCCGAAAAATCAAAATAGAGCTGCAAGGAATAGGCAAGGGCGGCTGTCCACGCCTCAAGGAACTGCAGCTGGCCGGCATGAGCAAAAGGCTGGGCGACATACTCGCCAAGCCAGTCAGCAATGACAACCTTTTTGAACAACCCTACCGCCAGCAAGAAAAGGCCGGCCGACACCATACTCGCGTCCGGCAACAGCCGTGTTCTTTGTAGTTGTGGGGTGAACTCAGCGTGGTGCACGATCGGCCCCGCGATCAGCTGCGGGAAAAACATCACAAAAATCGCAAAATGCAATGGATCGCGGTCGGCAACCAACCCTCTGTGGCAATCCACCAGATAGGCTATCTTTTGAAAGATAAAGAAGGAAATCCCAAGGGGAAGAATGATGTGCAGCAGGGCGTAGTCCGCCCCGAGCAATCTATTCATGCTGGCAATGAAGAAATCGGTGTACTTGAAATACCCGAGCGCGGCCAGATTGACCGCTACACCGACGCATAAAATAAGCTTGGATGGGCGTCGAGATAAGATGTCGCCCATCCAGAAGTTAAAGCATAATCCTGCCGCCAGTAGCAAAAGGTAGCGCCAGTCCCATGCCCCATAAAACACACAAGATGCAAACAACAATACCCATTGCGCGCTCTTTACCCCATGAACCCTGTGCGCGATCCAATACGCCAGCAGCGCACAGGGCAAGAAAGCGAACAAAAAGACCGGGGAATTAAAAAGCACCGCCAATTCCCGTTATTATGCTTCGGCGAACAACTGCTCAGACAGCTCCTGCCCGGCTGGCACTTCCTGGTGCGCTAAGGCAACGGGTAAACTTGATGCAGCCTCAATCGCTTGTTTTGCCAGTGCCAGACCCCCACCAAGCGATGGCACGGGTTTATCTTTCCCAGCTACAAACCTCTTGCTGGCTTGAACGCCAAATTCAATTTCATCCGGCTCAAAGATACCGACCAATCCAAACGCGTAACGTGCACCTTGAATCATTGCCTTATGGCGCAACATTCGCCGAGTTTTGGTATTCCATTGAGAGGTTTCACGGTAGTTCTCGACCAGATATTCCCGCACGACGATCGGGTGAGCACGGTCCTTACGGAAAATACAGCACTCAATCCACTCAGGGCAACCTTGTGAAACCGTATTCTTGATTTCTTTTTCGGCATATCTAAACTCCATCCCGTCAAAGCCTGGTTGCGTATTGATGATGCGCAGCCATCCATCCACACCAACAGCAGGAATTACACGCTCTCTTTCGTCAAATAACGCATAAATCTCGCGCGTAAACGGATTGAGATTGTAGGTCATGGCAACAACCAACAACGCAACCATCTCTGCTTCGGAGATCACTCGCTCATAAAGCTGCCTGAAGGCAGTTTCAGCCAATAAGCTGTATACATTTTTGGGCTCTACGCCATATTTTTTACCAAACACGGTAAATATTTCTGGGACGAGGCTTTTCGCAGAGGCACGAGTTTTTTTAGGCGTAGGCGTCATTTTCTTCTCCTTAATATTGGCTTAAAGTGCAACTTTTGCACTATTAGTAATATTCTAGGCGAATCGAAAAAAAGACAAAGCTATTTTTTTAAGGGAATTATGAACACTTGTCCGCGCTCTGGTCGTTGACCCAGGAAACCCTAACTACAACCTCTCTCAGAGGCTTTAGCGGTGGGAGCTTCATATGCTGGCAAGCGATGTTAGTCGCTTTGGATCTGCTTTTCTCGCATAGATGCACGTTTAATTGTCCATTGTACTTTGCCTACAATAAGCAAATCTGATTCGCGCGCATCAAACCCAGCCTCAATCTGTTCGGTATGAATCGCGCTTCGAGGAACAATTGTGTTAGCTATCTTTTTATTGTCACAGACCAGTTCAACAGAACCTTCCGGCGTGAGTTGTGCCCTGCGAATTAAAAAACCGTCGTTGCATTTAAACAGGTAAATAGCATTATTTTCAATCAGCGTAGCACGCGTATCTACAAAGATGATGTCTCCATCATCCAAGGTCGGCGACATACTATTGCCAGAAGCAATCATCAGTTGCAAACCTTCATGTTTGAGTCGCATCCCGGTCTCAAGCCAGTTCGCGTCAAATTGAAGGCCTCCTAAGAGTTTGGTTAAACCAGTTTCGTCAATGGGGGTATGTCCGCCAGCGATAGGGCCTGGCGTGGCAGGCGTGGATTCGAGTTTTACTGTGCGCCCAAGAAGGGCATCAACACTCACGTTGAGGGTGTCGGCGATAAAAAGTAAATTATCCCAATCAGGAATGCATTCGCCCATTACCCATTTGCGCGCGGCGGAAGTGGAAATCTGGAACACGCGAGCAACCTCCGCCTGCCGCCCATAGTGCAAGCTGGGGTAGCTCTCTTTATCCAGCGCTGCATTGAAGTTTTTACTAAATACATCAAACAGTCGGGGGCGCTCTTTCTTGATCCGTGTGCCTTTTTTCATATTAGCCCCCATATTACTCATTAAATGACAGGTAAATTCTACCAGAGTTTTGCTGTCCCAACCGTTTGGGTAGGCCGTGTGGCCAGTATCGTTTCGATAGGAGTAGGTAATGTGGGCTATCGTTAAATGTCACTTGCAGTAATAAATAACTATCTGGTAGTATCTTTCACAGATGATAAAAAAATAAACATAGGGTGGTTGGGGATGTCTGATATTGAGCGTTTTAACTGGCTTTATCTAATTACTTTCAGAGCTCATGCTTTGATGGATATCTGTACCGCATGCCAAACATTTGGTGTGGAGAAAGAATTGGTGGGTGTTTTGGTTAATGCCAACGAATCGGAACTTCGTCGTTTGGTGACGGATGATTGCACGTTGATCCGGCAGAATTTCAACACATCAATCCTTGAACGGTCAGTTGGGCATACACAAGACAGCCCGCTTAACGATGTTCAGGAGTTGAACTACAAATATTTAATGCTGGTGAGATATATCGCATCCAAAAGTATTCGTGAGGCCATGCTGAGAACTGGTGTTGAATATGCAGCAGCTGAAAAACTCATCAGACTTACGGAATTCGATATTAAAGAATTATCCAGGCAAGAGGTTTGTATGGGAGGCTGCCATCTAAGCAAGCGGGCGTTCAAAACGGCAACAGCGGCAGAATTTAGCCTGCCAGACTTTATTACAATGCTCTCTATAAGGAGCGCGCCATGCGCAGCGCTCTAAAGCTTGTCCAGCCATATCCAGATGAAGATTGCGCTATTGCAGATGATGTCTGCAATAAACAAAAAAAAACGGTATGCCCAACTCTGGTTCAGAGTGGGGTAAATGACAAAAATACGCTTACCCAGATTCAATTACTAAATTTCGCACTTGAAGCAGCGAAATTTCACTCTAGGCCAAAAGTTATCACAGCGCTTACTGGAGTAAAAGAAGCAATCGCCAGAAAACTTTATCTCGATGCAACTGGAAAACCTCCTCCAAGAGGCCAAATGCCCGGTGACCCCACTTTTTATACATCAGATGTATGGCGACACATCGAAAGTATCTGGCTACTCAATACCTATAAAAACATATCACTCCACGGGGATAGCAAAGTAGACGAAATTGAGTGCATTCTACTCACCTACCAGTTTTACAAGCTTAAATTCTCGCATCAATCCATCACCTTTGATCGATTCTTCATGCTTATCCGGTTTGCCATCTATGGCAGGCACATCAACACAAAAGAATGTTCTCAGTGCGATGGGCCATATCTTGCACTATCCAATCAGGCATACAGCAGTGATTACATTTGCCCTGTATGTGAGCATAACGCGCTAGCGAGAAAGCAGAAAAACAAATGACATCCTCCCCGCCCGAATGGCGGAGATTCCTACTGCGCTCAGGCGAAGCATAGAGCCAGCCCTGAGTCGTCGCTTCGGTGGGTTCCTGCTGCTGACGGCCTGAGTGCACCGTTCACCACAGCTCCCAAAGGACATCTTCGATGTCCGCACTACATCCCAGGCCTAAAAGACGGGGGGATTACAGCTCAACCCCACGCCCGCGAGAATCCCCTCGCTTTAGGCATGGGGAGGTTTAGCGGATAACTAACAAAACAAATAACGCAAGAAATCGATGTTTTTTGGCAATGTTTTTCACCGCTTGTCGATTAGCATGCCTTGATGATTTCGAAATTCTTCCGCCTATTTACGGGCGCACCAAAGCCGCTGGCTGTTAATCAACGGCAGTCTGACAATCAGATTGCTGATATCCCACGATACCCTCCATTTGATCGTGGGTTGCCAGCCGTGTCGCCCGATGTGCTGCTACAAACCCAACAGGATCTGATAGATCGCATCGAAAAGACAGCCGGGTTAACCCCGGACGAATTCAGGAATCGGATAATGCCAGTAATCCGCAACCTGGCCAGATACGTCCATCTCCTCCCGGCCACCAATACCGGCCATCATCGCGGTGCCGGCGGCTTATTCCGAATGGCACTTGAAATCGCGTTGTACAGCTTGCAAATAGCCAACTCAACGATTTACGCCAACAAAGGTTCCGTATCGACCGAAGCCAGGTATTTGTTACACCCGAAGTGGGTGTATGCAACATTCATTGCTGGGTTGTGTTCTGAAATATACCGCCCCATCGTCAATATGGTTGTGGTCGATGATACAGGCGATAAATGGCCTCAACTCTTGATGCCGCTGCATGATTGGATAACCGATAAAAAAAAGGAACGGTACTTTATCGTCTGGAATGTGCAGGACGAACTTGATGTGATCGGTCTCGGACAAGCAAGCTCTGCGTATTTGCTGAATGCAATCGTGCCAATGGTCAGTCTGCAATACATGAACGAGGGAAACTCGGAGATCGTCGCCACCATGACTACGTGCGTGACGGGGGCGACGCAGAACAACATGAACAATCAGATTCGACAAATTGTCGTCGGAGTGCGCAACAAAGTTATTGAGCGCGATATTAAGAGCAACAGTGAACGATATGGCACGTATTCCGTAGGCTCGCACTTGGAGCCGCACTTGATCGATGCAATGCGCAGGCTCGTCCGAAAAAAGACATGGGAAGTAAATACCAAGGGTTCGCGCATCTGGTACTCGTCGGAGGGGATATTCGTGGTATGGCAGCCAGCCGCGCGCGAGATCATCAGTTTGTTGACCGACGATAAGCAGGCCGGAATACCACAGGATGCTGACACACTGGCAGATATTATGGTGACTAGCGGCATAGCAGAGCGGAACGATGACGATGGGCGCTATTGGGAAATTTGCATCCCGGTGACTATGCAAATCCTTCCGGCCATCAAACTTAGCCGGGTTGAGATCCTGTTTCAGGATATGTCGGAAATTATCCCAGTTAAAGACAAGCTGGTCGCCTCATCCGTGCAAGACGACGACAGTGATGCGTATAAAGCGGCCCACACAAGGCTGGAAAAAACAGCAAGTGCGGTTCCTCCAGCCAAGATTCCCAAAATTTCCGATGACGCCAAGAAAGATGCGGTTCTGGCCATCCAGACCGCGCCCATAGCCGTGGGCGAGGTTGATAAAGCCGATGGTGTTGTTAATGACGAACCGGAAGGAAAGGGTTCAACTGTTCCTCCTTCGGTTGCACCTACAAAGCCAGTTCCTGTTGTTAAGCCAGCAACAGGAACCAGCAGCAACAGTAGAAAGGCCGAAACATCAAAAAGCAAAGCAACCGAAGAGGATCTTGGCGCGCTTGCAGATAAGTTGCTGGCTAGCCTCCCTCGTGATGTATCCGACTATCTAAGGGCGGTCATTGAGGATTGTCAGGAGGGGGAATCAACCGGCCCAGTCTTTGCGGTGGAAGGGGGGATGGCAATTTCAACCATCGAGCTTGAGGCGCACGGCCAGGCAAACTTCGCCGGCTTGATTAAGGCGTTGTATGACAAGGGCTGGTTGTGGATTGACCCGGTAAAGCCAATGCGCAAAATGCACGAAATTGAACATGACGGGAAGAAGTTGCAAGCGGTCATTATTCGGTCGGATATCTCTCGCGGAATGGGGTTCGACTGGAAAAAACCAAAGAAAGCAAAGGGGGCAATAAATTGATCCGAAAATTTGAAATGCCATGGCGTCCCGCATACGAAGCCTATGCGGCAGCTGGGTGGCTATCCGCAATACTGCTACTGGCAGTTCTTTCGTTTATGACGAAGCTGCCTGCGGCACCATTTTGGTACATGGCGCTGATCGCATCGGTGTTCCTGGTTGTAAACATCAGTAAGGCGTGGCGTATATGGTCTTTGAAGTTTGCCTTGTCCGGCATTGGCATCGAGATGCTAAGCACAGCCTTGTTGCGCAAGCGGATCGCTCTTGACCCAAACAAGATATGGCTGGGCTCCGGTTTTGATTGGAAACCGGAGCACACGCAACGAATCTACGAAATGAAGAAGATGGACCCTACCAACTTCTATCCCCCGAAAATATTCTTGCGCGCAAAGGAAAAGTGGACGGGTAAAAAAGATGGATCGCTAAACCGCGATGTGCCTGGTGCTCCATGGATTCATGGTGTGGAGCCGAATGAGATCAATATCTTGATGCCGTACGACAATTTGATCGGCAACACACTAATTGTTGGGACGACGCGTTGCGGAAAAACCCGTCTCCTGGATGTGCTGATAGCCCAGTTCATCAACCGCCCGAACTCGGCCATTATTGTGATCGACCCCAAGGGCGACAAGGATATGGAGGACAACATGGCGCGTGCTGCCAAGGCGGCCGGTCGCCCAAATGATTTCTGCCGCTTTCATCTGGCTTTCCCAACCAGCAGCATCCGCATCGACCCAATGAAGAACTACAACAACGTGTCCGAACTGGCCTCGCGTACCTCGTCATTGATTCAAAGCGATAGCGGTTCCGGCGATGCGTTTACCGCGTTTGCATGGGATGTAACGAATGCCATTTGTCTCGGGTTGTTGGAAGTTAACGAGAAGCCGAATCTGTTGAAACTGCGCCAATATGTTGAGGGTGGAGTGGAGCAGTTGCTAGCCAGATGCCTTCCGGCATTTTTTGCCAAAAAGGCAAAGGAAATGCCGGATTGGGAGAAAAAAGCAAACGAGTACATCAGTCGCTGCATCAAACGCGGTCCAGACGGCGCAATGCCTTCGAGGCAACCTTTCCCAAAGGAAATAATGTCCGGGCATTTGATGATGTACGAAGCTCTTTATCGTGCTGCTAGCCGCGACTTGCGCAGCGAGGCTATCGAAGCGCTGGCCAATATCTTCAAGCATGACGTAACCCACTACGGCAAGATGGTGGCGAACTTTAAGCCGGTGCTGGCGATGTTGACGACAGGGGAACTCGCCGGGATGCTCTCGCCAGATCCATCCGACATCAATGACCCGCGCCTTGTTACAGACATGATGAGCCTGATCAATAGTCGGAGCATCGTTTATATCGGGCTGAACGCGCTCGCTAACAAGACGGTTGCTGGCGCGGTTGGCGCCATGCTGTTGTCCGATCTCGCCGCATGCGCTGCGGCGCGTTATAACTTCGGGCTGGGCGATAAGGATCAGCGTATCTACCTGGTGGTGGACGAAGCTGCTCAGGTCGTCAACGAACCGTACATCCAAATCCTAAATATGGCGGGGGGTAGTGGATTCGCCAACGTAGCTGCTACACAGACAATCCCAGATTTTACCGCGCGTCTAGGCAACGAAGATAAGGCTCGCGTGATGCTGGGCAACTTTAATAACCTGTTCGCCCTCCGTTCAAAAGACAGAACAACGCAGGATTTCATTACTGAAACGTTCGGTGAGTCCTATGTCTATTCTTCACAGACCACTCAAGGCACGAACAGCACGACAGAAAAAAATATCACCCATTTCGGTGGCGGCATTTCTGAGCGGATGAACGAAACTCTCGAAGAAAAATTCCCAACCGAGTTGCTAGGGATGCTGCCCAACTGGCAGTACATCGCATCAATATCCGGTGGACGCTTGGTAAAAGGGCGTGTACCAATCATATCCGAGCAAAATTGATGGACGCATTTACCAAACAAATCGATCAGCCAAATCCACAGGTTGGTGCTGCTATTTTAAAAGGCGCTGAAATTCGGTTCTCCTTGAGCCCTAATTCGCCAAGTGTGCCGGTTGTTTTATCTTCGCTTATTGTTGATTTAGTAGAAGGTAAGGATGGTGCAAAAGAGCAGGTGATTAGTCTATTTAAGACTGGGATCGAAGAAATTGAGCGGAATGCAATGAATGACGATCCACTGTTATTTTTGGACTATAGCTTAAATAAGGCAGTCAAAACAAAATCGGTGCAAGCGCAGCTACGAAAAATCTTCATGTTGTGGCCGAATCTGAAAATGGTAACAGAGCGTTTCTGCTACTACGTTACCCCTTTGCTGGGTGGTACGGGGATGAACTTGTTACTGGAAGAATCGTTGGTGAATGCCATTAAAGCTTACCAGGCAGAGGCAGTTGAGTCGAGGAAGGTGCAAGCATACGTCCTTGGCCTGGTCGAACAGGCTAACCTGCTTGTATCTGTGAGCATCAAGGGGAAATACAGTCGCGGGTTTGTTACATGGATACCGTTCAGCCAGCCAATTACAGACTGGATGAAAAAATACAAGCTCAAGACAATAAAAACGACAGAACAAACCTGCCCATGTCTGGCGGAAACCGCTCAAGTGTTGCTGATGTCGCAAATTCTGACGGTTGAAGATTTGGAAGTCGCAAATTTACACTTTGTTGTGGGGTCGGGAAATGCTTAAGCACTTATGGTTTTGGGTAATCTTGACGCTGGTTGCAATTTTTATCGTGCCAGTTTTTGTCACATCAACTACCTATCAGGCTCGAATTTATGGTGAGGTGGCAATGCTTGAACATACGCTTGGCCGTGATGCTGCCGCACAAATCATGGGGATGACGGACAGTGTTTATTCGAGCGCATTTGAGGAATCCGGCTTTAGGGCATGGGTAATGGAACACTACTATGTGGATGACAGGACAGTGGCGCAAGGGGAAGTGGAGGCCGGGGTGCCAATGGGGATAGCCGCAAAACTTTCACAAAACTACGCGGTGTCTTTATTCATAAACCTGTACGAACTGACTTTTCGACTCACCCAGATGTTTTTGTGGGGCGCGTATTCGCTCCCCTTTATTTTGGCGGCCGTTCTCGATGGTTTAATGCAACGCAAGGTCAAGTTTGTCAGTTTTGCATATTCCAGCCCGACTGTATTCAATGCATCGTGGCACCTCATCATTGCCATGATCTTCTGTGGTTTTTTCTACTTCAACACGCCATTCCCTGTGCCGCCCATCACGTTCCCTGTTTTCATTGGTGTAACAGCGTTTGTGCTGCGTTCGTTGGTGGGTAATCTCCAACGGTCGGCATAACCGGGATGCGCCCCCCCCTCCATCGATCAGGTGGGGGAGGATGTCAAAAAATAATATGGCAAATCAAATAAAGCCAAAAACCGCTGTTTTTTGAACTCACTTGTCCGTGTCTCAGCGATAAAGTTCAGTCATGAAATATGCGCCACAATTGATAATTTGCCTTGTTTTGTTACTGACAGGAATAAATGCATCGGCTTTCTGTTTCAAGGAGGCCGGCGAACGTTATAACGTCGATCCTGTGGTGCTGTACGCAATTGCAAAGCAAGAATCTGGATTTAATCCAAAGGCGTATCACAAGAACACCAATGGAACGTATGACATATCTCTGATGCAGATCAATTCGTCGTGGTTCGACGAACTGGCTCGCTTTGGAATTACTGAGACTGCCTTAGTTAAAAACCCGTGCTTAAGTGTAAATGTCGGGGCATGGGTGCTTGCGCAAAACAGGAGTAGATATGGCAACGACAATACTGGTTATTGGTCAGCAATAGGTGCTTATAACGCGGGCAATCGGAAGAGCAACCACAATAAGAGAATGAATTACGCATGGTTAATTTACAAACAAATGGCTTCTCTCAAATGAACCGGCATGCGCTTGCAATGGCTTTTGCAGCTTTACTGACAACAGGATGTGCCGTTGCGCCATCCAAGTATGACCTTCCTGTCGCAGGAATTGAACATCTTGAAGCGCTTGGCAAGGCCAAGCAAAAATTCGTGCTGTGTGCGATGTGTCCGGCTCCCACGCCGAAAACATTGGCGATACCCGTTGAGGAAGAGCATGTTTCTGCGCCGCAGTTCATGGTTCAACAAACCATTGTGCCTGTTCAAGTACCGCAGCCGCAGCCGCAGCCAGCCGACAAGGCAAAAGAAAAGTTCGTTATCCTCTTCAAATATAAAAGTTCAATACTCCAGCCAGCAGCATTAAAAACAATTAATGAGATCGTTTCTGCAATTAAAGGCAACCCAGAATTGAAGGCTGTAAAAGTGCAAGGCTACACCGATGATATCGGTGGTGCTGAATACAACATCGGTTTGGCCGAGCAGCGGGCAAACGCAGTGACAAACAAACTCAAGGAATTGCAGAAGAAAGTCCAGATTGATCAGTTCGCTGGAGGGAAATGTTGTTTTGTTGCCGACAATAGCAACGAAGCAAAAAGAGCTCCAAACCGCAGGGTGGAGGTAATTTTTGAACGTAAATAAGGAGGTGTTGTGGACAGCAATATAGTTAATTCAGTGAAGAAAAGTCCGTTGTTGCGTGATCTGTGTATCAGCGGAGCATTTGGCATTGTGGGTATTGCAACTCAATCAAATACAGATCCGTTGATCAGCCATTTGGCAGGCGCAGCAATTGGGTTTGGGTTCGGGTATGCAATTCGCTCGGTGATGCTTTATAGAACCCAGTTCAATGGAGGAAAGTAATGGCAAATCCTAAACTACCGAACGTGTTCCTGCTGATTGTTTTGCTGGCTGCACCGGGCATCGCAATGGCGGGTACAACTGGCACCGAGTTCCAGACCCTATACAACCTGCTGGTTGGTTGGGCGACAGGCTTTCTCGGCAAGGCAATCGCAATCGCGGCCTTCATCATCGGCATGGGCATGGGTATCGCAAAGTCGTCTCCGATCCCGGCGTTGGGTGGCGTGGTGTTCGCGCTGTTTGTTGCCTACATTCCTGCTGTGATCGGCGGCATCGTAACTGGGGTGGTGTAAAAAATACTCTTTGTGATTTCTTCGAAGTCGGTAAAAGGTAAACCATGAACGATGAAAGCA
>Ga0209212_1004984_pt1 | contig 16096 bp, 15 predicted proteins | sample RifGroC2_FD_183996 | JGI IMG/M metagenome (GOLD analysis project Ga0209212, IMG submission 183996) | Groundwater microbial communities from Rifle, Colorado, USA - Groundwater C2 (SPAdes) (version 2) | ecosystem: Environmental > Aquatic > Deep subsurface > Groundwater | place: Rifle, Colorado...
GCCCAGAATCTGCCCCTTCCTGTTCTGGAAGAGATCCGCATCCTCTCCAATCTCGAGACAGAAAAAGAGAAGCTTTTGCAGATTATTTTAATGGGGCAGATCGAACTGAAGGAAAAACTTTCCCTGCCCCGCTTGCGGCAGCTCAACCAGAGGATTTCAATCCGTTACCACTTGGATCCTTTGGCAAGGGAAGAGGTGCCGCGCTATATCCAACATCGCCTGACCGTTGCAGGCGCATCGGGAGATATCCATTTTACCTCCAGTGCGCTCCGTGAGATCTACCATTACTCACAGGGAATCCCGCGTCTCATTAACCTGGCTTCGGATCGTGCTCTCCTGGCCGGATATGCGGACCAGAGCCGCGAAATCCAGCGCGAGACCGTAATCAAAGGATTAAAGAGCCTGGAGGGAGAAGAAGCCCCTCGATATCGTGGAGCTTTTAAACAGCGCTTGACGATGGGAATAGCTTGCCTCTTGATCTTCTTGTTGGGTGTTTTTGCCGCCAGTTTTTTTCTATATTCCGATTATGCCCTCTTTAAGAAGAATGGCTCAAACCCCTCTTCTCCTTCGCCCGAAGCAGGATCCCAACCGGAGAGCCCTCAGGGCAATTCCTTCTATACCCTCCAGCTTGGCTCCTATAAAACCGAAGCTGAAGCTTTGGAGATTGCCGAGAGAGTCAAATCCACGGGATATCCCCTCTTTCTAGGAAAGGCAGATGGCGCAGATGGGGTGAGCCAGCATCATCTCTACTTGGGACAGTTTGCCCGTAAAGCGGGGGCCGAGGAGGTAGAAAGAACCTTCAGAAAAGTCGAGGGATTCTCTCAAATTCGAGTCGTGTTGACCTCCACTCAGCTTTCAAAGAAAACCGCCCCATGAGTCTGATCGCGGATGCGCTTAAGAAAGCACAATCGGCTCGGTTAGGAAGGCGATACCTTTCTCCTGATCCCTCTGGAGTGCTGCCTGTTGGCACTAAGGGAGATCGGCGTGGCCAAGGACAGCTTTCCTTAGGCTCTCTATTGAGCCGGGTTAATGTCTCGCCTGCTCTCCTAATAGGGCTTGGCTCTGGCGTTTTTCTCTTCGTGGCTCTTTCCACTTATTTTTTTTTCGGGCGGGCCCCAAGAGCTAAGTTACCAACAGCAGCCTTGGAAAAGAGGCCGGCCGGATTGCTCCTTACCCCCCCGCCGTCGGTACCTACCGTGGAGCCGCTGGAGCTGGAAAAGGAGGGGCTTGCGGCGAAAGGGTTATTAAAAGAAAGGGCTCCCGCAGAGAAGGCAGCTGGTTTGGAAAAAGGCTCTGCGGATCGTGAAATTGCAAAGACCGAGGTTGCCAAGGTTGAGAAAAGATCTAAGGAAAAAGAAAACGTTGTGAGGCCTGAGAAAAAGAGCGAAAGCTCAAAGGTTGCTGTCACCCCTGATCTTTCTGAAGAGGTGCGTTATAATTTCAACCTTGCTCTATTTTATCAAGAGGAAAGAAATTTTCCTATGGCGCGGCGCGCGTATGAAAAGGTCGTCCAGATGTGGCCCCTCTACGCGGAGGCCCATAATAACCTGGGGGTGGTCTATAAGGAACTCGGGATGTACGACGAGGCGATTCTTGAACTCAATAAAGCAGTAGCCTTGAATACACGGTATCCGAGGGCATACCACAATCTAGGGGTTATCTATCAAATCAAGGCAGATTGGAAACAGGCCACGAAAAACTACGAAAAGGCTCTCACTCTGGACCGCAATCACTTGAGTTCGTACAACAACCTAGGATTGGTCTACAGGTCTCAAAAACGACCCCACGAGGCGCGAGAGGTCCTCGAGAAGGCCCTGGCCATCAATCCTTACTTTCCTCAAACCCATTACAATTTAGCGTTGGTTTTAGAGGAACTGGGGGAGATGGAACGGGCCCGTTTCCACTATCAAAAGTTTGTCGAAAGTGCAGGAGAAGATAACAGCCGTCTAGTAGAAAAGGTCCGGGCCTATCTCAAAGAGCGACCGGGAAAGAATGACCCATCGATGGGTTCAACCCCCTGATCGGGCCGGGCCGCCCGCTCTCCTCCTGGGAAAACCTTGTGGAGGATCCCTCCCAGCAGTATTATTTTGTCCCTAAAACTTGGCCGAGTTGGTCTATAGGGCGGAGGTGTGCCCTCTCCGGCAAGCCCAGCCCCTTGGATTAAGGGCTTGTTTTTTGACACGTTTTTCAATAGATTAATGGCTTCAAAACGGAAAAGGAGGGTCGGCCATGGATGGAGAGTCACCAAGGGTTCGGCAGGCAAACGGCAATCTCGGTCTGATTTCCGAGGAAGTGGCTGAAGTTAGGCAGATCCTTATGACCGGGGTACCCCAGTTAAAGTCTCTTCTTCAGGAGACGAAGGTCTCGGCTGCGACGGAGGTCGAGCGGATTGAGGAGATCAGAAAAAGTTTCGAGGAGACGATGGTCGCGCTTGAGAATAAGATCCAGGAAAAAGAAGAGGTGCTGCAGAAAGAAAACTCTGCCCTCAAGGATATGGAGAATAACCTGACCGGGAGGATCTTCGATTTGGAGAGCAAGATAAAAGAGAAAGAACGACTACTGGCTGCTCGCGGTGCGGAGCTAGCGCAAATTCAGTCCAAGATAGACGCACTCACTGCCTCTCCCCAGAACTGGATCACTCTCAGAGAGGAAGATGCGGTTTCCGTGATAGAAACTGCGGAGCAAGAGGCGGGAGTCAAGAGAGTCGACGCTCAGGAGAACGAAACTGGAAGCGATAACGAGCGCTTAGCGCAACAGCTGCAGAGGCTCAAGACTGAGATAAAAGAAAAAAACGTACTTCTTGAGGCGAGAGAGATGGAAGTTAAGATGATAAAACAATCGATGGATAAGAGAATCAGAGAGCTGGAGAGAATTGTTAAGAGACAAGCGAAAGAAAGGGAGAAGAAGTCTCGACTGGTTTCATTCATCGGTACCATTGAAAAGAGAACTTAGAGCATTTTTCCTGTCACCCCTTTTTAGTTGCGATCCAAGATGTCTGCCGCTAACGGCGGGAAAGAAACCATGGATAAGAGGCCGTTTAGCCTCACGGCGGATTTGGACTTTCTCTATATTGGGAAACAACATAAACGAGTTTTTGAAGAGACGGTATCCGCAGTCAAACGACGTGATGGGCTGATATGTATTATCGGGGAGCCTGGGACCGGAAAGACCGTTCTCTGTCGCCGCCTTTTGGAAGAGCTGGACGGGAATTTCAATGTCGTGCTTGTCAATACCCCTCCCAGATCCCCCCAGGATTTAACGGAAACACTGGATGCCGCTTTCGGAGAGATGAGTGGCGACTCAAAAATTCCTCTGGCAGTTTTCGACGAAGCCCAGCATCTGGATTTCCGTTGCCTGGACCATGTTAAGTTCTTAACCAACCTGGAAAAGAATACCGAACACCTGCTCCAAATAATTCTCGTAGGCCAGCCTGAACTGGCTGAGAAATTAAGCCACAAACGGTTTCATCAGCTGGAACAGAGGATCGGGGCAAAACTGAAGGTGGGGCCTCTTGGAAGAAAAGAGGTGCTGCCTTACCTCAGGCATCGTCTTACCATTGCCAACCTCTCAGAAGAGATTCATTTTACTAAACCGTCGGCGTCATACCTTTATCGGAAAACCTCCGGGGTCCCTCGCCTTATCAATCGGATAGCGAATCTCGCCGTGGAGCAGGCCACACAACTCGGTCGGAGCCGGGTTGGAGTACGGCAAGTGAAAGAGGCCTTCTTAAAAGCTAGTGCTACGCGCGGCAACTGGAGTGTGCCCAAGAATTACTTCTCCCCGTTTGTACGCGCCTTTTCTCTAGTCTTGTTTTTGCTTTTTTCCTTAGGTGTAATCCTCTATGCCTATCACGGTGATTTTGAATGGGGGGTCTTTTCGGCCAAGGACTCGAGGGATACCCGAGCTCTACCCCCTGCACCACAGTTTGTAGTCAAGGCGGGGACTTTTGTCGCGCGGACCCAGGCGGAGGAACTGCGCGATCAGCTGGGAAAACAAGGATTTCCCTCGGTCATTGTGGGAAAGGAATTGGGCGATGGCTGGATTATCTACCAGGTCCGGCTGGCAGGTCGCTACACCAAGGAAGAAGCGGATAACATCGTGGATATCCTGCGTACGATCGGTGTCAAGAGCGTCGATGCCATCCAGATGAAACCGGGACAAGTCCAACCATAAGCGCTGATCGAAAATCATTTGAGCCGTTGACGGGTTTGCGTTCCTCCGTTAGAGTACTGACAGAAAACGGTTCTGTTTGCCAGGAGTTGGGAAGCCGAAAACAGCCATGCCCAAAGTAGTGATTTACACAACGACCTCTTGCCCTTACTGTGTGAGCGCTAAGGCCTTTCTGCGTTCCAAGAATGTGGATTTTGAGGAGATTAACGTATCCTATGACGAGCGGCTGCAAGAAGAGATAAAACACTTGTCCGGCCGCAGTACCGTCCCCCAGATCTTCATTGATGGAAAATCAGTGGGAGGGTTTGACGATATTAGACAACTGGATGCAACGGGAGACCTCGACCGTCTTCTGGGAATAAGCTCGTAGCTTTCCATTGTCCTGCTTGCAGGTTTTTTGCCTGCTCCTGCTGCTGAGGAAGTAAGTAACGAGAAGCCTGCCAACGATCACCAGTAACCCGACTTCCGCCAATATGATCCCTTTGACTAATGCCTCGAGACTCTGAGCGGAAGGATCTCCTAGCCCGCCGATCAGGAGCGCCCAGGTTCAGGAGCCCGCTTCCCCTTCAATGAAAGTTCCAAAGAGAATCCCCTCTCACCCCTGGTTCTGTGGGTCCAAGGTCTTGGGATGCTTGCGATGGAATAAATAGATAAATTTGGATGGGTGGGAATAAAAATGTTAAACCGGGTAAAAAATGGAGGCGGCGAGCGGATTCGAACCGCTGCATCGAGGTTTTGCAGACCTCTCCCTTAACCACTTGGGTACGCCGCCCTTTGAGTGCATCTAACATGAATTTTCTCTGCGTTTCAAGCAGAGACGGAAATTATTGACAACGTTGGATGAAACAAGTAATTAGATAAAAGATAGGTAGGGAGTAAAGTAAAGCCGATGGCGACGACCATTACCAGTGATTGTATCAATTGTGGGGCATGTGAACCCGAGTGCCCCAACAATGCAATCAGCCAGGGAGAGGAGATTTATGTCATAGACCCTCTGCTTTGTACGGAGTGCGTCGGATTCCATGACTCAGAGGCATGCGCTGCTGTTTGTCCTGTCGACTGTTGTTTACCGGATCCTAACAACGTAGAAACTGAGGAGGCCTTGATCGCTCGCGCACGAGAGCTCCACAAAGAGATAGATTTTGGGGATAGTTTTGAGTCCCGTTTCCGTAAAGGAGGCGAGAAGCCGGCACCTGCCAAGCAGGCACCAGTCCAGGCGCCGCGCACTGAGGAGGCTCGGGTTTCCTCGGCGGAAACTGAAGCCCCTGCTTCTAAACCGTCGGCTCAGGCCGTTGCGCCATCGCCAGCTGAACCAAAAACCGAGCCGGCGCCCAAACCGATTCCACCATCACCGCCTCCTATGCCAGAAAGCAAACCGTCTGCTCCCGCACCGTCGGCTCAGGCCGCCAAAGCTCCTAGACCGGGAAAACGGTTTCCCGGCGAAGTTTCTACCGGTTTTCGGGAAATCCTGCTCCGGTTTGAAAGGAGAGGCCCGCTGACAGCGATTCTTCCGCGGATTCTGTTTTTTCTTTTGCAACCCGTACTGGGCGCATTGCCGCACCAAGTGAAGAAAGATTTGGAAAGGACGGTGGCAAATTCTAACTCTTTCAGCCTAATAGGGTCCACGGGGTTGAACATCCTGCTGAACATGATTCTCTATCCCCTGGTGTTCATGGCATTGGCAGCGACTCTTACTGGGGTAGATGTCTTGTTTAGCCAGAAGATCAATATTTATATCTTCATCGGCATCTTTCTGAGCTTGCTCGAGGGGACGTATCGTCTCAGGGATGGGATCTTTCATGCGAAACCAGCTACGGAGATGATCTTTGGATCTGCCATTTATGGCGTCCCATTATACTATGCACTCCAATCTATCCTAGCGCGGCGGACGGGAGTTATCAGGAATTCACCTATCCCAGTAGACGGTTTTTATGACAAAGGATTTGTCGAGAAATTGGAGCGAGAGAGACGTTATGGCAATGTCTACGTAATCGAGGATTGGGGAGAAGCTTACTTTCTCCGTGTGGAGTTTCCTAGGAAGGTTCCAGATATCGACCTTCCGCTGAGATCGGAACTCCCCGAGACAATGCCCGATTATGATTACGACCTTTTCCTGAAGGACGGGCATTTTGTGGTTAAGGGCAGGTGTGCAGATGAAAGGGTCAGGAAAATCTCTTCCAGCGTGGGGGCCTTCCCGCCGGAATTCACAACGGTGATTCCTTTGCAAGAGAAAGTCGAGGGCTTCTCGCACCGCTTCGAAAATAAGCTCTTAGAGGTCGTCCTTTTGAAGGAGAAGAGGAAATAACCATCTCTAGACACAAAAACTCTGCGGAAGTACCAGAAGAACGGCCACAGGGACGCTTGTCCTCCCGTGGCTGTTCTATTTCCGGAAATAAAATAATTTTCCGACCCATGAATCCGGCGGATCTCGACGCGGTCATGAAGATCGAAAGCGCTTCTTTTTCTTATCCATGGAGTCCTGGTTTTTTTCTTCAAGAATTGAAAGTCGCTTGCGCGCGCTCCCTGATAGCTCTGATGGGAGGAGAGACCGTTGCTTATATAGTTTATTGGCTTTTGCCGAACGAGGTGGACATTCACAACCTGGCTGTACATCCGGCGTACCGGCGACAAGGAATTGGGATCTCCCTCTTGCAAAAGGTAATCGGTGAGGCGAAACGCAATGGGTCAAGCAGAATCACGCTCGAGGTCAGAAGGTCGAACGATGCCGCACAGAGACTTTACGATTCCCTTGGCTTTGTGGAGCGGGGGGTGCGCAAGGGTTATTATTCCGACGATGGCGAGGATGCCTTAATGATGGTTCTAGAAGTTGATAACTGAGCGGCTCGCTTCCACAAGGGATGTTTTAATATAAAGTAATAATTTATATTTTGTGTCTAACAAGATGAAAAATATAGTAATATATATTTTATACTTCATCATTGACTGGGGGCTGCAGTTGGTATATGTTAGGGACGCTCTTGATAGCGGTCTGAAGGCTACGACCGCTAATTTTTTTGGCTTTTTCCACGGGAGTAGGACGGATTGTGGTTGCATTAGTTCCAAGCATCAAATCATCCTTGCTTTCCTGCCGATTTTCTCTAACAGTTTCTTCGATAAAACCACCTTATCCTGCTGTCTACTCTGACATCAGAGTTTATAAAGCTGCGAGAAAGGTGCGGGTATTTCATTCTAGTAGGAGGTAGCTATGTTCAAAATTGGTGAGAAGGTTGTGTATCCCGCCCATGGGGTGGGAGAGATTGAGGCTATACGTACGCAGGTTATCTCTGGGACGGAGAGGAAATTTTATATGCTGCGGATTCTCGATTCAGATATGAAGATCATGATTCCGATCGATAATGTCGAATCCGTTGGGTTGAGAAAGGTCATTGACAGGCATATGGTTACCCAGGTGTATAAGGTTTTACGCCAGAAAAAGGTCGAGGCGGATCAGCAAACCTGGAATCGGCGGTATCGAGAATACACAGAAAAAATAAAGACCGGCTCGATCCTAGAAATTGCAAAAGTGATGCGCGATCTATTTGTTTTGAAAGGAGATAAGGAGCTCTCTTTTGGCGAGCGAAAAATGCTGGACACTGCGCGGAATCTCCTGGTAAAAGAGCTCTCCATCGCCCGCTCCCATTCGGAAGATAAAATCATGGAGGAGTTACGCCATATTTTCACTCACTAAGGGCTTGAGTTTCTTCTCTGAGGGTAGGGCCGGGGGAAAATTCCCTCGGCCCTTGTTTTTTAGGCTAAGGAATTTCTATGCGTGTGAATGCCGTGATCGTTGCCGCGGGTGGGGGAGAGAGGATGGGGGGAAAAATTCCCAAACCCCTCCTATCCCTTAATGGGCGCCCTATCATTCTTCGTACCTTGAGTCATTTTGCGACGTCCCAGGTACGAAGGGTGATTCTAGTCGTGTCAGAGAGGGAAGTCTCCAGGTGTCAGGAATTGGTTAGATCGGATTTGGATCTCAGGCGGCTCGAGATGGTTTTCCAGGCAGGAGGTCCCAGACGACAGGATTCTGTGAGTGAAGGATTAGCGCGGTTGGACGCAGATTGTGAAGTGGTCGTTATCCACGATGGGGTGCGCCCTTTCATTTCTTCCTGTCTAGTTGACCGCTGCGTGGAAGTGGCGCTCCAGGAAGGGGCGGTAGTCGTGGGTGTTCCCGTCCGTGATACGATCAAGGTCGTGTCCGAGGATCGGCACATAAGAGAAACTCCTCCGAGAGAAACCCTGTGGGAGATTCAGACCCCTCAGGCATTCCGGACTGAGATTATCCGTGAGGCGTTTCGCCATGCGGTGTGCGAAAACGCAGAGGCCACAGATGATGCCATGCTTGTCGAGCGTCTGGGAAGGAAGGTTGCCGTCCTGGAAGGGCAGAGAACGAATATCAAGATAACGGTTCCTGAGGATCTCGTAATTGCGGAAGCGCTGCTGCGCGAAGGGTTGGTTTCTTAGGTAGCTTTGTTGCTCAAAGCTTCGTTCATACTTCCCGTTCGATATCCCTGGAGATCCAGGCTGACGTAGCTGAAGCCGATCTCCTTGAATCGTTGGACGATTGCTTCTCTTGTAGCTGTGTTCAACAGCCGATGGATCTCCCCCACGGCAACCTCGATGCGAACCAATTCTCCGTGGTATCGGACGCGGAATTCCCTAAAGCTCAATTCCTGCAGGAAACGCTCACACGAGGATATCTTTGCCAATTTATCCGTATCGATTTCGACGCCGTACGGAAAACGGGAAGAAAGGCAGGCCATCGCGGGTTTGTTCCATGAGGGCAGGTTCAGCTCGCGACTGTAATGGCGGATCTCCTCTTTCGTTATTCGCGCCTCTACCAACGGATGACGGATACGCCACTCCTTGGCTGCTTTGAGGCCGGGACGGTGATCCTTTAGATCGTCGAGATTGGTCCCGTCAACCACCGTCGTTAGCCCCAGCTGATCAGCGTGTATGCGGCAGATACGGTAGAGTTCGTCTTTACAAAAATAGCAGCGATTTACGGGATTCTGAGAGAAGGACGGATTGTCCAACTCGTTCGAGGGCACGGTGATGTGTTGACACCCTATGGTCTTGGCCAATTCCTCGGCAGCTTCCAATTCCCCCGGTGGAGCAGTAGGAGATGAAGTGGTGATGGCAACGGCACGCTCGCCCAAAACCAGATGTGCGACTTTAAGGAGAAAGGTGGAATCCACTCCCCCGGAAAATGCCACGAGGGTTCCCCTAGTTTGGCTGAGGATATCTTTTAGTTCTTCGAATTTTGCATCCATTGGCGGTCGTCAAAGAGGTCCGTGCTGAAATAGTGCTCGCCCTTGTCCGCAAATATCGTAACCACTACATGGCCTTTGCCCAGCTTGCGTGCGACCTCAAGGGCGGCGCAGCATGCGGCGCCGGAAGAAATCCCTACCAGGATCCCTTCTTCCAGGGCTAATCTGCGCGTATAATGGATGGCGTCCTCGTCTTTCACCGCAACCACCTCATCGTAAATTTGCGTGTTGAGGACCGCCGGGATGAAACCTGCTCCGATTCCCTGAATCTTGTGGAAACCGGGCTCCCCTCCCGAGATGACGGGAGAGGCTGCCGGTTCAACGGCGCATACCCGGATGCCTTTCATTTTCTCTTTCAAGACTTCTCCTACTCCCGTGATGGTTCCTCCCGTCCCCACGCCCGCGACAAAGGCATCGATCCGTTGAAATTGGTTCAGCAGTTCCACAGCCGTTGTGCGGCGATGGATTTCCGGGTTTGCCGGGTTGTTGAATTGCTGGGGCATGAAGTAATCCGAATGCTCCAGGAGAAGCTCTTCGGCCTTGCGGATGGCCCCGCCCATCCCTTTGGTGTCCGGGGTGAGGATAAGCCTGGCGCCGTAGGCGTTAAGGAGGCTGCGCCGTTCTTCGCTCATGGTGTCCGGCATGGTAAGAATCAAGCGGTATCCCTTGACGGCGGCCACGAGGGCAAGCCCGATACCGGTGTTGCCGCTGGTCGGTTCCACGATCGTGGCGCCGGGTTTGAGTTTTTGCTCGCGTTCCGCTGCCTCGATCATACTGAGGCAGATACGGTCTTTTACCGAGCCGCCGGGATTTGAGGACTCTAGTTTGCCCCACACTTCGGCGTCGTCTTTGCCTGGAAGGTTTTTCAGCCTGACGACCGGGGTGGAGCCGATAAGGTCCAGAGTGGATCGAGCGCTGTTCAGACTTGCCACCGTTCTTGCTCTTGTTCTCCGATAGGAAGGTTCGAATTGAATTTGACCGTATGCTATATTTTGCCGGTAGGAAAGTCAATTGAAACTCGCTCGCTTGGCTGGATCGACGCCCGTTCGAGATAAAATTTTGGCTATCTTTCCTGGAGCGCTGGGAGATTTCATCTGTTTTCTCCCCACGCTTGACAAACTGACGAGGGACGGAGAGATAGATCTTTTTACCCGAACGGAATTTGCGGATCTGCTTCCCGCTTCTGTCAGGATGCGATCTCTCGAGTGCTACGAAATCAGCCGCCTTTTTGTTTCAGGGGTGGAAGGGGAAGAGAAGCTCAAGCGTTTCTTCGCGCCCTATTCCCGTGTCTATTCCTGGATGGGCAGCGGCCAGTCGGATTTCGTCAGGAATCTTACGCTGCTGTCCAAAGGCAACCTTAAAGTCTTTCCCTTCCGTCCGTCTGGCTCGCGCATCCACGTAACGGACTATTTTCTTTCCTGTCTGGGGGCAGGAAGTTCGGATGAGATCACGCCGCATATCCCGATAAGGGCCGATGCGCTGGCCTGGAGCGGCCGGTTATGGCGGCAAAGTGATCTTGAAAATAAAAGAGTGCTGGTCTTTTCCCCTGGAAGCGGGGCGAGAGAAAAGAATTGGCCGCCGGACTTTTACGCGACGGTGGCTGAGTGGTGGGAGAAAAAATCCGGCGCAAAGAGTCTTGCAGTGTTGGGACCGGTTGAGGAGGAGAGAGATAAAATGGGTGGCTGTGGGGACCGGCTGTTGGCACTCCGCCGACTCGCGCTAGGGAGGGTGGCGGCGGTGATCAGTCGGTGTGATCTTTACCTGGGCAATGATAGCGGGGTTACCCATCTGGCAGCTGCCGTCGGAGTTCAGACGGTCGCGCTTTTTGGTCCGACCGACCCCGTGCAGTGGGCGCCTCGCGGTAAGAGAGTGACAGTGATTACCGGCAACGCTGAGTGTTCTCCCTGCCTTTCTACGGTGATGAAATCCTGCCTGCACCGCAAGTGTCTGAACGCTCTCAGCCCGGACTATGTTATTGGCAGGCTGAAGGATCTGCTGGGATGAGCATGGCAGGGCAACCTTCTTGACAAGGCGGGAGGCAGAGATTAGAGTTAAGATAACGAATCGGTGGAAGTTTTGGCACTATTGAGCAGGTTTCTATAATAGGGCAAGGAAAATGTCCAACTCCATTAAAACTACTCTTCTTTTAGGTCTCCTGACAGGGATCATCCTCGGCATTGGACAGCTTTTCGGCGGATCGCAGGGGTTGGTGATCGCCTTCTTGTTCGCCCTGCTGATGAATTTCACTAGCTATTGGTTTTCCGACAAGATCGTCCTCGCTATGTATCGGGCACGCCCGGTCGGCCTCGATGAGGCTCCGGAGTTTTACCGGATCGTCCAGAACTTGACCCAGCGCGCCCAGCTTCCGATGCCCCGGCTTTATATGATCCCTTCCGAATCTGTTAATGCCTTTGCCACCGGTCGCGACCCGCGGCACGCTGCGGTTGCGGTTACCGATGGGATTCTACGGATCATGAATAAGCAGGAGCTAGAAGGGGTTATTGCCCACGAGCTCTCCCACGTTAAAAACCGGGACATTCTCATCGGCAGCGTCGCAGCCACCCTTGCCGGTGTCATTATGATGCTCGCCAATATGGCGCGATGGGCTGCCATCTTTGGAGTCGGTAGAGGAGAGAGAGATGAAGAGGGCGGAGGGGGAGTCCTGGGACTGATTATGATGTCCGTCTTGGCGCCTATAGCGGCGGTCATTATTCAAATGGCTATCTCCCGTTCGCGAGAGTTTCTTGCTGACGCTACAGGGGCAAGGATTGCGGGCAATCCGTTGGGATTGGCTTCTGCCCTGGAAAAACTTGCCCGCGCCAGTGAAATAGTGCCGCTTGAAGGGCGCCCTGAGACGGCCCACATGTTTATTGTGAATCCGTTATCTGGGGGATCTTTCCTGAGCCTTTTTAGCACTCACCCGCCCGTGGAGGAAAGGATTGCGCGGCTTCGCGCCATGACCTATTAATCGGAGTGGTCATTTGATATTATGCCTGGGGATTGGCCGCCGCATCAAGCTAGCGGCATCTCCAGGCATTTCTCTCTCTGGAATTGATTCCCGGAGGTTTTATGGCTGAAGAGGGACAAAGACGCGAGGAAAAGGGTTTCAAGGTAGAAGACCGGCGCCGATTCACACCTGGGACGGGAGAGCCCCGCGAGGGAACGGAGCAGGGGGATTCAGTGGAGACTCCCGAAAAGGCGTCGCAGGAAGAACCCCGTGAGAAAAAAGCGGCGGCCAGCGAGGGCTTGCCCGAGATCAGCTTCTCCGCGTTTGTTATAAGTCTTAGCACGCAGGCGCTGATGCATCTGGGGGAGATAGTGAATCCGTTAAGCGGGAAGGCGGAGACCGATATCCCGGTGGCCAAACAGTTGATCGATATCATAGGTGTGTTGCGTGAAAAGACTCGAGGAAACTTGGATTCCGGTGAGGAGAAGCTCATGGACGATCTCCTCTTCGATTTACGCATGAGGTATGTGGAATCAGTAAAGAAAAAATAGGAGCATCCGATGGAAGACAATGGGATATGGAGCAAGAAGGTAGGTGCGAAGGGATTGACGGTCGTCGCCTTGGTCTCTTTGCTGGTTGGCCTGGGAATGAGCGGTGGGCTGGACTGGCTCTCCGGCGGTCACGTCATAAATTTGTGGGGCGAAATGAGCGCCCCCGAAGTGAAGTCGCCGGTAGCGGCAGTTCAGGGATTGCCTGATTTTGTCACGTTGGCGAACAAATTTAAGCCTGTAGTGGTAAATATTTCCACAACCCAGGTGAGCGGGGGGGGGCAGGGATTTGGCAGCCCGTTTGGAGAAGAAGATCCCTTCGGCGATTTTTGGCACAAATTTTTCGGCGGTCCGTCCCCCCGCGGGCCGCAGCGGCAGAAAAGCCTCGGATCGGGATTCCTCATCGACCGCGACGGTTCTATCCTGACCAACAATCATGTGGTTGAGAATGCGGAGAAGATTGTAGTCAAGCTCGCCGATGAGAGGGAATTTGAGGCTAAGGTGATCGGCAAGGACTCCAAGACCGACATCGCGGTTATCAAAATTAATACCAAGGGTAACTTTGCCCTGCCCCCTCTGGGCGACTCGGATCAACTTGAGGTTGGGGAATGGGTCATGGCGATAGGCAATCCTTTCGGGTTGGACAACACGGTTACTGCCGGAATCGTCAGCGCGAAGGGTAGGCACATCGGCGCAGGGCCCTATGACAATTTTATCCAAACCGACGCCTCCATCAATCCGGGCAACTCCGGCGGGCCCCTGATCAATCTGCGCGGGGAAGTGGTGGGGATCAATACTGCGATTTTTAGCCGGACAGGGGGCAATATTGGGATTGGGTTTGCCATCCCGATTAATTTGGTCAAGGAATTGCTGCCGCAACTGAAAGGGAAAGGCAAGGTGACCAGAGGTTATCTCGGGGTTCTGATTCAGAAAATTACCCCGGAGATAGCGGAGTCCCTGGGGTTGGAAAAGGCGCGTGGGGCGTTGGTTGCCAATGTTTCGAAGGATGGGCCGGCGGATCGCGCGGGGGTGAAGGTGGGGGATGTGATCGTCGAATTCGATGGGAAGGAGATACGCGAATCCAACGATCTGCCGATTATTGTCGCTCGGACGTCGGTGGATAAGAAGGCCCGGTTAAAGGTCTTGCGGGATAAAAAAGAGGTTATCTTGACTGTGGCGGTCGGCGAATTGAAGGACGAACAAGTGGTGGCGTCGACCAAGGAGAAGGGGGAGCTCGGCCTGACGGTACAGAGGGTGACGCCACAAATGGCGGAGAGTTTGGGTTTAGATCGCGCTGAAGGCGTCGTGATCACGGCGGTGGAGCCGGGGAGTCCCGGAGACGAGGCGGGTCTGCGGCGCGGGGATGTCGTCCTGGAGATGGATCGTAAGCCGATTCGCACTCTCGAAGACTACCGCAAGGCTATTGGGGAGAGCAAAAAAGGTAAAGGGATGCTCTTTTTAGTACGGCGCGGGGACAACACGCTCTTCCTTGCATTGAAACCGCCCCGATAGTAATTTAGCAGGGTGTTGCCAGCTTAATCAGAGGGCCGGGTTGTTTCTATCCGGCCCTCTTTTCGTTGTTTTTGGATCAGGTTGTGGTTCTATTGTGACTTGGACAAGGGAGTTTTCGGCTTGAAAAGGTCCCGCCTTCGGGCTCTTAAGATCCTTCTTTTCTTTCTCGCTTTCTTTGCCGTCGGTGGCATCCTCTTGGGCGTTTGGTATGTGAGACTGGTCGAGGAAGTAGTCACCGCGAAATTTGAGGGGCGAAAGTGGCAGTTCCCGTCCAAGATCTACTCGGACACTTATTTGCTCTACCCCGGAATGACCCTCCGTAGCGATGAGCTTTTGGAAAAGCTCCGCCGCTTGGGTTACAGAGAGAGCCGCGATACTCCGAGAGCAAAGGGAGAGTACCGCCTCCTGAACAAGGACGCTCTGCTGGAAATTTATCTCCACGATTTCATCTATCCGCTGGAAACCTTCAAGGGATTCCCTGTCCGCATCTCTCTCCATGGCGCTACGGCCGCCAAGATTGAGAATGTGGATAACGGCGAGGAGCTTTTTTCACTGGAGTTGGAACCCGAATTGGTGACAGGCCTTTACGACCGCGTCTGGGAGGAGAGGAGGCTTGTGAAATTGGCCGAGGCCCCGCCCTTGCTGGTACCGGCGATTTTGGCCATAGAGGATGAGAGGTTTTATAGCCATCGAGGGATTGACCCCGTTGCTATCCTGCGTGCCTCTTGGGCGAATCTGCGCAGCGGCGGGATCGTCCAGGGGGGAAGCACCCTGACGCAGCAATTGATGAAAAACTTTTTTCTCGGCGACGAACGGACTCTCCACCGCAAGGTTAAAGAGGTCCTGATGGCCCTGGTCGCGGAGTGGAAGTATTCCAAAGAGGAAATTCTCCAGAACTACCTGAACGAGATCTACCTGGGACAAAAAGGAGCACAGGGAATTTTCGGGGTATGGGAGGCCGCACAGTTCTATTTTTCCAAGGAGCTTCCGGATCTCACCATAGGAGAGATGGCCGTTCTTGCCGGCCTCATTAAGGCCCCCAACCGTTATTCGCCTTATCGTAGCGTCGAGGCTGCCACCAAACGGAGAAACATCGTCCTGGCCAAGATGCTGGAAGAGAAACTCATCACGCGTAGCCAGTACGAATCAGCTGTGCGGGAGGTTGTCCCGCGCCGCGAACTCGTCAAGGTGGCCAATGACGCGCCCTTCTATGTGGACTTCCTGAAGCGGGAGCTGGCGGAGATCTATTCCCATGAAGTACTCACGGAAGAGGGGTTTAGGATCTACACCAGTCTGGATCTTCAGCTTCAGAGGATAGCGGAGAAAGCGCTGGTGGACGGCCTGAATCGGCTGGAAGAGAGCTATCCTTACCTGCGCAAGAGGGGCGAGGAGGATCATCTCGAGGGGGCCATCGTGGTAATCAAACCCCAGACTGGGGAAATCAAGGCCATGGTGGGAGGGAGAGACTACCAGAAATCTCAATTCAATCGGGTCTTTCAGGCCCTGCGTCAGCCCGGGTCGACCTTCAAGCCTTTTACCTTTCTGGCCGCGCTCATGTACGGCTCGGAGGAGGGAGGGAAAAAATTTAGTCCGGTGACGCTGGTCGACGACTCTCCCTTTACCTGGAGCTATGAGGGTCAGGAGTGGACGCC
>Ga0209212_1004987_pt1 | contig 16092 bp, 12 predicted proteins | sample RifGroC2_FD_183996 | JGI IMG/M metagenome (GOLD analysis project Ga0209212, IMG submission 183996) | Groundwater microbial communities from Rifle, Colorado, USA - Groundwater C2 (SPAdes) (version 2) | ecosystem: Environmental > Aquatic > Deep subsurface > Groundwater | place: Rifle, Colorado...
TCCTCGAGGAAAAAGAAATAATCTTCATCTAATTTCCCGACATTTTTAATAGCCTCGTTTCTTATCATCATACACGCCCCAATAACTGATTCAACTTCCATAGGTTGTACGATGGATTGTTTCTTGCTTGGATATTTATAGGGGAAGAGCCATTGCAATAAACTTTTGTTAAAAAGCTCCGTTGCCAAAGTCGGATAATTGTCATAACTGTGTTGCCTTGTACCGTCTGGTTTTTCAAGTTGAGATCCGACAATTCCGACGTCTTTGTGCTGCTCCATGAATGAATACATTACACGAATGGCATTTTTGTGCAAGAGTGTATCCGTATTGATTAATACGCTGTAGGTTGCTGCATTTTTTCCCAGGGCTTGATTCACAGCAGCGGCAAATCCCTTATTTTCCTGATTCTCAATGACAATAACCTGTGGGAATCGTTCGCGGACAGCCTTAACGCTATCATCCAGAGAGCCATTATCCACCACGTATATTTGGTAAGTAAGAGCATTAATTGTCGTAATAATGGAATTAATGCAATCAAGTAATAACTGCCTTGTATTCCAGTTTACTATGATAAAACACAGGTCAATCATTTAGGTAATTAGTATCCAACTATTTTGATTTATGAAAGAATGTACATAAGTAGTATCTTAACGATCTGAAATTTAAAGGAGCATTTTTTAAGGATAAACCGAAATTTTCTTTCGCACGATTTTTATCCCCTATTCTTAAATAGTATCGACCGACTTTTGCATAATGTGAAGCTAACCGCTTTTTATAAAGTTTCTCATTGATGCCATTTTCTTGGTCCTTAAACTTAGTATATATTTTATCGATGATTATTTTTTGGTATTTTAGGACATTATTCCTGTTCTTACTTAAAGAATGGGGATTGTGCCTGTATTTAACGAGTGGTTTATCAATCCCCGCGACTTGAAAGTGGAATGCAATCCGTAACCACAAGTCCCAGTCCTGACAGTTAAAAAGCTGTTCATCGAATAAACCCGTTGTTTCAAATATCTCTTTTCGCACGACTACGGATGAGGTAATTATAAAATTCTGTTCAGAAAATAATTGTGTAAAAATATTGCCGGACGGCAATTGTTTCTTTGTGTTTCCATTAAGATCGTCCCCTTTTTCATCTATATTTATATGCTTTGAATATACCATACTAACCTCCGGGTGTGTTTCAAAATATTCAATATCAGTTTGTAATTTTTCAGGCAACCAGAGGTCATCCGCATCAATAAATGCTATATATTTCCCTTGAGCCGATCGGATGCCGATATTTCTTGCCGTGGGCAGCCCTTTGTTTTGTTCTAATTGAATATATTTTATCCTTTGGATAAACGGATATAAGACTTCTTTTGTGTTATCGGTGGATCCATCATCTATTACAATGATCTCATAAGAATTGTATGTCTGTGATAAAATTGTTCCTATTGAATGCGGCAAAAAAGCAGCACAATTATAGCTAGGTAATATTATACTTACGAGAGGTAAATTGTCAGTCACGATATTAAATTCCTTTGATGGCGTTAATGAATTTTGGGACATTGGCCTTTAGCGAATAGTGTAATTCCACCGTTATTTTACCTTCAAGTCCCATGCGTTCCCGAAGGGTCTTATCCTTTATGAGAAGAGCTATTTTTTCTATCCACTCTTCTATGGAAGCTGCAAATAAACCATTAGCGCCTTCTTGTATAATTTCATTGTGTACACCCACGGGAGAGCAGACAACGGGAATTCCTATAGAAAGATATTGGAGTAACTTTGTGGCGCATTTACCTTTTGTCCATTCATGATTGGGTAAAGGCGCCAGGCCGATATCGATATCCTGTAAATCCGAGTTTTCGTCCTCCATTGCCCAGGTCTTTTTAATAACGGGCATTTTTTCACAATCAAAGAAATCGTTACAGATAATCTTCAGTTCTATGTTATTGTGGCGGTTTGACAGGTGATCAAAGGCTGGAGTCAATTCCTTCAAGAACGGAAGCGAAGACTTGCTGCCAATCCACCCGATAGTAACCTTCTCTTTATTCCTGCTATAATCTTTCATTGTGTATTTATTCGTATCAATCGCTGTGGGTATGATGAGTATGTTTTTATTATACGGTAAAGCTTGAGATTTTAAATATTGATTACCGGCTATAACGAGATCGCTGTACCTTACCATTCTGGCAAACGTTCTTTCTCGTTTAAAAGATTTACCGCCTCCGTCCACTGGGCTTTTATACATAACAGCGTCATCGAAGTCATATATAATCCTGAGATGTTTTCTCTTCAGATACCAGAGCTGCCAGTACCACAGGCGTTTCTTTTGAACGAAGATTGTATCGTAATCCTGAATCTCTGAGAAGAGTTTCATCCACTTGCAGAAAGAATCCGGGAAGAGCGCAAGTTTAAATTCTATGTGCGCTTCTTTCAAATACGGTAGGTATTGTAACACCCTGTATCTGCTTGCAGGATGATTCCATTCCTGGATTAGAAAATAGATTTTTTTCATGTCTTTCTTTTAGGATTCCATACGTGTTTTCGCCGTATGCTTAACTGAATAATTGCTTGTAATGATTGTTTGCTTTCGCTATCAAGGCGTTCCACTCCAGAATACGCTCGATAGAATCGTAACCTATCGGTGAAGGTAATACAATTGGGTAACGATGCGTTTAATTGCGACAAATTTTTGATCTTCTTTTTGTGGGTGATTTTTTTGTTAAAACATACCCGATCTAAATCCAGATAAAAAAAATCCCATGTATCTGGCAATTCCATAATCATAATATTATTTGCCTTTAAATCAGCGTGGTAGACGTTAGAATCGTGGAGTTGTTTAAAGGATTGTGCTAAACCGGAGATAAACCTTTTTTTCCGTCTGAAGGTATCTGTGTCATAAGGATCGCGAAACTTTTCACTGACGTATTTGTTGCAAGGCAGACAAGCAGAAACATCTTCCATAATGATGAAGCTCTTTTCTATCCTGGCAAGCTTTTTTTCTTCAAGTAAAGCGATAGGTTTTGGTGTTTGAAGGTTTAATGCCATCAAACCATGTGCAGCTAACCACGCCTTTTGTGCAGGGGAGCCGCATAAAAAATAGAAAAATCTTTTGAATAAAGATACATATTTAAATTCTTTGATGCATACACTTTTCATGCTTTCACGAGATACGGGTAAATGCGTAATGCCCGTTTTATGGGATGCTTTTATGATGTTATTTGATCCTTCTTTTAAGGCGAGGGCATGCTTATCAATCAACGTTAACAATGTATGAACATCCCATTCATTTCTCATATTTATCGTGTAATTATTGTGTCTTGCAGTCTTAAACACATTGTTCGTTTTTAAACACTTTTTTGTCCTGCTGTTCCAGAGTCTTTGCTTGATCCTGTAAATCTCTTTCAAGACCGCCTTGCGAAAAATTTCCTTGTCATCGGAAGCTACTATTTGCGGTACATAATGATTTATCAACTGTGTGATTTCTTCATTTGTACAGGTATCCGTGATGGAATATAATAGTCTCGATAGCTCTTGAATCCTTAAAGATAACGGGGGCTTCTTTTTAAATATGGCGCGTCCGACGTCCAGCAGATAAAATGACGTAGCATTATCTCGATCTACCAATACATTTTCAGCATGGAGTTCTCCATGGAAAACACCGTGATCGTGCACTGTTCTTACATATGAAATAAGATTTTTGAGTAATGCGTTCTTCTCCAACGAATTTGCGGGAGGTTGCTGGAATGCAGTCAATAGTTCCTTTGCAGTCGTGCTATTTAGTATTGCCTTTGAGATTATATAACAATTCTTGAGCATCCCAAACCGTCTCTGTTCTCCAACGGCAACAGGCTCTGCCGTGGGCAGGTGGTTTTTCAGCAGTCTGTGAGCATAGTTCCATTCCCTTCGTGCCTTTGATATAGAAAATAGTGATTTAATGGCATCCAGGGCATGTCTAGAGGTGTATTGCTTAATATAAAATGATTGTTGATTATTTGTATATTTTAACACCTTTTTGAAGTATCCGTTATGGATTATTTTAGAGTTTTTCCCCGTATCTATAGAGCCTAACATTTCTTTTAAAGTGTCCAGCGAGATATCTTTTACCAGCCAACGAATATCGTTTACCGTGTGATTATGGATGCCTTGTTGTGGTGAATTAATATAATTTTTTGTCACGGGGTTTTACGAATTGTGTAATACCTTTTGATAAATGCGAAGTGTTTTTTCAACATTGGCTTCGAAGGAATACAGTTCTGCTTTTTGCCTTGCGGCGGTACCCATTTGGCCCCTTTTTTCTTCCTCTAAGAGTAAATGAATATAATGTGCTATTTCTTGAGCGTTAATGGGGTGATTAATGACGAAACCGTCCTTCCCGTGCGTAATAATCTCTGATACACCACTGGTCTTGCTGGCAACGACCGGGAGTCCCGACGCCATCGCCTCGAGACAGGCCGTGCCAAAGGCATCGTACTCACTCGGGAAAACAAAAATATCTCCTGCGGCATATATTTCCTGGATATTTTTGTAAACACCGGCAAAGATTATCCTGTCAGTAATGCCATTATCTTTTGCAAGTTTCTGGTACTTTCGGGCTTTTCCTTTCCCTGCAACGAGCAGTTTTATCTTTTTGTCTTTAATGAAAGGGAATGCATCTATAACATATTTTAAACCCTTTCTCTTAAACCCCGAACCAACGAACAGCAAAAGGACTTCGTCTGATGCGATACGGTATTTTGTCCTTACGGTATCTCTATATTGCGGTCTCATGCAAGGCGTAAAGGCATCGGTATCTACGCCATTATAAATAACCCCAATGTCATTTGCAGGTAATTTGTAATGGTGCATGATTTCTCTTTTGCATTGTTCTGAAATGCAGGTAATTTGCCTGTAGCGTTTTTGTTTTAAAATAATCTTTTCGAGGAGGAGCAGGCTTGAGTGCCTCGGATTCAGGCACATGACTATCCTGCCAAAGGCAGTGTGCATCAGGGGGTAGGTGTGCATCATATAATCCCAGTGACATCCACCGCCGACCCGGTAAATATCTTGAAATAGTGTTTGTGTAAATCCATGAACGATATCAAATTGTATTCCCGTTTTTTTGACGATTTTGGGAGCATTTATGGCAAATGTCCAGTATTTTAAAGGAGACCATAAGGTAATGGCCGGGACATAATGGAAAACAAGTCCCTTCTCTTGACCCTGACGGAATCGGTGTGCAAATATGTGAATTTCATAACCGTGATTGCGGAGTTGTCTGGATAAGTTGAACACGTAACTTTCCACTCCACCTTTTTCTTTTATAAACTGAAATACCATCAAAGCGATCTTCATCGTTATGTAATATCATAAATTTTTATCAGAAGGTTTGCCGGCCAGTTCTTCCTTGATTATTTCCAGGTTATTTCTTGCCTTCTCATTGTGAGGCTCGTGCCTGAGCACCTCTTCAAATTCTGCAATGGCTTCATGTAACTGCCCGTTTTCAGCATAAATGATACCTAAATTGTTGTGCGCCTTCACGTAATTTTTGTTAAAGGTAAGGACTATTTTGAATTCACGGGAGGCATACTCTGTCATTCCTTTCTGGTAATAGGTTGTTCCAAGGTTAAAGTGGGACTGTATGTAATCAGGGTTTATTTTTATAGCTTCCTTGAACGCAGCTAGCGCCTGGTCATAAAGTCCCTGTTTGCTATATATCGTACCGATATTATTGTATGCAGCATGGTAGAGCGGATACAATGCCAGTGAATTTTTATAATAGTCCAGCGCTTTCTCATAGTTTTCTTCCCTGACATACACGTTTCCCATTGCGTGATGGAGCAGCGCTGCATTCGGCGCTTCTTTCAGAGTCTTTGAGAAAAAGGTCTTTTCATCAATCCAATCCCGGTTTCTTAAGAGCGTTTGACCTGAATAAAAGATTAAAAGCGCAATGAACAGCGAAATCGTTGTATACCTCAATATTGGAAATGAGCGCTTCCAGGCTTTCCAGGCAGTGGTCAATAATACCGATATTATGCCACAAAAACCAAGAGAAGGAATATATAAAAACCTTTCTGCCGTGACAAAGCCCATATCCCAGGGAGCGGAGATACGAATAAAATTAGACAGGGGCAATAATGTCACTAAGTAAAAAAGTATCAGAAAAGACATACCAGCCCATCGTTTTTTCAACCATACTATCAAAAAAATAAGAAAAGAAACCCCGATGACGGATGAAAAAACCGTGGGTTCGGTTATAGAAAAAGACATGGGATTTTGAATGTATGCATTCAGATGTGCGGGATAAATGAGTTTAAATAAATAAATGAAAATGGTTTTTGTGAAAGAAAAAATGGTGGGGTAAAAGCCCTTCATTTCCTCCCCGCCCGGATTGTCTACGGTATGAATCCCTAAAATAACAAATCGAATGATACCGTATAAAAGGATGACAAAAAAATAAGGTATACTTAAGGGCAGTGATGTTTTCCATTGCCTCCAATTCTTCAATCCCGCGAAGTAATGAGTATAGGCAATTATTAAAAAAGGTAACGTTGCGACCATCTCTTTACAGAGCATCGCAATAGCAAATAAGATAATTGAGCATGCATAAAATATTTTACTCTGTTTAAAAAATAGTTTTAATACTTCCCGATTGCAGAGAGAACTATTTCTTTCGCCTGGTAACGGGGGATGTATTGCTTTTTGGTATAAGTAAAAAGCGGATAAAAAGAACATTCCGGCGACAATATCAGTGCGTCCGGATATCCACGTTACCGATTCTGTATGAATCGGATGGCAGGCAAATAATAAAGAAGTGATGATAGAGATAGAGCGATTGTTGAATAAAGAGTTAAATATCAAGTAAACCAGGATACAGCTAATAGTATGAAAAATGATATTTGAAAGATGGAAACCCCACGGTTTTAGCCCCCACAGCGCATAATCGATCATATAACTGAAGCTTATAATGGGTCGATAGTAACCATATTTGAATTCGATGGTATCATCGGTTGTGTCAAAAAAATCCCTTACAAAACTTTCCCAGAAGCAGCCCCATTTGTTAATTCCTTCGTTATCGGCAATCAAAACCATGTCATCCCAGACAAAACCATTTCTTAGGGCGTTGAGATAAACCAGGAAAGAAATGAAGATGATAAGAAGGACGGGAGAATAATAACGTATTTTACTCATTGTCTTATAAATATAAGCCTTTCATGGAACATTCTCAAGTTAAATCACGATTTGTCTCCGTAGCTTTTTTGTCATTTTTTTACAGGGCTTACGAGGACATAGGTATTTCCACGAACAAGCTGGGATGCCAGCACCTGATGAGGACAAGCAGATTGGATTTGTTGATAATACCGATTGGGCATGAGAAATAAGTCGCCTTCTCCACTTTCTAAACGACGGCATACCTCCTGTTTGTCTCCCGTTAAAAAGAAATACGTACATTGGGTATGATGCTGAAGTACCATTGTGCTATTTTGTGAGGGATTCCATAACAGATCGGAATGCTCAAACAGTTTATAGGTGATTATTATACACGTTTGAGAAATCGATACTTCTGTCCTATTGTATATAACCAAGGCTTCGCAGCATTTCTTCTTTCTCTTTCTGAAGGGGTTTATTCTTTTTTGCCTTGGGAGGCGGTGGCAGCGTAAGAACAAGTTTTTGAAAGATATCGCTTTGACGCTTGGTTTTTTCAGGTTGCGCAGTTGTTAAGTTGTTTTGCTCTGTGGGGTCATTCATGAGATTATAAAGCTCTTTTGTCTGTGTCTCTTCGTTTATTATCAGTTTCCAGTTTGACCCGATGAGGGCGTTCAGCGGAGGCACGATGCCATTGTTAATCTGGGCAAACACATATCTTTCTTTCACCGGGGAGACTCGGCCTTTTTGATCAATCAATGCACGCCCCTGCCAGGATGGCGGCGCTTTTCCTCCTGCAAGAGCAAGTAAAGTAGGGGCAATGTCGACAAGACTGACCACCTCTTTGGAGGTTGTTGCAGAGGCGCCTGGTATTCGCACGAATAAAGGGATGTGTACCGTATAATTATAGAGATTTTTGCCATGACCGAGCTTGCCGTGTTCCATAAACTCTTCTCCATGATCGGCAGTGAAGACCGTAACATAGCGTTCCAGCGAAGGGAATTCCTGAAACAGTGTTTTTATGTGTTCATCGCAATAGCTAATTTCCGAATCGTAATGAGATTGAATCAGTGTCAGGATGCGGGGTCCTTTTTTTTGGAGTACACGGTTCAGTTTTACCGGATTGGCTAACGAGCTGATCGTAGTGAATTCTCTTTCTGTTTCATCACCCTGATATTGTTTCAACCATGGTTGTCTGCCTACATACGGGATGTGTGGGTCAAAGTAATGAAGCCAGATAAAGACAGGGCCGTTGTATGATTCGATTTCCTGTTTCCACTCATGAAGGGTTTGATTGACTTTTTCGGCAGTGTAAAATCCGATGCAGTCGTATCGCTCAAACCCGCGTCCAAAGCCAAGTTCTTTCATAAGATGGGTATTGGCGGTTATACCGTACGTTCGGTATCCCAGTGCACGCAATTGTTCAGGCAGGTTCGGCAGTTTTCGTGGAATACATTCTTGCCGGTAAACGTGCGCTTTTTTAATGGAGCCTCGTATTATTCCATGCGAGGATGGATATACGCCTGTTATCAGAGAGGTCACGGCAGGTACTGTCCATGATGAGGCGCTGTAAGCATTCGTAAAAACTATTCCCTCTCCGGCGAGTTTCCCTAGAAATGGTGCCGTGTTCCGCTTGTATCCGTAAAAGGGAAGTCGGTCGGCGCGCAGGGTGTCTACGGTGATGAGAAGCAGTGAGGGGTGTTTTTCTTTAGTTACGGGAATCTTTGTTTCTGAAGCGTAAGAAAAAGTCGCGAGCAGACCGAGCATCAGAAATATCGTAACCTTTGGGAGAGTTTTTCTGCATATCATAATGAATAAAAAAGGGTTTTTCTATACCATAAAGATACCGAAAAACCCTTTAAATAAAAATTCTAAAAAGGTTATTTAAAAGAATTTTATCTAGAAATATTATTTTAACTGAAAATTGACAATAAGGTCGCTCTCTTCACTATCCTTTATCCTAAGCTTAACAGACTTGGCCTTTTTGCTTCCCTTGCTAGTGCTCAAGGTATAATTCGTGCCAGGCGTAACGGAGAGACTATAACTACCGTTAGTTTCCGTTGTGGCAGATTCCGAGCTCCCTTTCGAAGGCTTTGCCGTTACTTTTGCACCTGAGACCGGATGGAATGATTTGTCTGATACATATCCATAAACTGTTAATGATGAAGAGGCCTTAAGATCGAAAACTGTACCTTCCATAGCCAATTTTTTACCTTCTTCTGCATACGCAGAAGATGAATTCACCCCTCCAATTACCAACATCACGCCAAAACACCCTGCCAAACACATCGTAACCCATTTCTTACTCATAGCTGTCTCCTTTCTTTAAATATAGTAATAATTTGTATTACTAAAACGAAATTATTATATTCTTTTTATATTCTCTTTTCAACTAGAGAATTTGAAATAAATTTATTTACTTTTTAGCCTTGCCCTTTGGCTTTGCCTTGGGTTTTGGAGTTACTCTTGGCTTTGGTTTTTGTTTTGTCATTGATTTTACAACCGCTTTCGCTTTGGCTTTCTCTTTTCCAGCTAGAATCTGTTCAGCTTCTTCGCTATCCGCCTCCATGATGTATCTTATTCCTGTTACTTCCGCGGCTTCACGAGTCAAGGTTACAATATCGTTTCGTGTTAGATGTTCCAATGCAAACTTTCTCGAACCGCACATCAATTGTCGCAGCCCCTGAGATAATCGTTGATAATATGAATAAATTCCAAGCGCTCCTGACGGGACTTCCTTGCCGTTAGAACTGAATAATCTCTTGACCCTGGATGCTAAAACAAAGACTTCCTCCATCGTTCTGCCATAGGGTTCGATAGTTTTGTCGATTGCATTTTTATTAATTTGTTCTGCGATTAATTTTCCAACGTGTGCTGCGCAGAGCGGTGAACGTGCCATACCAACAGCCTTGACATAAGGAGCGCCAAGCGCCATAGCCTTAAAGATATCATCCTCAAACGCAAAACCTCCGGCAAGTATAATATCTGGGACGTACTTACCCTTTGATGCTAATTTATGCACATAATTATAGGTAAGGGCGGCGATGTACAAGGTGGGCACTCCCCATTCATTCATCATATGCCAAGGGCTCATGCCCGTCCCGCCGCCAGCGCCATCTACGGTTAATACGTCAACTCCAGCAACGGAACAATAATAAACCGCTCGGGCGAGGTCCGCTGGTCTATAAGCGCCCGTCTTCAGGAAAACATATTTTGCGCCCGCTTTTCTTAATTCACCAACCCTCTTTACAAATCCTTCTTCGTTGACCATCCCAACCCTGGAGTGTCTTTCAAATTCCTTAAATGCCTTACCAAAGACGGAGGCTGCTGTATTATCATATGGATCGGGTAACACAATATAACCGCGATCCTTTAACAATCGTGCCTTTTCCAAACTGTTAATTTTAACTTCACCGCCGATATCTTTGGCGCCCTGTCCCCATTTCAATTCTACGGCCTGAACCCCTAATTTGTTAACGCCATATTCAAGTACCCCTAATCGGCTGTCTTCGACATTCTCTTGCATTACGATGATGCCATAGCCGTCTTTTTGCCAATTCTGAAAGGTTTTTACGCGATTTTCGAGATCGGGGCAGTGGGTTATTTTCCCATTCTCTAGTTTGGTATTGACATCCATGCCACCTACATTTTCACCAATGGTTAATCCCGTACCAGAAATTGCAGAACCAATGGCTAATCCGTCCCAATGTGTTTTTGCAACATTTGTCGAACCCAACCCTGGTATCATTATCGGTAATTTTAGCTTAATTCCTTTATCTTTCCCCAACCTTGTTTCCGCGTTTACATTCTCAAAAATTGCCTTGTCGCTGTCAGCCGCAATTCCCACAGCTCCAACAGCCGTTCCCATAATATTTAAATGTGAAAAATCTACAGGATAGTCCTTATCTGCCCCTGCTGTAATAGTTCCAAAGGGTTGTGGATACAAATTTTCAGAGGCCCTAAAGGCGGACTTTCCAATTTCACATAAACCCGGGCAATCATCCACACAAACCGAACACATACCACTGGCAGTCGTCCTGTCATTAGGTGTTCTATTTTTTGTACGTGTTGCTGCCGATGCATTTGGTTTTGAAAATGACATTTTCAAACCCCTTTCTATAAGAATAGGTTTAACAAACTAAATGGTAAGCGAATATGCTTTTAACTTTTAATTATTTATGATTTCAAACTCCGAATATATACACATTTTCAAATTTACTGTCAATATAATTTTATAAGAAGTAAAAATACTTGTAATTGAATTTAATGTAGCACAAGACATGCCAATATGTCTTTAAAATAAATAAGTCAGTTTTTTGTTACTGAGAATATATTCTGACATTGTTGTATCCTAATGAAAGTGCGTTTACTTGCAATAAAAAGAATTTAATTTATTTGTAAACAAAAAAAGAAAATATATAATTTTATATAAAAATTTGAATGGGATAAAGTAGGGTATTGGCTGAAAATAACCTATAGAGATGTAGTTTTTCTCGCACTAAGTCATCTGCATTTTGCAATGGCTTGCCACACCGTAAAGGGGGTTAACAAAAATTGTGAAACCACAGATAAAAATAAAGAACGAAAGTGCATTTATTAAAGAAAAAGTTGAAAAGATAAAAAGGGAGGTCGGGAAGATCATTGTGGGGCAAGAAGAAATGATCGAAGCCGTTATCGTTGCTCTCCTGTCTGATGGCCACATCCTGCTCGAAGGTTATCCAGGGCTTGGAAAGACCATTACGGTAAAAACTGTTGCCCGTGTACTGGATGCAAAATTTCAAAGGGTACAATTTACGCCCGACCTTATTCCCGGCGATATTACTGGATTTGAAATGTGGGATCCGGAATCAAGGAAAAGCAGGATACAAAAAGGGCCTGTATTTACCAATTTGTTACTTGCAGATGAAATTAACCGCGCACCTGCAAAGGTTCAAAGCGCTCTTCTCGAAGCGATGCAGGAAAAACAAGTAACCATTGGCCGGGAGACGTATCATTTAGAGAGATTATTCCTCGTACTGGCAACCCAAAATCCCATTGAGATATCAGGTACGTACTTATTACCCGAGGCTGAAATAGATCGTTTCATGTTTAAACTAAATGTACGTTATCCGTCGTATGGAGATGAAAGAGAAATTACCGAAAGGCAAATCCGGGATGAGGAGGCTGCATTAGATGTTGTTTTATCACAGAAAGAATTACTCTCATTAAGACATACGATAGCGGGATGGTTACCTTTGCATGAAGAATCTGCCATTGTAAAATATATAACACGGCTGGTCAGAGCCACACGACCAGAAGAAGGTAATGGCGAACTAAGAAATCTCGTAATGTACGGAGCATCACCCAGGGCATCTATTGCTTTAGCGAAGGCATCACGCGTATATGCATTTATTCATGGAGAGGATATGGTATTACCCGATCATGTTCACAAAATGGCTTATCCAGTCCTTCGACATAGAATCATACTTACCCATGAGGCTGAGTCCCAGGGCATGGATTCTGACGCTATCATTGATAAAATACTTCATCGTGTCCCCCTATTGGAATAAACCAGATGAAGAGGAGGATAAGGCTCTATTTACAACGATTGATTGGAAACTTCTTTGATGGGACATTTTCCAGCTATTTGAACGCCCCGCATGGCTTAGAACTCGACGAACTCCGACAATACCAACCTGGAGATGATCTCAGGTCTGTTGACTGGAAGACAACGGCAAAGACAGGTAAACTCCATGTACGCATGAAATTGGTGGATAAACGGGTAACCACTGTATTTCTCGTTGACAAAAGCCGGTCTGAGAAGTTTGGTTCTTTTATAAATACCAAAGAAGATGTTCAATCAGGTATTCTCTCACTCCTTGTTTCCGCCGCATCTGAAACAGGCAATGAGATAGGCTTTATTACATTTACCGATCGGATAGAAAACTATATTCAACCCAAGGCCGGTGAAAAAGAAGCTTTGAAAAATATAAAAAATATTTTACTCGAAACACCGCGAAGCAATCGCACCGATCTAAATATTGCGTTTAAATTTTTAAATGAAAAGATACCATCAACCGCTCTGGTATTTATTCTGTCAGATTTTTTAGCTCCTTATAATTACGAACAATCGCTTAAAACATTATCTTATTTACATGAAGTAATTCCTATCGTTATTTCAGATAAGATGGAAATGGACTTGCCTGAGGCAAGGGGATTTCTGACTGTTCAGGATATAGAGACAGGTACGATAAAATCCCTGGATATTTCAACAACACTAAAAAAAACAAAACCGTACCTGGCTTTATTGAGAAAATTAAACATAGACCATCTTGCGCTATCCAACGAGGAAGACGAAGAAATCTGGATAAAAACAATCTCGGAATTTTTTGACAGACGCATCAGGAGGGGGGAGAGAAGGAGACGATGAGATATATTTTTATTAGCTTGTTCATGAGCGCCGTTTTTTTAGGTATCGGTTCTATTCATGTAAATGCACAAGAGCAACCCCAAACTCAAGAGCAGGCAGAAGAGGCGCAGGAATTTGTTCTGACCGATAAACCGCTTGAAATCTGGACATTTATTGACGATTACAGGGTAATCACGGGCAAGACGCTGCATCTGACCGTTCAGGTTCTGTGGAAGCTGGGGATAACGGTGAATTTGGAAGGGGTTGATAAAGTAGATCTCTCCCCGTTTAGGATTGAAGGTGTAACGATTGGAGAACGCCAAATCTTTGATAACGAACATGATTACATCGTAATTACGTATACACTTTCATTACCTTCGAGCGTCGGGGAAGGTATATATTCCATTCCTTCTTTTACTCTTTCTTACAGGAATGAAGTAGACAAGACCGAAGGAAAGTCCACCTCCTCGCCCGTTGCAATTAAAAAGGTACCCATACTTGTTGAAGGAAAGGTAGATAAAGACGTCATTACAATCGGTGATCGGATCAACTATGCCCTTACTATACGACACGAAAAGAACGTACGGGTAATATGGGAAAACATTGAAAAGCTGAATTTTTCCCCACTTGATATTTTAAAAAAGGATGTAGAAAAAACGACGGAAGGAAATATTGAAAAGATATTAATCAACTATACCCTTTCTTTGTATGAGACGGGAGGGAAAAAGAAGACGCCTGGGATACCTGAACATACCATTTTATATTACAAAGAATCGCAAGCACAATCCGGTGAAACAAAGAGCGATACCTCCCTCATCGAGACAAGGGAAGCCAAAGTTGCCGCAATTCCTATTATTGTCAATAGCCTTTTGAAGGCTGTAGACGTGCCTTTGGAGGGACTCAAGGGCCCGCTGTATTATTCAAAAAGGGATGTCTTTCTAAGGGGATACGTAACCATAGGTATCGGGGCGGCTTTATTACTCTTTTTAGGTGTAACGGCCTTGCGTTTAATAGCAGGAAGGTTATCGCCGGTTTCACCAAAACCTGTGACTGAAACACCAAAAATCGCCCTGGAAAAATTAAAACAAGCGGTGGCATCGTTCCAGTTTGCCGGTGAAGAAAAACTAAATCGAACGAATATACAAGACATTAATAAGTCTCTCAGGGCATATATAGGCACACTCCTGGGTATCTCAAATGAAGCGGCCCAATCCGTTACAACAACGGATTTCTTCAATTATGACACGCAAAAAAGATTAACAGGCGAAATTTCAACTACTGCCAGGGCTGTATTAAAACAAATTGACACCGTTGTGTACGGCAGACAAATAAAGAAAGAAATGGTTGATAAAATATTACAGGGAATTGAAGAAATAATAAAACAAACAAATGGATAAAAAAATTGTTGAAATAGCCGGGCTTTACGTTCAAAAAATAAAAAACTATATGCATAAAGCGTAAATTTTATAGTATAGGAATTTTCATTTTATTTATGCGGTCACATGACACATGCGATGCAAAAGTCCCCCTTAGACTTCGTCGTGAGCTCAGTCGAACGAAAAGGGGGCAAAGGGGGTTGTAAACTTGTCCTTGTGAAAACGGGGATAACCCTGGAAAAACACAACCCCCTGTTTCCCCCTTTATTAAGGGGGACTAACCTTAGACATGAGTTTTGATTTTTTTAAATCTAAATTGGATCAAACTTTCCTTAACTCAGGCAAACATACATGATCCTTGAAAACCCCTGGCTGCTTTTGATTCTCATCCCTTTCGGTTTATTATGCCTTTTTTGGAGAGGGAAGAAGTTTCTTGGATATTCCAGCCTCTACCATGTGAGAGAACCAGCCGGGTTCAAGAAGATTGTAACTAAATTGCCTAAACCCGTATTTTTTGGCGCTGTATTTTTTGCAGTCATCGCCATTTCACACCCTCAGACGAAATATTACAAAGAGGAAACGACTCTGCGTGGAAGGGAGATTGTTCTTTCGATAGACACCTCTTTTAGCATGACGGGAACGGCGATAGAAACCATCAAAAAGATCGTTGGAGACTTTATAAAGAAACGACCGAACGACCTTATCGGGATTACCATCTTCGGCACGGATGCCGCCCTTATTGTTATTCCTACGATGGAAACGCAACTGCTTGAAAGATCTCTGGAGCGTGTGCAGGCGTCTCAGGTCGGTTATCAGACTTCTATAGGAGAAGGACTTTTTACATCCATTGCTGCGATGTTTGAAGAGGAGATGGGAAAGAAATTTACCATTAAAGAACTGAGAAACAGCATTAACAAAGAGTATCTGGCTGATTATGCAATTTCTTTTGTCAAAGAGATGGAAAAAAGACAGGTACTGAAAAATAAACTCATCATCTTATTTACTGATGGAATATATAATATTGGCATCTCGCCGGACAGGCCTTTGCGCTTGCTGAAAAGGATGGGGATAAAGGCGTACGTCGTGGCGGTCAAGGCGTCTGACGTTACCGGCGTAGATCCAGAAGTCGCCGCCCAGCATATCGAGGAATTAAAAGAGGCCGTTGAGTCAACGGGGGGAAAATATTTCCATGCAGAGAATTTTGAAGAAGTCGCC
>Ga0209212_1004988_pt1 | contig 16092 bp, 16 predicted proteins | sample RifGroC2_FD_183996 | JGI IMG/M metagenome (GOLD analysis project Ga0209212, IMG submission 183996) | Groundwater microbial communities from Rifle, Colorado, USA - Groundwater C2 (SPAdes) (version 2) | ecosystem: Environmental > Aquatic > Deep subsurface > Groundwater | place: Rifle, Colorado...
GGTGAAATACAGCTCGGTATAGGCGAGTTGCCAAAGCAGAAAATTGCTGATTCGCATTTCACCGCTGGTTCGAATCAGCAAGTCGGGATCGGGTATACCCGCGGTATCCAGAGAGCAACTGACCAGTTCGTCGTCGATAGTGTCCGGATTCAGTAAACCATCCGCGGCCTGCCGGGCCAGGGAACGGATAGCCCGAACCAGCTCGTTGCGGGCACCGTACGAGAGCGCCAGGGTCAACACCATCTCGTTGTTGCGGGAGGTCTGATGAATGGTCCGTTGCAGAATCGCCGCCACTTCCTGCGGAAGCCGATCAATTTCGCCAATCACCTGGAAACTAATTTCGCGGGCACACATGGTGTCAAGTTCCGATTCAAGATAGCGGCCGAGCAAACCCATCAAGGCGTTGACCTCGTCTTCGGGGCGCCCCCAGTTTTCGGAACTGAACGCATAAAGGGTAAGATAGCGGACTCCGAGGTTTCGGCATTCCGACACGATTTCCTGCACGGACTCCACGCCTCGATGATGCCCGGCTATGCGCGGCAGGTGACGCTGTTCGGCCCAGCGACCGTTGCCGTCCATGATGATGGCCAGATGCCTGGGAATACGCATCGTTATCAACTCTGAATAGATATCGGATCGGAAAGAGGGGATAAGCTAACACGAAACCGTGCCGGCAGGCAAGAGAGGATATCATTGGGGAAAAAGAGAAGGGGCACCGATTGGCGCCCCTTCGGGGTCTTACGAGATTGCCTGGACCGGACAGCTGTCGGCGCAAGCGCCACACTCGGTGCAGTCTTCGGTGATCTTGTACTTGTCACCGGCTTCAATGATGGCCCCTACCGGGCAGGTGTCGACGCAGGCGCCGCAAGCGATACACTCTTCAGAAATTTTCATGATACTTCCTCCTTGGTTGGTTGGATGGAGCCGATCGGGGTTAAATCTCCATCACTTCTTTCTCCTTAACCACCACGACCTCATCGGCCTTGGCAACAAACTTATCGGTCAATTCCTGGATCTCTTTCTCTATACGCTTGCCATCATCTTCAGAAATTTCTTTGTCTTTGGCAAGCTTTTTTACCGCGTCGTTAGCTTCACGGCGCACATTGCGAATGGCGATTTTGGCTTCCTCGCCCAGGCGCTTGAGTTGTTTGGCCATTTCCTTACGGCGCTCTTCCGTCAAAGGCGGAATCACGATACGGATCAACTGTCCGTCCGAAGAGGGATTCAGCCCCAGGTCGGACTTAAATATCGCCTTTTCAATCTCGGACACCAGCTTTTTTTCCCAGGGCTGGATGGTGATCAACCGAGGTTCGGGCACGGCCAGAGTGCCGAGCTGGTTAAGAGGGGTCGGGGTCCCATAATAGTCGACCTTCACATCGTCGAGCAGCGAAACAGAAGCACGCCCGGTACGGATCCTGGTGAAGTCCTTTTTCAAGGCCTCTATGGCCTTGTCCATCCCAGCACGAGCGTTTTTTAGGATCTCTTTCGTCATGGAATTCAATCTCCTTTGACAATCGTCCCGATCGGTTCGCCGAGAACCACCCGCATGATGTTGCCTCGACTGGTCAGATTGAAAACCACGATGGGGAGGTTGTTGTCCATGCAAAGCGAGGTCGCCGTGGCATCCATGACCTGCAACCCCATCTTCAGCACATCGAGATATGTAAGGGTGGGGAATTTGACGGCCTTATTATCCTTGGCCGGATCGACATTATAGACTCCGTCGACCTTGGTTGCTTTAAGAATGACATCGGCGCCAATCTCCATGGCACGCAGACTCGCGGCGGTATCGGTGGTAAAGTATGGATTACCCGTTCCGGCGCCAAAAATCACCACTCGGCCCTTTTCCAGGTGCCGAACGGCACGCCGCCGAATGTACGGCTCCGCCACTTCCTGCATTTCAATTGCCGACTGTACCCGGGTCACCACGCCAACCTTTTCCAAGGCATCCTGCATGGCCAGACTGTTCATCACCGTCGCCAGCATCCCCATGTAGTCAGCACTGGCCCGATCCATGCCCCGCGACGCGGCCGCCACGCCACGGAAGATATTACCGCCCCCGATGACCAAGGCGACCTGGGTGCCAAGACTCATCACTTCGCGAATTTCATCGGCGATATCGGCGATCACCTCGGGGTCGATGCCATACCCCTGCTTTCCGGCAAGGGCCTCGCCGCTGAGCTTGAGCAGGATTCTCTTATAAACCGGTTTTACCTCAACCATGTTCGTCTCGCCGGGCGCCCCCCGCAGGGAAAACCTTGTTCAGAGTGTCGACCCCACTTCGGAAGCGAAATCGTCTTCGCGCTTTTCGATCCCTTCGCCAAGCTGAAAACGGGCGAACCGGGTTAACTTGACGGAGGCTCCGATCTCTTTGCCCAAAGCATCGACAACCTTGACAATTTTCTGGTCCGGATCGATAACATAAGCCTGTTCAAGCAGGCAGATTTCGCCGAAAAATTTATTGATCTGGCCATCGAGGATTTTCTCGATGATGTTGTCGGGCTTGCCGCTCTCCTTGGCTTTCACCCGCATGATGTCTTTTTCGCGATCGATGACTTCGGCGGGAACTTCCTGGCGATCTAGATACTGAGGATTGGCCGCCGCAACATGCATGGCCAGTTGCCGAGCCAACACGGCAACTCGCTCGTCGTCGTGCTTCTCGGTGCCCAACTCAACGAGAACCCCGATCTTGCCTCCGGCATGAACATAGGAAGCGACCAAACCGGCGCCAGTTTCAAAGCGGGCAAATCGGCGGATATTGATATTTTCGCCAATAGTCGCCACCTGATGGGTCTGCTCTTCGGCAACCGTCCGCCCGGTACCCGGGAAAGAAGCGGCCATGAGGGCCTCAAGATCCTGAGGCCTGGCGGCCACGACAGCTTCGGCAACGCCTGCGGAAAACGCCTGAAACCCGGCGTTTTTGGCGACAAAGTCCGTCTCGGCGTTGACCTCTACGATGGTCCCCACGGAACCTTCGCCAGCCGCGACGACCATCCCTTCGGCAGCAATCCGGCCGGCCTTCTTGGCGGCGGCGGACAGCCCCTTCTTGCGCAGATAGTCGATAGCCGTTTCCATATCGCCGCCGGTTTCCCCCAGGGCTTTCTTACAGTCCATCATTCCCGCGCCCGTTTTGGCGCGAAGCTCCGATACCATAGATGCGGTAATTTGTGCCACTGCTATCCTCCTGTCGCCCACCGAATCGGATTCAGCGGGAGAAACGTTTTATGTCGACCCGGAACCTGATCAAGCCTCAATAGTAACCGGAGTTTCGGCCACAACCGGCCCTGTACCCTTATCGGCGACATCCGCGCCTTCGGCATCGGTGCGGATCGCGGTTTCACGGGACTGGGAACCTTCAATACAGGCATCGGCCATCTTGGCTGCAAACAGACGGATCGCGCGAATCGCGTCGTCGTTGCCGGGGATGATATAATCGATGTCGTCAGGATCGCAGTTGGTGTCCACCACAGCGACCACGGGAATGCCCAATTTACGGGCTTCCTTGACGGCGATTGTCTCTTTTTTGGGGTCGATAACGAACAATGCGCCGGGCAGCTTGGCCATGCTCTTGATACCACCAAGGCTTTTTTCGAGCTTGGCCCGCTCGCGCTCGAGCTGAAGAGCCTCTTTCTTGGTGATCAACTCGTAGGTGCCATCCTGGGCCATGGCCTCGATTTTCTTGAGGCGATCGATACTTCCCTTGATCGTGGAAAAGTTGGTCAGCATCCCACCGAGCCAGCGATTATTGACGTAATGCTGACCGGCCCGGATCGTCTCTTCGGTGATGGCGTCCTGGGCCTGCTTCTTGGTGCCGACAAACAGAATCTTGTCGCCATTCTCCACCGTCTGCTTGATAAAATCGTAGGCGGACTTGAAATAGCGAACCGTTTTCTGCAGGTCAATAATGTAGATGCCGTTTCTCGCCCCGAAAATATAAGGTTTCATTTTCGGATTCCAGCGTTTGGTCTGGTGACCGAAATGGACACCGGCTTCGAGAAGCTGCTTCATCGTGATCTGTGCCATGCGATTGTTCTCCTTCTGCTTGGTTGTTTTCCTCCGCCTCCCTCATCCCTGCCGGATTCCCTGCGGCCAATCCGCTGGGCACCCCCCGCCAGGTCCGGAAGCGTGCGTAGTTTCAAATAACGTGTGTGTATAACATGGGGATGCTTGATCGGCAAGTGAAAAATCACCCAAAACTGGTTTACAAGCGCCATCACATAGTCTAAGATTCGCACCCATGTCATCCGCCAGAATTAACATCTATATTGCCAGAGAGATTACCGTTCCGACCGTTCTCGGCTTGGTGATTTTCACCTTCATTCTGCTCATGGGGCGGATCCTCAAACTGGTCGAACTGGTCATCAACAAGGGGGTTCCGGCGGTCGATATCGTCAAGCTTTTCTGCTACCTGCTCCCCTCTTTTCTCGTCATCACCTTGCCCCTGGCATTTTTACTCGGGGTCATGCTCGGCTTCGGCCGCCTTTCCGCCGACAGTGAAATCGTTGCACTGAAATCTTCCGGGATCAGCCTCTTCGGCTTGAGCCGCCCAGTGATCGTTCTGGCCATCGCCGCCAGCTTGATCACCGGAGTGTTGACGCTCGCCGCCGGCCCCTCGGGAAACCGCGCCTTTCGCCAAAACATATTTCAGCTGGCTTCAAACCGGGCCACCATCGGCATCCAGCCGAGGGTTTTCAACGATGAATTCGACAACCTGGTTCTGTATGCCAGCGACACCGATGAACGCAGGGGAACCCTCGAAGGCGTAATGATCTCCGATCAACGCGTGGAAGACACCCCGTCCATCATCCTGGCTCAGCGCGGCCGGGTTATTTCCGACCATGAAAACCTGACCCTGACCCTGCGCCTGGATGACGGATCCATTCACCGGTCCTCGCCGGGGAAGGACTCCTATCAGATCATCAAATTCACCACCTATGACCTCAATCTCAACATGGGTGAACCGTTGCACAAGACCGAGAACCAACCTCATAAAGCGGCGGACTTAAAAACTGCTGACCTGAAAACGCTCCTGGCCACCCAAGACCTGCCGGCGGCAAACCGCCAGAAGCTTGCGGTCGAGTTTCACAAACGCTTCACTTACCCCCTGGCGCCCCTGATTTTTGCCCTGATCGGCGTGCCGCTCGGCATTCAATCGCACAGATCGGGGCGCAACGCCGGATTTTCCCTGTCTCTGATCGTCTTTCTCGGCTACTACCTGTCTCTCTCCCTGGCCGAGACCCTGGTCATCGAAACGGGTTTTCCGCCAGGCATCAGCCTGTGGCTGCCGAATCTGGTGTTTCTTGCGGGAGGAGCAATCCTGTTTCACCAGACCGCCAACGAAAAACGTTACGCCTTTTTCGACTGGATCGTCGAAGCGCCACGCCGAGTCATGAAAACCCTGTTTGCCGGAAAGGGCAGATCATGACCCTTCTCAGCCGCTATGTTCTTAAAAGCTTCTACCGGTTGCTATTGCTCGCCCTGACGGCATTCGTCGGCATTTTTCTGCTGATCGATTTTTTTGAGCGAATTGACGATTTTCTCGAACATGGCGCCCGCGGTTCGCTCTATTTTCTTTACCTGCTCAACAATTTTCCCATCGCCACTTTCCAGGTTATTCCTCTCGCCATCCTGCTGGCGGCATTCGGAACCATCGGCGGTCTGGCAAGAAGCAACGAATTGACGGCCATCCGTAGTGGCGGCATCAGCATCTGGCGTATCATCCTCCCCCTCATTCGAGCCGCTGTGCTTCTCACCCTGATCTCCTTGGCGGCCAACGAATACCTGATTCCCTTGAATCAAAAAAATATAAATTACATCAATCGGGTAGAAATGCAGGGGAAGGTTGAAATCTATTATAAAAGTGATCACATCTGGTTCAGGGAAGGTAACAGAATTTTCAACATCCGCCACTCACTCCCGGATGAGGGACTACTCAAAGAAGTGACCATTTTCGAATTTGACGATTCTTTTCACCTGATCGAACGAAAAGATTCACCACAGGCCAGATTCGACAGTGGAGCCTGGATCTTCGAAAATCTGGCAACGCGTCGATTCGATCCGAAAAGCGGAATGATCATCGAAAGCCATATTTTCCCGGAAAAAAAACTGCAGCTGGCAAAAAAACCGGAAGACTTCATCGAAACGCTGTACAAAACCGAACAGATGGGGTTTTTTGAACTACGATCGCTGATTGAGAAACTGCAGGGTGAAGGCTACGACGCCCGCCGCTACAAAGTCGACATGCATTCCCGACTGGCCCATCCCTTCGCTTGCCTGACCATGGCGATTCTCGGCATTCCTTTCGCCCTGCGCAAAGGGCGCGGCGCCAGCCTGTCCCTCGGCGTCACCCTGTCGGTCGCTATCGGCATCATATTCTACCTGCTCCAAGCCACGCTGATGGCGCTGGGCTATGCATCGGTCATCCCCCCGTTCGCCGCGGCCTGGTCGGCAGTCCTCCTGTTTACGTTGATCGGTCTCTGGTTGCTTCTTTCAACCCGGAATTGATCATACCGCCCCACCAGCAAAAAGCCCCACCTTTTCAGGCGGGGCTTTTTGCTGGTCTTCAGTTGTGAATCAATAGCGATAATGGTCAGGCTTGTACGGTCCCTCAATCGGCACTCCGATATAGTCGGCCTGCTGTTTCGTCAAGGTGGTCAAGCGGGCGCCAAGCTTGCCGAGGTGCAGACGAGCGACTCTTTCATCGAGGTGCTTGGGAAGAACGTAAACCTCGTTTACATACCGGCCGGTGTTGCCGAACAGCTCAATCTGGGCGATAACCTGATTGCTGAAGCTGTTGGACATGACGAAAGAGGGGTGGCCGGTCGCGCATCCGAGGTTAAGCAAGCGACCTTCGGCGAGAACCAGAATGGCGTGACCGTCGGGAAACACCCACTGATCCAGCTGATTACCGTGTTCCTGGGGATTCTTGATATTAATCTTCTTGATCCCGGGAACCTTGGCGAGCCCGGCCATGTCGATTTCGTTATCGAAGTGGCCGATGTTGCCGACGATGGCATTGTTCTTCATTTTCGCCATGTGGTTGGCGGTGATGATGTGGTAATTGCCGGTGGTGGTAACGAAGATATCGGCCTCGGCGACCACATCCCCAAGGGTCTTCACCTCATACCCTTCCATCAACGCCTGCAAGGCGCAAATCGGGTCGATTTCGGTAACGATGACCCGAGCCCCCTGACCCCGCAACGACTGGCAGCAGCCTTTGCCCACATCACCGTAGCCGCAGACCACCGCAATCTTGCCGGCCAGCATGACATCGGTGGCCCGCATGAGGCCGTCGACCAGGCTATGGCGACAGCCATAGACGTTATCGAACTTGCTTTTGGTGACGGAGTCGTTGACGTTCATGGCCGGAAACGGAAGCTTCCCTTCCTTCTGCAGCTGGTAGAGTCGGTGAACCCCGGTGGTCGTTTCCTCGGTAACGCCACGGATCGAGTTGCGGATTTCCGTCCAGTCGTTGCGTTTCTCGGCCATGGAGGATTGCAGACATTTGACCAGCTCGACCCAATCCTCCGGATCTTCTTCGGTGAGGGTCGGCACCCCGTTCTGCTCGAATGTGGCACCCTCAAGAACCATCATGGTAGCATCGCCGCCGTCGTCAAGAATCATGTTGGGCACCTGACCGTCGGGCCAGGAAAGAGCCTGTTCGGTGCACCACCAGTACTCGGCCAGGGTTTCCCCCTTCCAGGCATACACGGGGATTCCCTGGGGGTTGTCCGGAGTACCGTTTTTACCCACCGCCACGGCGGACGCAGCCTGATCCTGGGTAGAAAAAATATTGCAGGAGGCCCAGCGCACCTCGGCACCGAGTTCGACCAGGGTCTCGATAAGTACCGCGGTCTGGATGGTCATATGCAACGAACCGGTGATACGCGCCCCCTTGAGAGGTTGCAGATCCCGGTATTCCTCGCGCAGAGCCATCAACCCCGGCATCTCGACTTCGGCCAGTTCGATCTCCTTGCGCCCCAATTTGGCCAGAGCCAGATCCTTGACCTCGAAATCTCTTATTGGCGTTTTCATGATTACAATCACTCCTTGTTGGTTAAATTAATCTTCAATGCGACCAGCCGCCAGGATGAACACCCCCTGCTGGCCGACCGTTCCGTAAACAGGCACAAACCGGGCACAGGAAAACCCCGCTCCGGCCAGCCAAGCTTCAAGTTCCGTCCGTTCAAACCCGAGCCATTGATCGGCCAGTTTGTCACGGACCCAGTCCTGATCATGGCGCTGAAGGTCGGCAATCACCAACCTGCCCCCCGGGGCGAGAATACGGCAGGCCTCCTGGAACACCCGCTCAGGCAGCGCCGCATGGTGAAGCACCATGTTCAGCAGCAAACAATCCACCTCGTTGTCGCCCAAGGGTAGATGCGACATTTCGCCGAGACGGAATTCGATCCCGGCCAGACCCTCCTGACCGACCCGGAGGCGAGCCTCGTCAAGCATGGCGGGCGAATGGTCGACACCGACCACCTTCGGAGCCTTGCGGCTCAAGGAGGCCAGAATATTACCGGTACCCACCCCCACTTCCACGATGACCCGGCAGACGGGAATTTCGTTGAGCAACGCTGCCAGATAGGATGGAACCGACAACAGGTTGCGACTGAAATCGTCCCATTGCCTGGCATGACGGTCAAAAAACTCGAGACTGCGCCGACGTCGGGAGTCGAGAATCTCCGACACCCGTTCCAGGTCCCGCTCCCGATTCGCCACGCTATTCAGGGACTGTTCCATGGTTGGCCAGATGTCGAGAAAAAATTGATTGTCGCCCTTGAGCCGATAATAAGCCCAGGTTCCTTGCCTTTTTACCGAAAGTATCCCGGCATCGGAAAGAATTTTCAGGTGCCGGGATACCCGCGACTGCCCCATGGCCAAAACAGAGGTCAGTTCCTGAACGGTAAACTCCCCTTTGGACAACACGCCCACCAGGCGTAAGCGGGTTACATCGGCGAGGGCTTTAAAGGTATCGATCATCAATCCATCAACTTTAGTGACTTAAATAAATCAAGTTTTCTTGATTTATCACCGCCCGGCCCTAAGGTCAAGAACAAAAACGGACGGATCCCGTCGATCCGCCCGTTTCTCCGTCCCGCCGATTTCTCAATTCAAAGAAAAAACCACCGTATGCAGAATCCGGGTATCCGCTTCCCTGAACTGAACTCTCAATTCCCCGGCCGACGTGGCCTCCCCCGGGAAGAACAGGAATCCCCGCCCCAGGGTTCCGGCGGCGATAGTCCGGTTGTCCAGTTGCTTCGAGGCCAGGTCTCGCGAAATCTGTCTTCCGGCATCTCCGGAGGTACCGGATTGCGCCCCGCCGAAGACGGCCCCGCCGGCGGCGCCGAGGGCAGCCCCCTTGGCTGCGGAAGTCCCGACATTCTCACCGCTGACAATCCCGATAGCCGCTCCGATGATCGCCCCGCCGGCCGCACCGATCAGTGAACCCTTACCGGCGCCGCGAGCAATTTCGGCGTAATCCGAATTTTTTTCAAGACGCTGATAGGTGGTCCGGTTATCCAGCAGATTCCAGTAGTTGCCGTCGGCGTCGATCAAAAAAGTCTGTTCGGGCACGATATCGAGCCCATGGCTGCCGGTATTGTCGACAATGACCTGAACCGGCAGCAGTCCTGCGCCACGGATATCAAACCCGAAAACCTCGCTGGCCACGGATTTGTCCGCATAAGCCTCGGCCGCGACCTGAGCGCCGGCAACCATCTGCATTCCCGAATAAGCCGACGGCGGCCGGAAAGGAACCTCCTGACTCTTATAAGAGGCGCATGAAACAACCCAAAATGCCAATGATAATGCCAGGAAGCAATTTCTGCCGCGCATCGTTTTTCCTCCTCATCTCGAAATGCTGTTTTTTGAGTTATTTTAACACATTCGCCACAATCGGCAAAAACGGACGGAGGTCGATCAGCTGCCGGTCAAAACGACCAGGGTTGATGTGCCATGCGCCAGGAGTTTGTCCTGACGGTCCTGGATGGTCACCGATAAACTGACCGTTCGACGACCGAGGTGCAGAATTTGCGAACGGGCCGTCAGCCGATCTCCGGCTTGGCCGCTTCGAATATAGTTAAGGTTCAGATTGGAGGTGGCGACCTTCAACCCGGAGGGAAGCAGACTGGCCGGGAAAAAACATGCCGTATCGGCCAATGTCGCCAGCAGGCCGCCATGGGCTCCGCCAAAATAGTTGAGGTGGCGGTCATCGACCACGACTTCCATAATCGCGTGAGTTTCCCCGCTCTCCACCAAGCGGATACCCAGGGTTTTGAGCAGGGGAACCGCGGCGGCCAGGTCAATTGAGGTCTGTAACATCGTCTCTCTCCTTTCGGTGCAGAATTGCCATCAGCCTTTTTCGCCCCGCCAGCACCATCAAGGTGGCATGGAACCAAATCCAGACAAGACCCGTGGCCAGCAGGCGACCGCCGGGATGATCGGTGCAACGATCGAACCAGCGTTCAAGGCGGTCAAGGACGAGGGTTTCTTCCCCGCGAAAAGATGGATTCCGTCGCCGTCCCAACCAGACATCCATTGCAAACAGAAGTTGCCATCCGTTGTTCCGCACGTAAGTTCCGGAACGATACCAGGTCCGCTGGCGTTCTCCCCAAGTCATGTCCTTGAACAATCGCTTGAGTCTCTGAAAAAACGGAAGCAGGTCCAACCTGCCGGCATCTCCCTGGCGCCGGTAAAGATCGGGAGCCTGACGTAAAAAATTAGCCCAACCAATAGCGGCGGCATTCATGATCAGCGCATTGAGAAGCTGCCTCCGAAACAACCCTTCCGTTTCGAAACGTCTGGCGGAAGTCTGGATTTCGGCCGGAAGCAGAACCCATTCGCCGCATTCCCGAACGGCATCGGCAAAACGTTCGTCCTCCAAAAAAGGGAGCGACGTATCAAACTCGCCAATAGTCTCAAAAAAGGCGCGGCGGACCAGAAAACCCTGATCACCGTGGATGCAGCCACGGCGATTGAGGCGCGCCTTGCTTTCGTAAAAAGCATATCCCCGGGGAATCTCATTCTCGGGATGGTCGAAACAAAGGGCAAAATGACCGGCCACCGCATTGTCCCCCTGGCAATTGATCAAGTGGTCTAAGAAGAACAAGCCATCCGCCAGGGCGTAGGTATCAAGGAAACAAGAGTCGGCATGGAGGAACAGCAACGATTCCCCCCTTGCCTTTTCCGCCCCGGCATTAAGTTGTCGGCCTCGCCCCGGCAACGACCTGACCAGGACCACCTTAAACTCGGCGCCATGGGCAAAAGTCTCGACCATGGCGGGAGTTGCGTCATCCGAGCCGCCATCGACAACGACCAATTCGAAATCGAGTCCGCGCTGTGCCCGCAAAGAGGCCAACAGCCCCGGCAAGGCTGCCGACTCGTTATAGGTCGGCACGATAATAGAAAGTCTTGGAATCGCCAGATCGTTCAAGGTAAGCACCTGCATGGATAGTAGATACGGGGATTCATGTTAACTGAATCCGGCGGAATAAAAAAAGGCGAACCTTCCGGTTCGCCTTTTTTATTCGTTTACCGATATTCTTAAATTCCGGCCCGCTTGCGTAAAGATTCGATCCGGTCGGTACGCTCCCAGGTGAATTCGGGAATTTCCCGTCCGAAATGTCCATAGGCCGCGGTTTTCTTGTAGATGGGCCGCAGCAGGTCGAGAGTTTCAATGATGGCACGAGGGCGCATGTCGAATTCATCGCGGGAGATGCGGGCAATTTCATTGGAAGGGATCTTGCCGGTGCCGAAGGTATTGATCATAACCGAAACCGGTTCGGCCACCCCAATCGCATAGGCGACCTGGACTTCACACTTGTCGGCCAGACCTGCCGCCACAATATTTTTGGCCACGTAGCGAGCCATGTAGGATGCGCTGCGGTCAACCTTGGAAGGATCCTTTCCCGAGAAGGCTCCGCCGCCATGGGAACCCTGGCCGCCGTAGGTGTCGACAATGATCTTGCGGCCAGTCAGGCCACAGTCGCCCATCGGCCCGCCGACCACGAAACGACCGGTCGGGTTGATGAAATACTTGGTTTTTTCATCGAGCAGATTTTCCGGAATGACCTTTTTAATGACCTCTTCGAGGATAGCTTCCCTGAGGGTTTCGTAGGTCACATCGGGAGAATGCTGGGACGAAACAACGATGGCGTCGACCCGAATCGGCTTGTCATTGATGTACTGGATCGACACCTGGGATTTGCCGTCCGGGCGCAGAAAGGACAACAGGCCGCTTTTGCGCACATCGGTAAGCCGCTTGGTCAGTTTGTGCGCAAAGGTGATCGGCATCGGCATCAGTTCGCGGGTTTCGTTGCAGGCATACCCGAACATCAGCCCTTGGTCGCCCGCCCCCTGCTCCTTGTACAATCCTTCTCCTTCGGTCACCCCCTGAGAGATGTCCGGAGATTGCCGATCAATGGAAGTAAGCACGGCACAGGTTTCCCAGTCGAACCCCATGGCCGAGTCGTTGTAACCGATCTCCTTGATCGCCTGGCGGACGACGTTGGGATAATCGATACGAGCATTGGTGGTGATTTCACCGGCAATCACCGCCATTCCGGTAGTGACCAGGGTTTCACAGGCGACGCGGGATTTCGGATCTTGCTCAAGGATGGCATCGAGAATGCTATCGGAAACCTGATCGGCAATCTTGTCGGGATGCCCTTCGGTTACGGACTCGGAGGTAAACAAAAAGTCGGTCATGGCCATGGAAATTATGTCCCCTTATTTTTTCAGGTTAACAGAACGCGAAATTATATGGAACCGAGATCCGGGCTGTCAACAACAAATCATAAAAATGGCTTGAAAACCTCGGGAAACCTGCGATTCATTTCGGCGTCCAGGCGACGGTTAATCTCCGAAGCCGTCGCCAGGCTCAGGAGTTCGGTCAGCAGGAGCTCTCCTTCTTCCCGGCGAACCAACCGCAGGATTTCCTTGACCCGCGGAATGCTCGGAGGATTCATGGACAGTTCGTCAAAGCCGAGGCCCAGTAGAATCAGCGTGTATAATGGATCGGCGGCCATTTCTCCGCACATGCCCACGCTGATCCCTGCTTGCCGCGCCGCCCGGCAGATCGCCTGAAGAGCGCGCAGAATCGCCGGGTGTAGTGGTTCATAAAGATAGGCCACATGCTCGTTGCTCCGATCCACCGCAAGGCAATACTGAATAAGGTCATTGGTCCCGACGGAAAAGAAATCGACTTCCCTGGCCAACAGGTCGGCAATCAGCGCCGCCGAGGGGATTTCGATCATAATTCCGATCGGCATATGCGGATCAAAGTCAATGCCCTCGGCAACAAGTTCCGCCCTGGCTTCGGCCAGCAGATCCTTACAGGCACGGATCTCCGCAACCCCGGAAATCATCGGAAACATCAGGCGAACCTGACCGAACGCCGAGGCCCGGAGGATGGCCCGCAACTGCGTTTTGAACAGCCGCCGTTCTTTAAGCGAAAAGCGCACTGCCCGCAGCCCCATGGCCGGGTTGGGCTCATCGGCAACATTGATTTCGGGTGCAAATTTGTCGCCCCCAAGGTCGAGTGAACGAATCGTAACCGGATGCGGAACCATGGCTTCCACCACGGATCGGTAGGCGACAACCTGATCGGTCTCCGAGGGCGGAACGGCCCTGTTCAGATAGAGAAACTCCGAACGAAACAGGCCGACGCCTTCGGCGCCGTAACGCAGGGCCAGAGGGAGTTCGGCCGCCAGTTCGACGTTGCCGCGCAGGCGGACGCGACAGCCGTCGAGAGTCTCGGCGGGCAGCGAGTTGCGGCTGAGGAGTTCCGCCTCCCGATTTTCGTAGGCCTGCTGTTTTTCCTCGTATTCGCGATAGGTTTCGGCAGAGGGGTTGAGTACCAGATAACCGAGGGTACCGTCGACAATCACCTGGGTTCCGCTCGGCACTCGGGTAGTGACGGTTTCAAGACCAATAACCGCGGGAATTCCCAACGACCGGGCAAGAATGGCTGTGTGCGAAGTCCTGCCCCCGAGATCGGTGACGAAACCGATGATTCTGGCCTTGTCCATCAGCATGGTGTCGGCGGGCGACATGTCATGGGCAACCACGATCACCTGCCGGTCGATATCCAAAATCGGTTGCTGGGACTGGCCCTTCAAGTTACGCAACAGTCGTTCTCCAACCGAATCGATATCCGAACGACGCTCACGCAGATATTCATCTTCGATCGAATTGAAAACATCTTGAAACTTCTTCAATGTCCGCTTCAACGCTCCTTCAGCGTTAAGAAATTCGTCCCGGATCAGGGCAGTAGTCCCATTGAGGAGCATCTGGTCTTCAAGAATCAAAAGATGGGTGTCGAGAATGTAAAGGTGTTCTGCCAATCCGCGAGCGTTAACGGCCGAGCGAACTTCTTCAAGCTGGGCGCGGGACAGTCGCACCGCCTCCATAAAAGCTTGGATCTGCTCCGGAACTTCGTCGGCCGAAATACGACGTTCAACCGCCGACATCCGTGCGCGGTCGACGGAATAGGTCTGCCCGAGGGCGATGCCGGGAGATGCGGCGACACCGACCAGCAGGGTGTCCTGTGGTATGTCAATCTTCTCCAAAGCCATTTTCGATCAACTGGGCAATAGCCGCAAAGGCGGGTTCCATATCCGGGCCAGCGACAGTTACCTCGATTTGCGACCCTTTTGGAGCCGCCAGCATCAGAATTCCCATGATACTTTTGCCATTAACCTCGACCCCGTCTTTCTCAACGGTCACCTCCGCATGAAACCGATTTGCCGTCTGCACCAACTGGGCAGCGGCCCGGGCATGCAGGCCGAGCCGATTCACTATGGTAAACTGCTGTTTTTTCATTCGTTACCCTTATGCCGCGGAAAAGTTTAAATGCTCCTCACCGATTTTTATCTGGCCAGCAATAGCAACCCCCCCGACGACATCAAAATGAGAATCAGGTTGGAAACCCCCTTGGCCCCGAGCCAACCCAGCAGAACCACCGTCGGGATAGCCGCAAATCCCCAGCCGGGCCACCCTCCTTCATTTTCCAGGCATTGAAAAACCAGATGTGCACATAATCCTCCCAGGAAAATGACGGTTCCTTCCTTGCAGCGAACAGCCAGATCGGGGAGGTGAAATCGCTGAATGACCGGGACCACCGCCTTCATTTTGCAGGCATTGAAAAACCAGATGTGCACATAATCCTCCCAGGAAAATGACGGTTCCTTCCTTGCAGCGAACAGCCAGATCGGGGAGGTGAAATCGCTGAATGACCGGGACCACCTTGATTCCGAGCTTGTATCCGCCGAACAGTCCTCCAAGGCGAAAACCCAGGTGAGGTATGTTAAACATGACGAGAAAAACTACCGGAGCCCACATGGAACCCTGCAATGCAATATAAACCGCAATGCAAGCCGAAAGTGGGCGGAGGCCGCCCCAGAAAAATGCATCCCCCATGGCGGCGTAAGGAGCCATGATCATGGTTTTGAATCCGTCGATATCGACCGGGTCACCCGTTTCATCCCGGCTGTGTGCTTCCTCAAGCGCGAGCGTCGTCCCCAGGATCGGCGAAGCCATGAAGGGGTGCGTGTTGAAATACGCCAAATGTCGCTGACAGGCCTGCGTCAGCTCCTCTCCGCGATAAAAAACCCGCAAGGCCGGCCCCAGGATATAGAGCACTCCCAGGCTCTGCATCCGTTCGAAATTCCAGCTCGCCTGTAGCAGGAAGGAGCGCATAAATACATGAATCAAAACCCATCGCGACAGCATAAGCTTAACCTGAGTTTTACCGGCACCAGAGAAATAGAAACACCGTCAGGAACGAAATTCCGAACAGGACAATCGAGCGGCTGAGATTAATCGTGCTGATAATCATCGCCACCCCGACCAGTGGAAAAGCCAGCCGAACCCAAGGCGAAGCCTCACTGATGAGTGGCATCAGGTACGGCGTCAGATGTAATACGGCAACCGTTCCGGCCGATACGATCACCAGATAGGTGGCCAGCGAGGCCGCCGCGAACAGGACAATTCCCAACCGATGCCAGTGGTCGGCGGCCGACAATCGTCCTCGCAGCACGGCATTCTCGGCCTTTTCCAGCAACATTCCGTTACCTTTGCGGGCCAGGC
>Ga0209212_1004992_pt1 | contig 16088 bp, 7 predicted proteins | sample RifGroC2_FD_183996 | JGI IMG/M metagenome (GOLD analysis project Ga0209212, IMG submission 183996) | Groundwater microbial communities from Rifle, Colorado, USA - Groundwater C2 (SPAdes) (version 2) | ecosystem: Environmental > Aquatic > Deep subsurface > Groundwater | place: Rifle, Colorado...
CGTACTGGGCTTAAATGGTTCGGGAAAGAGTTCCCTCCTGCGCATCCTTGCCGGAGTAGATAAGGACTTTAACGGTCAGGCAAACCTTTCCGCCGGTTATACAGTTGGATTTCTGGAACAGGAACCGTTACTGGACGAAACGAAAACGGTGCGTGAAATTGTGGAACAGGGCGTTCAGGATTTGGTAGACCTTCATAATGAGTATAACCGGATCAACGAGCGATTTGCCGAACCGATGTCGGCTGAAGACATGAACAAGCTGATAGAACGTCAGGGAGAAGTACAGGAAAAAATCGACGCCCTTGGCGCATGGGACCTGGATGCCCGTCTGGAAATGGCGATGGACGCCCTGCGTTGCCCTGAAGGGAACATGCCGATAAAGGTATTATCCGGTGGAGAACGACGTCGTGTAGCGCTTTGCCGGTTATTATTGCAAAAACCGGACATTTTACTTTTAGACGAACCGACTAACCACCTTGACACCGAATCGGTTGCATGGCTGGAGCATCATTTGAAAAATTTTGAGGGAACTGTAATCGCCGTAACTCATGATCGTTATTTTCTCGATAACGTAGCCGGTTGGATATTGGAGCTGGACAGGGGGTATGGAATTCCCTGGAAGGGGAATTATACGTCATGGCTTGAGCAAAAGCAAAATAGGTTACAGCAGGAAGAAAAGCAAGAGACAGAACGGCAAAAGACCTTACAGCGCGAGCTGGAATGGATCAGGATGACTCCAAAGGGCAGACACGCAAAATCGAAGGCGCGTATTAACTCTTATGAATCGCTTCTTGAACAACAAAGTGAAAACCGGATAAAGGATTTAGAAATCTATATCCCGCCAGGACCGAGACTGGGTAATTTGGTTATTGAGGCAGACAAGGTCACCAAGGCATACAGTGATAATATTTTGGTAGAGGGGATGACGTTTTCCCTGCCGCGCGGAGGAATCGTGGGAATCATCGGCCCGAACGGCGCCGGCAAAACCACGCTGTTCAGAATGATTATCGGTCAGGAAAAACCGGATGCCGGTACGATTCGGGTTGGTGAGTCAGTCAAGCTCGCATATGTCGAACAAAGTCGTGAAACCCTCGACCCAAAAAAGACTATATGGGAGATAATTTCGGGAGGACGGGATAACCTTCGGCTGGGCAGCCGGGAGGTCAATTCACGCGCATACGTGGCGCGTTTTAATTTTTCCGGGGCAGACCAGCAAAAATCTGTGGGAGCGCTGTCTGGGGGAGAGCGGAACAGGGTGCATCTTGCTTGTATGCTGAAAGAGGGCGCCAATGTGCTTCTGCTGGACGAGCCCACAAACGATCTCGACGTAAACACCATGCGGGCACTGGAAGACGCCCTGGAAAATTTCTCCGGTTGTGTCGTGGTAATTAGCCATGACCGCTGGTTTTTAGACAGAATTGCCACCCACATCCTTGCCTTCGAGGGAGACAGTAAAGTCGTCTGGTTTGAAGGAAACTATTCCGAATACGAGGCGGATAGAAAAAAACGTCTCGGCACGGCAGACGACCAGCCCCATCGCATCAAATACCGGCATTTGACAAGGGCTTAAAGTTGTGTAAGGTTGGGTTTTAATTTATTACATCTGGAAAATGGAACTGCTGCAAAATCAAGAAGCAAGACCTGACCCATTCCCTTTCTTATTTATCCCGCCGTGTTTCGTTGCGCTCCCGTTTCTCTTCCGCTCCTCGAAGCACATGATTGCTGATATAATAATATTGAAATTTCTTTTAAATAGCATATACTCGTCGTTATTAAAAAAGATAATCTGTAATTCAGTCACCCTTGAAAAAAGTGGTAATAAGTAAAATGAATAATGAACGAAGCTTAGCAAGCGTGTTGAAACAAGCTCTTAAAAAAACTTCAACAAGAAACCAGTAACCTTGCATTGGCTGCGCTATAGCTATGCAACACATTTATTAGAAAGCGATACAGACCTTAGGTATATACAAGAGCTATGAGGACATACTAACAGTAAAACCACGGAGATATATACTCATGTAAGCACCCACTCAATACAACAAATTAAAAGCCCTTTTGATGACTTATAAAAAACTATACATTTATACCGAAAACGAGTATTGGTAGCGGGTATCCCCCTAAGTAGGGATGATAAACGATAAAAATACTCGGTAATAAACAAGTTATGCGAAACCCGTAGGCTGCATCGCAACCTCAAACTGATGAACAAGAAATAAGTGGATTTAATAGTTCATTTTTTGATTAATATTTTATTACACTCGCTACCTAACATAATTTTATGAACGAAAAAATACGCGAACTTTTTCAAGACGAAAAATTAATAAAAAAGATTCAGGACAAATTACCAAAATTATTTCACCAAGCGGAACTTGAAAGTTCAAGGGCTGGCAAAATTGGAATGGAAGTAGGTTCAGTAAGAGAAAAAATTCTTGTTGCACTGTTACTTTATAAATTTGGTGAAGAAAATGTTGTAACTGATATTCCCATTACCGAAGCAGAAATTGATGTCATAGTTCATAAAACACCAATTTCAATTAAGACAATAACTGGTAGAGGTTTTGGAGGTGTAAAATTAATTTGGACTGTTGATGCCGTAAAAGCACTCTATTTCTTGAACAATTATAAGCCGAGTTGCGATTTAATTTTCGTTCAAATTAATTGGGCAAGCAAAGGTGCTTTTTATTACATTCCTCTTGAAGTACAGCAAGAAATATTTAGAAATTTTGGAAAAGAAAAATATATTAAATTGCCGATAGCCGGTACAAACCCAAGAGGGGTTGAGATGAAAGCTGAAGCGATGTTATCATTAGCAACACATGAAAAAACTTTTAAGATTCCTATTGATTGGTCAAAAGAAAATCTCATTTTTAGACCATATAACCGCTGGGTTGAACTCTGGCAAGAAGATTAAAAAATGAAAAAAGGAACAACAACAAGCTCATTCGGAACTAATGGTAGAATTAATCATGATTCAACCAAATTTTATGATTCAAAGCTATATTCAGAGCTTCGTCAAGCAGAAATAGTTGAGAAATCCGAAAATGAATTTCCAAAAGAATTCATTAATAAAATTATTTTAGGTTCTGCTGAAAATATGAAAGAGTTACCTGACAGATCTGTTCATTTAATGATTACTTCACCACCCTACAATGTTTCAAAGATTTATGATAAAGATTTATCATTAAAAGAATATTTAGCATTATTAAAAAAATCTTTTGAAGAAACTTATAGGGTATTGGTTAATGGTGGCAGAGCTTGTATCAACTTGGCTAATCTTGGACGTAAGCCTTACATTCCTTTATCTGATTACGTTTCTCAAATAATGATAGAAATTGGTTTCAATATGCGCGGTGAAATAATTTGGAATAAAGCTGCAAGTGCAAGTCCTTCTACTGCATGGGGCAGTTGGCAAAGCGCAGCCAACCCGATTCTTAGAGATATTCATGAATATATTTTAATATTTTCAAAAGGAGAATATAAAAGAGAAAAGCATTTAAAAGAAAATACAATCACAAAAGAACAATTCATGGAATTCACAAAATCAATTTGGACAATGAAGGCGGAAAGCGCAAGAAAAATTGGACATCCCGCACCATTTCCCGAAGAACTTCCTTATCGTTTAATTCAATTATATTCATTCAAAGACGATATTATTTTAGACCCATTTATGGGAAGTGCGACAACTGCAGTGGCAGCGTTAAAATCTGAAAGAAAATTTGTAGGTTATGAAATAGATAAAGAGTATATAAAACTTTCTGAGCAACGTTTATATTCTCTTTTAGCTCAAACTAAATTTGTTTTTGAACCTACATCCATTTATAAAAAAAATAAAAAAGCAAAAAATAAATTGGAATTAGCTAAATGATTTTTCTCAATTATTCCACAAAACATTCGTGCATACTTCAATGGCAGTGTTTTATAGCGGGCATCGGGTGTTCGCATAACAAATAGATTAAAAGAAATTTGTAAAAGAAGGGTTTTTCGGTAATCAAACGGTGGTGCATCTAACAAACTATTTCGTAAATTTGAACTGTGGAACTTATAATCCCTTCTTTTAAAAACTTCTTTAATCCCCGGGTGTTACTGTAAATATTATCTTCCTAAATGGAGGTTAAATATGAACTGGGATCAAGTTGTCCAAAAAGTAACTCCATACATTGTTAAGATTGAAACACCCACCGGATACGGTACTGGCTTTCTATCTTTTTATAACACCGATAAATCCTGGTGTGGCATTGCAACCGCTGCTCATGTTGTGAGTGACGCAGATGAATGGCAAAAACCGATTAAAATAAGACAACAAGGTTCTGACTCGGTATTATTTTTACAGCCAAACGAGCGCGTTATTTATATCAACTGGAATACCGATTCGGCGGTAATTCTTTTCTGCAAAGGCAATCTGCAACTTCCAGAGGTCCCCATAGCACTTTTCCCAGTGGGCGAGTCGCTCGGCATCGGTGTTGAAGTTGGGTGGCTTGGCTTTCCCGCTATTGAATCCTATACGCTGTGCTTCTTCTCCGGTATCATTAGCGCCCGACAAGACTTTAGAAAGGCCTACCTCATTGATGGTGTTGCCATCAACGGTGTCAGCGGTGGACCTGTTCTTCATTTGACCGAGACAGAAGGCGTACAAATTATTGGAAGCGTTTCTCAGTATCGCGCCAACCGTGCTACTGGTGAAGCCCTTCCTGGCCTTTTGATTGCCCAAGATGTCTCTCATTTTCATGATGTTTTTAATCATGTTCGTTCCATAGACGAAGCAAATAAAAAGAAACGCGAATTAGCGGACGCCCAAAAAAATACTGAGGCGTGCCAACCAGTCGTTCAACATAACGCTGAGAGTAGCGTGGGTTAACTCCACGTTAGCTGCAAGGTTAAAAAAACAAGTACCACTATGACGAATGTAATCACTTTTCAGGAAGCGATAAAAAAAGCAGATACTTATAACACCAAGCACTTACTTTTAGGTAATGGATTTAGTATTGCTTGTGTTCCTTCAATCTTTACTTATAATTCACTTTTTGAAGAAGCTGATTTTAGTATTTATCCTGAAATAGAAAAGGCATTTTCTAAACTTAAAACAACAGACTTTGAATTAGGGAGGTCGAAAGGGTCGCATCTTAAATATTAAGTTTCGCAGGTTGGATTGAGGATTGAGGATCGAAATCCAACAACCTAAAATTCATATGTCAGCGCAAGGAAATAATGCAATATCGTAGATCACAAACGAATAGTAATCAATCAGGGGACACGATCAAGAATCGGGAGGTAATCAAACATAAGAAAGACTCTAAGCGGTCTTTCATTACATGATTACTTGTAGACGATCAGCAAGTCTCTCGCCTCTACACAGTCTCTTGCCTTAATCAGAACCTGACCAATTTCGCCGTCGTGTTCGGCATAAATGGTTGCTTCCATCTTCATTGCCTCCATGATCAAAAGCGGATCATTTTGGGCAACCTTATCACCGGCTGCCACTTTCACATTGACAATCATTCCTGGCATGGGTGCGCCGACATGTTTGATGTTTCCTTCTTCCGACTGGGGACGTTTGATTACTGAAGAGGCTACCTTGCGATTGGCAATAACTACCTCGCGCGGCTGGCCGTTCAGCTCAAAGAAGACGGTGCAATTTCCTTCAGCGTTTACCGGGCTTATGGCTACCAGCTTGAAAATCAGGGTCTTTCCTTCTTCGATGTCAATGGTAACTTCTTCGTTCATGGGCAGACCATAAAAAAATACATCAGTGGGAATTACGGAAACGTCGTCATATTTTTTTCTGTGCTCGGCATACTGGATGAAGACGTCCGGATACATCAGGTAAGACATGAGTTCTTCGTTGGTGATGGGTCTGGATATCCTTTCCTCAACCTTTATTTTGGCTTTTTCAAGGTCCACCTGAGGCAGATTGGCTCCTGGCCTTTCAATGAAAGCAGGCGCCCCGCGTAATATTTTATCCTGCACATCTTTCGGGAACCCTCCGGTCGGCTGACCAAGACGGCCCTCAAAGAATTCTACAACAGAATTGGGGAATGAAATGTCCCTGTTGCCGGCAAAGATATCCTGAGCCTTGATATTGTTTGTCACCAGGCAAAGTGTCAGGTCACCAACAACCTTCGAAGATGGGGTAACCTTCACAATATCTCCGAAAAGCTGGTTAACATCCGCATAGACATCGGTGATCTCATGCCAGCGATGCGCCAGACCCATTGAGTGTGCCTGTTGGAAAAGGTTGGTAAACTGGCCGCCAGGGATTTCGTGATGGTATACCTCGGCAGTGCTCGACTTCTGAATGGATTCAAATGGCGCATAATACTCTCGGACCACTTCCCAGTAGTCAGAGAGTAACCCCAGTGCTTTGAAGTCCATACCTGTGTCACGTTCGTGAAAACGCATCATTTCCACCAGGGTGTTAAGATTGGGCTGGGATGTCAGTCCGGAAAGGGGACCAAGGGCTGCATCCACAATGTCCACGCCGGCTTCTGCGGCCTTGATGAGGGTGGCGATCTGGCCACCCGACGTGTCATGACTGTGAAGGTGTATGGGTATTTTCAACTCTGACTTCAAGGCGCTCACCAGTTCATAAGCGGCATAAGGCTTCAAAAGGCCAGCCATATCCTTGATCGACAGTATATGGGCGCCGTGCCTTTCCAGTTCTTTTGCCATTTTTACGTAATAGTCCAGCGTGTACTTGGTCCGTTTCGGATCCAGGATGTCTCCCGTGTAACAGATGGCGGCTTCACACAGGGCATTGGTTTCCAGGACGGCATCCATTGCAATTTTCATGTTGGTTACCCAGTTCAGTGAGTCAAAGACACGGAATATATCTATACCGCTTTCTGCTGCCTGTTTGATGAATGCCTTGACGACATTATCAGGGTAGTTGGTATAACCGACGCCATTCGATGCCCTGAGCAGCATCTGGAAGAGGATGTTGGGCGCCAGTTTTCGCATGGATCGCAGGCGTTCCCACGGACACTCCGTGAGAAATCTCATGGCGGTGTCAAAAGTCGCGCCGCCCCACATTTCAAGCGAAAAGAAATCTGCATGACTTCTGGAGTAGACTTCGGTTATCTTCAGCATGTCTGTGGTTCTCATGCGGGTAGCTAGCAGAGACTGATGCGCATCGCGGAATGTTGTGTCCGTTAGCAGCAGTTTTTTCTCCTTGAGGATGTGCTGTACAAATATTTTTGATCCCATTTCCAGAAGAAGATCGCGACTACCCTTGGGTATGGGATTTTTACGATCAACAGACGGAACCGGCGCTATATGGCGACATAGAGACTTCGGCGTTTCCTTAATAAGCGGGTGTCCGTTTACCATGACGTCTCCCATATAACGTATGATGCATGTGGCACGGTCCCTGCGGCGTGGAAATTGGTAGAGATTATGATTTTCGTCAATGAAACGCGTGGTGCATTTACCTTTCAGGAAATCTTTGTGGTTGACCAAATTAATGAGAAACGGGATGTTGGTTTTCACGCCGCGAATCCGGAACTCATGTAACGCTCTGTCCATACGGCGCGCCGTTTCTTCAAAGCAGGTTCCAAAGGCCGTAACCTTCACGAGCAAGGAGTCGTAGTACGGTGTAACGATGGCTCCGGAGAATGCGGTGCCGGCGTCAAGACGGATGCCCATGCCGCCTGCTGAACGGTAATGCTGGATGCGACCGTAGTCAGGAATAAACTTGTTGGAAGGGTCCTCAGTGGTAATCCGGCACTGGAATGCAATACTGTTGATCTGAATTGCCTCCTGATTCGGTATGCGGATTTCCGGTGAATTAAGGGGGAACCCTTCACTGATTAATATCTGTCTCTTTACCAGATCGAACCCAGTTATTGTTTCAGTAACGGTATGTTCGACCTGGATTCTAGGGTTTATTTCGATAAAATAATACTTATTGGTTTCTGTATCAAGAAGGAACTCTACGGTACCGGCGTTATCGTAGTTCACAGATTTACATATTTTTACGGCAGCATCACAGATGCGCTGCCTGATGCTTCTTTCGAGATTCTGCGCAGGGGCAATCTCAACGACTTTCTGGTGACGCCTTTGAAGAGAACAATCGCGTTCAAACAGGTGTACAATATTATTGTGCTTGTCACCGAGGATCTGCACCTCAATGTGGCGTGCCTTTTCGACGTATTTTTCTAAGAAACACTCGTCGGAACCGAAGGCCGTCAGAGATTCACGCTGCGCTTCATTCAGGCGATGGCCCAATTCCAGTTCACTGCGAACCACGCGCATGCCGCGGCCGCCGCCGCCATGGGCAGCCTTGATTATGACTGGATATCCCAGATTGTTGCAAAAAGACTTTGCCTCATCCAGGCTTTTCACGGGGTGATCAGATCCGGAGAGTATTGGAATCTGAGATTCTCCGGCAATCTTTCTGGCGGAGGTTTTATCACCAAGCATCTGGAGAATTTCCGGACGGGGACCAACAAAGGTAATGCCAGCCTGTTCACAGGCGCGGGCAAATCTGGCATTCTCCGAGAGAAACCCATAACCAGGATGTATGGCGTCGACATCCTTCTCTTTGGCCAGTTGAATGATTCCATCTATGTCCAGATAGGCCTTAACCGGTTCGTTGCCCTTACCGATCTGATACGCCTCGTCTGCTTTAAATTTATGAAGAGCAAAGCGATCTTCGTGGGAATAAATTGCCACGGTATTAATGCCAAGTTCATGCGCTGCCCGGCAGACCCGTATCGCTATTTCACTACGGTTGGCAACGAGAAGCTTTTTAAATTTCCTGATTTCCATAAAAAACCTTTACATAGAGTTTCCTGAAAAATTCGTTTTATCAGAAGGTGTCATTTGAGAACATCCTCTTTAACATCTGGAATATTATATAATATCAACATTTGTATGTAAATCATCATGTTTATGAACTGTCAACTTTTGACTATCTTTGAGCAGGTATGAAAAGATGGGGTATATTACGGATCAAATTTTTCAGCTGTAAAAATCAGGGAGTACCAGAAAGAGGAGAACCGGTATCATTGCGGTAATTTTACATATGACGTGTTAAGTGATAGTTTTGTAAGTGAGGAAGGACGTAAGGGAAACCAACGTCAACCGTTATGGTATTTAGAAATCTGTAGGGTCTCGTACCTCAACCCAATCTTACTGGTTTTTTCCGATTATGAGGCGGACAGGGAAAAAAACATCTCGGTGTGTCAGACATCGTCCCATCGTATCAAGTATAGACATTTAACAAGGTATTAATGGTAATGTATTTTTCATTGACATGAAACATACGCACTTGATAACATGCCTGTAGAATACGCCAGAAAGGAGCATACATTGAGAACAACGTTAACAATAAATGAAGATCGTTTGGAATTACCTGAAAATCTTATGGAGCGAAATCATTGATGAATTTTGAACTGAATGCAGTCGTCATGCCCAACGGCGCCTTGCAGTTGGAATGGAATGAAGGAGATGAACGGATAAACAAAAGCCAGCAATTGCTGCAAAAAGAGATATATAACCGTTTCAAGACAGATTTTAAATCCTTCCTCTTATTTTTATGCTTCTCAGACCAATCCATACCCCTCTCGCCATCCCTGGATTATTGGCGGTCGTTCACAGGTGAGTTTGCCAGGAAACTTCGCCGAACGCCGGAGCTAGAAGATATTCGAAACAGGGTAACCATTCCACTGGAAAAGGAGGATGTTGATGAAATGTTGTCGCGCGCGCCCTTGATGACCGGCCTGGAATACCTGAACGCAGAATTTCTCAAGCTCCTTTGGTCGACGCTCAATGCGCAATTTCAGTACGAAGTAGGCATTTACAAGGGGACGGTGGAAGATTTTATCCATACCTACAGCCCCGACGTACACCTTGTGGGGCGCATATATTTTCATCTCGTTGAAAACAAAAATCAGGATTACCCTTTTGCCTTCCTTGCCACCTATTCAACACAAATAGACAAACAGGGCAAGTCAAAACACCTGCCCTTGAAACACGCGTTAACGGAATATGGCAAGGATAGCGGCAAGCTGCTGGAGCTTCTTTCCACCGTCCACCTCGCTGCAAAAGAAAGCGAGCATATCTCCGGTCTCCTTGAATCGGGTGAACTGTTTCATCCATTGGCGTGGGACGAGAAGGAGGCTTACCGTTTCCTGAAGGAAATCCCCATTTATGAAAAATACGGTATCTTGTGCCGGATTCCTAACTGGTGGAAACAAGCGTCTTCCCCGTTTAAGGTAAATATTCAGTTAGGCGGTAAGGGAGAGTCTCTTGTCGGAATGGACGCCGTGCTGGATTTTCACGTGAGCCTGTTTCTGGACGATGTGCCTATTACCGGGGAGGAGGCAAGGCGGTTGCTGGAGGAAGCAGACGGACTTGCGTACATCAAGGGCAAATGGGTCGCCGTGGACGCCGCGAAGTTGAAGCAAACCCTCGATGCCTACGAAAATGCCCGTAAGTTGATGGAAGATAAGAATCTTAGTTTGCGCGACGCCCTGCGGCTCCAATTGTATTCGAACAATATGCTGGGTTTACCCGGGGATGACGACAGCATCGAGGTGTCAAACGGAGAATGGCTGGAACAAGTCATGGAGAAGCTGGCGAACCAGGATTTGATTCCACCGGTAAGTGTGGATACTAACTTTAAGGCGCAGCTCAGGCCCTATCAGGAAAAAGGGGTAAATTGGCTTTGTTTCCTGGATTCCTTGCGTTTCGGGGCATGTCTGGCGGATGATATGGGGCTTGGCAAGACGATACAAATATTAGCCTTTTTACATATCCTGAAAAATAAAAAACAGAAAAACGCCAGTCTGCTGATAATTCCCGCCTCTCTCATTTCAAACTGGAGTAGTGAAATAAACCGTTTTACTCCCGATATGAACTATTTTATCGCCCATCCCGAGGCACACCCCGATAAAAAGGTTGCCGAAAAAGACGAAGCATCGTTGAACAAGCTTGACCTTGTAATCACGACGTACGCACTCGTTCAGAAATATGAATGGCTGAAAACGTATTCCTGGAATTACGTGATACTGGATGAAGCCCAGGCAATAAAAAATCCGGGCACACAACAGAGCAGGAGCGTAAAAATCCTGAATTCCAAAAACAGAATTATCATGACGGGAACTCCCATTGAAAACAGGTTGTCCGATTTATGGTCACTGTTTGATTTTCTCAATCCGGGACTGCTTGGAACTGCGAAAGAATTTGGGACATTTGCAAGCAACGTGAAGAAGACCCATAATGGTTATTCCCGGCTGAAGAAGATAATCAGCCCCTATATTTTACGAAGATTGAAGACCGACAAATCCGTCATCTCAGATTTGCCGGAGAAGGTTGAAATGCACACGTATGCCGGTTTAAGCAAGAAGCAGATAGTCCTGTATCAAAATACCGTTTGTGAATTAACCAAAAGGCTTGAAACCGTAGAAGGAGTGCAACGCAGGGGGATCATATTAGCGTCGTTAATGAAATTCAAGCAGCTTTGCAACCACCCCGACCAGTTTCTTGGAACAGGCGGATATGAGGAGGCCGACAGCGGGAAGTTTTTACGGTTACGAGAAATTTGTGAAACGATCTACGAAAAACGGGAGAAGGTATTGGTCTTCACCCAGTTTAAGGAGATAACCGGGCCTTTGCACGCATTTTTAAAAACGATATTCGAACGCGACGGACTGGTACTGCATGGCAGCACCGCCGTTGGAATGAGGAAAAAAATTGTGGAACAATTTCAGGGCAGCGAGTATATTCCTTACATGGTACTATCGCTAAAAGCGGGGGGGGTTGGCCTGAATCTGACGGAGGCAAATCACGTGATTCATTTTGACAGATGGTGGAATCCCTCAGTTGAGAACCAGGCGACGGACAGGGCGTTTCGTATCGGTCAGAAAAAAAACGTTATCGTGCATAAATTCATAACGAAGGGAACCATAGAGGAAAAAATCAATGATATGCTGCGCGAGAAGACAAAATTGACGGCAGACGTTATACAAGTCACCGGCGAGGCGATGATCACAGAAATGGATAATAAAGAGCTGGTGGACCTTTTCAAATTAACCTTATGACGGAGGGAGGTAATTATGAGTTACTGGGGATTCCCAAGATACGTTTCCGTGGGAGAAAAACAGCAGAGATCCAAAAAGAAATTAGAGCAGTTAATGAAAAAAAACAAGGATATCAAACCCGTGATAATAGAAGGCGCAACCCTTGCAAAAACATGGTGGGGAAAGGCATGGAATAGAAATCTTGAGGCGTATGCGGATTACAGCAACCGCATAGGGCGGGGGAGGAGCTACGTGCGTTGCGGATCCGTACTCGATCTCCAGATACGTGAAGGAAACATCAATGCGCTGGTGCAGGGTTCCGATTCGGACCCCTATTCCATCGTAATAAAAATAAAGTCCCTCGAAAAAACCATTTGGGAAGAGATCAAGGATTTTTGCGCGGGCAAACTTGACTCGCTGCAAGAACTGTTGATGGGGAAATTTCCGGAGGCATTAGGTGAAATATTTACCGCTCACGGAAAGGGACTATTTCCTTCTCCAAAAGAGATAGATTTTGACTGTAGCTGCCCCGATTGGGCAAGTATGTGCAAACACGTTGCGGCAACCCTTTATGGAATCGGCGCAAGGCTGGATCATGAACCGAATTTATTCTTTCTGCTCAGGAAGATTGAAATTGGTGATTTAATATCGGAAACTATTAGAGACAAAACGGAAGAATTACTTACACGGGCAAAGAGAAAGAGTTTGCGAATTATTGAAGGCCAGGATTTATCGTCCGTTTTTGGCATCGAGCTGGATAGCGCGCCTGGTTTTGGAAAGAAAATCGATGTCAAAGTTGCAAATAAAGCCGAAGCTCAAAAAAAGGTAAAAGCTGCCGCTAAAACAGGAAAAAACCCCGCAAAAAAGACGGCACATGAAGCTGAAAACCTGGCGGCAAAGAAGGCTGTAAGGAAAACAACAAAGAAAACAAAGAAGGGCGCTACAAAAAAAACTGCAAAAGGAAAAGCAACTAAAAAACCAACCCAAAAGCCGGCGAAAAAGACCAAAGAAATCCCTGAGGATGGCGATAAAAAATGAAGCCAATACCTTATAGACATAGCCCCAGGGGCTTAACTATTCTCTATAGAAAATCTCAAACTATCTAACGTTTAAACATCCACAGAGAAGAGTTTGTTGCGAGGTTAGGGAGAAAAGCAGGTGGAATATTAAGCGTCTTGCCAAGAGGTAGGGCGAAGAAACAAAAGCAGAAATAAATAGTGTCTGTCCCCAGTTATCCCTGCTCCTGGAAACCTTTTAACTCTCGAAGAACTTCAGGCAAGAATAGAAAATACGCTATTTATTTTATGATAAAAGATGGCGAAATTGTTGTATTTGGGTTTTTCCATTGTGCACATGATCCACGCTCAATCAGAGCGGAACTGCACGATCGGGAAACACCATAATAAATTAACAAGCAAGTCGAGCAGGTTGGTTGAACTTAAGTGAAGCCCAACATCAACCGTCCATGGCATTCACTTATCCGTTGTGTTCCGTACCTCAACCCCACCGCATCAAATACCAACATTTGACACGGACTTAAAGTTGTGTAAGGTTGGGTTTTAATTTATTACATCTGAAGATAGTTACAGAAACATCAAGAAACAAGACCCCGTTCCGTATTTTACGTATTGTTTTCAAAACCTGAACCCGCAATCAGACATTTTTATTCCTCTTTGTGAGCAACGGCTCCATGCTGTCGTTATTGTTACTTGCTTGCTTTATCGACAGAAAGATTGGCGTTAAACCTTGATACAAAGACATCCTCGCATCTATGGTAAGACGTTTCATAAGCACCGTCCGTCGTGGGAAAGTTTGGTGACTCAGTTTCGCCGACCACATAGACGTTTCCCGCAGCATCGATGGCAATTGAATTACCATAATCAGAACGAGACCCGCCTTGGAAGGTGGATACAAGCAAACTCGTTAGTCCACTGTTTAACTTTGATACAAAGACATTGCCATCACCATGAGATGAGGTATCACAAGCGCCAGCCGTCGTGGGAAAATCTGTTGAATGAGTAGTACCGGTCACATAGACGTTTCCCCCCGCATCGATGGCAATTGATTTGCCATAATCATTAGAAATCCCGCCCAGGAATGTTGATGCCAGCAGACTCGTCAGCCCGCTGTTGAACTTCGATACAAAGGTATCCTTAGAACCACGGTTGTAAGACGTATCATAAGCGCCGGCCGTCGTGGGAAAGTTTGGTGACACAGTTTCGCCGGTCACATAGACGTTTCCCCCGCCATCGAGAACAATTGATTTGCCATAATCATTAGAATTCCCACCCAGAAATGTGGATGCCAGCAGGCTCGTCAGCCCACTATTGAGCTTCGATACAAAGGCATCATCATTACCACCGTTGTGAGCTATGGTATAAACGCCAGACGTCGCGGGAAAGTCTTTTGACCCGGTATTGCCGGTTACAAAAACATTTCCCCCGGCATCGACAGCAATTGATCTGCCATAATCACCGGAACCTCCGCCCAGGAATGTGGATGCCAGCAGGCTCGTCAGCCCACTGTTGAACTTCGACACAAAGGCGTCATGATAACCACTGTTGTAAGACGTATCATAAGCGCCGGGCGTTGTAGGAAAGTCCGGCGACAAGGTTTCGCCGGTTACATAGACGTTTCCCCCGGTATCGATGGCAATTGAATAGCCATACTCATCAGAGTTTCTACCCAGGAATGTGGATGCCAGCAGGCTCGTCAGCCCACTATTGAACTTCGATACGAAGACATCCCAACGGCCGTTGCCGGCCGTATCATAAGCGCCTCGCGTAGTGGGAAAGTTTGTTGAGTAAGTAGCGCCGGTTACATAGACGTATCCTCCGGCATCAACGGCAATTGAATAGCCACTATCATGATTAAGAGACCCGCCCAGGAATGTGGATGCCAGCAGACTCGTCAGCCCACTGTTAAACTTTGACACAAAGACATCAGTATTGCTGTTGCGAGACGTATCATAAGCGCCGGGCGTTGTGGGAAGGTCTGATGATAAGGTTTCACCGACCACATAGACGTTTCCCCCGGCATCAATGGCAATTGATTTGCCATAATCTTCATAAACCCCGCCCAGATAGGTGGACGCAAGGAGGGGGTCAATAATGAGGTCTTTCGTCTTGTCATAGGAGGCGACTTTGAAACCGTATTCTAATTGCAGATTGTGGATTGTGGATTGCGGATTGCGGATTTGTATGAGCAGATTTCTGGTTTCCAGCTTCATGTTTCTTGCTTCTTGCCTCTGGCTTTCACCGTCCGACTTCTGACTTAGCACTTCTGGTTTCTGGATACTGTATTCCACAGCAACATCAACTCTTTTGCCGTTTATTTCCTGGTAGGCAATGGGTTTCGTGAACTTCACAGGCCCAAGCTCCGTCTTTACCACAAGCTCGCCGGTCTCGTTTACCGTCAATCCCTGTGCGCCTTCCAGTCTTATCTTTATCGCCTCATGGTTTGCATCGGGTTTTACCGTAAAGAGTTTTTCCACGTTGTTTCCATACGCCTTCAGCCTTAAGCCTATCCCCTCATACACCTCACCCATATCGACAATCCCGTACGTTGATATATTGCTCTGCCATTTTGATAAGTCATTTCCAGTAAAATAATTCACGGTGGCTACGGATTCCGCCCCACCCTTGATTTCACCAATCGTGCCGCCTACCAGTTGTTCTTTAATGGTAACACCGCTTGCCCTGTGCATCTGTCGTTCATGCGAAACAAAAGGCAGAAGGATTGAGGCTGAAAACACTGATCCTGCATGGACAAGCGGGACTTGTCCATGCAACCCTGGTAAATCGCCGGACGTATGAGGCAAGACGTTGAAACCACGTTGAACATTCTGGGACGATGCGATGATACCTTCTTCTTGCATCCGGTGTTCTGCATCCTGCTTCCCAACATGCCCCTCAGCCCCTACGATCCCCAGCCTGCCTTCTGGCAACGAATAAACAATCTCCCCGTCCTTCGTTACAAACACCGTTCCCCCAAAGGTCTTTGCATAAAAACGTACCCTTTCATCAACCTGCCCGTTATTGACAATGAAAGGTGCCTGAAGCTTTTGTATTT
>Ga0209212_1004994_pt1 | contig 16086 bp, 16 predicted proteins | sample RifGroC2_FD_183996 | JGI IMG/M metagenome (GOLD analysis project Ga0209212, IMG submission 183996) | Groundwater microbial communities from Rifle, Colorado, USA - Groundwater C2 (SPAdes) (version 2) | ecosystem: Environmental > Aquatic > Deep subsurface > Groundwater | place: Rifle, Colorado...
CTACTTCACCGGCTGCACGAAGAGGAGGATGGCGGCGATGACGAACACGTACAGGGCCAGCGACTCGATGAGCGCCAGGCCGATGATCATCGCGGTCTGGATGCGCGCGGCCGCACCGGGCTGGCGCGCCATGGCGTCCACGGCCGCGGCCGCCGCCTTGCCCTGCCCCAACGCGCAGAGACCGGAGGCCAGGGCCATGCCCAGTCCGGCTGCGATCACGGCGAAGGGGCCCACCCAGCCGCCCGTCGCCGGGGCCGCCCCCTCGGCCGCGAGGGCCATCCCTGGAACGGAGAGAACGGTCACGGTCATCAGTGTCAGCATCAGTGAGCGTCGCACGACTTGCGCCTCCTTGGTGGGGTTTGGACCGACTAATGATGCTCGGCTTCTTCGACCGCACCGGCGATGTACAGCATGGACAGCATGCAGAAGATGAAGGCCTGCAGGAACGCGACCAGGATCTTGAGCGGGAGCAGGAAGCCCGTGGTGAACGCGATCATGAGGATCCCGGCCGGCGTGCCCACGAGAAGCCCCATCAGCTGGCCCGTCAGCACCCAGCCGAAGAGCCCGTCGAAGCCGGTCAGCAGGAAGATGATCGCCAGCAGGATGTGCCCGCCGAACATGTTGCCGAAGAGCCGGAGCGAGAGCGAGAGCGGGCGGGCAAAGTGGCTCACGAGCTCGATGGGGAACATGAGGGGCGCCAGGAGCGGGACCGGGCCCGCGAAATGCTTCAGGTAGGCCAGGAACCCCTGCTTCCGGATCCCGATGGAGTGGTAGAGGATGAACACCGTGATGGCGCAGGCGGCCGTGGTGTTGAGGTTGCCGGTGGGCGCCATGAGGCCCGGCACGAGCCCCATGAGGTTCGAGACCAGGATGAAGAGGCCGAGGGTGGCGATCCACGGCAGGTAGCGGCGCCCCTCGTGCCCGATCACGTCGTCGAGCAGGGCCAGGAACTGCTCGAGCACGACCTCCATGAAGTTCTGCGTCCCGCGGGGGACGAGCTGCACGCTCCGGGACGCCACGGCGGAGACGGCGATCAGCACGGCCATCACGAGCCAGGTGTAGAGCACGTGATCGGGGATGCCGGCAATGTGCAGCAGCGGGGGATGCTCGATGGCTTCCATGGGCTCCTCTAGAGAGCCGTCCGGGCGCCCTGCCACCCCAGCGCGAGCAGGGTGGGCGGGAGCACCGCGAGCCCCGCCATGACTGCCACGGGGTGGAGCCCGGCCAGGAGCAGCACCACGATGATCCCGAACAGGACGAGGTAGCGCAGACCGAGGCCCAGGACCCAGAGCGGTCGGGGGTGTCCGCCGCCGAACAGGGCCGCCGGCTGCGAGGCAGCCCGCGCGAGCCAGCGGAAGCTGGCGATGGAGATGAGCGCGCCCGCGAGCACCCCGAGCGCGCCGGGAAGCCCAGCGAGAAGGGCGCCACCCGCGGCCGCCAGCACGGCCACGCCGAGTGCTGTGCGGCTCACGCGCGTCACGAGGTCACGGTCCATCGCGCTCCTGTTTTTCGGCCTGCTTGAGCGAACGGAAGAGATCGCGGAATCCGGCGGCGATTCCCACGCCCATGCCGATCAGCGTGAGCCATGGGCTTGTATCGAGCCACCGATCGATGAAGTACCCCCCCACCGTGGCACCTGCGGTGGAAACCACGAAGGTGATTCCCACGGTCGCGAGCGTGCCGAGGGTACGCCAGGGGGACGGCTCCGAAGCCCCCATGTGAACAGGAACACTATCACAGCGCCGCGGCCCGCACAAGGGGGCAAACGCGTTGATTTCACGGACCAATCCCAGGGGGCGGGGGCGTCAGTCACGCACAAGGCTGCGCTCCGCCGGGGTGCGGTGCGCGGCCTCAGCCAAAGACGCCTCCCATGCGCGTGCCGGCGATGCGGTTGATGAGGATCGTGCTGATGGCGGCCACGAGGATGAGGATCACGCCGAGCGCGGCGGCCTCGTTGGCGCTGCCTGCGATGTAGAAGGCGAAGATGCCGTTGGTGATGGACTCCCAGCCGCCCAGCGCGAGAAAGAGGACGGCCGAGGCCTCCTGCAGCGAGGTCATGAAGGAGAAGAGGCTGCCGACCAGCACCCCCTTCCAGATCATGGGGAGCGTGATGTCCCGGAAGCACCGCAGCCCCGAGGCCCCCACGCTGGCCGCGGCCTCCTCCATGGAGGGGTGCACCAGCTGGAGCGAGGCGTAGGAGCCGCGCACCGTGTAGGGCAGCCGCCGCACGGCCAGCACCAGCGGCATGATGATCCAGAAGGACGTCAGCCCGCGGTCGAAGCCGGGCAGGTCGAAGTGGAAGGCCCGGATGTAGGCGATGCCGATGCGCGTCCAGCGCTCCGCGTCCCGGCACGGTGGAGCGGCCGAGGAGCCACGCGATCGGGACCCCCACGGCGATGCAGATCCCGACCGCGATCCCCGAGTACAGGAAGCTGTTGAGGATGTACTTCGGCGTCTCCACGATCACGCGCTCGTAGTACTGGATGGTGTAGGCCACGGGCAGCGGCGTGAGCGACCACCCCTTGCCCACGGACGCCAGCGTCACGCCGATGTACGGGATGAAGGAGAAGAGCAGCACGAGGGAGAAGAATGCCACCGTGACCGCCTGCCTGGACGCCGAGAGCCGGCGCCGGGCGATCTTCGAGTAGGAGAGCGACGAGTAATCCTTGAGCCCCACGTAGTGGCGGGCCGCCAGCAGGAAGAACACCGCCAGGAGCACCATGAGCGCCGAGATGACGATGCCCATGCGGAAGATGCGCTTGTCCACGAACTGGACGATGTTGAGGTAGGCTTGCGGCGCCAGCAGGTCCTGCACCCCGAGCACCAGCGGCGTCGCGAAGTCAGAGAAGGTCCAGATGAAGACCAGCAGCGCCCCGGCGATGTAGCCCGGCGTCGTCAGCGGCAGGGTCACCGTCCAGAACTTCCTCCAGCCCCGGGCGCCCACGCTCTCGGCCGCCTCCTCCAGCGACGGGTCGATCTTGCCGAGGGCGTCCACGACGTTGAGCGTGATCATGGGGAAGAGGTGGAGGGTCTCCACCAGCACCACCCCGTGGATCCCATAGACGAAGTTGACGGGCCGGAGCATGTCGAGCCAGTCCATCAGGAGCACGTTCACGGTCCCCGCCCGGCCCAGGATGAAGGTGAAGCCCAGCACCCCCACCAGCGGCGGCGAGATGATCGGGATGATGGTGAGGTAACTGAAGAGGTTCCGCCCCCAGAAGTCGAAGCGGACGAGGAGGAAGGCGACGGCGATGCCGAGCGCGGAGGAGGTGATGACGGTCACCACGCCCAGGATCAGGGAGTTCCAGAGCGAGCGCCGGTAGAACTCGTCGGTGAAGAAGTCCTGGAAATTCGCCAGCGTGAAGCGGCCGGCCCCGTCCGTCACGGCGTCGTAGAAGATCCGGCACAGCGGGTAGACGAGAAAGAGGATCAGGAATGCCCAGATCAGCCCCACGCCCAGGAGGAGCGGGAGGCGGGCACTACGCATCGTCGGCCACCGCCAGCGTGACGGAGAGCGGGAAGTGGAGCGCCACCGCCGCGCCGAGCGGCAGAGGGTCGTGGTGCCAGGGGTCCCGGATGTCGGCCTTGAGCACATGCCCCCCCTCGGTCTCCACGTCGTAGCGGAGGGTGCTGCCGAGGTAGGAGGCGAAGGACACGCGCCCCCGGATCACGTTGCCGTCAGCGGGGGGGGCGGCTGCGGCCGCGGCGATGGCCACGTTCTCGGGCCGGATGGCCAGCACGCAGCGCTCCACCCGGCCGGCGGCCTCGCCGGGTATGGCCTCGAGCCGCCCCAGCGCCGTCTCCACCACGAGGCGGTCCCCGCGCCGCTCCCGCACCTGTCCCGGCACCAGGTTGTTCGTCCCCACGAAGTCGGCGACGAAGCGCGTCCGCGGCCGCTCGTAGAGCTGCTTCGGCGTGCCGATCTGGAGCACCCGCCCGTCCTTCATGACGGCCACGCGATCCGAAAGCGAGAGCGCTTCTTCCTGGTCATGCGTCACGTAGACGGTGGTGATGCGCAGCTCCTGCTGGAGCTTGCGGATCTCGGCGCGGACCTGGACGCGGATCTTCGCGTCGAGATTGGACAGCGGCTCGTCCAGCAGCAGGATGTCGGGGTTCAGGACCAGCGCCCGGGCCAGCGCCACGCGCTGCTGCTGGCCGCCCGAGAGCTGGCCGGGATAGCGGTGCTCGAAGCCCGCCAAGTTCACCTTGCGGAGCCCCTCGGCGAGCCGGGAGGCGATCTCCGCGGCGGAGAGCCTCCGGAGCTTGAGGCCGTAGGCGACGTTGGCGGCCGCGGTCATGTGCGGCCAGAGCGCGTAGTTCTGGAAGACCATGCCGATGTTGCGCTCGTAGGGGGGCAGCCCGTTCACGACGCGGTCGCCGAACCGGACCTCGCCGGCATCGGGCTGGTAGAAGCCGGCCAGCAGCCGGAGCAGCGTGGTCTTGCCGCATCCCGAGGGGCCCAGCAGCGTGAACAGCTCGCCGTCGGCCACGACGAGGTCGGCGTGGTCGACGGCGGTGACCGTCCCGAAGCGCTTGACGAGCCCCGAGATGGCGATCTTCACGTCACTTCTTCTTCAGCTCTTCCCACTTGGCCTCGATGTCCGAGCGGTACTTGGTCTTGAGCGCCTCGGAGCGCTTGGCCGCCACGCCCTCGTCGTAGACGTTGGCGACCTCCTGGTCGAAGTAGGAGCGGACGCCGCCCGTGAACTGCACCGCCAGCTCGGCCGTGGAGCCCGGCGCGCCCTGGACCTTGTACCTGGGCGTGATGGGGAACAGCCCGCGCTCCATGAAGACCTTCTGGCCGCGCTCCGTCAGCAGGAACTCGATGAAGGCGCGCGCGGCCTTCGGATTGCGGGCGCCCGCCAGGATCGCCATGGGCTCGGGGGTCACGAAGGCGTTCTTCGGCGCCACGAACTTGATGTCGAAGCCCGCGAGCTTCTCCTCGAACGCCATGTAGGACGGCACGGCGAAGCCGGCGGCGAACTCGCCCTTGGCCACCACGGTCGGCACATCTCGGCTCCGGGCGGTGAAGTGCCCGGTATTGCCGGCGAGTCGGCGGAGCCAGTCCCAGCCCTTTTCCTCGCCGTGCATGGAGAGCATGACCTCGTAGGTCGCGTTGGAGGAGGACGACCGCGTCGGCGCGCACTGGGCGACTTCTCCCTTGAGCTTCGGATGGAGGAGATCCTCCCACTCCTTGGGCTCCGGGATCCCGAGGCGCTGGATCCGCTTCGGATGATAGACGAGCCCGTACGGCTCCAGCGCCGTCCCCACCCAGTAGCCGTCCTTGTCCTTGAGCGGGATCGGCTTGGGCTTGCCGATGGCGGCGGGGATCGAGTCCCAGGCCTCCTTGGAGATCTCCACCTTCTGCAGCAGCTTCTGCTCGGCCAGCTTCTCGAACAGCGCCGACTCGCCGCCCCAGAAGATGTCCACGTCGGGCTTCCCCTTCCACTCGGTGATGCGCCCGTAGGCCAGCGGCGTGCCCGCGGGGATCGCGCTCACCTTGACGGTGACGTTCCACTTCTCCTTGGCGTACTCGGCGAAGGCCTTGAGCGCCGCGTCGTGGATGAACTTGGAGACGGGCGTGATCAGCGCCAGCTCGCTCTCGATGGGCGCCTGGGCCGTTGCTGGCCCCACCCATCCGACCACGGCGAGCGCGACCACCATCAGTGCTCTTGCGATGATCCGTGTCATGGAGTCCTCCTGTCCGTTGGTTGCACCCAGGCGCGCGACCGCTCGACGGCGCGCCGCCAGCCATCATAGCGAGCATCCCGGTCCGAGGGCGCCAGCACCGGCGTGAACCGGCGCTCGAGCCGCCAGCGGTCGGCGAGCTCTTCCGCCTTCCAGAGCCCCGCCCCGAGGCCCGCCAGCCCGGCGGCGCCGAGGCCCGTCGTCTCGGTGATCGAGGGCCGTAGCACCTCCACACCCAGCATGTCCGCCTGGAACTGGCAGAGGAAGTCGTTGGCCGCCGCGCCGCCGTCCACCCTGAGGGCCCGGATCGGCACGCCCGCCTCCTGGGCCATGGTGTCCAGCACATCCCGGCTCTGGTAGGCGATGGCCTCCAGCGCCGCCCGGGCCAGGTGCGCCCGCGTCGTTCCCCGCGTGAGCCCGACGATGGTCCCCCGCGCGTACGGGTCCCAGTACGGCGCGCCCAGCCCCACGAAGGCCGGTACCAGATAGACCCCGCCCGTATCGGGCACCGATTCCGCCAGCGCCTGGGTCTCCCCGGCCCGGGCGATGATGCCGAGCCCGTCGCGCAGCCACTGCACCGCCGCGCCCGCGATGAACACGCTGCCCTCCAGCGCGTAGGTGATGCGCGCCTCGATGGACCAGGCCACCGTGGTCAGCAGCCCGCGGTCGGAGGCGACGAGACGCTCGCCGGTGTTCAGCAGCAGGAAGCAGCCCGTGCCATAGGTGTTCTTGGCCATGCCCGGCTCGAGGCAGGCCTGGCCGAAGAGCGCGGCCTGCTGGTCCCCGGCGATGCCCGCCACCGGGATCCCCGCCGGGAGCGGCCCGCCCCCGGCCGTGTCCCCGAAGATGCCCGCCGACGGCCGCACCTCGGGGAAGAGCTGCATGGGGACGCCGAGCATCTTGGCGAGCCCCTCGTCCCACCGCAGCGCCCGGATGTCGAAGCACAGCGTGCGGGAGGCGTTGGAGGGATCGGTGGCGTGGACGCGGCCGCCCGTGAGCCGCCAGAGCAGCCACGAGTCCACCGTGCCGAAGGCCAGCTCGCCGCGCTCGGCCCCGGCCCGCGCGCCCTCCACGTGGTCCAGCAGCCACGCGATCTTCGTCCCGGAGAAGTAGGCGTCCACGACGAGCCCGGTCTTGCGCCTGACTTCCGCCTCGACGCCGTCGGCCTTGAGCCGGTCGCAGAGCTCCGCCGTCCGCCGGCACTGCCAGACGATGGCATGGTGGATGGGCCGGCCGGAGCCGCGCTCCCAGAGAATGGTGGTCTCGCGCTGGTTGGTGATGCCGATCGCCGCCACCTCGGCCGGCGAGATCCGCGCGGCGTGGAGCGCCTGGCCGATGGCCTCGACGGTGGTCCGCCAGATGTCCTCGGGATCGTGCTCGACCCAGCCGGGCCGCGGGTAGTGCTGCGGCAGCTCGACATAGCCGCGGCCGCGGATCTGCCCCTCGGGGTCCACCACCAGGACCGTGGAGCCGGTGGTCCCCTGGTCGAGCGCGAGGATGAAGCGCCGGGAGGTCATTCAGGTTGCTTGAACGTGGAGGACATCGGGTGGCGGTTCGGCCTCTTCGCGCCTTCGGCGCTCTGTTCAGGTCGCCTGAATGTGCATGCCATCGGGTGGCGGTTCGGCCTCTTCGCGCCTTCGGCGCTCATCGGGCGAGGAGGTCTTTCGCCCAGTCGGGGCGGTCGGTGATGATGATGCCCACGCCCAGGTCGATGAGGCGGCGCATGGCCTCGCGCTCGTTCACCGTCCAGACGCCGAGGCCGAGTCCCATCTTGCGCGCGAGCGCCACCGCCTGGGCATCGACCAGGGCCTGATGGAGCCCGATGAAGGCGACTCCGGCCTGCCTCACCTCGTCCATCACCCCGACCAGCCCCGAGGGTCCGCCCGCCACCATCCGCGGCGCGTAGAGCGCCGCGGTGCGGATGTCGGGCCGGAGCGCCCGCACCCGGCGCCAGGTGTCGGCCTCGAAGGCCATGATGACGGCGGACGGCGCCATGGCGTGCCGGTCCAGGACGGCCAGCACCTTCTCCTCGATGCCCGCGTAGCGCTCCTTCCGCTCGTCCACCTTGATCTCGAGCAGCACCTGGCGCTTCCCGGACGCCGCCAGCCTCACGACCTCCTCCAGCGTCGGCACCGTCTCCTCGGTCACCGTGCCGGCGCTGTCCCTGAGCCTGACCCCCTTGAGCTCGGACAGCGTCCCCTCCCGGACCGGCCCGCGCCCGGTGGTGGTTCGCTCCAGCGTCGCGTCGTGGATCACCACCGCCTCGCCGTCCTTCGACAGATGCACGTCGAACTCGAGGAAGTCCGCGCCCAGGCTCACGGCCTTCCCGAAGGCGAGCAGGCTGTTCTCGGGCCAGAGGAGGGAGCCCCCGCGGTGCGCCGCGAAGAGGACGGGCGCGGCGGCGCGGGCGGGACCGGCGCCGGCCACGAGAGCCACGAGCCCGAGGCCCGTGGCCAGCCACCCGGGAGATCTCACTTCTCCGACTCCACCAGGCCCTTCACGAACCAACGCTGCATCAGGACCACCACCGCCACGGGCGGGAGCATCGCCAGCACGGCCGTGGCCATGATGAGGTTCCAGTCGGTCTGCGCGTCGCCCGTGCCGATCATCTTCGTGATGCCGATGACGATGGTGTCCATGCTGCGGCTCGTGGTGATCAGGAGCGGCCACAGGTACTGGTTCCAGCCGTAGATGAAGAGGATCACGAAGAGCGCCGCGATGTTGGTCCGCGAGAGCGGAATCAGGATCTCCTTCAGGAACCGCAGGGGCCCGGCGCCGTCGATCTTCGCCGCCTCGACGAGCGCATCGGGCACGGTCATGAAGAACTGCCGGAACAGAAGCGTGGCCGTGGCGGAGGCGATCAGCGGGATGGTGAGGCCGGCGAAGGTGTTGATCATCCCCAGGTCGGACACGACCTTGAACGTCGGGATGATCCGCACCTCCACCGGCAGCATGAGGGTGACGAAGATCATCCAGAAGAAGAACATCCGCAGGGGGAAGTGAAAGAACGCCACCGCGTAGGCGGAGAGGATGGACACCGCGATCTTGCCGAGAGCGATGACGATGGCCATCACGAGGCTGTTGAGCATCATCCGCGCCACCGGCACGCCCTTGACCCGGAGCCCGCTGCCCTCGCTCCACGCCTGCGCGTAGTTGTCGGCGGCCAGTCCCCCGGGGTAGAGGGGGAGGCTCCCGCGCCCGATGGTGGCGGCGTCGTGGGTCGAGCCGATCACGGCCATGTAGATCGGGAAGGCGAAGGCCACCACGCCCGCGGCCAGGACCAGGTGTGTCAGCCACGCCGTGCCCGAGCGGCTCTCGATCATCCGTAGTGCACCCGGCGCTCGATGTAGCGGAACTGGACGGCGGTGAGGGCCATCACCACGATCAGCAGGATGACGGACTGCGCGGAGGAGCCGCCCAGGTCGAGGTTGATGATCCCGTCCACGTACACCTTGTAGATCAGCGTCTCGGTGGCCTTCCCGGGCCCGCCACCGGTCAGCGCGTGGATGACACCGAAGGTGTCGAAGAAAGCGTAGACGATGTTCACCACCAGGAGGAAGAAAGTGGTGGGCGAGAGGAGGGGGAAGACGATGCGCCAGAAGCGCCGCGAGGGGCCGGCGCCGTCGATGGCGGCCGCCTCGAGCACCGCCTTCTGGATCGACTGCAGGCCAGCGAGGAAGAAGAGGAAGTTGTAGCTGACCTGCTTCCAGGCGGCGGCGAGGATGACGAGGAGCATGGCCTGGGCGCCGTTGAGCTTGTAGTCCCAGGGCACGCCCAGCCGGCGCAGTCCCTGGCCGAGCACCCCGATGGACGGGTGGAAGATGAACAGCCACAGCACGGCGGCCACCGCCGGCGCCACGGCATAGGGCCACATGAGCAGCGTCTTGTAGGCGGTGGCGCCGCGGATGTGACGGTCGGCCATCACGGCGAGGAGGAGGCCGGCGCTCATGGACAGCCCGGTGACGGAGGCGCTGAAGAGGAGCGTCCGCCCGCCCGAGTCGAGATAGAGGGGGTCCGACAGCACCGTCCGGAAGTTCTCGAACCACACGAACGTCTGGCGGAGCCCGAAGGCATCCTGGAGCAGGAACGACTGGTACACCGCCTGACCCCCCGGCCAGAAGAAGAAGACCAGCGTGATGGCGACCTGGGGCGCCAGCAGGAGGTAGGGCAGCAGCTTGTTGTCGAAGACCACCCGCCTGCGCAAGATCCCCGCTAGGAGCGGTTGGCCCGCTCGAAGGTCCGCAGGACCGCGTTGCCGCGCTGCACGGCGCTGTCGAGCGCCTGCTGGGCGGTCTGCTGGCCCTGGAATGCCTTCTCGATCTCCTCCTGGATGATGTTGCGGATCTCGGGCATGTTGCCGAGCCGCAGGCCGCGCGAGTTCTCGCTGGGCTGGCTGCGCGTGAGCTGCAGGAACGGGATGTCCGTCCCCGGGTTCTGCTGGTAGTACCCGGACGCCTTGACCCGCTCGTAGCCCGCAAAGGTGATGGGCAGGAAGCCGGTATCCGTGTGCCACTTCGCCACCACCTCGGGCCGGCTGATGTAGCGGAAGAACTCGGCCACCGCCTTGTACTCTTCGGGCTTCCGGCTGGGAGCCGTCATCACCCAGAAGCTCGCCCCCCCGATGATCGAGTTCCGCGGCGCGCCGGGGGTGCCGGGCCAGTACGGGAGCATGGCCGCGCCCCACTCGAACTTCGCCTCGCGCGCGATCCGGGCCCGCAGGCCCGAGGAGGCGTGGATGATCGCGCACTCGCCGGACGGGAACAGGGCGTCCCCCGCGGCGTCGCGCCCGCCGTACTTGAACGTCCCGTCCTTCAGCATGTCCATCAGCGCCTGGACGTGGCGCACGTGCAGGGGGCTGTTGATCTTGAGCTCGGCGTCCAGGCCCGCCATGCCGTTGGCCTTGGTGGCCAGCGGCACATCGTGCAGCGCGCTGAACTGCTCGAACTGCGTCCAGGTGGGCCAGGCGAAGGTGAAGGCGCAGCGCGCCGCGCCGGCCGCCTTGATCTTCCGCGCCGCGTCCATGAGGTCCGGCCAGGTCGGCGGCGCCTTGGCCGGATCGAGCCCCGCCTTCTTGAAGGCGTCCTTGTTGTAGAACGTGATGGCCGTCGAGCTGTTGAACGGCATGGACATCATGCGGCCGTCGGGCAGGCTGTAGTAGCCGCGCACGGCGGGCACGTAGGCGGCGGGATCGAAGGGCACGCCCGTTTCCTGCATCAGCTCGTGGACGGGCTTGACCGCGCCGCGGGCCGCCATCAGGGTCGCGGTCCCGACCTCGAACATCTGCACGATGTGCGGCGCGTTGCCGGCGCGGAAGGCCGCGATGGCCCCCACCATGGTCTCCGGGTACGAGCCCTTGAAGCTCGGATTGACCTGGAACTGGGTCTGGGAGGCGTTGAAGTCCGCCACGATCTTCTCCAGGAGACCGCCCAGGGGCTGCGCCAGCCCGTGCCAGAACTCGACCTGGACGCGCTGCTGGGCGCCCGTGGGGCCCACGGCGCCGGGGAGCGTGGCGGCGACCAGGGCGGCGACCAGAGTGAGGACGACGTGTCTTCGGCTCATGCCGGGATCCCCCTTGCCGTGCGGTCCTGTGTGAGGGTCGATGGCCTCGGCGACCGGCCGTGTACGGCGCGTATTCTAATGCAGCATCGACCGGACGCGCAATCGCCGCGGTGGCTCAGCGCGTCCGGAACCTCTGGCTCCGGTCCACGTGCTGGCGGTAGGCGGACAGCTCCGCGTCGAGCCGCCGGGGCGACCAGCCGCACAGCTCCGCCATCCGCCGGCCGATGGCCTCGGCGCAGTCGAGCCCCTGGCACAGGCTCAGCCCGATCCCCGTCCGCCGCAGCAGCACGTCCTGGAGGGACACGGCCATCTCCTCGCGCACGGCCTGGTGGAGCTGCGCCACGATCTCGGGGTTCCGGGGGCAGAGCCGGTCCGTCCCGTCGGGCAGCTTGCGGGCCAGCTCGATCACGCGGCTGTAGCCGCGGCCGTACGTCTCCACGAGGATCTGCAGGGTCTCGCGCGAGAGGCCGGAGGCCGCCATCTCCTCCGACACGTCCATCCAGACGCGCGCCTCGACCTTCCCGGCCTCCTCGTCGAGCCCGTCCAGCGCCAGCGCGGCCGACCGTGACGGTCGCGAGCGGCCGAGGCGGGCCATCACGAGGTCGCCCACCTCCTCGGCGAGGCTCCGGAAGCAGGTGAGCTTGGTCCCCGTGACCGACATGAAGCGGCCCTCGGGGCCCTCCAGGACGACCCGGTGCTCCCGGGACACCTTCGACTCGGGCAGGCCCTCCTCCCACGACAGCGGACGGACCCCGGAATAGGTGTAGACGACGCGGTCGAAGGCGACGCGCGGGTCCGGCAGGGCGCGCTCCGCCGCCGCCAGGAGGTAGGTCACCTCGTCCCGGGTGGCCCAGAGCCGGTCCGGGTCCCCCTCGAAGTCGGTGTCCGTCGTGCCGACCAGCGTGAACTCGCGCCAGGGGATCACGAAGATCATCCGCTCGTCCTCGCCGGAGAGATAGATGGCCCGGTCCGTCATCCGCGGCAGCAGGCAGTGGATGCCCTTCGTCGTGCGCAGGATCCGCGAGCCCCCCTCGGCGATCCCGGCCAGCTCCCGGATGCGGTCCACCCAGGGGCCGGCGCAGTTGACGATCACGGCGCCGCGCACGGTGTGCACCTGCCCCGACAGCAGATCGCGGACACGCACGCTCTCCACGCCGCGCCCGCCGCGCCCCATCTCCTCGACCTGGCAGTAGTTGTGCGCCCGCGCGCCGTGCCGCACCGCGGACAGCGCGTTCTCGAGGCACAGCCGCTCCGGGGACAGCAGGAGGTCGTCGAAGTAATAACCCGCGCCGCGCAAGCCCTCGGCGCGGATGGAGGGCTCCAGCGCGAGGGTGTCCACCTGGCGGATGACCCGGTAGCGGTCGGTGCTCTTGCCGGGGGTCAGGAGATCGTAGAGCCACATCCCGATCCGCACCCGGATCAGCCCGCGCGGGCCGCCCCGGTAGATCGGGACGAGGAACGGCAGCGGGCGGACCAGGTGGGGCGCGAGGCGTTCGAGCGTCTTCTTCTCGCGCAGCGACTCGCGGACGAGCCGGAAGTCGCCCAGCTCGAGGTAGCGCAGGCCGCCGTGGATCAGCTTGGAGGACCTGGAGGTGGTGCCGGAGGAGAAGTCGCCCTTCTCGAAGAGGGCCACCGAGACGCCGCGGAGCGCCAGGTCGCGCGCGACGCCCGCACCGGCCATGCCGCCGCCGATCACCACGGCGTCGAACGCCATGCCGTCGAGCCCCGCCAGCCTGCTCATGGTCTCTCGATCAGCTCCGCGATCGATCCTATCACGTGGTCGGGAGCGAGCGAGGCGATTCGGGGATCGTCGGCGCGGGTGATCCCGCTCAGCACGAGAATCGTCGCCAGCCCGAGGCGCTTGCCCATGGTGATGTCGGTCTCGATGCGGTCGCCGACGATCACCGTCTCGTCGGCCCGCACGCCGAGGGTGGCGAGCGCCACCTCGAGGATGATCGGCGACGGCTTGCCGACCACGGCCTCCACCGTGTGCCCGGTGACGGCTTCCACGGCGGCGATCATGCCCGCGCAGTCGGGGATCTCCCCGCCCTCGACGGGGCAGGTGCGGTCCGGGTTGGTGGCGATGAGCCGCGCGCCGCGCCGGACCGCCTGGAGCGCCGTGTTGAGCTTCGCGTAGCTGAAGGTCCGGTCGAAGGCGATCACCACCCAGCGCACGCGCTCGTCCTCCCGCACCTCGAAGCCGTGCGCCCGCATCTCGGCGATCATGGGCGGCTCGCCGATGACGAACACCGCGGCCCCCGGGTCGAGCCCGCGGAGGTGGCGCGCCAGCACCAGCGAGGAGTTGATGACGTCGTCGGCCGCGGCGGGGACGCCCAGGCGGGAGAGCTTGGCGGCGTAGTCGGCGCGGGTCTGGAGCGGCTTGTTGGAGAGGAAGGCGACGCGCCGGCCGGCCTCGCGGAGGGCGGCGACGGCCTCCGCCGCCCCCGGGATGAGCCGCTCGCCGAGGTAGACCGTCCCGTCCAGGTCGAAGAGCCAGCCCCGATACGGAAACCGCGGCCTCACAGCTCAGTGCCGGGACGGATGGCGAGCCAGACGAGGCCCGAGGGAGGAGCCAGCGCGAGGCGTACGTGGGTGTACGTTGAGCGCTGGCGACGACCGAGAACGAAGTATCGCGAAGCCAGCCGGCCCGGCACTAGCGGAGGAGCGGGAGGAGGGCCGCCTGGGCCAGATCGAGGAAGGGCGCGGGCAGCACCCCGAGCTGCACCACGCCCCAGAGGGCGACGGCCAGCGCGAGCCCCGCCGGGAAGGACGGCACCAGCACGGTCGGGGCGCCCTCGGGGTCGCGCATGTACATGTAGACGATCAGCCGGAGGTAGTAGTAGGCGGCGATGGCGGAATTGAGCACGCCGATCACGGCGAGCCACAGGAACCCGGTCCGCACGGCCGCCCCGAAGAGGTAGAACTTCCCGACGAAGCCCGCCGTGGGCGGGATGCCGATCAGCGAGAGCAGGAACACGGAGAACGTGAGCGCCAGCACCGGGTGCCGCGTGGCGAGGCCCGCCAGGTCGCTCACGTCCACGGCCTCCCGTCCCTGCCGCTCGAGGAGCAGGAGGACGCCGAAGGCCCCCGCGGTGGTGAAGGTGTAGACGAGCAGGTAGAAGAGCACGCTGCCCCCGCCCAGCGCCCCGCCCGCCACCACGCCCACGAGGATGTAGCCCACGTGCGCGATGGAGGAGTAGGCGAGCATCCGCTTGATGTTCTGCTGGGCGAGGGCGACCACGTTGCCCACCGTCATGCTGAGCACGGCGAGCCACCACATCAGCATCGTCCAGTCGGGCTGCGCCGGCCGCAGCGCGGAGAGCAGCACGCGGAGGAGAGCGGCGAAGGCCGCCGCCTTGGAGCCGGTGGCGATGAGCGCCGTCACGGAGGTCGGCGCGCCCTGGTACACGTCGGCGGCCCACATGTGGAAGGGCACCGCGGAGATCTTGAAGCCGAAGCCGACCACCAGGAGCCCGAGCCCGATCAGCAGCAGCGGGTCGCGCGCGGCGCCCCCCGCCACCGCCACGCCGATGCGATCGAGGTTCGTGGAGCCCGTGGCGCCGAAGATGAGCGCGATGCCGTAGAGGAAGAAGCCTGAGGCGAAGGCGCCGAGGAGGAAGTACTTCATGGCGGCCTCGCCCGCCTCGAGCCGCCCCTCGAACCAGCCGGCCAGGACGTAGAGCGACAGCGACATGATCTCGAGGCCCAGGAAGACCACGATGAGGTCCCCGGCCGCCGCCATGAGCATCATGCCCACGCCCGCGAAGAGCACGAGGATGTAGAACTCGCCCGACTCCATCCCCTGGCGCCGCAGGTAGTCGAGCGAGAGCAGCAGCACGAGCCCGGTGGCGAAGCCGATGACGAGGTTGAAGAAGAGGGCGAAGCCGTCGAGCCGCACCATGCCGTTGAACGCCCGCTCGTCGGACCCCCAGAGGCTCAGCGTGAGGATCATGGACAGGACGACGCCCGCCAGCCCCACGACCCCCAGGTGGTCCTTACGGCCGCGCGGGGGCAGGAGATCGAGCAGCAGCAGGAGGCAGGCGGCCGCCGCCACCACCGTGACCGGCGCGATGGCGCGGAGGCTGATGACGGGCAGGACGAGGGTCGGGCTCACCGCGGCACCAGGGCGGCGGTGGCGGCGGCCTTGGCCTGCACCTGGGCGAGGAGGGCCTGCACGCTCGCCTCGGTCACGCCCGTGAAGGGCGCCGGGTAGACGCCGATCCACACGATGAGTGCCAGCACCGGCAGCAGCACGACCCACTCGCGCGCCGAGAGGTCGGGCAGGCGCCGGTTCTCCTCGCGCGTCACCTCGCCGAAGACGACGCGCTGGTACATCCACAGCAGGTACACCGCCGTGAAGATGATGCCGGTGGTGGCCAGCGCCGCCACCGTCACGTTCCACTGGAAGGCGCCCACGAGGATCAGGAACTCGCCCACGAAGCCGTTGAGCCCCGGCAGCCCCAGCGAGGACAGCGCCACGATCAGGAAGAGCGCGCTGTAGGCGGGCATCACCTTCCACAGCCCGCCGAAGTCCGCGATGAGCCGCGTGTGGCGCCGCTCGTAGATCATGCCCACCAGGAGGAAGAGCGCCCCCGTGCTGAGGCCGTGGTTCACCATCTGGATGATGCCGCCCACCAGCCCCTGGGCGTTGAACACGAACAGCCCGAGCATCACGAAGCCCAGGTGGCTCACGCTCGAGTACGCCACGAGCTTCTTGATGTCCGGCTGGACGGTGGAGACCCAGGCGCCGTAGATGATGCCGACGATCGCGAGCGCGATGATCCACGGCGCGAAGGTCAGGCTCGCCTGCGGGAACAGCGGCAGGCAGAAGCGCAGGAA
>Ga0209212_1005001_pt1 | contig 16070 bp, 13 predicted proteins | sample RifGroC2_FD_183996 | JGI IMG/M metagenome (GOLD analysis project Ga0209212, IMG submission 183996) | Groundwater microbial communities from Rifle, Colorado, USA - Groundwater C2 (SPAdes) (version 2) | ecosystem: Environmental > Aquatic > Deep subsurface > Groundwater | place: Rifle, Colorado...
GATTGCCCGGCCGGGGCAACGCCGCAAACAGTAAGGGCCTTTGTGGACGCCAGTGTCTACAAGTCATGCTCCTCGCTGCGCATGCAGAGCCTCGATGTACTGATGCTGCATCGCGCTTCCAATCTGGATGACTGGGGCGGAGTGGTTTGGGCGCGTCTCAAAGAACTCCAGAACGAGGGGGTTGTCAAGGAGCTTGGGGTTTCCGTCCAAAATCCGCAGGAGATTGAGACGGCACTTGCAATACCTGAAGTTACCTTCATCCAGATGCCGTTCAATGTGCTTGATTGGCGCTGGGATACGGTTATCCCAAAAATCAGAGCGACAAAGGTCGAGCGCAATCTGGTGGTCCATGTTCGCAGTGGGTTGCTGCAAGGGCTTCTGCAAAGCGATTGCCGCGAGCATTGGTTGAAGGCAGGGGTGGATAACCCGGCGAATGTGATTCGGTGGTTAAGTCTGCAGTGTGAAAAAAGCGCCAGAAAGAGCATAGTGGATTTCTGTCTGAGCTATATAAGTTCACTGGATTGGGTCGACGGGGTTGCTGTCGGCGTAGAGAGTATTTCACAGCTGATTGAGAATATTAAGTTTTTTTGTGGGGGTAAAATTCCTGCGAATCAGCTTGATCAGATATTGGCCGAGCGCCCGCTTCTTGAGGCGAAGACGCTCAATCCTGCGCTATGGAGCAAAGGCTGATGGTGGAGAAAGGCGTAGAAATTTTTTCCCTAAAGGGGAAAACGGCACTCATAACCGGAGCCACCGGATACCTTGGTTCGGCAATGGCATTAATCCTGGCAGAGGCAGGCGCTAATGTGCTTGTGAACTCGCGTTCCGAGCAGCGAAGTTCCGACTTGGTGGCCAGCTTAATCGAATTGGGGTTGTCTGCAGAAACTGCGGTTTTCGATGTCACCTCGAAAGAGGCGGTGGACGAGTTCTTCGCAGGGAACGCGGGGCGACCTCTGCATGTCCTGATCAATAATGCATATGTGGGTGGGGCCGGCAGTATTGAATTGTCCCGCGCCGATTCGTACAGCGCAAGTTACGATGTGGCCGTTCTTGCAGCGCATACGCTTCTCCAGTCGGCGTTGCCTAACCTGCGGCAGGCAGTGCAGTTGTCTGGAGGCGCCTCAGTCATAAATATTGCCTCAATGTATGCCATGGTAAGCCCGGATCAGCGCATTTATGACTCGGCAAGCAGCGTCAATCCTCCGTTTTACGGGGCTGCCAAGGCTGCCTTGCTTCACTGGTCGCGCTATGCGGCTTGTGAGTTCGGTAAGGAAGGGATACGTGTCAACTCGATTTCTCCCGGACCATTTCCCTCCGATGTGGTACAGAAGAATAACGCAGCTTTCGTTGACGCACTCAGCAAGAAAGTCCCAATGGGGCGCATAGGTGTGATCGAAGAAATCAAAGGTCCGACTTTATTTCTCGCGTCACCGGCCTCATCTTTTGTCAACGGCGCCAATATTGTCGTAGATGGTGGCTGGACATGCTGGTGACCATGTGACTCAAGTTGTCGCCTTCCGTGCCGACGCTTCGTTGCAAATGGGGACTGGCCATGTCATGCGCGGTCTTACTCTGGCCGATGCCCTCAAAGGCAGCGGTGCAGAGTGTCACTTCATTTGTCGCGAGCACCCCGGCAACTTGGTTGAGCATATCCGTAGCAAGGGCTACCCAGTGCATGCCTTGCCGTGCATGGCATTCGCCCGCGAGGCGGCCGCACCTGTGCATGCCACCTGGCTCGGTGCCAGCCAAGAGCAGGATGCCGCCGCATGCGCGGATGTCCTTCGTGAACTACAGCCCGATTGGCTGATAGTCGATCACTACGGTCTTGATGCTCGTTGGGAAAGTGTGCTCAAACCGCATTACCGCAAACTGCTGGTGATCGACGACCTAGCGGATCGCCCGCATCAGTGCGATCTGCTGTTAGATCAAACCTTCGGCCGCGAGCCCGAGGACTACAAGCCTTGGGTTCGCCGCGACTGCACGTTGCTCTGTGGGTCGCAGTTCGCCCTGTTGCGTCCAGAGTTTGCTGCGCTGCGCCCGTACAGTCTGCGGCGTCGAGAGCAAGCGAAGCTGGAACACCTGCTCATCACTATGGGGGGCGTCGACCAGGGCAACGCCACCAGCCAAGTGCTGCAAGCGCTCAAGCATAGCGAGCTGCCGGATGATTGCCGAATCACCGTAGTCATGGGGGCAACCGCGCCCTGGCTTGCCGAGGTTCGACAGCAGGCGGCGCAGATGCCGTGGCCAACCATGGTGCTGGTCGGCGTCAGTGAGATGGCTCAATTGATGGCCGATAGCGATCTAGCGATAGGCGCTGCCGGTTCGACTTCCTGGGAGCGTTGCTGTCTGGGATTGCCAACTGTCATGGCGGTGCTGGCGGACAATCAGCAAAAGGTTGCTCGCGGCCTGGAGCTCGCGGGAGCGGTGCATGTGTTGCCAGGATCAGGACAGTTCCTTGAATGCCTCCCGCCTTTGCTGCGCAGCCTGGCCTTATCGCCCGAACAACGGGTCAGCATGAGCCAAGCCGCCCAGAGCATCGTTGATGGCCGCGGCGTGGCGACAGTCATTCAACATCTGGAGCTCTGAAGTGAAAGCAACGATATCGGCTCAAGCACGTGTTCGCCCGATGACCCACGAGGACCTCGAGCGGGTGTTAGCTTGGCGCAACCATGAAGAGGTGCGCCGCTACATGTACACCCAGCACGAAATCGGGCTCCTTGAGCACTGTCGCTGGTTTGAACAAGCCTCAAAAGACACCAGCCGCCATCTGCTGGTGTTTGAAAATAATGCCGTACCTCTGGGCTTCATCAATATTCACCAGATCGCCCCAGGTGGGGTCGCCGACTGGGGATTTTATGCGGCACCCGATGCACCGAAAGGGACCGGACGCCAACTGGGGCAAACTGCTCTGCAGTACGCCTTCAGTCACGCGCTGCTGCACAAGATCTGCGGGCAGGCTCTGGTTTTTAACGAACGCTCAATCAAGTTTCACCAGAGTCTGGGCTTCCGGCAGGAAGGCATACTGCGTGAGCAACATTTTGACGGCCAGAGCTATCACGATGTCGTGTGCTTCGGTCTTCTTGCCCCCGAATGGCAAGCGAACTCCTGAGAGATATGACCATGTCGACCATTCCTAGCATCAGCATTGCCGGCCGCTGTATCGCGCTGGATGCTCCGCCGTACATCATTGCCGAGCTTTCAGCCAACCATAACGGCAGGCTGGAAACTGCGCTGAAGATTATCGAGGAAGCAAAAAAGGCTGGAGCCGATGCCATCAAACTGCAGACTTACACTGCAGATACGATCACCCTCGACAGCGATGCGGAGGAGTTTCAAATCCATGGTGGTCTCTGGGATGGCAAAAACCTCTACCAACTCTACCAAGAGGCCCACATGCCTTGGGAATGGCATGCACCTCTATTTGAGTATGCTCGTAAGCTCGGCATCACCATCTTTAGCTCGCCGTTCGATAACACGGCGGTCGACCTGCTGGAGGACCTCAACGCCCCAGCCTACAAGATCGCCTCATTTGAAGCAGTCGACCTGCCACTGATCAGGTACGTCGCTAGTACCGGCAAGCCTATGATCATTTCCACCGGCATGGCCGATGCTGAAGAAATCGGCGAAGCCATCGAAGCTGCCCGCGAAGGCGGATGCAAAGAGCTGGCCATCCTTCACTGTGTCAGCGGTTACCCCGCTCCAGCAGAAGACTACAATCTGCGTACCATCCCCGACATGATGCAGCGCTTCGGTCTGGTTACCGGTCTGTCCGATCACACCCTAGATAACACCACGGCCATTGCCAGCGTGGTACTTGGTGCCTCCATCATCGAAAAGCATTTCACTCTCGACCGTAGTGGCGGTGGTCCCGACGATAGCTTCTCGCTGGAGCCGGCGGAGCTGAGCGCACTCTGCCGTGATAGCAAGACCGCTTGGGCTGCGCTGGGTAAGGTGGACTATGGGCGGAAATCCAGTGAGCAAGGGAATGCAATGTTTCGTCGCTCTTTATACTTTTTGAGGGACTTGAATGCTGGGGATGTGATTACAGCTGATGCCGTTCGCAGTGTGCGGCCAGGATATGGCTTGCCCCCAAAATTCTTGGATAAAATTGTCGGAAAAAGAATTTGTCGTGAGGTTTATCGTTTTTCCCCTGTGACTGTTGATGTTTTAGATGGTGGGTTGGAGTAGTCGAAGTCTGCATTGTGTTTGTTTTTTATATTGACTGAAGGTGGAGTGGTGATTAAGTATCGCAGGGAAATTGATGGGCTTAGGGCTTTTGCAGTTGTCAGCGTCTTGACTTTTCATGCTGGTTTTAGCTTCGTGCCTGGCGGGTTTGTCGGCGTTGATGTGTTCTTTGTTATTTCCGGGTACTTGATAACCTCAATAATTATAAATGAGTTAGGGGTGGGGGCGTTTTCATTTTCGAAATTTTACGAACGCCGTGTTCGCAGGCTACTTCCGCCGATAGTTCCTGTTTTCTTGATTTCTTGGCTTTTTGCTTTTTTTTTGCTGGGGCCTGAGCAGTTTAAAGATTTTTCAGATAGCGTTTATGCGGCGCTCGGATTTTCATCGAATTGGTATTTTCTTTCTACAGTCGGCTACTTTGATGGGCCGGGTGAGTTTACGCCATTTCTGCATCTTTGGTCGCTTGCCATTGAGGAGCAGTTTTATTTTGTTTTTCCAGCGGTTTTGGTTTTTATTTTAAGGAGGAACCCGAGCTGGCTGGTTGTGGTGAGTTTTTGTTTTGCGGTCCTCTCCTTTTGTGGGGCTGCTTATTTTGTATCTGAATCGCAGGATGATATTGCATTCTACAATTCTGCTGTGCGATTTTGGGAAATTCTTGTTGGTTCTATATTGGCAAGCATGTCGTGCTCAGGCGATCGAAATAAGTTGACGGCTGATGTTATGGAGGTGCTTGGCATTTTAATGATAGTTGGCCCTGTCTTGTATTATACGGATGACATTCAGTTCCCTGGGGCAAGCGCTCTGATACCTGTTATTGGATCCGCCTTGATTATTGCGGGAAATGGCCAGGGTCGTATTGTTTCGCCAGTTTTGATGTCTCGGGTTTTAGTTGGTATTGGTTTGATTTCATATGCTTTATATATATGGCATTGGCCGGTTCTTGTATTTCTGCGAATTATTAATCCCTCTGGTGGGGTGGGCGTTGGTCTGCTAGGTGTTGGGGTGTCAATTACTTTGGCGATTGCGTCTTATTTTTATATAGAGTCACCAGTCCGTAGAAAATTTGTTCTATCCTCTGCGCGGGAAGCTTATGGGTTTGCCATAGTTTTTTTGCTTGGAATGATGATTGTCGTCGCTGCCGGGAAGAGTCAGGCTTTGGCTGGCTATCGTGCTGATTTGTTGATGCAAGTCCGTAGTTTTCTCTACTCGGGGGATCGTGCAAGGATAGTCTCTCGAATTGATGATGAGGCAAGGTTCTATAAAGAGTTTTTGAATCTTAATTTTAATGGCGAATCGGGTGAGTATGACCAATTAAAGCATGACGGTTGGACATGTAGCTTTGATCAGAGAAATACACCTGATAAAATTTTTAAGTGTCTTGTTTCTCAGTCCAAAGATCACAATGTGTTGGTTATGGGGGATAGCGTAGGTCGTGATAGCTGGCACGCACTTCGGCGTGCTTACCCGAAGCACAACTTTATCATGCTCCATCAGTCAGGCTGCCCACCGGGTGATTTTTTCAGACCAGGGCCTGAGAATGGGTGTTTTCGCGGTTCTGCAGAGCTACTGGGAAGGCTCAAGTCCTCAATAAGAGTTGATGCCATAGTGGTCAGCTTTAGATATAGGCCGCGCGAGTGGAAGAATGTGGAGTCTGGGTTGGTTCTCGCAAAAACCATTACAGACAAAGTTTTTATGTTTGGTGTAAGCCCCATGTTTGGGGTGCGCATTTCGGATTATATACGCTCGCTTCCGGAAGGGTCTTCTATCCCTGATTTTATATCAGAGGATAATAAGCGCTTGACGCGCTGGAGTTATGATTCTATGACCCTGGAAGGGCGAGATTTGGCAGGCAAGTATGGGATCCAATTTATTGATGTTGGGGAATTTTACTGTCCTAATCAAAAGTGCAGAATCTGGACTTTCGATAATTACTACGACCCATTTATGTGGGATCAATCCCATCTTACGAATAGGGGGATTGAAGAGTTTTCTGGTTTCCTTAAGGGGCAGTCGTTGCTCTTGGAGTTCCTAAATAAAACCTCGGTAGGAATATGAGGTTTTGTGGTGTTCCTGATTTCGTCATGCATAGATGGCGGCTTGATTTTTTTACGCTGGGTGGTGAAGTTTGGCAATTTGCTTTTCTTGGGCCCTTCTAGGTTTGACTTTGTTTTTGTGCTAGTGATGGTTTTGATTTAATTTAAGGCGTTATTTATGTTTAAAAAAATACAGTCATATTTTTTGTTTGGCAGGGAAGATAAGGAGTTTTCTCGATTTTCTAATAATTTGCTGCGTATAGCTAGTCGCAGTAAGGTTTCTAATGATGGGTTGTGCGGTAAGAAGATTCTGGTTGACTGTAGTCACTTAGGGTATCCGAAGTGGAACGTCAAGTTGATGCTGATAGTGGCTAACAGGATTAAGAATGGCGCAGGTGAGGTTCATGGATTTTATCCGTCAAGGATGTTTATCTGGAATTCCCTCAAGAGCTTTCTGATTGAGGTGGTGAAGTTTGTTTATAATAAGGATGAGAAGTTATCGAGATCAATGGGGGTCGCAAGGCTGATGTCGATAAATTTGTCGGATATCAGGGCGCTCCTTGTTGCCTACAAGTCGGCGAAGGCTGTGAGGGACGGGCTCCGTATCAAGCAGGATCTTCTGGGTCTGAAAATTGAAGGCGTTCATGTTGGGGATCTGATCTACGATAATTATCTAAAATGGTTTAGAAAGCCAACGGTTGAGCTAAGGGATTTAAGACTTCTCGTTGTTCTTGTTGTTGCTTTTTATTTTTTCAGGAAATTCGCTGACCTGGTCGAGAGGGAGCATTATTCGGAAGTTTATCTGACGCACTCGGTTTATATAGCTTTCGGTATAGCTGCGAGAGTTTCATTGAAAAATGGGGCGGATGTTTATGTCACGCAAAATACAAGAGGGCTTTTTCTTCAGCGGTTGACTAATGACCATCCGCACCAGACACCCCGCTTTGAAAAGTATAAAGAAAGTTTCGATAGCTTGCCTTCGGAGGATAAGACTTCCGCAATTTTTTCTGCGAGGGCGCGGCTGCAAGATAGGCTGAGTGGGAAAATAGATGGGTCCATTTCTTATATGAGGAAGAGTGCATATTCTTCGTCTGAAAGGCAGCCGGTGGAGTTGGTGGAGTATTTTCCTGGGAAACCCTACGCTTTGATTATGCTGCATTGCTTTTTTGATAGTCCTCATATTTATAAGTGGATGCTTTTTGAAGATTTCTATGAGTGGGTGGTTCACTGTTTGACCTTGCTGGAGTCTAAGGGGTTTAACGTTATTGTAAAGGCGCATCCTAATGGGCTTGATGGAAATGAAGCCGTGGTTAGGGCTCTGCAGGAGCGTTTTTTGAAAGCAAACTTTATTTCGAGTGGTGTAAGTAATAACGATATTCTCGGCGTTAGAGATGTTAGGGTCGCGCTTACGGTTTATGGAACAGTGACACATGAGTTTTGCTATATGGGGTTGCCGGTTATTAATGCTGGCGATAATCCACATATCGCTTATTCTTTCTCTAAAACCCCAAGGAGCTTGAATGATTTTGATCGGGCGTTGATTGATGTCATGAGTGGTGGGGGGTGGGGTATTTCAAAAGTTGAGATTGAGCAATTTTACTATATGAATTATATGGCGGAAAAGCCTGGCTATATATCATTTTATGATGATGTTGTTGAGGCAGGGTTTTCGCATGTTTGTGGGTATCAAGGGATTTTTGACGCTCTGGAAGGATTTTCCTTGGAGAGATTGGATTCGAATATAAGCAAGTGTCTTAAGGATTTAGAGGTTGTCAAGGATGTGGTCTAGGCGGGCAATAATGGCCACGAGCTTCTTAGGGAGTGGCGTGAATGTCTTGCTGCCATTTGCTTTGGCGTATTTTGTCGATGTGCGTTACACGGCGCTTTGGCTTTCCATGAGAGCTGGGGCTCAACTAATTCTTGCTGTTTTCCCTAATCCGCTGTCGGTGATTTTGTATGTCAGCAAGTATAGTCGAATCGACAGGCGGCGCATTATATTTGGCGGGTACTTGTGGGGGGTGATTCCTGCGGCGATTTTGTGTTTTATGGTTTTTTATTTTTCAGGAGAAGTCGTTGAGGTAAGAGAGCAGTGGGGGGTGATTGCTTTTTACTTAGTGGTGCTTCAAGTTTCCGGGTATGAGTCAATTATTGCTAGGGGGATCAAGCGGTCAGATTATTTGCTCAGGGTTTCATTGTTTGACTTGGTTTTTTCGTTATTGATGTTGCTTGTTTTGTTTGTATTTGAAGGCTTTGGGTCTTTTTTGTTCGCCGCCGCACTTAAAGAGGCCGGGAAGGCGATTTATTTTATGTGGTTGAGGCGTTGCGATGTTGTTGGTGGAATATCGAGTAGTGTGGAGCGCTTGAGGAAAATTACTTCTCGATACATGATGGTACATATGGCGCGAGGTGGGCTTCAGGTTTTTTCTCAGCATGGGGATAGAATTTTATTCCCCTTGTTTTTTGGTCTTAATACTGCCGGAAAAATAAGCCTTGGGGCGAGTCTGGCAATGGTCATAGCTGTTTTTAGTTCTTCAGCCTTTGCTTGGAGTATGCCAAAGACCCTCGAAGGGGAGGATATGAGTGGATGGATTTTCAGAGAGTGGTCTCGTCTGCTCGGGCTGGCCTTGTTGGTATCGGTTATTATTTATCTGGTTTCTTCTTGCCTTGACGATTTTTTGTTGTTTCTGGGGCTTTCTTCGTTAGGGCTTGATAGTATTTTTGTTTTGGGGTTCCTGTTTTCATCTGTTTCTAGCTTGAATTTTATGAGTATGGGGGTCTCAAGGGAAAGGCTTAAGAGTAAGGGGTATTTTGGGGTTCATTTTTCATGGTTGATAATTACATATTTGTCTATGTATTTGGTTGGTGAGTTTGGCGGGGGTGATGCTGCTTTTTGCCTGGCAGTCGGTGTCGTAGTTAGCTCTACTTTGTTTTTCATAGTGAATTATAGTTTTTTTGCTTGGTGGAAAATCATATCTTTTGAGGTTATTCTGTTTTTGGTGGCTTTTGCTTTTGGGTGGGATTAATGTTTAAAGTTAATGTTGTTGGTTCTTATTTTTCAGTGGTGTTTTTCTTTGCTCTGCTAGCTCCATTTCTGCATGTCTTCAAAGTTATTCATGTTGATTATTTGGTTGGCGCTTTGTCGTTCTATATCGGTCTCCCGTTGGTTGTTGTTTTGACTTGGGTTTGTGTTTTTAGATCGAGCATGAAGGGCATGCTTCCGGTATCCTCGATGTTTTTCTTTTTTTTGCTGGTGTATGGTGTCTTGGTTTCTTTTTTTGTCGGTGGGGACTATGTCGATATAGCAGGTAACTCCACGCGGCTGCTTTTTTGTATTGGTGTAATTTGTTTGGCTGTTTTTCAGCGTGATGAATGCATCCGCTTTTTGGCTGGCAATGAGCGGTTGCTTGCCTCTCTTGCGCTAATTGTTTTGAGTGTGAGTGTGGTTTTGATGTATTTCGCGGCTGCGGCAGGCTATAGCGTTTATTTCGGCTTGCAGAGTACGGTTGCTTTTATCCCGCTGGCATATGGATTGGTTAATCGTCGGTGGCGATTTGTCGTTCTTTCTCTTGTTTTGATAGTCGCATCTGGTAAGCGAGGGGGGATGCTGGGGGCATTTTTTGTGATTTTTGTATATGTTGGGTACTTGGTTTTTGTTGGTCGAATTAAGTTGTTTTTACTTTTGCTTGCTTTGTTCGTGTCTTTTGCTCTGGCTGTCTATTTTTTTGATCTGGTTCCAGAAAGTATATTGGCGCGATTTTCACAGTTCGCCTCCGATGGGCCGATTGATTGGGATCGGGCGACTGCTGGGCGATTTACGGAGGTTAAAGCCGTGTTTGATGTTTTGGATAGATCGCCTTATGTTTTGATTTTTGGTTCTGGATTGGGTGCAGTGATCGAAGTTGGCGGGGTTGAGGATAGTACGGTGCACTTTTCTCCATTTGGACTTATGATTGCTTTTGGTCTTCCACTTACTTTGATTATTTATTTTTTTATGTTTTCTGTCTTTGCTAGAGGGATTGCTTGCTCCATTGTCAGTGGGGTGGTGAAAGGCCGTCATGTCATGATGTGGACGTTGGTCTTCGTCGGTGAGTTTTTTTTCTCGTTTACAGCGTTTACGATATTGCAGAGTTATATTCTCTGGATGAGTGTTTTGGCGATAATTTCTTTTTCTGGGAAGGGTGGTAGGGTTGATCGTGCTTGATGTTTTTTGTTTCGGTGGTATTTGATGGCGATTTTCCTTTGTAAGGTGCGCACTGCTTGGCATCTTGGTTTGGCGAATATTTTTCGTGTTTTTCTCTATCGAGTTAGAGTCAAGATTGGATTGGGGTTGACTATAAAAAAAAATAATGACGGGCTTCGAGGGCCTTTCTTTTTGTCTGTTGCCAATGCTCCCTGTGAGCTACCACAGGTGCAGGGTTGGCAGAAGACGGGACAGCTTTTTAGCTATATTTCCTATCCTGTAGATTCAGGCGCAGTAGACTGGCATATTAATCCGCTGACGGGTACACATATTTCTTCTCCGGAGCGTGACTGGCGGTGTATTCCTGACTTTGATCCGGCGGTGGGAGATATCAAGTCAATCTGGGAGGCTTCGCGCTTTGATTGGGTATTGGCATTTGCCCAGCGTGCCAAGGCTGGGGAACCAGTATCCCTTAAGCGGCTGAATGCTTGGTTGGTCGATTGGTGTACACATAATGGCCCATATAAAGGACCGAATTGGAAATGTGGTCAGGAAGCTTCAATCCGGGTCATGCACTTGGCCATGGCGGCTTTGCTACTGGAGCAAGCGACAGCACCTACGCAAGGTTTGCTGGAGCTATTACGGCTGCATTTACAGCGCATTGCGCCGACTCTCAGCTATGCCATGGCACAGGACAACAATCATGGAACCTCCGAGGCCGCTGCTTTATTCATTGGTGGTAGCTGGTTGCAGTCCCGCGATCTGCCGGAAGGCGCACGCTGGCAACGGTTGGGACGAAAGTGGCTAGAAAATCGGGCGCGACATCTGATCGGAGAGGACGGCAGCTTCAGCCAGTACTCGCTGAACTATCATCGTGTAATGCTCGATACCTTCTGTATGGTCGAGATATGGCGCCGACATCTGCAGTTGCCACGCTTCTCCAGTCGCTGGTATTTGCGTACGCTTGCGGCCAGCGAGTGGTTACGGCTAATGATTAATCCCTTCAATGGCGATGGTCCCAACTTGGGAGCTAATGACGGTGCGCGTCTGCTCCAGTTGAGTGACACCGATTACCGAGACTTCCGCCCTTCAGTGCAACTAGCCATGGCGCTGTTCGCCAATACCCGCGCCTATGCCGCCGACGGCTGCTGGAACCTGCCCTTGCGCTGGCTGGGTATCGAGCTACCGCAAACTGTTGCCGAGCAACCGGGCAGCCGGTTGTTCGACGAGGGCGGCTTCGCCGTGCTGCGCCGTGGTTCGGTCATGGCCATGCTGCGCTATCCGCGCTTCCGCTTCCGCCCCAGCCAGGCCGATGCCCTGCATGTGGATCTATGGTTGGGCGGGCGCAACTTGCTGCGCGATGCCGGCACCTACAGCTACAACACCGAACTGCAATGGCAGAACTATTTCCCCGGCACGGCCAGCCACAACACGGTGCAGTTCGATGACCGTGACCAGATGCCACGCCTGAGCCGCTTCCTGTTTGGCGACTGGCTGAAGACTTCACGCCTTGAGCCTCTACGCGAGGATGAAAGTGGTATCTGCTTTGCTGCCGGCTACCGAGATGGGTACAAGGCGAGCCATTGGAGGGCGATCTGTTTGGGAGATTCGGCCCTGCAAGTAGCCGACCGTATCGAAGGCTTCAGGCACAAGGCCGTGCTGCGCTGGCGCCTTGAGCCCGGGCAGTGGCAGATCGACGGTTACAGCATCCATAACGGCGAGCATCGGCTGCAGGTTCAAGCCGATATGCCGATCATACGCTTCGAGCTGACCACTGGCTGGGAGTCTCGTTATTACCTGGAAAAAACCGCAGTACCTGTGCTGGAGGTTGAAGTTCACCAGCCAGGATCGATAATAACGGAGTATCGCTGGGCCTCATGAAAGTACTTTATTTCCATCAACATTTTTCGACCCCCAAAGGCGCAGTAGGCATTCGTTCCTACGAGATGGCTCGTCGGTTGGTTGCACGCGGACATCAGGTGACCATGGTTTGCGGTAGTTATGGCGGCGGGGAAACAGGAATTTCCCTGCCATTCATTGGCGGCCGCCGTCGCGGAACTGTTGATGGAATTGATATAATCGAATTCGACTTGGCTTATTCCAACAGCGATGGTTTCACGAAGCGAGCCATGACGTTCGTGAAGTTTGCGCTGCGGAGCATCGGCCTAGCCCTGACCGAGCGTTATGATTTGCTGTTTGCGACTACGACCCCCCTTACCGCCGGCATTCCCGGGATTTTCGCCCGCTGGCTGCGGGGCAAACCGTTCGTGTTCGAGGTGCGCGACCTGTGGCCGGAGCTCCCGAAAGCCATGGGGGTCATTCGCAATCCGTTGGTCCTGGGAGCCATGTCGGTACTGGAGTGGACGAGCTACCGCTCGGCACATCGGCTGATAGGCTTGTCGCCGGGCATCGTCGACGGCATTGCCCATCGCGGTGTGCCGCGTGACCGCATCGCGCTGGTGCCCAATGGCTGCGATCTCGGGATCTTCGCCGGAGAAGTCGACCCCTGGCGACCGGAGCAAGTGAAAGCAGACGATCTGCTGGCAGTCTTTGCCGGCACTCACGGTATGGCCAATGGCCTGGATGCGGTGCTGGATGCTGCCGCTGAGCTGAAGCGTCGTGGCCGCGAGGACATCAAGCTGCTGTTGATCGGCCAGGGCAAGTTGAAGTCCGCCCTGCAGGAGCGTGCCTGTCGCGAGGATTTGGATAACGTGGTGTTCCTTGCCCCGGTGAACAAGGCCCGTCTTGCCGGGCTGATGGCCAGCACCGATGTGGGGCTGCAGACTCTGGCCAACGTGCCAGCCTTCTATTACGGAACATCGCCCAACAAGTTCTTTGACTACATCGCTGCCGGTCTGCCTGTTATCAACAATTATCCGGGCTGGTTGGCCGGGATGATTGGTGATAACCAGTGCGGTTTTGCGGTGGAGCCGGAAAATCCCTGCGCATTCGCCGATGCCTTGGAGCAGGCCGCTAATGATCGCGTGGAACTCAAGGCCATGGGCTTGCGTGGTCGTGAATTGGCTGTGCGCGAGTTCGACCGCGAGCTGCTGAGCAATCGCTTTGTCGATTGGCTGGAGGGTGCCAAGGCTTGATTCCGTGCTGAGAGGGGCTATGTGAACTCCGGCGGCGCGCAGATTTTTATTTGATTTTTGCAAGGATTCCCGATGCTCAAACGCTTTTTCGATATCTCCGCATCGGCCTGCGGCCTTTTGCTGCTCGCCCCGATCATCGCCATTGTCGCCTGGAAAATCAGCCGCAAGCTTGGTTCTCCAGTGCTGTTCCGTCAGGTTCGCCCCGGCCTGAATGGAAAACCGTTCGAGATGATCAAGTTCCGCACCATGCGCGATGCGGTGGATGCCTCGGGCAACCCACTGGCTGACTCCGAGCGCATGACGCCCTTCGGCAGTTTCCTGCGTGCCACCAGCCTGGATGAGCTGCCGGAGCTATGGAACGTACTCAAGGGGGACATGAGTCTGGTTGGCCCGCGCCCGCTGCTGATGGAGTATCTGCCGCTCTACAGTGCCGAACAGTATCGCCGCCACGAAGCGCGCCCTGGCGTCACCGGTTGGGCGCAGGTCAATGGCCGCAATGCGCTGAGCTGGGATGAGAAGTTCAAGCTGGATGTCTGGTACGTGGACAACCAGTCGTTCTGGCTGGATCTGAGGATCATTTTGCTGACAGTCAAGAAGGTGGTCGTGCGTGACGGCATAAGTGCCGAGGGCGAGGCGACCATGACCAAGTTCACCGGAAGCAAACCGTGAGAAGGCTGGCCATTCTCGGTGCCAGCGGGCACGGCAAGGTTGTGGCTGACACTGCCGAATGCTGCGGCTGGCAGGCCGTGGAGTTTTTCGACGATGCTTGGCCTCAGCGCCAGGCCAATGGCCACTGGTGTGTCGTCGGTGATGGCGCTGCACTGCTGGCGCGGCTGGCCGAGTTCGATGGGGTCCTGGTGGCCATTGGCAACAACAGTATTCGCCATGCCAAGCTGCAGGAACTTCAGGCTGCCGGCGCTCGTCTGGCGACCTTGATCCATCCCTCCGCTATCGTTAGCCGTTATGCCGCCATCGCAGCAGGGTCGGTGGTGTTCGCGGGTGCGGTGGTGAATGCCGACGTACGGGTCGGCCACGGTGCCATCCTCAATACCGGATGTAGCGTCGACCACGATTGCGTGCTGGACGATGCCGTGCATGTCAGCCCGGGGGCTCGCCTGGCTGGCGGAGTTATGGTTGGCGCGCAGAGCTGGATCGGGATCGGCTCCTGTGTGCGTCAGTTGATCCATATCGGGCGGAACGTCATGATCGCTGCCGGTGCCGCCGTGGTTAGTGAGATCCCGGATAATGTGACCGTGGCTGGTGTGCCGGCTCGCGTGATGAGCCGTTGATGGCTTATGCCTAGAACTTCCCTCTGCAGGTCGATCCTCTCCCGATCGATCGCCGACCTACCCAGGATGTCGCCGTGCTGAATACCCCCTTCGCCCCCTGGCCTTCTTTCACCGAGGAAGAGGCCGATGCTGTTCGTGATGTGATTCTTTCCAACAAGGTCAACTACTGGACTGGGCAGGAGTGTCGCGAGTTCGAGAAGGAGTTTGCCGCTTGGGTCGGTACCGAATATGCGATTGCCTTGGCCAACGGCACCGTGGCGTTGGATGTGGCGCTGCAGGCATTGGGCATTGGTGCGGGGGACGAGGTGGTGGTGACGCCGCGTACCTTCCTGGCTTCGGTGTCGAGCATCGTCAATGCCGGGGCCGTACCGGTGTTCGCCGAGGTCGATCGCGACTCGCAGAACATCACCGCCGAAACCATCCGCGCGGTGCTGACCCCGCGTACCCGGGCGGTGATCTGTGTGCATCTGGCCGGCTGGCCTTGCGACATGGATCCGATCATGGCGCTGGCCGCGGAGCATGGCCTCAAGGTGATCGAGGACTGCGCCCAGGCGCATGGTGCGCGCTACAAGGGGCTGGCGGTGGGCTCGATTGGTCATGTGAGTGCTTGGTCGTTCTGTCAGGACAAGATCATGACCACTGGCGGCGAAGGCGGCATGGTCACCACCAATGATCGCGAGTTGTGGTCGAAGATGTGGTCGCACAAGGATCACGGCAAGAGCTGGGAGGCGGTCTACGAGCGTCAGCATGCGCCGGGTTTCCGTTGGCTGCACGAGAGCTTCGGCACCAACTGGCGGATGATTGAAGTGCAGGCGGTGATCGGTCGTATCCAGCTGCGCCGGATGACCGATTGGCATGCCGGGCGCCTGGCCAATGCCCAGCGGATCTGGGACTGCGCGCGCCAACTGCCCGGTCTGCGCGTGCCGGCGATTCCCGAGGTTTGCACTCATGCGGCCTACAAGTGCTATGTGTTCGTCGAGCCGCAGAAGCTGAAGACGGGCTGGGATCGTGACCGGATCCTCGGCGAGATCGCTGCGCGTGGTGTGCCTTGTTTCTCCGGCTCCTGCTCCGAGGTGTATCTGGAAAGAGCCTTCGACGGCACCGGCTGGCGCCCGAGCGAGCGTTTGCCGGTGGCCCGCGAACTCGGCGAAACCAGTCTGATGTTCCTGGTTCACCCGACCCTCGGCGAGGCGGAGATCGACAAGACCTGTGTCGTTTTGCGTGAAGTAATGATGGAAGCTGCGGGCTGAGAGGCCTTTGTGGCGTGGGGGCACGGCTGGCCAGGCGT
>Ga0209212_1005002_pt1 | contig 16063 bp, 27 predicted proteins | sample RifGroC2_FD_183996 | JGI IMG/M metagenome (GOLD analysis project Ga0209212, IMG submission 183996) | Groundwater microbial communities from Rifle, Colorado, USA - Groundwater C2 (SPAdes) (version 2) | ecosystem: Environmental > Aquatic > Deep subsurface > Groundwater | place: Rifle, Colorado...
AGGCGAACAACATAATGAATTTGGATAGTTGTTGTAACCCCTAAAAGCACACTTGGCTTTATGCTTGGAGGCCTCAGCAACGGCAAACTTATCAAGTTCAAAAGTAGTAATTCCTGGGACAACCAGAGAACGCAAACCCTCCAGTACCTCGGCTACAATCCTGCTAGCCGCCTTCATTCTGTCAATCTCTCGACGAGACTTAAGGATTATCACCAATGCCACCAGAGTCTAAGACTGAACTGATCTGCAACTGTATTTTATCTATTGAACCAGTACCGGAAACGCTATGAAGAATTCCCAGATTGCTAAAATAAAGCTTAAGAGCTGATGTTTGTTGTTCATATACTTCAAGTCTGTTTTTTACTGTTTGCTCCGCGTCATCTTCCCTCTGCACCAACCGAGTCCCACAACTGCTACAAAGTCCTTCCTGCAGAGGTTTATTATAAAGAACATGAAAACCCTTGCCACACGAAGGACATGTTCTCCTACCGGAAAGCCTGAGAACAAGCTCCTGCTTGTCAACCTCAAGGGAAATAACAAAATCAATGCGCTTACCTATAGCAGCCAATAGCTTAATTAAACAGTCTGCCTGATGAATGGTCCTAGGAAAGCCATCTAAAATAAAACCATCTTTACAATCAGTCCCAGAAATTCGCTCCTGAACTAACTGAAGAACAATTTCATCAGAAACAAGCCCACCAGAGTCCATAATCGATTTAGCAACGGCACCAAGCGGGGAGTTGGCTTTAACCGCAGCCCTAAGCATATCGCCAGTTGATATCTGAGGAATGCCATACTTTTCTACAATGAATTGAGCCTGAGTACCTTTTCCTGAACCAGGAGGGCCAAAAAGAACAACATTCACGCTTAACGCCTTCCTTTAATACGAACACCCTTAAGAAAGCCTTCGTAGTTTCGGGTAATTAAATGTGACTCTATCTGAGTAACGGTATCCATACCGACACCAACTGCAATCAGAAGAGCAGTCCCTCCAAAATAAAAAGGAAGATTAAACTTTCCAATCAATATTGATGGCAACACACAAACCAAGGAAATATATATGGCACCGGCAAAAGTAAGCCTGGTAAGTACTGAATCTATAAAGTCAGAAGTCTCTTTGCCTGGACGTATGCCCGGTATATAGCCACCCTGCCTTTTTATGTTATCGGCGACATCAACGGGGTTAAAAGTCACAGCCGTGTAGAAGTAGCAGAAAAACACAATAAATGCAATGAAAAAGATATCATAAATCAACTTGCCTGGGGATAAGTTTTTTGCAGCATCCTGTACCCAAGGTACGTTGATAAAATTTGCAATCGTGGCAGGAAACATAATTATTGAAGAGGCAAAAATTGGTGGGATTACTCCAGCCATATTAATTTTCAGAGGTAAATGTGATGTTTGAGCATTAAAAGTTTTAAGACCAACCACCCTCTTTGCATAATGTATAGAAAGCCGCCTTTGCCCTCGCTCAAAGAACACAATCACAGCAATAACAGCAATCATGATTGCCATAACAAAAATAATTATAAAAAGCGACAGTTGACCAGCATTTAATAACTTCACTGTATTAATAATTGCTGAAGGAATATTTACAACAATTCCGGCAAAAATAATCAATGAAATGCCGTTACCGATGCCTTTTTCAGACATCTGCTCACCTAGCCACATAACAAATGCAGTGCCAGCGGTGAGTGTTATAACTGTCATCACTCTAAAACCCCAGCCTGGGCCAGGGACGACAAGTTCTCCAGCAGGGCCACGCATAGACTCAAGACCAACAGCAACTCCCAAGCCTTGAACAACGCTTAGTACAATTGTACCATAGCGGGTATATTGAACTATTTTTTTACGCCCAGCCTCACCCTCTTTAGAAAGTTTCTCAATAGCGGGAACGACAACGGTTAGAAGCTGGAAAATAATTGAGGATGATATATAAGGCATAATACCAAGCGCAAAAACAGTTAATCGCTCTAATGCGCCACCTGAAAACATGTCAAACAGACCAAGCAAAGTACCTTGTGACTGTTTAAAAAAATGAGAAAGAGCAATTCTATCTATTCCAGGGGTAGGAATATGGCAACCAACTCGGTAAACTGCTAGCATACCCAATGAAAACAAAACACGTTTTTTCAATTCAGGTATCTTGAAGATATTCTGGAGAGCTTCAAACACTAAACAATCTCCACAGCAGTACCACCAACAGCAATTATTTTGTCCTTGGCAGATTGGCTGAATTTATTTGCTGTTATTTTCAGTGGCTTTGTAATGTCACCATTTCCAAGAACTTTGACAGCAAACCGAGTAGACTTAATAAGGCCTTTTGAAACAAGTGACATTGCGTCAACAACATCCCCGGACTCAAATATATCGAGCTGACTAATGTTTACCAAAGAAAAGACAACACGGTCTAAAGGTGTAAAACCACGCTTTGGCAAACGTCTTTGAAGAGGCATCTGGCCGCCTTCAAAACCGGCTTTTATACTTCCGCCGGAACGAGCCTTCTGACCCTTATGACCTTTTGTTGCTGTTTTACCATGACCAGAACCAGTACCACGGCCAATACGTTTTCTATTTTTTGTTGACCCAATAGAAGGTCTTAAATTATTAAGTTCCATGAAAATCAACCCCTTTGTTCTATTCAACAGTCAATAGATGACCAACCTTATTAATCATGCCCCTGATTTGTGGGGTATCCTGACGCAGCACTGTCTGATTTAGCTTAGACAGACCTAAACCTGCCACTACCAAACTATGCTTTTTAGGAGCACATATAGTGCTTTTAGTAAGTGTAATTTTAATTAAATTGCTCATATTGTTTTCCCCGCAAAAATATTATTCAGAAATGCCACGTCGCGCCGCAATTTCTTCTGGAGTTTTAAGTCGCATAAGGCCGGCAAATGCTGCCTTAATAACATTATGCGGATTATTTGAACCTAGACACTTAGACAGAATATTATTTATCCCAGCAGCTTCAAAAATGGCACGAGCTGCACCACCGGCAATAACACCAGTACCAGCTGAAGCTGGTTTCATAAGTAGTTTACCTGCTCCAAACTTACCCTCTATTTCAAAAGGGATCGTCTGGTTGGCATTAACTGGGACTTTTATAAGATTCTTTTTAGCCTGTTCTACGCCCTTCCTGATTGCCTCAGGAACCTCATTAGCTTTTCCAAGTCCATAGCCTACATGACCGTTTCCGTCACCAACCACAATCAATGCAGAAAAGCTGAAACGACGCCCACCTTTTACAACCTTGGCAACACGACTAATATGGACGACTCTGTCATTAAGATTTAGTTCTGCTGGATTAATCCTACTCAAAGAAAACCTCCTATACGCTTAAAAAATCAAACCGGATTCGCGAGCTGAATCAGCTAGCGCTTTTATCCTGCCGTGATAGAGAAAACCATTGCGGTCGAAAACTACAGAGGAAATACCCTTAGCAAGAGAAAGCTCAGCTACTTCCTTACCGACCAGAATCGCTGCTGCTACGTTACCGGTGCTGGACAGACTCTGAGCAGAAGCAGATAACGTTGACGTTGCTACGAGTGTAATACCATTTGTGTCATCTATTAATTGCGCATATATATGACGTGCGCTTTTAAAAACATTCAAGCGTGGACGTTCAGTTGTTCCACGAACTTTTTTTCTTACCCTAACTTGACGTTTAAGTCGAGTAATCGTCTTAATAGCTGTTTTAGCCACACCAATCTCCTTATAAAGACTATTTCTTGCCGGTTTTACCAGCTTTTCTCAGTATAGTCTCGTCAGCATATTTAATACCCTTGCCCTTATATGGCTCCGGCCTACGGAAAGATCTGATCTTGGCAGCAGTCTGGCCGACTAGCTCCTTGTCAAAACCTTTTACGGACAACTTGGTCATCTTCTCAACGTCAACAGATATTCCTACAGGAATCGGAAAGTTCACCGGATGTGAATAACCAAGAGCAAGTACGAGTTCATTACCCTTAACCTCTGCACGGTAACCTACTCCATTAATTTCAAGATCCCTCTGGAAACCCTTGGTAACACCAACTACCATGTTGTTTATTAATGTGCGTGTAAGTCCATGAGCAGAACGAGCCGCTGTAGAATCATCGCACCGGGTCACTTCAATTGAAGTATCACGTATGTCAAGAAGAACTACAGGCATGATCTGACGAGTTAATGAACCGTTTGGTCCTTGTACTGACAGTACAGAATCAATGAAAGAGATTTTTACACTCTTTGGTATCTCAATTGGCAATTTACCTATTCTAGACATCTAAAAGTACTCCTTGTCGCTATTATTACCAGACAGTGCAGATCAACTCACCACCAACACCAGATTTACGAGCAGCATTATCAGTTATGATACCCTTAGAGGTAGAGAGTATCGCAATTCCGAGTCCACTTTTTATTAAAGGAATGTTCTCTGACTTGATATAGACTCTACCACCCGGCTTGCTAACACGTTTTATTTCATTTATAACACTATCTTTTTCATCAATATACTTCAAATAAACACGCAAAACACCCTGTAGGTTATCTGAAATAACCTTATAGTTTTTTATAAAGCCTTCTTGCTTTAATACATTAGCAATACTAACTTTCATATTGGATGATGGGATGTCAACTTTTTGATGCTTTACCATATTAGCATTTCTAATTCTGGTAAGCATGTCAGCAATTGGATCTGTCATGGACATTGGTAATCTACTCCTGTCTCTTAATCTAAGTGGCTAATAGTTACCAGCTCGATTTTATTACGCCGGGTATCTGGCCGGACGAGGCATACTTGCGCAGACAGATTCTGCACATCTCAAACTTACGATAAAACGCTTTTGGACGTCCACATACCGGACAACGATTGTGCTGACGAACTTTAAACTTGGGTGTACGTTGAGACTTAATAATCATTGATACTTTTGCCACAGAATCCTCCAGATAACTTAGTTCCTGAACGGCATGCCCAGGTACTTGAGAAGTGCTTTACCTTCTTCGTCTGTCTTAGCACTTGTTACGATAGTAATATTCATGCCCTTGATTTTATCGACATTGTCGTAATTAATTTCAGGAAAAATAAGCTGATCCTTAATACCCAATGTATAATTACCCTTACCATCAAAAGCTTTTCCTGACACGCCCTTAAAATCGCGAACCCTGGCAAGAGAAACATTTATCAAACGATCTAGAAATTCATACATACGATCGCGACGAAGGGTTACCATACAACCGATGGGCATACCTTCACGAAGTTTAAAAGTAGCAATAGATTTCTTGGCTTTAGTGACAACTGACTTCTGTCCTGTAATTAGACCAAGTTCGGTCGCAGCAGAATCAAGAATTTTTACATTCTGAATCGCTTCACCTAAACCCATGTTAACAACAATCTTCTTGATTTGGGGCACTTGCATGCAAGATTTGTAACTGAAATCATTACGCAACTTGGGAACAATTTCAGTTGAATATATATCTTTTAAACGGGACATTAGATATGCTCCTCCAAAGTAATTCTAAAGCGTTGTGCCACACTTAACACAAACACGTTGCTTTTCGCCATTTTCTAAAAGCTTTTTACTGGTTCTAACCGGTTTTGAGCATTTGGAGCAGTAAGGCATAACATTGGAGATATGAATACAAGCTTCCTTCTCCTTGATTTCGCCAGACTCGTTACCTTTTGCTTTAACGTGGCGCTTAACCAAATTAAGTCCCTCAACGATTACCCCGCTTTTCTTAGGTAACAACTGAAGAATTTTGCCAGTTTTACTTTTTTCTTTACCAGCGATAACCATTACAGTATCGCCCTTGTTAACATGAGGTTTAGTGACTTGCATCATCATTCTCCGATATTTTTATAGTACTTCCGGCGCAAGAGAAATAATTTTCATAAACTTTTTAGCACGCAGTTCTCTGGCAACCGGACCGAAGATTCGAGTTCCAACCGGCTCCTTTGCATTATTGATGACAACACCTGAGTTATCATCAAAACGAATGTAAGACCCGTCAGGACGACCCAAAGCCTTGGCAGTTCTAACAACAACCGCCTTGACAACATCACCTTTTTTTACCTTAGAATTAGGCATCGCTTCACGAACTGAAGCAACAATGATATCGCCAACACCTGCATATTTTCTTTTAGAGCCACCCAACACTTTAATACAAAATAATTTCTTTGCACCAGAGTTGTCGGCTACATCTAGCACTGTCTGCATTTGAATCATTAGATGTTACTCCCTATACTAAGAGATGCTTTCGATTATCTGTTTAACGCTCCAACGCTTATCTTTACTTAAAGGGCGGCATTCAATAATTTGAACACGATCGCCTACTTTGGAACTGTTAAGTTCGTCATGACACTTATACTTTACGCTACGCTTAATATACTTACTGTAGACACTGTGTTTAACAAGACGATCGACTTTCACAACAACAGTCTTTTCCATCTTGTCGCTCACAACAATACCTACTTGAGTTTTTCTGTGACCGCGTTCACTCATTTTGTTACTCCCCCTGCCTTACTTTCGGTTAGAATGGTATTAATTCTAGCTATATTCTTGCGAAGGCTCTTAAGCTTGGAAGTATTCTCAAGTCTGCCGGTATGAAGCTGAAATTTAAGATTAAAAAGTTCCTGAGTTGACTCAATCTGCTTTTTTGCAAGCTCATCTGCAGATATTTTTCTAAGGTCATTAGGCTTCATGGACATCCCCCCTGGAAATAAACTTTGTAGAAATGGGCAGTTTATGAGCAGCCAACCTAAAGGCCTCACGAGCGATCTCTTCAGTAACGCCTTCCATTTCATACAACACTACACCAGGCTTTATAACGCATACCCAAGAATCAGGAGAACCTTTGCCTTTACCCATCCTGGTCTCAGCCGGTTTAGCAGTAAGTGGCTTGTCCGGGAAAATACGTATCCATATCTTACCACCCCTCTTTATATAGCGGGTCATCGCAATACGGGCAGCCTCTATCTGTCGTGAATCAAGCCAACCACACTCAGTTGCCTGCAGACCAAACTCACCAAAAGAAATTTCAATACCTCTGCAGGGCTTTCCTGACATACGGCCCTTCATCTGTTTTCTATGTTTTACCCGTTTCGGCATTAACATTGATACGTGCTCCTGTTTTGCATAATTAAAAATTACTTACCAGGCAGAATCTCGCCCTTAAATATTAATACCTTTATACCAATCAGTCCGTAAGTTGTCTTGGCTTCAGCAAAACCGTAATCTATATCGGCACGCAAGGTGTGGAGAGGTACTCTCCCTTCACGATACCACTCGGTACGGGACATTTCAGCACCGCCCAAGCGACCTGAACATGTTATACGAATACCCTTCGCGCCGAATTTAAGAGTAGAGGTTACGCTCTTCTTCATCGCTCTACGAAAAGCAATACGACGCTCTAACTGTAAGGCAACATTCTCTGCAACCAATTGTGCATCTAACTCTGGCTTACGAACTTCGTTTATCGTTATAAATATTTCTTTAGCAGAAATTAGAGCAAGCTCTTTTTTGATTGTTTCAACTTCAGAGCCCTTTTTGCCAATAATAAGACCAGGCCGAGCAGTAAAAATATTTATCTTACACTTGTTAGCGGCACGTTCGATCTCAATCTTTGAGACACCCGAGCTGTATAGGCGTTTTTTTAGATATTTTCTAATCGCAAGATCTTCATGCAAAAGTTTTGCATAATCTGCTTCAGCATACCACTTTGAATCCCAAGTTTTTGTTATACCGAGTCTGAAGCCGATCGGATTTATTTTTTGTCCCAAACTACACCTCCACGTAATAAAACTATTTCGAGTCTGAAAGGGTTACAGCAATATGACTAGTAGGTTTGCGAATTTTGCTGGCACGCCCCATTGCACGAGGTACAAAACGTTTAAGTGCAGCACCGCCGTCAACAACAATTGTTTTCACGACAAGGCGATCAACGTCTGATACGCCCTTTTGTTCAGCATTTGCAACTGCAGACTTAAGAAGCTTGGATACAAGCTTTGCAGAAGGTTGCGGCATAAACCGTAAAATATTCAGCGCATCTTGAATACCTTTCCCACGAACCAGGTCAACTACAAGACGCGTTTTTCGTGGCGAAAGGCGAACAGATGAGAGTTTAGCGTTGGATTCCATTTATAAGCTCCCTTACTACTTCTTGACTTTACTCTTTTTATCAGCGGCGTGACCGTGAAATGTTCTGGTTGGGGCAAATTCACCCATTTTATGGCCAACCATATTTTCAGTTACAAAAACAGGGATGAATTTTTTACCATTATGAACCGCAAAACTACAGCCAATAAAATCTGGACTGATTGTTGAGCGGCGTGACCAGGTCTTGATAATTTTTTTTGAATTTGGACCTTCTGCCAGAACTTTTTTGTTCAGGTGGTCATCAATAAATGGACCTTTTTTTATCGAACGTGCCATAGGATCTCAGCCTCTCAACGAATTATTTACTGCGCTTCTTGACAATGAAACGATCAGAAGTCTTATTTGTACGTGTTTTGTAGCCCTTGGTTGGAATACCCCACGGTGTCACAGGATGACGACCACCTGAGGTACGTCCCTCACCACCACCATGAGGATGGTCGACTGGGTTCATAGCAACACCACGAACTTTCGGACGCCTACCAAGCCAACGTGAGCGCCCGGCTTTACCAATATTGATATTTTCATGGTCAGTGTTTCCAACCTGACCAATAGTTGCATAACAGTCTTGAAGTACTAAACGAACTTCCCCAGATGGAAGCTTAACTTGCGAATACTTGCCCTCTTTAGACATAAGTTGAGCAAAGGTACCGGCACTTCTAGCCAACTGAGCGCCTTTTCCAATTTTAAGCTCAATATTGTGGACAATCGTACCGAGAGGTATTGCGCGCAAAGGTAAAGAATTACCTGGCTTTATGTCTGCCTCAGGACCGCTGATAATAACATCACCGACTTTTAAATCAAGAGGAGCTAGAATATAGCGTTTCTCTCCATCAGCATAATTCAAAAGAGCAATACGGGCGCTACGATTTGGGTCATACTCAATACTTGCTACAGTAGCTGGAATACTGCGTTTATCGCGTCTAAAATCAATAATGCGGTATTTCTGCTTGTGACCACCACCCATATGACGAGAAGTAATGCGGCCGTTAGCATTCCTGCCACCACTTTTTTTAAGAGAAACAAGCAATGACTTTTCAGGTGTAGTTTTAGTAATTTCTGTAAACGCGGAGCATGTCTGATGTCTGCGTCCAGCCGAAGTTGGATTATAGCTTTTAATTGCCATTGTGAACCCCAAACGTATTAGTTAGACTTCAAAGAAATCTATTGATTGCCCTTCCTGGAGTGTAACATATGCTTTTTTCCAGTTGGAACGTTTGCCCAAAGTTTTACCAGAACGCTTCACCTTACCTGCCACCGTAACTGTGCGAACTGAATCAACTTTAACTTTAAACAGATTTTCGATAGCCTGTTTAATTTCTATTTTATTAGCCGCTTTATCAACTACGATTGAAACAGTGTTATTTGCTTCAGAACCCAAAGTTGTTTTTTCTGTAACATGTGGTTTCTTAATTACGGAGTAAATATTCATTTTTGCAATACTCCTTCAGTTGATTGTACGGAGTCCTTAGTAAAAATAATGTGCTTATACTTCAACATGTCATGAATATTCAGAGCATCGTGCTTTAACATTTTAATGTGCGGGACATTCCGAGCTGACAAAAACAGGTTATTATTAAAGTCGTCGGTAACAATCAAAGACTTACTAAGATCGAAGGTCCCAAGAAAACCGACAAATTCTTTGGTTGATACTTTATCAAACTCAATTTTATCAAGAACTGTTATATTATTGTTCTGTAGCTTGTATGTCAGCACCGAACAAAGAGCAGCACAACGAGCTTTTTTATTCATGCTAAGATTATATATCTTCGGCTGAGGGCCAAAAGCTACACCACCACCAGGATATTGTGGGGCTCGACTACAACCCTGACGCGCATTACCTGTACCTTTTTGTTTAAATGGCTTTTTGCCACCACCACGTACCGCTGAACGGTTCTTTACAGCAACAGTTCCAGCTCTTCTATTTGCAAGTTGAATACGAAGTGCCTGATGTATAAGGCTTTCTCTTACCTCCACATCAAACACATCATCGGATAATTGAACTTCACCGACTTGCTGGTTATTCATATTAAAGACCGCTATTGAAGGCATAAACAAACTCCTGAAGTACTAAGCTTTAACACTCTTTTTGATCGTAATAATCGAATTCTTGTGGCCGGGAACAGCTCCCTTTACCAAAAGCAGATTATCAGCGGCATCAACTCGAACAATTTTTAGACGCTGCACAGTAACTTTTGCATTGCCCATCTGACCAGGCATTTTTTTGTTTTTAAAGACATGTGAGGGAGTTGCTGAAGCCCCAATTGAGCCGGGAGCCCTGTGAAAACGAGATCCATGTGATGCACGGCCGCCCTTAAAGTTCCAGCGTTTAATTACACCCTGAAAACCCTTACCGATGCTAGTGCCGGTAACATCAATCACATCATCAACCGAAAATTCATTGACAGTGATCTCATCACCAACATTCAATGACACAACCTGGTCATTTCTAAACTCGCGAAGATGCCTAAAAACACCATGGCCAGACTTTATGCAATGTCCAAGATATGGCTTATTAACATTAGCAGCCGCAACCGACTCAAAGCCCACCTGAACGGCTGTGTACCCATCACTCTCAGCAGATTTCTTCTGAACAACATAACAAGGCCCGGCTTGAATAACAGTAACCGACACTCTCGTCCCGTCTTCAAGAAATATCTGGGTCATACCCAATTTTTTTCCGATGATACCTTTCATCATATTCAATCCTATTCAGTCGTAGTAGCAGTTACAGTTTAATTTCAACATCAACGCCGGCAGATAAATCCAGCTTCATGAGAGCATCAACCGTTTGCTGTGTAGGGTCAAGTATATCTATTAAACGCTTATGTGTTCTTATTTCAAACTGGTCACGAGATTTTTTATCAACATGAGGTCCGCGTAGAACACAATACTTATTTATTACAGTCGGCAATGGAATCGGTCCGGCTACACGAGCACCAGTACGCTTTGCTGTATCAACAATTTCACCAACTGAAACATCAAGTAATTTATGATCATATGCCTTAAGGCGAATTCTAATCTTCTGGCTCTGCATTGATAACCTCGTAACGAAATCTAATTTATTCAATAATTGAAGCTACAACTCCGGCACCAACAGTGCGTCCGCCTTCACGGATAGCAAAGCGGAGACCATCGTCCATAGCGATCGGAGTGATCAGTTTGATGGTCATTGCCACGTTATCTCCAGGCATTACCATTTCAATCCCGGCCGGAAGCTCAGCAACACCTGTTACGTCTGTGGTACGGAAGTAGAACTGTGGGCGATATCCATTAAAAAATGGTGTGTGGCGCCCACCCTCTTCTTTAGTGAGGATGTATGCTTCTGCTTTGAATTTCGTGTGCGGTGTGATTGAGCCTGGCTTGGCAAGAACCTGGCCGCGCTCAATGTCTTCACGCTTTACGCCGCGCAGTAGTGCGCCTATGTTATCGCCTGCACGGCCTTCGTCGAGCAGCTTACGGAACATTTCAACACCGGTTACGGTTGTTTTGATGGTGTTCTTGATGCCGACTACTTCTACTTCCTCGCCGACTTTTACAATACCCCGCTCAACGCGCCCAGTTGCAACTGTACCACGACCGGAGATAGAGAATACGTCCTCTACCGGCATCAGGAAAGGACGGTCAATTGCTCGCTCAGGATCAGGGATGTACGCATCAACAGCGTCCATAAGACGTTCTATGGAGTCTTCACCAAGTTCGCTCTTTTCGCCTTCGAGGGCTTTAAGTGCAGAGCCTTTAATGATTGGAGTGTCGTCGCCTGGGAAGTCATAGCTGGAGAGAAGTTCGCGAACTTCAAGCTCAACAAGTTCAAGCAATTCTTCGTCGTCAACCATGTCAGCTTTGTTCAGGTATACTACCATATATGGCACACCAACCTGACGGGCGAGCAGGATATGTTCGCGTGTCTGTGGCATAGGGCCGTCGGCTGCAGAAACAACCAGGATTGCCCCATCCATCTGGGCAGCACCGGTGATCATGTTCTTTACGTAGTCGGCGTGGCCTGGGCAGTCAACATGGGCATAGTGGCGTTTATCTGTTTCATATTCAACGTGGGCGGTTGCTATGGTGATACCACGCTCACGCTCTTCAGGAGCGTTGTCGATTTGGTCGAATGCCTTGTACTCTGCCTGGCCTTTACCGGCCAAGACTTTAGTAATAGCGGCGGTTAAAGTTGTTTTGCCATGGTCAACGTGACCGATAGTGCCAATGTTTACATGCGTCTTATTGCGTAAAAACTTTGCTTTTGCCATGTTAAAGGCCCTCCTGAATTACGGATTTGAGTTAATTAACCCTTTACTTTTGCAACTATTTCTTCAGCTACCGATTTAGGTACTGGTTCATAATGATCAAAAGTCATAGCATAGGTAGCGCGACCTTGTGTTGCTGAACGGAGGTCTGTTGAGTATCCAAACATTTGCGCAAGTGGAACCATTGAAGTTATGACCTGTGCTCCAGCACGAGAATCCATACCCATTATACGACCGCGTTTGGAGTTCAGATCACCTATTACATCACCCATGTACTCTTCTGGTACAACAACTTCAACGGACATAATAGGCTCAAGAATTATAGGGCCTGCCTTTGAACAACCCTCTTTAAAACCCATTGAACCGGCTATTTTGAAAGCCATTTCAGAGGAGTCAACTTCATGATAAGAACCATCAATTAAAGTAACTTTGACGTCAACTACCGGGAAGCCAGCCAAAACACCATTATCAAGGGCTTCCTTGATACCCTTGTCAACAGCAGGAATATATTCACGAGGAACAACACCACCCTTAATCGCATCAACAAATTCGTAACCTTTTCCAGCTTCCTGTGGCTCAACTTCAAGCCATACATGTCCATACTGACCACGACCACCGGACTGGCGAACAAACTTACCTTCAACCTTAACCTTTTTAGTGACAGTTTCACGATAAGCAACCTGCGGCTTACCAACATTTGCCTCAACCTTGAACTCTCTCATCAAACGATCTACAATAATCTCAAGATGGAGTTCACCCATGCCGGAAATGATTGTCTGACCGGTTTCTTCGTCAGTTTTAACCCGGAAAGAAGGATCTTCGCTGGCAAGTTTTTGTAGGCCGAAACCTAATTTTTCCTGCTCAGCCTTAGTTTTTGGCTCGATTGCAATCGATATAACTGGCTCAGGAAACTCAATAGATTCCAGAATAACGGCTTTATCTTCATCACAAAGCGTATCACCAGTAGTTGTGTACTTAAGACCAACTGCAGCGGCAATATCACCGGCGTAAACTTCTTTGACTTCCTCACGCTTATTTGCATGCATCTTAAGAATACGACCGATACGCTCTCGCTTGCCTTTAGTTGAATTGTAAATATACGATCCAGCCTGAACAACTCCGGAATAAACACGGAAGAATGTCAACTGACCAACAAACGGATCGGTCATGATTTTGAAACCAAGTGCAGAAAACGGCTCTGCATCAGAAGCATAGCGCTCAATTTCCAGACCTTTATCTGTGTCAATTCCTTTAACAGGCGGAATGTCCATTGGAGAAGGCATGTAATCAACAACGGCATCAAGAAGATTCTGTACGCCTTTGTTTTTAAAAGAAGAGCCACATATAACCGGGCAGAATTTGATTCCGATAGTACAAGAGCGAATTGAAGCCTTTATTTCAGCCTCACTCAACTCTTCGCCGGCGAGATATTTTTCCATAAGAGCATCATCATGACTGGACACTTCTTCAATCATTTTTTCTCGATACTCAATAGCCTCATCAAGTAGATCAGCAGGGATTTCCTCTGTACGGTACGTAGCGCCAAGCGTCTCATCATCCCACAAGATAGCTTTCATGGTGACAAGGTCAATAATTCCCTTGAAATTTTCTTCCTTACCAATCGGCAACTGAATAGGAAGCGGATTCGCCTTAAGGCGGTCTTTTATCATCGAGACGCCGCGGAAAAAGTCTGCTCCCACTCTATCCATCTTATTTATAAAGGCAATTCGAGGCACACCATATTTGTCAGCCTGGCGCCAAACAGTCTCCGACTGTGGCTCAACACCGCCGACAGAACAGAAAACAGCAACAGCTCCGTCAAGGACGCGTAACGAGCGCTCAACTTCAATTGTAAAGTCAACATGGCCAGGCGTATCTATAATGTTGATACGATGATCATCCCAAGTACAGGTGGTCGCAGCAGAAGTGATAGTAATACCACGCTCCTGCTCCTGCTCCATCCAGTCCATTGTTGCGGTACCTTCATGAACTTCACCAATTTTATGAGACACGCCGGTGTAATAGAGTATACGCTCGGTTGTAGTCGTTTTTCCGGCATCAATGTGAGCCATGATGCCAATGTTTCTATATTTATCAAGTGGTGCTAAGCGGGACACTGAATCCTCCAGATACGAATAATGCTAATTACCAGCGATAATGGGCGAAGGCACGGTTTGCTTCAGCCATCTTGTGGACGTCTTCTCGCTTCTTCACTGCTGAACCACGATTATTGAAAGCATCCAAGATTTCGCCTGCCAATTTATCCTTCATAGTTTTCTCACTACGAGCGGTCGAGTATTTGATCAACCAGCGCATTGCAAGAGACATGCGACGTTCAGGCCGCACCTCAATCGGGACTTGGTAGGTAGAACCACCAACACGGCGAGACTTCACTTCCAAAGTTGGCTTTATGTTGTCGAGGCTTTTCTTAAGCACCTTTACAGCTTCGTCATTAGCACGCTGCGCAACGAGTTCAAGCGCACCATACATAATTGACTCAGCAACACTTTTTTTACCTGCAAGCATAAGAGTATTAATGAGTTTGGCAACGACCTTGTCATTAAACTTGGGATCCGGCAGTATTATTCTTTTAGGTACTTCTCTTCTTCTAGGCATATATTTCCCCTCAACAAAACAGGTTCATGTATTATTTCGGACGCTTGGCGCCATACTTGGAACGACTCTGTAACCGACCTTTAACACCAACTGAGTCAAGCGTACCACGTACTATATGATAGCGAACACCCGGAAGGTCCTTTACCCTACCGCCGCGAATAAGAACAACTGAATGCTCCTGGAGATTGTGCCCAACGCCAGGTATATATGATGTTACTTCAAGACCATTTGTCAGACGAACCCTAGCAACCTTACGGAGAGCAGAGTTAGGCTTCTTAGGTGTCGTCGTGTAAACCCTTGTACAAACTCCACGCTTCTGCGGACAGCACTTCAAAGCCGGGGCTGTCGATTTATCTTTCTTGCTTTCTCTACCTGACCTGATCAGCTGGTTTATTGTTGGCATAGTCGTCATATTCTCCAGATACAAAAATATCAAAACACTCCGAACAGGAGCGAATCCGCAAACTAACAAAGTACGAAGACATTTGTCAATCATTTTTATTGGACTGTTTTATTTTTCTGAGATGTCTAGTTAAAAACACAAATTTTCAAGCAATGCAGTGGCGTATTTAATTAACTTTTTAAAAAACCTTTAGATGGCCGCTCTGATTATTTATTGGATGGGAATGGAATAGTTGTAGGGTCGGAATTTCACCGACATCTCCATTCAGATCAGTAGCGTTTTCAGCTCCTCTATCGTGAGGAATTGCATTAATAACCCTTCTTTCATTTCAATGTCAACAAAAAAAATGCTGCAATGTATTTTTTACTTATTTTATTTTGCTTCTCACACGAAACTGATCGCCCATGCAGTGGTAGCTGAGAATAAAGCTCTTTGTCGTTCTGAATCCACAAGCTCGATAACCGATTACCTATGGCCTTGTTCTTTAGCCACTCAACGATTTCTTTTGAGATCGTTCATATCGATGTAGGTGATGATGTTTTCTTCATGTTTTCTCAAGTAGTGCCCATCCGGAAACCCCAGCTCGAGACACGCTGAATCTGCAGTTGTTGTTGCAGAATTGACTTTGAATAGTTTTGACTTCCCGGTAACCAGTGTTTTTT
>Ga0209212_1005003_pt1 | contig 16057 bp, 15 predicted proteins | sample RifGroC2_FD_183996 | JGI IMG/M metagenome (GOLD analysis project Ga0209212, IMG submission 183996) | Groundwater microbial communities from Rifle, Colorado, USA - Groundwater C2 (SPAdes) (version 2) | ecosystem: Environmental > Aquatic > Deep subsurface > Groundwater | place: Rifle, Colorado...
ACAAATTCTCCCGCGCGCGCCGTAAAGTCAAGATGCTCGAAAAGTACCTGTGCATCTTCTCCAGAGGTGAATTGTTTTTTTAGATCGCGTGCTTCAAGCATAGGCGTGAGGATGTCAGCGGCCGAGGATGGCGTCAACAATTTCCTGCCGCATTATCATGCGCGCGGGAATGAGGCTTGCGAGAATGATAGCGACAAAAAGAATCAAGGCCTTGGCAAGCGCTTCGGCAAATGACACGGCGAGGATGCCGTTGCTGAAGGGAAAATCAATCGGATGCACGGAGAAGTACGGCACGAGGAACATAAAGAGTACCAGCATGCCGACCACGACGCCGACGGTCGCGTAAAGTATTGATTGCACGACATAACCGATTTCAATGCCAGCCGATTGGATGCCTATGGCTTGCAAGATGCCGATGGAACGGCGTCGCGTAATCGTATTAATAAATACAAGAATGAAAATAGCGATAAATGCAATAACAAGGCCGATGCCGCCGAGAAACGAACCGAGCTTATTGAAAGTTGTGCTGAAATCTTCAAAAAACGTCGGTTCTGACTCGCGCGCGAGTTCTATCTTGGCGTTTGCGCCAATTCCTGACTGCTGTATCTGCCGCTGAACCGATGCCGCATCAGCCCCCGGCGCAAGCTTAATGGCGATTTCATTGACGCCGTCATCTCGCCCGAGCATGGCGCGCAGCTGCGAATCCACCATAAAAACGCGCAGGTTAATCTCCTGAACCTTGCTTGCAATGATGCCTTTCACGGTCATCTCGCGTTCAATGCCATTCACGACGACGCGCACCTTGCTTCCCACACTGACGTTCGGAATCGGCGTTGACCCGGGTATGGCGGTCAGTGTCTTGTAGCGCGCGAGTAAGCTGGTGCCGACGAGTACTTGGTCGTAGTCGTTTTTCTCCAGATACTGTCCCTCAATAAGGAGTGTTGAAAAGTCGGTTGTCGCGTTTTCAGCGGCAGGGTCTATGCCAGCAATATTCACGCCGTACACATCGGGCTTATCATAGAGGCGCAATTTGCCCGCATAGTTTCCCTCAAGCACGCCGCTCGCAACGTAACGAGCTGAAAAAGAATCAACCAGAGGCAGAGCGCGCAAATACGCCAGCGTATCGGAGGAATTTTGTATGGAATCTTTTTGGTTGTAATTGGTGAGGATGATATCGCCGCTGTAGTGAGACTGGCGTTCGTTGTGCAGGCCTTGTACGATGCCGACCATAACGCCGCTCATGACGAGCAAATTGAGGTAGGTGAGCGTCATGACGATAATGATGAGCAGGGTTGTTCCTACATTTGCTCGTATCTGTCGGCTGGCAAGAAAGAAACCAACGCGGACGGAGTTCCATGCGCGCGCGGACGCGGGGCGAGATGCAGGGCCGGCGTTCGTCGTATTCATGCGCCGGATTGGTTAACGATATCAACCATCTGTTCAAATGGACGGCGCGACGTATGAGCCGAGGGCGGTTTCGCGCGGCCAACACGGAACATAAATGCGATTGTCTTACCCTCGGTGCCAAAGATACGCGCGATATTTTCGCGGGCTTCTTTGAGACGGTTCCGCTCGTCGAGCGTAAGCGTTCGCTTCCCTTCCTCGGTCCTGCTACCGATGGTGAGGAATATGACGCCGGTCAATGGTTGAAGACTCAATCCCGCGTTGGTTGCCGCGAGCCATATTCGTTCAACGAGCCGTCCGACGCGCATCCAATCAGTTGGGGAATCTCCTCGCGCCAGCACAATCCCGTAGGCGCCCGCCCGGCGGTAGACGAATCGCTGTTCGAGGGCGATGAGCCGGTGCAGGCCGACGGCGATGCCGAGTCGCATAATCCACCAGTGCCGCAGGAGCTGCATTGCTCCCCATGTAAATGGCGGTGCCGCGAGAGTCGGAAAATAAAACCCAACCCGTCGGCGCCTGTCTTCGCTCTTCGTCCAGTTGATATGGGAAAAAATATAATCATGCAAACCCTTCACGCTGAACATTAGCTCATCGTGGAGCGATGCGGTCGCGGCGAGCGCATCAATCGACGGTCGGTCGTCAAGGAGTTTAATTTCCCCCAGCTCATCATCTTTGCCCGAGTCAAGGAGCATTGCGAAATCTCCTGGTTGGAGCGGCTTACGACTGTATGGCTTCCTGTTCGTCGCTCGCTCGGGAAGTGCGTGCGAAAGGGGGTCGCATTTCACCGCTACTTCTTTGGCGAGTATCAATAGTGCCACGAGCGTCGGCTCTGGTGAGTTCGGGAAATAAGAAACTGTCACGCGATAGCCTCGTGCTGTTGCGGCAATACAGGCGTTTTCAATAGCCGTACCGAGCGCCAGATAAGCACTACTACTACTACTACTACTACTACTACTACTACTACTACTACTACTACTACTACTGTAAAGTGAATTCATTGGTTCGTCTGAAAACCGGCTCCACAGTTCAAGCATATTTCCGCGTACTGTCCAATGCCACGGCTGGTTATTGTCCCCCGACGGCGCGAGGAGGGCGTTTTCAAGAATGAAACGAATATCGTCATTCATACGGGGAATTTACTGTATCGCCCCGGGGAGATTATGTGATTTGGATCTATGGCGTCTTTGATTTTTTGAATAATGGTAAAACAGCTTCCCTTTCCCTCGGCAGAATCGAATAATTCCCGCATTGTCTCAACGTCAACCCTGTAAGGAAAAACTCCCATTTCTCTGGATAAATCAAGAAGTGAACGATAGCATTCCTGCGCCCTTACACACTCGTCTTTGTCATTGAGATCAAACAAAATCGGTATAGTGGAATCAAAACAACGTTCAGAGATAGTCGTTAGCGTTATTAAAGGTTCAATACCTTTAGCGAGGCAAATTCTGGTTATTTCTTGCGTATAATCTCTTACAAGAGACGCGTCGATTGGAATGAGGGGTGAATACCATATAAGCCCGCAGCCGTCTGCATCCGGCGAAAGATTATCTCGGGTAGGCGATGTCTTATGGTTTTTTAAATAAGCCAACGGTATGGCTACTTCACTGGGCACGCCCTCAAGAATACTTAGAGCCTGGTCCACGCTTTTTACGGTATTTATTATTTGAGGAATCGGAAGAAACTTCAAAAGCTTTTTAGCAAGATTTATTTTACGCCGACCAAGGAAAACGGAGTGTTTAGCAGACCGTCCGAATTCTTTTTTGATTACTTTAGTAATGCCGCTCGTAATTTCATGCGGACAGTAAACCCCTCCCATAACAACCCAATCCGGAATCATGTGCTTTTTAGCCATTTCTCGTATATGTACTTCGGTTACCGTTTCCTCGCCTAACCACTCATGGTTGGACTCAACCATTGACAGTAAACGGCGTCTATTCATCAAATTCACGCCTCCGAGCATAGAACCAAAGCGTTGCTTAATAGCGCCGACTGCCGTAACCGCATCCTCAAAATGCTTATCGTCTACGAACATCAAAAACTGCGTTACATCTTGGGGCTTCGGCGCTAGAGCAATGGTCGCCTGAACGACGATGCCCATGTTTCCTTGAGCAAAAAGCCCCTCAAGATAGGGTCCGAGTTTCCATTTGAATATAGCGTCAGACCGATGGCCCCCAAATTCGGATATGGCAGAATGATAAATCTCGCCATTTGGCAATACGGCTTTCAAATTTAAAACAGCGCCGAAATGGTCTTCATACGGAGTAATACCATATCCTTTTTCTAAGGCATTTCCGATGAGACTGCCGCTCGGTCCCGCTCCAGTAGTCGGCACCATAAAATCCAGATTATTTTTCTCTATATATTCGTACAGTTGTTGTTGAGTTACTCCCGGCTCAAGCGTGACATACGCCAGTTCTTTATTAAGTTCAACAATCCTTTTCATTTGAGATAAGTCGAGAATTACGCAATCATTAACGGCTGGCAAGGAACTGCCATATCCCCAATTACGCCCTCCGCTAATCGGGTATAGGGCAACCTTATATTTATTAGCCGTTAAAACAATTTTCTGGACTTGGCTAACATCATGCGCCACTAAAGCGCCCCTAATTCTTCTTTCCGCGCCTATCGTATTTAAGCCAAACCTTGCGCTAGCTTCACTTCCATCAAGAACTACTACATCTCCAATCTTGCCCCAGTCGCTAAAAGCATTTTCGATTGACATAACAGTTCTACAAATAGCGGTTCTGGTATTTTTCTAATTGAACTTGATAACCCATCCACCCCAAATGTTTAACTTTCTGTTGCAGACTTTCAAATTGTTCCTTTGCTTCAGTAATTTTCCTTTCCTTATAACTTAACATCATAATGATTTTATCCGCTTCACATTCAGCCCACACGTTATCTATCCCGGCAGCAATTTCTCTGGCAACTTCCACATTTTTTCTTACAGAACTATAGTCCCCTTGAATCAAAGCCATGTGGGCTTTCAATACAAAATAGTGAGATTGAATAGAGGGGTGTTTTTGGACACGACTTAAATCAGAGATTGCCTTAACAATATCAGGAATGTTCGCCTTATCTTGATAGAATAATTCAAATAGCAAGTAGGTCTTAGCTACCCAATAATGACCCCCCTCAAGAAACGTACGTTCAGGCGATAAGCGTAAAGCATTAAATCTGTTAAATATATTACTGACCTCTTCAAAGTCGTGTTGATTGGCTAGGTAATAATAAATTAGTACATTCCCTAAATAATGAGTAATCTGCCATTTTTCTTCATCAACACTCGCAAAAATAGCTCTTGAGTTCCTTAATATCTGTTCAATCTTTTTAGTTTCTCCTCCAAAACTTAGGGACGGAATTTTGTACCATTCTATGAAAGTCTTGTTACAGGAGAAAATCTCCGTACAGTCTTTATCATACTCGGTAAATAGTTGTTCAATTGCCCTAGAAGCAAGAGCAGTGTGTCCTCGTATCACATAGTTACAGCTCATTGTTATGCAAATCAGTCTGAGGTCAGACATCGTTACGATATTTTTGTAATCAGAAATGATTTGTTCAAAAATGCGAACCGACATTTGAGGTTTTCGGAGGTAATCGGCAGACAGTGCCCGCCACATTTGTTGCTTTGCTTGCGGATACTGCAATGATAGATCTTTAGCAATTTTATCACCGCGTGAAAGAAGTATTTCTGAAAACGCTCGCTGGTTAATAATTGCAAGCAATGTGCCCGTAGCCCCGAGCCAATTTATCATTTCCAGCGATGGACCCAACTCCGCGGCTATTTTCTTCGCTCGAAAAGATATCTGGAGCATTAGAAGATTAGAGCCCCGCAAATAATACGTGGAAAGCCCCGCTTCTTCATAGAGCGCAACCTTAAGTTGCATTTTTAATGTTTCTTTTGGCGCTCGGCCGCCAGTCTTTGAATAAGCTTTGGTAAAAAACAGACCAATTATGGACCAAAAGAACGGAGGAAAACCTGACCGAGGATATTCAACACCCAGTTCCTTAAATGCTCTGCGCAGTTCTGCCCGAGCGTTTTTCATCAGTGTCATCATTCTATACATTCTGCACAATGATAAATAGACGAAAGCCCGATCAACACGGTCATCTGTGTAAGAGAGTGCCTCTCGAGTTATTTCAATTGCCTTGCGAATTCGACCCTCCCTCAATAATGCCTGCCCAAAATTAATTAAAAACTCAAAGTCCAATGCGACTAGATTTTTTCTATGTTCTTCGTACATTCTAACCAAATCAGCAAAAGACTTTTCTTGTCCATTGTTTGTCCTTGTCGGTATAAGCTGGACATTCATAAACACAAGTTAAGAAATACGGAGGCCTTTTATTGATTAACCTTTTCGTTTTCGTAAAAAAGCGGCCCAACTAAGCGACGAAAATACAATCCTGCCGCTCCCCACATTATTATAATTTGAACAAATGAAAGGAGATATCCTTGAGAATACTGCCACAAATTGAAGTAAAGACCTATGTACTCAACTATAACACCAATCCCGCTTAGATAAGTAAAATACAGAACATCCGCTCTTTCGTGAAACTTCCATAACGAAAGGAGCAGCACAGAGGCGCTTAGAATCAGTACCGCACTTCCAACCGGTGCTATTACAAAAATTGCAGCGAACGATGAGGCCAAAAGTATTACAACGGGCTCAATGCGGGGAGGGTATGGTCCATTCAACATTCTTTTCGCATGCATGAGGTAAAAACCCCACATAAAAAACTCGAAATACGGCAGTGCGCCTATATCGGGTTTTGTGAACGAGAAGAAATTATTCCGAATTGCCCCCAAATCACTGAACACAAAAATTATATTTATTAGGACAAAAAGAAGAAACTCTTTTTTACGAATGGGCCAAAATGTAATTGTCCAGAGAAGTAAAAGAAGAACTGCCTTGAACGTGCCGGTTGGCACAAACGCCAAGATGGCAAAAGTGCCAAGAAGCTGTGAGGGGAGAAGAATTGTTCTTGTCATGCGTGAGTTCTAAGTCAATGGCAATTATACTATAATTTGTCTTCACCCTAGCTTGCCGAGGCATTACCGCATTATCAATCGATTATAATTTCATTGCTGTATACCGCGGATATGAAAGATTTTAGATATTATTCTTTTCTTTTTCTGCACATAGTTCTCCTTGCCGCGTGGTACGCGTCGCCTTTTTATCTTGATTGGCGGATTGTAATAGCAACCGTGGTTTTGTATCACCTACAGATTTATTTGGCCAAGGGATGCCTTTTAACAAGGGGACAGTTCGGCAAGGAAAATGAGGGATTTTATTATCATTATCTCCTCAGATTTGGCTTCAACCCAACGAAGAGAGAGCTTTCGTTTGTTTTGGATTATATTATTCCCGGCGCCATGATTATCCTTGCAATTGCTCTGCAAGTAAAACTCTAAAATTAATACGAGGGTTTGTTTTCCTCGCCTACGCCAACTTTCTTTGAATATCTGGCAATAATGAAAGTGAAGAGGCGCGGAAGAAGATTCGCTAGAATTATTACAACGACCGCCGCGGACACAAGGCCGACGGCTCCCCTTTCTAGGGAAAGGGCGGATGATACCCCCTCCCCCAAAAGCCAGCCCAATGGAAAGAGAACGCCGATGAACAATACAGTTCCGATGCAGTTTATTAAAAGATACTTCATAAACGGTATATGCTTTTTGAGTAAAATATAGATGGTAAGAAATAATCTCATGCCTATGAGAAATTTTATAAATGTCAGAAACAAAAAAGTATGTCTCTCGGCTATTTTTAGTACGAACATTTTTTCCTCACTTTGCTTTTCTTTCAAAAACCTTTTTTCATACGTTCTCTTTAAGCCAAATACGATAACGGAATACCAAAATATATCCGCACTCAAAGAACCGAGAGCGGCATAGAGGAAGACAGTTTGCGGCGATAAGTATCCTTGGGACGAAAGTATGGATGCCGCCAAGACGCCATTTTCTCCTAAGAGAAATACGCTTAAGTAAACGACGAGCGGTTCATATGACCCCAACAGTGACATCATTCCATCCGCCAGATTAGTTAAAAAGCTATATTCCATGGCGTATCTTAATCAGTTATGTAAGTTCGCGAGTGTTGAATATCCTCCCCATCATATATTCGCATTAAATCGGCAGAGTCATGCTTAATTCATACCACATACACAATGGGCATTATAGTATGCACATCGCAGTATTGGGATAACATCTCGTGCGGGGTACAATTCAGGCACAGGTATGAACCTCTCTATGAGCGACTGGCCGTACCGCGATGCGTTCAACCGCAACCGCGGCCTCATTTCTGATGAAAATCAGGAAAAAATTCGGAAAGCGCATGTCGCTATCGCTGGACTCGGCGGCGTGGGCGGCATTTATGCGACAACGCTCGCGCGACTCGGCGTAGGGCATTTCACCATCGCTGACCCTGACAGTTTTGAGCTCTCAAATACGAATCGTCAACAAGGGGCGAGCACATCCACGATGGGCGCGCGCAAGAATGAGACGCTGGAACGCATGGTCAAGGACATCAACCCGATAGCAGAAGTTCGCGTGTTTGAGGCTTTTACGCCGGAGAATGCCGGCGATTTCCTCACGGGTGTCTCTGTAGCTCTTGACGGCATTGACTTCTTTTCTATCGCCGCGAGAAGACTGCTCTATAGAGAATGCCGCGCGCGCGGCATTCCGGTCCTTGGCGCGGGGCCCATCGGGTTCGGCACATCAATGATAAATTTTGACCCTCGCGGCATGAGCTTTGACGAGTACTTCGCTATTGAAGAGACCATGTCCGAACAAGAGCAGGCCTTTCAGTTTGCGCTCGGCCTGTCCCCTCTCCTCTTGCAGCGTTCCTATTTCGCGCCGCAGCGCATTGACTTTGCGGGTCGCCACGCTCCGTCGTCGGTACTCGGCACTCTCGCCTGCGCAAACATGGTGGGGTGCGAAGCATACAAAGTGATTACAGGCCTTCCCTACGAGAGCGCGCCGGTGTCATGGCAATTCGACCCCTATGTGCGAAAGTTCCGCCGCTGTAATCTGTGGGGAGGCAATCGCAACCCCATTCAGAGGATTAAGAAGTGGTATTTCGCGCATGCACTTAATCTAAAATAATGAAATGATATATCGCCTTGGAAAGCAAATAGGGACTCTGGCGCTTGATAGCTGGTTTATTACCACCCAGCTTACAACGTGCCCGCTTGACTGGTGGCTCTCCAGGCGCATTGGATTGCGCGTATGGGTACCGAACAATTTCTATGTGCCGCGCGGAACGCTCGTGCTCGCCAATCATCGCAGTATCTTTGACCCCTTTTTGGTAACGTACCATCTCGGGAAACAAAACTGGTACAGAGCCATACCGACGCGCTATCCGACGAAGTCTTCCTATGCAAGTCAGTTCATGCTCGGTTCCACTATCAAAATGCTTGGGGCATACGATATTGGCAAAACATCAATGGAACGAGCGAAGAAATTGCTCTATACCCGCGACCTTCTTGACCGCGGATATACAGTACTGTTATTTCCCGAGGGCAAAATCGTGGACGAAGGGGCGGTGGTGGAAGAGTTTCAGCGGGGCGCAAAGATGCTTTTTGCTCACGATTATCCGACTGTCTTCGTACGCCTTTTAGGCTTTAATACCGACTCGTTCCTGCATCCAGACACTGTGCAGGACGCTAATATGCATTACAGCGAAGTTATTCGAGGCGATTCCGCAACTAAACTTGAACGGTTGAAGCAGTTTTTTGGCGGTGACATACTATGACGGTGGCGCTCATCCGCCATGTAAGGAATGGCCGCAAAGCGTTGCACGAGGCCGGAGAAGAAGCGGCGCGCCGTGCGGTACGGACTGCCTGTCGGGCGTCGCATCGCGAGATAGCGCTCGAATCTGTTGCCATAGAGAAAGATGCAATGGGTAAGCCCCACGGACTCATATCGGGAGAGCTCTCGCCGGTGGCAGTCTCTATCTCCCATTCATTTCCTTTTGCATTTGCTGTTGCTTCTGTGATTCCTGGCATTTGCTTGGGCGCCGATATAGAACGAATACGGCCTCTTTCTGCCGTAGTCATAGATGCATTTCTCACAAAGCGCGAAGCTAAACTTTTGGCTCGTTTACCACCTCACGAACAGCGAGTTGAACTAGTGCGATGCTGGTCGCTTAAAGAATCTGTGCTGAAGGCCATAGGCATCGGATTGCGGATGCATCCGCGGCGCGTTGATATCTCGCAGATAATCGGCGCAAGAGGCAAATCTCACATTTCAATCGGCATTGATGATGTGATGCATAAAGTTAGGATATGGTCCTCGCTCATGGGAAATGAATATATTGCAACAGCAATTGCTATACCTACGACCAGCACGTACTATGGAAGCGTTAATCTTAAGAGAAGAAGCGCATTGTATGGAAACTCGAGATGCAGTAGTTGAAATCATATCGCAGACGCTTCATGTGGCGCCAGCAGAATTGGCCGACGACCGCAAACTTGTTGACCTTGCAGAGGACTCAATCGCGCTGTTTGAACTTCTCATCCGTTTTGAGCAGGCGCTCGGAGGCCACATCAAATACGAAGATATCGCGCATATTGAAACGGTAGGGGACGTCATTGCGTATGCCAACACCCTGCCGGCGGACCTTTTGAAATCTGCGTTTAACCGTACGCAAAACCCGCCTCTATGAGCAAGGACCCCGAATGTCGGGTACTTCGTAATGATTCAGAACGCCTTGCCGCGCGCGCAATTGTAAAGCGCGCATATGAAGCACAGAGGTATAGCGCAGGCAGCCGTATCGCACAATATCTGCAGGGTCCTGATGCAATAACCTTTGGTCTTATTCGAGACGATACGCTCTACGGCACTATTTCAGTCGTCGTTGACAGTGAGCAGGGACTTCCCATGGACACAATTTATGCCGATGAACTTTCTCCGTGGCGCTCTCTGGGGGAAAAACTTGCCGAGGTTGTTCAATTTGCCGTTGACCATGATGTTTATGCCGCAGCTTTCGGTACAAAACCCACTCTGTTTGGGGCGGTTCCGCTGTTTGCGGCGGCGCTCTCCCATGCGCTTGCAAAAAACATTGATTACTTATGCATCTCAATAAATCCAAAGCATGATCATTTTTACAACATGCTGGGCTTCAAGCAGATCGGAGCGCGGAAACAGTATGAGTCAGTTGGCGCGCCTGCCATCGCATACGCTTTGTATGTTCCGGAATGGGACAAGCATGGAAGCACCAAAGGATTTTTTGGCAAGGAAATTTTAAAACACATGGCAGTTTAAGCGCTTCGCCGCTATTTGAATGATGCCCCGGCCCCTCGGACGACATTACGCCCTTTGAATACACGAAGAAAAATAATCGCGAAAGCGGGCCAGCCTTGGTTGGCATTAAGCCTGCGAAAAAAGAAGACATGAAACCGCTCTTGAAGCGCATGGACACGATTGGCACGTTATACGAGCTCCTCCAAAGCGACAACCCGATATTCAGATTCGTTATTTAGAGAACGATGGCAAGCGTTCTGTTTCAAAACGAGCACAGCGACAGGCTCGCACAACTACATGTCGCAATGTGCGGATGGTCCAAACAATACTCGGACCATGACGCAGTAAGGACCGGAAGTATCCTCAAAGATCCGCGGGATGGCACCTTGTCTTTCCTCGTGAGCTTTCCTGACACGAAAGAGAAGGTCTTCAAGGAAGAGATCGGTCGAATTGTCACTCGAGTTTCTGCTGCGGAGCGCGTTACTCGAAACTGGTTCATCGCACAAGGGCGACCAGACTGCGTCTGAACAGCACTATATGCATAGATCCCACAAATCCCTCTTCGTTTTTCTTTCCCCCAGGCCAGTTGGCCTGGGGGATTTTTCTTATCCACCAATGACATTGACGCCCATGAGGGTTTTGATACATTAAAGACATGAGGCAACAAGCTTCACAAAGGAATGTGCTCGTCGTCCTCGTCGGTCAACCGATGGGGCTTTTGATGCGCGCATAAATTTGACAAACCGCGAATCAGAGAAGGCCCCAAACGGGGTCTTTTTTAGTTCGCATTGATCTTTTTTGAGAAAAGGAGTAGCCATGAATCAAATTAAGTCTTGGGTAGACCGGCTCTTCCAGGCCGGGTTCGGTAACAACCGGACACCGTCATGCAATGGCTGTCATTTCAACACCCTCGGGGATCCTTCGTTTCTTGCGCTTGAAGTCTTTTCAAAAGGAGGGGGCTACACAAGGGTGGCCGCGCGTTCTTGGCTGCGTGGCAAGCGAAAGGACAAACCGTTTGAGTTTGTTCAGTACCAGTCGGCGAATCCGGATTATCCCAAAACCGAGTTCTTTGCAGGGCAATGCACAGTGTCTTATCTCACAGAAGATGATGTGAACAAGGCTCTGGAGGCATTGTGCGCTCTCCAGGTGAATACTATCCCTCCCCCGAGCGGGTGAATTCACTCTCTGTTGCAGCCAGAGATGGCTGTGACCCCCGGGTAATTTCGCCCGGGGGTTTCTTTTAGCCGAATAACCGGCATGACCCTTGACTTGATTATTTAGGCGGGTATACTTTGCCGACCATCGCTCCTGCGTTGGACTTCCGTAGCTCCGTAAGGAGCAAAGGAGTCATGTGCGTGGGCCGCTTTCGTTCTACTCTCGTAGGACTTCAGCGAGCTAAAAGTGATGCGCCGAAAAACAGATATGCAAGTCTTCGGAAGAACATTGAAAACTTTATATGGAAATTGTACGCAAAACCAAAAATAAGATTGGTAAGAAAATAAACACACCCCGAAAAAGACGTAATTCGCTTCGCGAATAAGTCTCTCGGGGCGAGCACACACAAGCAAGTAAGTAGAAGATAGAACCCCAAAACATTTGCTAGGAGCGAGTGTTTGGGTACAACAGTAGAAACAAAAGAAATATCCATTCTTTTGTTTCGTCCATCCAAAAAAAGAAAATAGAACTTAGTTCAAACATCTTTTCACTGTGAATAACGGAGGCTACTAGTGAGGGCAATGCCCTCATGACGGTCTTTTGTGAAAACACGGGAAGAATGACGCAAGTCATTCTTTTACTTAGAGTTTGATCCTAGCTCAGGGTGAACGCTGGCGGCATGGATAAGGCATGCAAGTCAAACGATGTAGCTGCCAACACCAAGCTTCCAACAAACAACAATGACTTCGTAACCCCCAACTCATGGCTACTAACTAACAACAAGAATGCAGACGCATTCGTTGTCAGTTGGCAGCTGGTTGTTGGATGTTGCGTTGTATAATCAACGCTCATGGCGTTTCGGTATAGGAAATTCAAAGTGTACCAAGATGCACTAGCCTTCCATAGAAAGTTGGCGCATCTGACAAAGCGCTTCCCTGCGGAATATCGGCATGTAGCCGATCAACTGCGGCGCGCGGCACTTTCGGTTCCTCTCAACATCGCCGAGGGTTCGGCGAAAGAATCAGACAAGGACTTTAATCGTTTCATAGCGATATCGCTCGGATCGATAAATGAAATTGTCGCGTGTTGCGAAGTGGCCTTAGCCGAAAAACTAATCTCGAATGATGAGTTTTCCGACATTGAGCGTGATGCGCTTGAAATTTGTAACCAGCTCGGAGGTCTTTCAAAAAAACTCCGAGGAAAATGACGGTTGTTAGTTGGTGGTTAGATGTTGGTAGTTACGTAGTGGCAGACGAGGTAGTAACACGTAGGAACGCACCCCTATCACAGGCATAACCAATCGAAAGGTTGGCTAATTCCTGATGGTCTGGTAGTTGAACAATGCAAATTGTTGCGGTTGAAAAATTCGAAGCACGAAGCACGAAATTCGAAAAAATTCAAAGCACAAAATCCAAAATTCTAAACGAATGAGTTTACTATTTATGGTTTTTGTCTCTTTTTTCGGATTTCGGATTTAGAATTTCGGATTTCCGTCCGGCCGACAGTTTTCGATGTTCAGCTACCAGTAAAGGCTTCGGCCGGATGGGGAGCGGCCTGCGTTGTATCAGCTAGTTGGTAGGGTAATGGCCTACCAAGGCTATGACGCATAGGGGCGCTGAGAGGCGGACCCCCACCGGTGGAATTGAGAAACGGTCCACACTCCTACGGGAGGCTGCAGTCGAGAATCTTCGGCAATGGGCGAAAGCCTGACCGAGCGATGCCGCGTGGTGGATGAAGTGCTTCGGCACGTAAACACCTTTTATGAGGGAGAAAGCTGTGCGCAGCACAGAAGTCAAAAATCAAATCTCAAAAATCAAAATGTAATGCAAAATGTAGAAATAAATGCAGACTCCTTTGAGTTAGCATTCTAATTTTTCCATTTTTATTTGTCATTTTGGATTTTGATTTTTACATTTTGATTTCCGCGCTACGCGCGGATTGATGTCACCTCATGAATAAGGGGCTCCTAACTCTGTACAAAGTGCGCAATGGCTTGCGCATAAGGAGCAAAATCGAGCATTTCCCGGAAGGAAATCGCTCGTACCGCAGTGCAGCTTTCTCGAGCAATCGAGATTGGAAAACTTGGCTATATTCTGGAACTCTCTTGCGGACTGCGTGCCGCCCTAATTTTCGGAATCCGAGAATTAGGGCGGCATCCCAAGAGACAATCAGCAGGGAAGTCGAGTATACTTGTGTATATGATTTGTGCGCTCTCAACAACGCAACTGGAAATACTGACGGGCCTCATGCTCGGAGATGGACATCTCGAGTTTGACGGCTATCGTGGCGCCCGGTTGCAGATAAAGCAATCGGAGGGGAAAAAAGAGTACGTGTTCTGGCTGTACAGTCAGTTCGCGGACATCACACGGACTCCTCCGCAACAACGACGTGATACAAAACAGTGGTATTTCGGGACTAGATTCTTCGAGAACCTCGAAGAGTTCCGGCGCGTCTTCTATGCGAATCGCAAGAGGACGCTGCCGCCGAATATTGCTGAATTGATACAGTCGTCGCTCACTCTCGCGGTATGGTTTATGGATGACGGGAGGCTCGATTATCGAGCAAAATCCCATTATGCTTACCACATCGCCACGGATTCCTTTTCGGAATCGGAAGTGAGAAAATTGCAGGCAATATTGTTTGAGAGATTCGGCATAAAGGCAAAAACATATTTGTCGTTATGCCGAGGAAGGCGATATCCGAAGTTATACATTGGAAAAGAGGGGCGCGACATGTTTACCGAAACAGTCGCACCGCACCTTCTCCCGTGCTTCAGATACAAACTTCCACCAGATCACATACACAAGTATACTTTGACCCCTCAGAGACTACACGCCGAGCCCGAACTTATCGAGAGATAGAGTTTGGTGATGATATAGTCCGATCCTCGCCGCGAGGCGAGCGACAGACCTAGCGTCTGTCAAAACAAAATGGCCAGCAGGAGCGGTAATACAGAGGCCCCAAGCGTTACCCGGAATTACTGGGCGTAAAGAGTGCGTAGGTGGTCGTGTTAGTCGTTTGTTAAATGTCCGGGCTCAACCTGGTCATCGCGGGCGAAACGGCACGACTTGAGGGCGTGAGAGGTACATGGAACTCATGGTGTAGGGGTGAAATCCGTTGATATCATGGGGAACACCGAAAGCGAAGGCAATGTACTGGCGCGTTCCTGACACTCAAGCACGAAAGCGTGGGTAGCGAACGGGATTAGATACCCCGGTAGTCCACGCCCTAAACTATGTCCGCTGGCTTTTCGGAGTATCGACCCTCTGAGAGGCGAAGCTAACGCGTTAAGCGGACCGCCTGGGTAGTACGATCGCAAGATTAAAACTCAAAGGAATAGACGGGGGCTTGCACAAGCGGTGGAGCGTGTGGCTTAATTCGTCGCTAAGCGAAGAACCTTACCAGGGCTAGAAATCCAGCTGCATTCTTTGGGAAACCTTAGAAGCCTTCGAGGGTGCTGGACAGGTGATGCATGGCTGTTGTACGACGGCCCTTTCCGCCGCAAGGCGGATTGAAACACTGGCTCATAACGGTGAAGCCCAGTTTTGTAAGAGTTATATGCGATATCAATTTGATATACTGGCATAGTGAACTCAAGATTAATGACTTGGTCTCCTTCCGACACTAATCGGAAGAACATAGTGGGTAATACCGTGGGAAGTTGGAGTACACATTTCTGGAAAAAATATCCGCACCATTGTTACGCCTTTGGCTTATGGTGTGCGGATGGATATCATCGAACAAGCAGTATCGGACTTACAAGCGTCAATGCGCAGTTCATCAAACGCTTTCGCGAATTTCTTCTCGGAGAATTTCCTGCCTCGCGGCTTCGGTTGCGGATTTATTATCCGCATGGTCTATGCCCAGACGCGGAGGCATTTCGTGAATACAGCGACATTGTTGTTATGTATCCGATGCGAAAATGCAAACAGATCGCAATGCAGTTGTATGTGAACAGTCGTCCGCTCCTGCGCATGATTCAACTATCACGCAGAGAGGTGTGGCGCATGACAGACAAAGATGCAATAGGCGCATATTTTGCAGGGCGGTTTGATGGAGACGGATCAATTGATTCTGATAATCGCAAATATTGCCGCATTGTTTATAGCAATGAGATAGAAGCAAATCAGGATCGGAAACTGATTGCGAAAATCGGCATATCAAATGCATCGGTCTATGATTACAAAGCAGCAGGAGAGTGGTGCCTGTATATTCCGCGGAGAGATGCAGAGAAGTTTCAGAAGATAATTAACC
>Ga0209212_1005004_pt1 | contig 16056 bp, 11 predicted proteins | sample RifGroC2_FD_183996 | JGI IMG/M metagenome (GOLD analysis project Ga0209212, IMG submission 183996) | Groundwater microbial communities from Rifle, Colorado, USA - Groundwater C2 (SPAdes) (version 2) | ecosystem: Environmental > Aquatic > Deep subsurface > Groundwater | place: Rifle, Colorado...
CGAGCCAGCCGCTCGAGGCGGTGCTCCGTCACGGCCAGGTCGGCGAAGGTCAGCTCCAGGTCGAGCTGCTCGAGGTCGCGCAGCGGGTCGACCGTGCCCGACGGGTGCGGCACCGCCGGGTCTTCGAAGGCGCGCACGACGTGGACGAGCGCCTCCGCCTCGCGCAACCACGCCAGGTGCTCGGCCGGCAGCTCCTCCGCACCGGCCCGACCGCCAGCCGACGGCGGCGGCGCCGGCAGGTCGACGAAGGTGACGTCGGCGCGCACGATCCGCTTCGGACGGAAGATCGCCGCCAGCCGCTCGAGGCGCGGGTCGGGCACCTGGACGACTCCCACGTGGAGCTCGAGGCCGCCGTAGCCGCCGGTCCGGGCGTGGCCGTGCGTCAGCGCGTTGAAGACGGTCGTTTTGCCGGCCAGGGGGAGGCCGACGATGGCGATCTGCATGGCGCCCCCTCAGTAGCCGACGGCCGGGTCGACGACGTTGAGGAGTGGCCGGCCGTCGCGGAAGCGGACGAGGTTCTCGCAGAAGAGCTCCACGCTCCGGTCGAGCGCGCGGGCGCTCGACCATGCGGTGTGGGGCGTGATGATGACGTTGGGAAGCGACCAGAGCGGCGAGTCGGGCGACAGGGGCTCCTCGCGGAAGGTATCGAGGGCTGCGCCGCCGATGCGGCCCTCGCGCAGCGCCCGCTCCAGGGCACGCTCGTCGACGAGCCGCCCGCGGGCCACGTTGATCAGCCAGGCGCCGGTCTTCATCTGGGCGAAGGCGGCGCCCCCGAAGAAGCTCTCCGTGTCGGCGGTGAGGGGCAGCGCCAGCACGACGAAGTCGCTCTCGCCCAGGAGGTGCGGCAGCGCCCCTGGGCCTCCCGCCATCTCGATCGGCCGCGCGTCGGTGAGCGCCGCGTCGCCGCCGGTCCAGACGCCTTCGTCGGGCCGCTCGAGGCGCCGGCGCGTCGCCAGGACGCGACAGCCGAAGGCGCTCGCCAGGGCGCCGACCGCCCGACCGATCGACCCGAGGCCGACGATGCCGACGGTCACCTCGCGCATCTCCAGCCCTTCGAGCGGCTGCCAGGTTCGCTCCCGCTGCAGCTCCAGCAGTCCCGGCAACCGTCGGCTGATGGCCAGCACCATCATCATCACGTACTCGGCGATCGGGCGCGAGAAGACGCCGCGGGCGTTGGTGATCGTCAGGCCCCGCGCCAGCGCCCCCGGGGTGAGGACCCGCTCCACCCCGGCCGAGGCGGAGTGGACCCAGCGCAGGCCCGGACAGCGCGCGATCAGCCGGTCGAAGACCTCGGCCGGCAGCCAGCCGCGGAGCAGCACCTCCACGTCGCCCAGGTCGTCATCGGCGATCCCCTCCGGCGAGACGCCGACGAGCCGCGTCCCCGGCGCGGCGAGCCGGATCCGCTCGAGATCGCTCGCCCGGTAGCGGGCCGAGAGGATCGGGCTGAGGGCGATCGCCGCCGGCACCCCGGCGGGCCCGGAGCCCGGGCCGGACATCTGGCCGTTCATGTCGTCCCCTCCTGCCGCGTCACGCCGGCAGCGCCGCGCCGACGCGGCGCAGCCAGGCCGCCGGGTCGTCCAGCTCCCGCGCGGTCGGCAGCGCCTCGGGACCGGACCAGAGGCGGGCCAGTGCCGCCGGCCCGCCGGCGCGCGCCACCCCGGTCACGAACCGCTCGCCACGACGGTACTGCTCCAGCTTGAGGTCGAGCCCGGTCACGCGCATGAACAGCCGCTCGACCGGCGTCCGCCGCGAGCGGCGTTCGTCGAAGCGGGCACGCATCCGCCCGACATCGGCCAGGATGCCCGCCCCGACCTCGTCCATCACCCAGTCGCCGAAGCCCTCCAGCAGGCTCATCAGGACCTGCGTCTCGCGGAAGAGGCGACGCTGCTCCTCGCTCATCAGCGACTCCAGCCAGTGCTCCGCCTCGCGCTCCCCGCCGGCGCGCCATCGCCGGAGCAAGTTGGCGAGCCCCTCCACCTGAAGGAGCCGGGCGTCTTCCACGAAGCCGGCCAGCTGCCGCTCCAGCCGCTCCCGCAGGTAGGGTCGCAGCCAGGGATGCGCCTCGAACTCGAAGGCGTGGGCAGCCTCGTGGAGGGCGACCCAGGTGCGCATCTCGGCCAGGGGCAGGTCGAGGTTCCGGGCCGCGGCGCGGACGTTCTCCTCGACGAAGAGGAGCCGCCCCGGCGCCGCCTCCGCGGAGAGGATCGCCAGGTCGTACTGGCCGAGGACGCGCGTCCCCATGAAGCCGACCAGGTAGCCGATCTGGTGCGTCGTGATGAAGCGATTGGCGAGCGCCATCATCGAGGGACCGACCCCCGCGCCGCGCGGTGCCAGCTCGTCGCCCAGCCCCGCCTCCAGGTGCCCCACCAGTTCGCGGAAGCCGACCATGCTGGCGCGCACCCAGCCCACCCGATCGACGACGTCGACCCGTTCGACGATCCCCGGCAGTGGCGTTCGCAGCGCTTCCTCGAGGAGCGGCACGATCCGCCGCATCGCGGCGCGGTACTCGCCGGCGACCGCCTCGATCTCGCCGGGGGCGAGCGCTCCCGGCGCGCGGCGGAGCCGTTCGGTCGCCAGCGCTTCGGCGCGGCCCCAGTCGACCATCCCCCGCCGCGCCTCGCGCTCGAGCCGCCGGCCGAGCCAGGCGAGCGCGATCCCCGCCGCCGCCCCCGCCACGAGCCCGACCCGCCAGGCCCGCTCGCCCGCCCCCGCGCTCGCCACCGTCACCGTCGCGCCGCCTCGGCCGCCAGGTCGAGGCCTTCCACGGCGGCAAACCCGGCGCCGAAGAGTCGCTCCGCCGTCGCCCCGAAGCCGTCCGGGTCACCCGTCGTCAGCTGTGCGTGCGAGACGGACGTGCCGGCCGGCGCCTCCAGGCCGTTCACCCCGAGCAGCTCGGCGAGTGCGCTCGCCGTCGCCGCCGCCGAGTCCACGACCGCGACGCCGTCGCCGACGACCCGGGCGATGACCGGACGAAGCAGCGGATAGTGCGTACAGCCGAGGAGGAGCGTGTCGATGTGCGCCCCCGGAGGCAGGGGGAAGGCGAAGGAGCCGTCGTCGCTCTCATCGTGGAGGAGCGGCGCCAGCGAACCGCGCACGGTCGCCTCGACCGCCGGGCCATCGAGCCGGCCCGCCTCGACGAGGGGGACCAGCGCCGGTGTGGCGTGCTCGTAGACCTCGAGCGCCGGGTTCTCGTCCTTGATCGCCGCGAAGTACGCCCGGCTGCGCACCGTCGCCGGCGTGGCGATCACGCCGACGTGGCGGGCGCCGCGCCGGGCCGGACCACGCCGAGGATCGGCAGGTCGTAGCGGAGACGCAGGTCGCGGAGCGCCACCGACGAAGCGGAGTTGCAGGCGACCACGATCATCTTCACGCCGCGCGCCACGAGCGCATCGAGGCACTCGGCCGAGAACCGCCGGATCTCCTCGTCCGGGCGGAGGCCGTACGGCGCGCGCGCGTTGTCGCCAAGGTAGACGGTCGATTCGCCCGGCAGGCGTCGCACCAGCTCGGAGAGGACGGTGAGGCCGCCGACGCCGGAGTCGAAGACGCCGATCGGCCGCGCGTCAGGCACGGCCACCGCCTCGCCGCGCGCCCACCCGGCGCCTCAGCCGCGAGCCCGCGCCATCGCGGGGGCGGCCCCCACCGGGGTGGCCACGCTGCGTGCCAGGGCCGCGATGTCGGCACTGATCTTCGCCTCCGGGCTGGCGAGCACGAAGGGGACCCCCTCGTTGTTGCTCTGCACGACGAGCCGCCCGTCCGAGACGACCTCGTACTCGGGTGCCCGGCCGAGCGCCTGCGCCAGCTGCTCGGGAGCCATGCCGCCGGACGAGTCGGCCCGGTTGACGAGGTAGCGCACCTTGCCCGGCGGGTAGCCGATCTGGCGGAACGTCTCGGCCACGGCGCGCGTGTTGTAGAGGGTCGTCGAGTCGTAGGTGACGATCTCGACGACCAGGTCGGCCGCATCGAGGAAGGCGAGCGTGACCTCGCTGAGCCCCGTGGCGGTGTCGATGACGATCGCCTCGTAGACGCGCCGCAGCAGCGAGAGGACCTTGTCGATGTCACGAGTGGTGACCATCTCGAACATCTCGACGCGCGGCGGCGCCAGCAGGATGTCGATGCCGGAGGGATCGCGCCAGAGGACGTCCTGAAGGTCGGCCTCCTTGATCTTGTCGGTCGGCAGATCGAGGATCGAGGGCGCGTCCATGGGGACGCGCAGCAGAGCGCGCAGGTCGCCGAACTGGAGGCTCCCGTCGACCAGTGCGGTGCGCCGTCCCGCCTGTCCCAGGGCGACCGCGAGGTTGAAGGCGATCGTCGTCTTGCCGACGCCTCCCTTCGGTGCGAAGACGCAGATGACCCGCGAACCACTCGGGCCGGCCGCCTCGTGGGCGGCGACGACCGCGTTCAGCGTGTTGACCAGGTCGAAGCCGCTGAACGGCATCCCCAGGACGCGGTCGATGCCGTGCTCGCTCGGCGCCGGGATGGGGTGCTGCGGCACGGTGATCACGACGAGCGGCAGCGTGAGCCCGGCCCGGCGGACATCGTCGACGACGCCCAGCCCCTTGACCTTGCCCTGCAGCAGCGCGTCCACCATCAGCACGTCCGGTCGAAGCTGCGCCACCTGTTCCACGACCCGCCGGCCGTCGGTCAGGACGGCGAGCAGCTTGATCTGCTGCTGGGCGTTGAGGAGTCCGCGCACGTACTGGGCGACCTGCGGGACGTCCTCCACCATGAGGAGGCGGATCTCTCTCGAGGCGGTGGCCACGGGACCGACTATAGCAACTGGACGGCGCGTCCCACCGGGAGCGACCTCTACGCTGAGGCGTGGAAGTCGCGCCAGGCCGCCTCGACGAGCGCCGGGTCGAGGAGGAGCTCGGCGGCGAGCTCGGCGAACATCCTCGCCACCAGCAGCGTCACCTCGTCGGCGCGCGGTCCCGCCGCGGCGTCCCTGAAGGCGAGCGAGTGGCCGGGCGTGCCGACGGCGCAGATGGCCACGCCGGGATGGATGGTGGGGCAGACCTGGCTGACGTTGCCCATGTCCGACGAGCCCAGGTTGGGGTCTGGCGGGTCGATCGTCAGGCCGTGGACGGCGAGTCGAGCGGAGAAGCGCTCACCGAGCACCCGGTTGTGGCGCATCGTGCGCGAGGGGAGCGAGAAGTCCACCTCGACGCTGCAATCGGCCGCCATGGCCGCCGCTCCCACGATCGCCCGGAAGCGCTCCTGCATGGCGGCCAGCCCGCCATCCGAGATCGAGCGGATCATGAACCAGGCCGCCGTCCGCGCCGGGATCACGTTGGCCGCCGTGCCGCCCTCGCGAACGATGCCATGGACCCGCGCGTCGGGCCTGAGCTGCTGGCGCCAGAGCGCGACCGCGTTGAAGAGGAGGATCAACGCGTCGAGCGCGTTCTTCCCCTCCCACGGGTCGGCCGCGGCGTGCGCCTGGAGGCCGTGGAAGACGATCTCCACGTCCTGCGAGGCGAGGAGGCGGGCCTCCACGTTCGTCCGGTCGCCGGGGTGGAAGAGGAGCGCCGCATCGACACCCTCGAAGAGCCCGTCGTCGATCATGATCTGCTTGCCGTTGCCGCGCTCCTCCGCCGGCGTCCCCAGGAAGACGATCTCGCCCGGCAGCCGGTCGGCGAGCGCGGCCAGGGCGAGCGCCGCCCCCACCCCCGACGCCGCCATCGTGTTGTGGCCGCAGCCGTGGCCCAGGCCCGGCAGGGCGTCGTACTCGGCCAGGATGGCGATCCGCGGCCGCGCGCCGCCGAGCGCGCCGTGCATCCGGCCGCGCACGGCGGTGGCGAGCCGGCCGACCGGGTGCTCCACCTCGTAGCCGTGACGACGGATCGCCTCGGCCACCCGCGCGCCGGCGCGGACCTCCTCGAAGGCCGGCTCGGGGTCGGCGTGAATGGCGTGCGAAAGCGCCAGGATCTCCTCGCGCGACCGTTCGACCGCAGCGGCGATCCGGCGCTCTGTCTCGGCGAACGGCTCCGCCGGTGGCACGGCCCTCGGCATCGCCTCAGCCACCGCCGCCGTGGCTGCCGTGGCCCGGCTCGGCCGCCGAGTGGCGATGTTCCCCCGGGGAGCTGACCGCCGGCCCCTGGTACCGGACCTCCTGGCCGCCGCGCTTCTTGCGGGCGAGGGCGCTGATCGCCTCGAGCGCGGCGCGGTGCGCCGCCGCGGCCGTTACCTCGGCATGGTCGTAGGGCGGCGAGACCTCGACGATGTCCATCCCCGCCAGCTCCACCGCGCCGACGATCTGGCGGACGGCACGCAGCACCTCGCGGGTCAGCATGCCGCCCGGCTCCGGTGTGCCGGTGCCGGGCGCCATGCCCGGGTCGATGACGTCGATGTCGAGCGACAGGTAGATCGCGTCGGCGCCCTCGAGCGCCTCGGCGATCGCGTCGGTGATGACCGCCTCGGCGCCCCGCGCCTCGATCTCGGCCATCAGGTGCCAGCGCATCCCCTGTGCCTGCATCCAGGCGAAGACGTCGCGCGGCGGCCAGTAGCCGCGCAGTCCGACCTGCACGAAGTTGCGGCCGGCGACGGCGCCCGACTCGATCAGGCGGCGCATCGGCGTCCCGTGGCCGGCCAGGACACCCCAGTCGTCCGGCGCGGTGTCGGCGTGGGCATCGAAGTGGACGATCCCGATCGAGCCGGGACGGCGCACCTCGGCGACCGCCGTCGCGCTCGGCCAGGTGATCGAGTGGTCGCCGCCGAGCACGATCGGGATCGCCCCGGTCGCCGCAACCTCCCGCACCTTGCGGTAGATCAGGCTGTGGCCACGCTGCATCCAGGCCGGCACGATGTTGGCGTCACCGGCATCGACCACGTCGAGGACCTCGAACGGCTCCACATCGAGCTGCAGCGAGAGGATCGAGCCGGTCGTGTAGGTCGCCTGGCGGATGGCCCGCGGGCCGAAACGCGCGCCCGGGCGGTGGCTCACCGCGTCGTCGAACGGGGCGCCCACGATGGCGACGTCGGGGCGGCGGCGCGCCAGTTCCTCCGCGTCCGAGACCCAGGGCAGGCTGGCGAAGGTGGGCAACCCGACGTAGGTCGGCAGGTCGAAGTCATCGTAGAGGAGATAGTCGCCGTCCCAGCCGTTGAGCGCGGCGAAGCCGCCCTCGGGGAGCGAGCGGTCGGGCTGCGGGTCGGTCACCGGGTCCCTCGGGCGGACGCCGCCGGTGCCGGACGGGCCCGGTGGGGCGCCGCGCCAGTGTAGCGGGCCGCGGGCCGCCGCTCAGCGCCGGACCGTCAGGCTCACCTCGGCAAAGACGACCAGCACGACGACGAAGACGACGATCGGCAGGCTGAGCACGCCCTGGACACGGAGCACGATCAGGATGGCGGCCACTGCGCCGGCCAGCAGGCCGCGCCGGGCGGCGCGGGGCCAGTCGCCGCGATGGGCGATGCGGTGGTGGCGGGTGAAGACGCCGAGCCAGAAGAGCGGCACGCAGGTGAGGGCCAGGGCGAGCCCGAGGAGCCCGGCGACGGCCAGGCGGATCTCGGTCGAGTCGGGGTACCGGGTCGTGACGACCGCCCCGAGGGCGCCCCAGGCGACCGCGGCGGCGGCGAAGAGGGCGAGGCTGGCCAGGCGGTCTCGCGCGTACATGGCGCGGAGTCTAGTCCGTCACTGATGCCGCATCGGCCAGCGCCGCCTCCAGCTCCCCCAGGTCGCTGATCACCAGGTCCGGCTCGACCGAGCCGTCGGGCACCGAGCCGGGCAGCGGGCTGCCCGGCGGCCGGACGGCCAGGTAGGCGGCGCGCGCCCCGGCCCGGCACGCCCCCACGACGTCGGCCGCCCAGTCGTCGCCGACATGGAGCAGCTCGGTGAGCCGCACCTCCAGCGCCTCGGCGGCGGCGCCGAAGATGGCCGGGTGCGGCTTGACGTAGCCGACCCGCTGGCTGACCACGATGGCGTCGAGGTGCGGCGCCCAGCCGGCCCGCTCGGCGACCTCGTCGATCGCCCGCGCCAGCGGCCAGTTCGAGACGATTGCCAGGCGGTAACGCCGGTGGAGACGGCCGAGCATGCCGGCCGCCCGCGGGTCGACCGGCATCCCGCCGACAAAGGCGTCGCCATAGTCGTGCAGGGCGGCTGCTCGCTCCGCGGTGGTCGAGAGGCGGGCCGCCCCGGCGTCGTCCCAGGCCCCGCCGTCCCCGTCGCCACCGGCCGACGCGGGCAGCGGTGGCACCGGCTCGCCTCGCAGGCGGGCGAGGACGCGGACGATCCGCTCCTCCAGGTCGTTCTCCCGCTGAAGCGGGACGTTGACGGCGAACTGCCGGCGCGCCTCCTCCCGCCAGGCGGTCACGAACGCCTCGACGGCGAAGGGGCCGCTGCGCGCCGCGATCCGCTCGGCCGCGTCGAGGAGGACGACTCGCAGTGCCTCGTCCGTGACCGGGCAGAGCGTATTGCCGAAGTCGAAGCTGACGGCGCGCAGCCCTCTCACGGGCGCACCCCGTCCTCGTGGCGCGACGGGCAGATCGGGCGGTAGTCGCAGCGCCGGCAGACGTCGGGGCCCGGGGTGGCGGCGAAGTCGCCGCCGCGGATCCGCCGCGCCAGCGCCAGCAGCTCCCCACGGCAGGCGTCGAGCTGTTCGTCGGAGCGGGTCGTGGAAACCCGAGCGTCTGCCTCGGTGAAGTAGAGGGCGAGGCGCGCCGGGCGGCCCAACCGTCGCCCGGTCGCCGGATCGACGATGACGTCGCGGGCGGCCAGCGCGTAGATCGTCAGCTGCTCGTCGGCGTCGACCTCGGCCTGGCCGCGCGGCCGGCCGGTCTTGTAGTCGACGATCTCGACCGAGCCGTCGGCAAGACGGTCGACGCGGTCGATCGCGCCGGAGACGACGACGGGCGCCGACCCGTCACCCGGGTCGAGCGGCAGGTCGAACCAGTACTCGGTGGCGATCACCTCGGCCTCGCGCTCCAGCTCACGGCCGTAGAACGCCTCCAGCATCGGCGCGCCGCGCGTCCGGTAGCTCTCGGCCACCACCGGGTCGGCGAACTGCTCGGGCGTCCAGCTGACGGCGAAGAGCTCCCGGAGGCGCTCCATGCCGGGCTCCGCCTCGCCGCTCGCGTGGGCCGCCCGACGCTCCTCGACGAAGCGCTGGAAGACCTCGTGCGCGATCGTGCCGAAGGTGAAGTACGGTTTGGTCTCACGGACCGGGATCCGGTAGATCCGTTCCAGCGCGAAGCGGAAAGGGCACTCCCGGTAGGTGCGGAAGCTCGAGTAGCTGAACCCGTCGGGGAGCGGCGCCAGCTCCAGGAGTCGCGCCCCCGACGGCGAGTCGGCGGCGACGACGCGGAGCGTGAGCGGATGCAGGCCCCGCATGCGCGCCTCGTCCGCCTCGCGCGACGCCTCCCGCGCGACGGTCACCAGCTCGTCAGCCAGGCGCGACCGTTCTGCGGCGGCGAAGGGCTCGGCCGGGTCGACCGCTTCGAGCGCCCCGATCAGCTCGACCGCCCGCCGCCGCAGGGCGAACCGGCGCTCCTGCGCGGTCGGCAGGGGAAGCCGCCGTACCAGCTCCGCGGTGGCGTCGGCCGGCGGCGCCGGCTCCTCGGGACCGGCCCCGAGCGCCGCCTCCTCGGTGGCCGCGGGCCCCGGCGTGCCCGCCTCGGCGCCCCAGCGCAGCTCCGCGACGCGGCTCTCGTCGATCGCCAGCTCGGGGCCGTGGTCCTCGCTCACCTCGCCCACGAAACGGCTCGGGCGCGCCCCGCCACCCTCGACCGTGGTCAGCACCAGCAGGTCTCGCGCGCGGGTCATCGCCACGTAGGCGAGGCGGCGCTCCTCCTGCAGCGAGAAGTCCTCCGGCGCGCGCTGGCGCAGCAGTTCGACGGGCAGGATCGCCTGCTCACCCTGCAGGTCCGGCATCATCCGCTCGACCAGCTGGGGCACGAAGACGGCGTGGAACTCCAGCCCCTTCGCCTGGTGGATCGTCATCAGCCGGACGCCATCGAGCTCCAGACCGGTCCCGGCCTCGCCTTCCGGCTCGCCGCCGACCTCCTGGTAGACGTCGAGGTAGTGCAGGAAGGCGGCGAGCGTCCCCTCGGGCTGATCGCGCTGCCAGCGTGCCGCGAAGCGGAGGAGCCGGGCCACCGCGAGGACGTCGCGCTGCGCCTCGCTCGTCCCGACCGCCAGCAGATCGTAGAGGCGGCTCGTTCGCTGGAGGTACTCGTCGAGGACGGTGAACGGGCCGTCGCGGTGGACGCTGGGCGTGAGCGTGTCGATCACCTCGAGAAGCCGGGTCAGCCTGGCGCGCAGAGCGGCGTCGAGTGCCTCGCTCCGGCGCCGGAGGCGCTCCTCGCGCGCCTGGCGCTCCCCGCGGCCGCCGCGCCCGCCGGTCATCGCCGCCGGCGGCGGCTCCGCCGCTCCGGACGCTGAGCCGGCATCGACCAGCTCGAGCCACGAGCGCATCGTGCCGGGCCGCTCCCGGTGCCCGTCCTCGTCGCCCGCCGGCGGTTCACGGACCTCGACCTCGAGCTCCCCTCGGTGCAGGACCTCGCGCGCGGTGGAGAGGAGATCCTCCCCGCGGGCGTAGGCCATCCGCGTGAGGCGGACGATCTCGCTCGCTCCGAAACGCCACGGACCGGCCGACATGAGGCGCACCAGGGAGACGTCGTCGTCCGGCTCGGCCAGGACGCGAAGCGCCGCTTCGATGTCGCGGATCTCGGGATGAGCCCACAGCCCGGTGCCGCCGGCGACGACATGGGGGATCTCGGCCCGGCGCAGCCGCTCGACGATCTGCTGACGCGCCCGGTGCTTGCGGTAGAGGACGGCGTAGTCGCGCCAGCGCTTGCCCGGCCGCGCGTCCTCGGCCCAGGCCCGCTGCAGCCGTTCGAGGACGAGGTCCGCCTCGTCGCCGTCGTCGCGGCAGATCCCGAGCTCGACCGGCCTCCCGTCCGGGCGGTCGGGGCGGAGACCCTTGTCGGGCGCGAAGCGAGTCTCGTTGTGCGCGATCAAACGGCCCGCCACGAGCAGCACCTGGGGCGAAGAGCGGCGATTGACCGTGAGCGAGAGGGTCGGCACCCCCTCGGCGTGCCCGGCCCTCCGCGCCACCGCCTCGAACGACTCCTGGAACTGCCGGAAGGCGGCGTAGCTGGCCCCGCGGAAACGGTAGATCGACTGGTCGTCATCGCCGACGACGAGCACGTTGGCCGGACGGTCCGGCGCCAGCCCGACCAGCTCCAGGAGCCGGATCTGGGCGATGTTGGCGTCCTGGAACTCATCGACCAGGACGTGCCGGAAGCGTTGCTGGTAGCGGCGCCGGATATTCGGAAGCGCCTCGAGTACGGCGATCGCGCGCCCGATCTGCTCACCGAAGTCAAAGGACTTGCGGGCAGCCAGCGCCTCCAGGTAGGCGCGGTAGACGAGACCGAGCTCGCGGAGCCGGAGGATCTCGAAGGCGGTGGCATCGCGCAGGAACCGCTCCGCTTCGGCCTCGACCGCGAGGCGGGCCTCGGCCGGCACGTCGCTGCGCCAGCGGGCGAGGCCGTCCCCGAAGTACGCCCGCCGCGCCTCCCGGTGCGCCTCCGTCTCCCCGTTGCCGCCGGCGAGGGCGCGACGGACCTCCTTGAGGCGGGCGAGGTCGCCGCGCGCCACGATGCTCTCGACGGCGGCGCCGAGCGGGCCGAACCGCGCGGCGAACTCGGCCTCGCGCGCATCGACGTGGTGGTCGAAGTCGTCCGGCGTCACCAGCTCGTCGCGGGCACGGTTGATGAAGGCGGCAAAGTCGCCCAGGGCGTGGTACGGGTCCGCGCCGCCGCGGTAGTAGACGAGGTCGAGCGTCGGGCGCAGATCGCGCAACAGCAGCCGCTGGCCGACGTCGTCGAGGACCCGCGGTCGCTCGCCGTAGCCGGCGTCGGCGGCCGCCTCGGTCATGATCGCGTAGCCGAAGGCGTGGAAGTTCTGGATGCGGATCCGCCCGGCGACGTCCGTCCCGAGGCGCCGCTCGAAGCGCGCCACCAGCTCGTCGGTGGCACGGACGTTGTAGGTCAGGACTAGGATGTTCTCCGGGAGCAGCGGCCCGACCGACCCGTCGGCAGCGCGCACGCCGCCCATCGTCGGTTCGCCATCCCGCGGGCCGCCCTCGCCGAAGCGCTCCAGCAGCCAGCGCGCGCGCTCGACGATGACGGTCGTCTTGCCGGTCCCCGCTCCGGCCAGGACGATGACCGGCCCGGGGCCGGCCTCGACGGCCGCTCGCTGTTCCTCGGTGAGCTCCACGGATCCCCCTTATCGTGCCGCCGAGACGGGACAGATGTCGCGGAACGCACAATAACCGCAGGCGAGGGGGCCCGGCGTGGCGGTGAAGTCGCCCCCTCGAAGGCCGGCCGCCGCCCGGCCGATCCGCTCCCGCGCCTTCGCCAGCCGCCCCTCGTCCACGGGGACCCGGCCCACCACGCCCGACTCGAGGAAGTGGAGCTGGACCGCGTCGGGCGGGCGGCCCTTGGCCGCCGTCCAGGCGAGCGCGTAGATGCCCAGCTGGAGTGAATCGCGGGCGCGAGCCCGGGCACGGGCGAGGTCGCGCACGTCGCTCGACTTGTAGTCGGTGATGGTGACCGGCGGCACCCCGCCGGGCTCGGTCGCCGGCCCGACGTCGACGCGGTCCCAGCGGCCGCGGATCCGGTCGCCGTCCAGGACGAAGGCGAACTCCTGCTCGACCAGCGCCGGCGGCCGCACCCCCGGACGAAGCTGCGCCGCCCGGAATCGCCGCAGGGCGTCACGTCCGGCCGCGAGCCGGGCCTCCTCGTGCTCGCGGGTGAGGAACCCCTCACCGGTCCAGGCCGCCTCGAAGGCCGCGATCAGCGCCTCCTCGCGCATCACCTCTCCCTTCCCGTGGCGGCGGTGGAACTCCTGGACCGCGCGGTGGAGGGCGGCGCCGTAGACGACCGAGTGGTGCTGCTGGACCGGGACCCGCAGGAGATGGACGTAGCGGTACTTGAGCGGACAGGTGAGGTAGTCGTCCACCTGGTAGAAGCTGAGTTCGAGCGGCCCGCGCCGGGGGATGCGGGCCGGCGGTGCCGCCGTCGCGGCCTCGAACGAGGCGAGACGCTCGAGCGCCGAGGGCGACGCGCCGGCCGCGGCCCGGCCACCCGGCGCATCGAGCGCCTCCAGCACGAACGGGCTGATCCGCCGCGCTCGCCGGCCGCCCCGCTCGGCCGCGCTGGTGAGCACCAGTTCGTCGCGGGCGCGGGTCATCGCCACGTAGCAGAGACGTCGCTCCTCGGCCAGGTGGAGGGCGGCCGGTTCGCGCGCCACCAGCGGTGGCCGGCCGAGCGCCTCGGGCAGCGCCAGTGGCTCTCGCCGCGCTCCGGAAGGAAAGGCGCCCTCCGCCATCCCCACCAGGAAGACGACGCCGAACTCGAGGCCCTTGGCCTGGTGAACGGTCAGCACCTGCACGGCGTCCAGATCGGGGTCGGGGGGCCCGGCGGCGGCATCGTCGCCCGCCTCGACGAGCGCCTGCAGGTGCCGCGCCAGGAAGGGGACGCGGTCGTCCGGGAGCCAGGCCGAGACGCGGCGGACCGTCTCGAAGAAGCGCGCCACGTCGGGGAGCGCCTCTTCCGCCTCCGCCGTCGCGGCGCCGGCGAGCTCGGCGAGCCAGCCGCTTCGCCGCAGGAAGGCGTAGAGCACCTCCCCGGCCGGTCGCTGGCGGGCCAGCTCGCGGTACTCGCGCAGATCCGCCACGAGACGCCCCAGCACTACCCGCGTGGCGGGCGCCAGTCGCAGCACGCCCGGCTGGCGCACCACCTCCTCGCACACCTCCCAGAGGGTGCGGCTGCGCCGGCGCGCGTAGGCGGTCAGCTCCATCAGGTCGGCCCCGTCGAGGCGGTAGCGCTCCGACGCGGCGAGGGCGTAGAGATCGACGCTCGAGGCCGGGTCGGCCAGCGCCCGCAGGAAGGCGAGGAGGAGGCGGACGGCGGGGCGGGCGAAGAGTCCGGCGGCGCCGCTGAAGCGCCAGGGGATGCCGGCCATCGAGAGGCTGCGGAGGAAGGGATCGGCGGCCGCGTTGCTGCGTACCAGGACCGCGATCTCGCGGGGACGCCGGCCCGCGGCGACCCGCTCGCCGACCTGCCGCGCCACCCAGTCGGCTTCGTCCGAGCCGGTGGCGAACGCCTCGTGGCGGACCGGCAGCGGATCGGCCCAGCGCCGCTGCGCGAGGAGGCGCTTGTCGATCCGCGCGCGGACCTCGAGCCGATCGGGGTCGTTGTGGCGGATGAGCCGGTAGGCCGCCTCGAGGATCGGCGCGTGCGAGCGATGGTTGCGGCGGAGCACGACCCGCCGCGCGCCGCGGTACCGCTCCCCGAACCCGAGGATATTGTCGAGCGCCGCGCCGCGGAAGGCGTAGATGCTCTGGTCGTCGTCCCCGACGACGGTCACGTTGCGGTGCGGCTCGGCCAGGAGCGCCACCAGGTCGGCCTGCACCGGGTTCGTGTCCTGGAACTCGTCCACGAGGATGTAGCGGTACCGGCGCTGCACCGACGCACGTGCCTCCGGATCCTCGCGCAGGAGCCGCAGCGCCAGGGCCACCTGGTCCCCGAAGTCGAGGAGGCCGTTCCGCCCAAGCAGCTCCTGGTAGGCGGCGTAGGCACCGGCCAGCTCCGCCTGGCGCTCGGCCAGCTCGACCTCGATCTCGCCCGCCGCCGCCGCGGCGCGGAGCCGTCCGGCGTGGGCGAGATAGCCGGCCGGGGCGACGCCCTCGTCCTTGCACCGGCTGAAGAGGGTCGCCAGCGCCCCGAGGAAGCGGGTCGGGTCGCCGAGCGGCCGGTAACGGTCGAGCCCGAGCGCGAAGAGGTGCTCCCGAAGGAAGACGATCGTCTCCGCCCGCGACAGGACGCGCACGTCGGTGGGCAGCCGCAGATCGAGGGCGAATTCCCTGATCAGCCGGTCTCCGAAGGCATGGAAGGTCGAGATCGTGGTGTCCGCGTAGCCGTAGGGGACCAGCTCGTCGACGCGCGTCTGCATCTCCTCGGCGGCGCGGTCGGTGAAGGTGAGCGCCAGGATCTGCGAGGGCCGGGCCCGCCGCGTGGCGATCAGCCAGGCGATCCGCCGCGTGATCACCCGCGTCTTGCCGGTCCCGGCGCCGGCGATGACGAGGAGCGGCCCATCGCCGTGCGTCACCGCGCGCCGTTGCGCCGGGTCGAGCCCGGCAAGGGGAGCAGCGGGCCTGCGAGGCGCCTCTGCTCGCCGGACCGTGCGGCATGGCGGCATCTCGCGCCCGGGGAGCTTCTTCCCGGCGGGCACGGCTTCGGGTGGGCGCGGTGCACCCCGCGGCAGGGGCCGTGCGGGGGTCCAGGGGGCCGGGGTCGTCACGTGCCGGACCATCGCTCTCCGACGTGCCAGCTACGCCGGCACGCGGCCGCGGGCCGGGTCAGCGGCCGCGGGCCAGCCGGATCGCCTCGCCCTCCTCGTCCGAAATGGTGGTCTCGGCGCGCCCACCGCGGACCGGCTTGGCGTAGATCCGGGTGCCGCTGCGCGAGTGGAGGCTGGAGAGGAGGAGGCCGTCGCCCTCATCGTCGAGCAGGGCGATGACGAAGCTCTGGTTCGAGCCCGTGTCCTCGAACGGGTTGAACCGCACCAGGCCGGCGCGACGGTAGGTCGCGCGCGTCTTCGTCTCGAGCGCCGTGGTCCGCGCCTCCAGCGTGTCGGCACGCCGGCGCACCTCGAGGACGGTCCGCAGGTGGGCGTCCAGGATCGTCTCGAGACTGCGGCCGTCACCGTCGCGCGTCAGCATGGCGAGCCGCCGACGCAGCCTCAGCGTCTCGCGCGCGAGCAGCGCAACGATGACGAGGGCGGCGATCGCGGCGGCAAGCGCCAGGGCGGCGACCAGCTCCACGAGACCTCCTCCGCGACCCGCCGCCCGATGGGCCCGGGCCGACCTCGTCATCCTACCAGCGGCACGCCCGCCTCCCGGGCCCGGGCGCGGTGCTATCCTTCGCGGCGATCCCCTCCCCCAGAAGCCGCAGGAGACGATGGCCAAGCGCACGCGCGGCTCGCGCCGAGACCGCCGCCACCAGGGCCGCCCCGTCGGGCGTGGGGCGGCGCCCGGGGCCGCTCCTTCCGTGCTCGAGCCGCCC
>Ga0209212_1005006_pt1 | contig 16048 bp, 14 predicted proteins | sample RifGroC2_FD_183996 | JGI IMG/M metagenome (GOLD analysis project Ga0209212, IMG submission 183996) | Groundwater microbial communities from Rifle, Colorado, USA - Groundwater C2 (SPAdes) (version 2) | ecosystem: Environmental > Aquatic > Deep subsurface > Groundwater | place: Rifle, Colorado...
TCAAGGGAACTTATGTTGATCCTATGACCGGGAATGAAGAACCTTTTATGGAAACCTATCAAGTTATTGATAATGACAATCATCTATTTGAAATGTTTACTTATCCCGGAGGGCAAGAATTTAAATCAATGATAGTAGAATACACCAGAAAATCTGAAATGTAAATTGAGAGGGTAATCTGCGGGAGTCTCTTGTGTCATAGAGACAATCTCGAGATTAAAAATTAAGCCCGCCATAAGCGGGCTTTTTTAATAATCCCGGCTTTTCGGGATACCTGTTACTGGTTGAAAGTAAGTCTCTAAAAGTCTGTCCCCGAACTTGTTTCGGGAAGGTTTGGTTCCATATAGCAGCCTTATTGAATCTGAGAATATTATTATCTATTACTCTCTTGACTTTTTACTTACTTGTCCGGCTCCACCAAAGGTGGATAAATTTTGACGGATTAAAGAGGTTAGGCAATATATCTATGTGTTTTTTTGATTTTCAAATAAATTTTTAAGTTGAAACTCATGGCGAATTGGATGCATGACCGCATGCTCAAGCATGGCATCAATACAATATTCAGCTCCCCAGTTTGAAGTATAGCTTGGAGAGTGGAATTTATCTTCCGGTATTTCCGACAAAGGTAGACGCCATTTTTCAATTAGATGTGATACATATTCATTTACTTTCATTTCAATTAACTCTGGTTCGGGTTCCTTTTCAATCTGAGGATCTGGAAGATTCAATTTCATGCATATCCAGATCATATAATTTCGAGCAGCTCTCACAATGTGCCTGAGTAAAGTATCCAAAGATTCATAGTTCTTATCATCAGTTTTAGGTAAAATCAGGCCTATTTTTTTTGCTTCACGCCACGTATGCAAACATGATACTAAATGTTTTTCGTGTAATAAAACTAATGAACGCGCTCCATTATACTTGTATTCCTTTAAGGTTTTTATACTCATCTTTTACACTCCTAATATATTTAAATGAACAAATCCAACAGCAAAAGTATTTTCTATTGTCCTTATAAATTATTCATTTACAAATAGCTATTCAAATAACCAGACATTTTATTTATTGCTCTCTTGACTTTTTAATTACTTGTCCGGCTTTTGACCGATTAAAGATGTTAGGCTTATTAAATCCAGCGCCTTGTATTTTGACAATACAGTTTATATTCTTCTCCAAATTTATTCAGCATTGCATTCTCTTCAAATCTTATATACCAACCATCTGCAATAACAAAGAAGAGTAAAACAAAAATAAAAGATGAAATAGCTCCTTGATAAAGTATCGCTATACCTAAGATTGCTATTACAAATCCAAGATACATAGGATTTCTTGAATATTTATAAAAACCAGTGGTGACAAGCTTGTCCGGTTCATTAAATGTATTGACGTTTGTTTTTAATTTTATAAATAATTTTTTACTTGTTTGAGCAATTATTAATCCGCTCAGTAAAAATGGTAGTCCAATTAAATTATATGGAAACAGTATGTTATGTTTTAAACCAAATTCCCAACATACAATTCCTATGGCAATAGAAAACAAAATAAACAAGATAGGTGGTAATAGCTTTTTCATTTTTATTCTCCTACGATAGTGATTATACCGAAGCAACTTATCGAGAAAAAATAGAAAATCCATTAACCTATGTTAACGCGGAACTTTTTTCCGTATTCTACTTAATGCTACAGGTGTAATACCAATATAGGAAGCAACCAAATGTTGTTTCACCCTTTTTTCTAATCCGGGATACGTATTCAAAAAAGATTTATATCTTTCTTCCGCATCAAACAATAAAAATTCTCTTTCCCTGGCTTCCTTTATACAGTATCCTTTTTCTAAAAGGAATAGTAAAAACTTGTGCCAGCAAAGTTCTTTTTCAAATAATATTTTCCATTTATCATAGTTGACCACTAAAATTACTGAGTTTTCAAGTGCCTCTATTGTAAAATAACTTTTCCTTTTTTGAATTAAGGCACTATAGGAACTGATAACCGTATTTTCTAAGAAAAATCCCTTTGTAAAATTATTCCCTTTTTTGTCTATATAGTAATAACGAAATAAACCACTAAGAACAAAGGCAAAATTTTGAGGAATTTCTCCTTCTCGAATAAAACACTCACCTTTTATAATATTTTTTATATATGATATTGCTAAAATTTTTTCTATCTGTTCATTTGGAACTGTTGTGATAGAACCTAGTATTTTTATGAAATTTGCTTTATTTATCATATTAAACAAAATGAGTTTATTTTTTTCAAATAAGCCTAACGGCGTGTTATGTTAAAACACAACAGCCACTTGAGTTCTCTGATTGTTTATTTGTCCACCATTGGTGGAATTATTTATTAAGAAGAAGAAATAACAACCTGTTACCTGCCTACCGCAGGCAGGTTCGTCGTCAAACTTGTCCGCCTCTGGCGGAGTAAGTCCCAAAAGAGGTTTGGTTTGCCATAGCCTTATCGATATTACGGCAATGAAAGTTGTCTAAGTGAGAATTATTTGTAGATCAGATTATCAAAGAACTTTATTTAACTGAATCGATACGGATTATTATTTTTTCTTTTTACCTATTGACTTTTTACTTATTAAAGAGGTTATGTTGCGTTTTGTGAAATACTATTAATTACTTGATTTATTTTTTGTTTTACTTTCTTGTAATCTATTTCTTTCCAAGCTTCTAAAATTGGGAGATATTTTTTATCCTTTGTTTGTCTTGCTTTATCCAGTAACAAAAATATTAAACCTCTGTTTTTATCTTTCAAGTAATTCATATTAAAATAGTTTGCTCCGCTATTAATCATTTTATCAAATCCATTAAGCAATTCAGTTGAATAGATGTCCTTTTCTATTTCCCAACCTTCTTCAGTAAATATTAATAAAGGTAATCGGTAATCGTATTCTATTGCAAGATAATTATTTTGTATAATCCAATCTACTTTTGCAAGAATATTCTCTAAAGAAATGTCTGAATAAAAACCATAAGAAGGATTTTTATCCAAACCAAGCTCTAATAATTTCTTTTCTTTAGAACCTTTAAGAAGTTTTGAAAGTAAATTCCTTCCACCACACATTATCAAATCATCTGCTGCTCTTAAAATTGCAGCAATCTCTTCATAAGGTAATTCTTTTATTCCTCTGGAATCTAGATGATATTTTACACGATTTACTTTGCGAGACATTATAAAAACTCAAGAATAATTTATCATAAATTTCTCTTTTTATTTTGATAATATCAATCAATGTTAAGCAACATAACGACGTTGCTGCTAAGCCGCAGCCCAGAACAGCAATGCCAAACTTATTAAATAAATTTTATGATTTAAAAAAACTTTCATAGCAGAACTACTTTGAACAAGATATTTGAACGAAGCCAACAAACTTGAAAATTATAAATTAACCGACGGATGCGAAGCAGTCAGCTTGAGCCGCTTGATATTTCCAATAAGTAAAAAGTTAATTTTGAAGAATAACAACTTATCAGGAGGTATCAAATGTACTACACAGGTATCGATCTTCATAAATTTACTTCTTACTTAACTACCGTAGATTCTTCAGGAGTCATCCTTAAACAGGAAAATCTTAAAAACGTGGCTCACAACTTTGTTCAATATTTCAATTCAATTCCAGGTGAGCATCAGGCTACAGTTGAATCAACTATGACCTGGTACTGGTTAAACGACCTGCTAACTTCAATCAACATTCCTCTGGTCCTTGCTCACGCTAAATATGTTAAAGCTATTGCTTACGCCAAAGTTAAAACAGATAAAGTTGATTCTCATACTCTTGCCCAACTGCTTCGAATGAACTTTATCCCTGTTGCTCATAAGATCTCTAATGATAATCGTACCCTTCGCGATGCTCTTCGTGCGAGACTTAAAATAGTGCAACGACATACATCTGTTACCAACTCTATGCAGCTTCTTCTTGCCAAATATAATTTCGATTCTCCAACCCAGCTTTCCGGTATCCCTGAATTTCAATATGAACAACTAACAAAAGTAGAAGAGCTGCTTAATGAACAAATGCTGGAACTTGAAAAACAGCTTTATCCCTCACTTATTCCTAATGATGATATTCAGCGTCTGCTCTGGATCCCCGGGATAGGGAAGATGAATGCTTTCACTATACTCCTCGAAGTTGATGACATCAATCGTTTCCCGGATGTTAAGAACTTCTTCTCGTACTCAAGGCTTACTCCTTCAGCACGCAACTCCGGTGGTAAATCAAAACAACGTTCTTCCAAAGATGGAAACAAATATTTAAAAAGTGTATTTACAGATGCTGCAATCCACGCCGTTCAGTACTACCCGGTCATTAAAAAATTTCATAACTCTTTACTTCATAAGAAGAATAAATTTGTAGCAAGAACGATAATAGCCAAAGAGATAGCACGAGTTGTTTTCTATACTCTTAAATATAAAACTGACTTCAACAACAAATTCAAAGGCAAAGAATTAGAGCATACTAAGTCTTTACAATGGCCGCGTGTTGTAAGCCCGAGCGCCTAACTGATTAGCTACCCAGCATAATCGTGCCGCTGGATTGGGAAACAACACGCTTGCCTATTAAATATCTGGAATGGTTCCGATCTTCCGGAACAGTCTCACACCCCGTTGTGGGATAAGTCCCTAAAGAGGTTTGGTTTGCCATAGTGCAACCTTACTGATATTACGGCATAGATAGTTGTTTAAGCAGGAAATATTTGTAGATCAGATCCGTCTTAGGCGGACAAGTTTTCAAAGAACTTTTTTCGATCGAACCGAAGAACTATTTTTTCTTTTTATCTATTGACTTTTTACTTATTAAAGAGGTTAGGCAGTATTTAAATTTATTTCTTCTTAGTAATATTTGATTCTTCAAGACCTTTCAATAAACCTTTTATATAATAAACCCAAGGATCATTTGATGAATGAAGTTGTTCGTTTACAGGTGCAAGTGGATCGATGTTTACAGTAAAACCTTCCGATATTTTTTTCATAAATAAAAGATATTCTGCGCCTTTCTTATAAGTGTTTGCATAACAACTTCCTCTTCTGCCATTTGAACGTACAAAATTATATGGAACAGCGTGATCATTGAAATCATCTTTTTCATTCAAATAACCATTTAAGATAATAGAACCAGAAATGCTGTCTCCTTTCAGAATTTCCAAAATCTTAAACTCCACTTTGGAATCTGCAACACCTGTAGTATAGCGGTTAGGATTTTGTGGCTCTTTCGCATACTCTTCAGCTTGAGCACGAATAATATAATCTGAGATTTTGCAAGTATATGATAAAACAACTGGTCCACCTCTTTGGCAAGCATCAGTACTATTCTGGTAAATTAATTCAATTGAAAAGATGCTTATCAAGAGAACCACAAAACCAAATAATACTTTTTTCATAAAAAACATCCTTATTATGATTACTGCCTAACTATTACTTATACTGCCAAAATTCTGTATAACACTCCGGCAGTAAGAGTGTTACATTTCTATTAAAATTTTGTTTATGGATTATTTCCCCAATCTTTTTGCGGTAATCACTCCGCATATTAAAGAGTGTTATATGTAAAGACCCATTATTCATTTTTTCCCTTTCCCCGCCCAAGTTTAAGAAGAAAACAGGGGAATTGTTGTTAATATTTGCAGTAAACTTAATTTAATTGCGTAAGCTTGTCAACAGTGAAACGGCAAAAGGCAGAAGGGAGATGGAAAATGTATGATGGAAAATGGAAGATGGAAAAGCATAGGGCAAAGAGCAACGTAATTCTCATCATCTCATTATCTTGTAACAGATGCCAGATACCGGATGCCGGATTGAAGAGGGTAGAAGCGAGACTTGTCCGGCGAAGTCTGAAAGACGAAGACGGATGGAAGATGTGAAAAGCAAAAGTGAGAGGGCAAAAGGGAAGAATGACTTTGAGACTGTGGGAATTGAGACTTGGAGAAGGGCAGAGAGCATAGTGCAAAGCTCTATTCTCATCATCACATCACCCATTATCTTATAATCTTACGGTCACTCCCCATCACATCATCTCAAAGTCTCACAGTCACCGCTTCTCATAGTCTCACAGTCACAGACAGTTCAGGATGACGGAAACTACTTCTTAACCGGTACTCGCTTGTCAATTATCTGGTCGACGATTTTATATTCTTTAGCTTCTTCTGCTGAAAGAAAATGATCGCGGTCGCAGTCCAACGTAATTTGTTCAATAGTTTTACCAGTATGCCCTGCAAGGATTCTATAGAGAGTGTCTCTTGTTTTCAGCATTTCTTTAGCGTGGATTTCAATGTCGGTAGTTTGTCCCTGCAATCCGCCAATCCACGGCTGGTGGATCATAATCTTTGCATTTGGAAGCGCTGTCCTTTTTCCTGTTGTTCCTCCGGCTAATAAAATAGCGCCCATACTTGCTGCCATTCCAACACAAATTGTTGATATGTCGGGTTTGATATATTTCATCGTGTCATAAATTGCGAGACCGGCAGTTACACTTCCGCCGGGAGAATTGACATACAAATTTATATCCTTCTCGGAATCTTCCGCTTCGAGAAAAATAAGCTGTGCAATTATTAAGCTTGCGATGTGGTCATCTATAGCGGTACCGAGAAATATTATTCTTTCTCTTAATAAACGGGAAAAAATATCCATGCCGCGTTCGCCGCGCCCGGTTTGTTCTATAACGTATGGAACAAGCTGGTTATAGATTTCGGAATTCTTACTCATTTAGTTTCCTCTGGTTTTTTATTTATCAAATTTTCAGGATCTACTTTTGTAATTTCATTTTGTTCTTTCAAAAAGTCAAACAGCTTATTATCTAAAAGCCTTTCGCCGATATTTGAAGTCTTATAATAATTAATAAGCTTGTCTTCGGGCAAGCCGGTTTTTTCAGCATCTTTCTTTGCCAGCTCTTTTAGGTCATCATCGTTTACAGAAATGTTTTCCTTTTTGAAAATCGCTTTTTTAATTAAGAACCATTTTACTTCAAGCTCCGCTGTTTTCAAAAGTTTTTTCTCTACATCTTCACGGTCAAATTTTTTATACCCGGCTTTTTTCTGAGCTTCTTCTTCGTGCTTAACAAGATCATCCAGAACAGTTCTTACCATTGTCTGCGGCGGTGTAAAATCATTTTTCTCAACAATTAATTGAAGAAGTTTGTCTCTTAAAAGTTCGCCGACTTTTTGGTCGTAGTAGCTCTGTATATCTTTTTTAATTCCGTCACGAAGCTCTTGTTCGGTCGATAATTTTTCTTTTGTTACTTTCTTAATCAATTCTTCATTCAATTCCGGCATTATTATTTTCTTTACAGAATTTAATTTAGCATTATAATGAAGATTCTCGACATGCTTTTCCTCTTTGTCACCGACTTTGTGAGTGTGTTCATCTTTAAAGGAAAAGGTGAAAGAATCTCCTGCTTTTTTCCCCTTTGAGTTTTCTATTATCTCAGAATTAACTCTCTCATTGGTAAGATCGATATCAACTACTTCAGGCTTGGATTCTTGTAAAGGGTTCCCGTTTTCATCAACTCTCTGTATTTCAATATTTATTATATAATTGTTATCCTCTCCCACCGTCTCAACATCCCCGGTGGTGCTGTTAGCTTTAAGAATATGTTCAATTTCATGCTCGATTTCTTCATCTCTCACTTTAAAATCAGGCAGTTCGATTTTATTTCCTTTATAATCCTTTACAGCGAGCTCAGGGAGTATTTCATATTTTACTTTGAAGAAGAGCTCTTCGCCGGGATTAAATTTGATATCAATTAATTGCGGCTGTCCAATAGGGTTTAATTCTTTCTCTTTGGAAACTTCCCAGAACATGGCATTTGCTACTTTCTCGGAAGCTTCATACTCGAGCGCGTCTCCAAATCTTTTTTTGATCATGGAAAGAGGAACCTTTCCTTTTCTAAAACCGGGCAGCTGAATATTCTTTGTCTGTTTCAGTACTTCAGACTCAATCTCTTTTTTAATTTCATCATAAGGAAGTTTTACTTCAACTTCTTTTTCCGATTCGGTTAAATCAATTATTTTATATTCCAAATTTACCTCTGTTATGAACTACAGTATTCTGATTATTTTAATGTACTTTTGCTATGTGCGAGAACGGGGACTCGAACCCCGACACCTCTCGGTACTAGGTCCTAAGCCTAGCGCGTCTGCCAATTCCGCCATTCTCGCAAAGATTTATAAATAAAGAACTTAAACAAAAAATTTATGGTGTTTTTTTGAAATTCGAACAATAAATATAAGCGATTTTGAAGTGAACTCAAAAGTAAGTTTATTACACATTAATAGGTGCATCGAACTCAACCCAACCCTTCCCTGCCTTTGCCGGCAGGCAGGTCTTGGAAAGAGAAGGGCTTGTAGAAAGTTATGACTCACAATTTGAATTTCTGTCATGATAAATTATTTAGTGATATGTTGATAACAAGTCTCTCTCTTTTTGAGGCTGTGTGAAAATTATAATTGCCCCGACTTTTAAGTCGGGGAATGAAAATAAACTAAACCTGTTTGGCTTTAGCCACATCTATAAATGCAAATAATGAGGCTAAAGCCTTTATGTATCTTAGACTATAATCCCTGAGCTAAAGCTCAGGGCAATAAAAATGCAATTTTCACACAACCTGTTTTTAAGAGAGACCTGCCTTGCCGTCAGGCAGGGATTAGAGTGAGTTTTTATTATTTTGCAGTTACAATCTCAAGGATTTTATATTTTCTATGCTTAACTTTAACTCTTAAAAATTAAACCTTATACGGATGAATTTCATATACACTACAGTTTCCAAGGTAGGGCTAATCCGCTCGCAAAACGAAGACTCGATCGGGGTTTTTAAAACAAATGATGGAATTCTTGCCATAGTTTGTGATGGTCTCGGCGGAAGCAATGCCGGTGAAGTAGCTTCGCAATTAAGTGTAGATGTGATTTATAAAAAATTCAATGAGTCTGCCCAGCCGGATTATATTGAAAGAATCAAATTTTCTTTCCTTGAAGCTAACAAAGCAGTTTATGAAAAATCGGTTTCAAGTCCCGCAATGGACGGTATGTCAACAACGGCTGAAGTTCTTTTTATTAAGGATGATAAAGCTTACTGGGGGCATATTGGCGATTCCAGGATATATATGTTTAGAAATAATAAGTTAGAGCAGCTAACTAAAGATCATTCGCTTGTTCAGAAGCTTATTGATGACGGGGTTCTGTCAAATGAAGAAGCTTTTTTACATCCCAACAGGAATATTATTACAAGAGCATTGGGAGATGACGGTTTAATTGAAGTTGATTTGGATAAACTGGATATTAATTCCGGTACGGAAAGTTTTTTCTTTGTCTGTACCGATGGTGTAACCTGTACAATCGAGAATAGTGAGTTGGAGGAAATTTTTAAGTTGTCGGATATTCATATTATCTCAAGAAGAATTTCGAGCATCGTTGAGGAAAGAGGAGCACCGGATAATTATTCTTACGTTATAATAAGTAACGTATCCTGATTGTTAAGTGTGATCTTATGTAACAGGAGCTTTTATCTTTGGATAAATTCATAATAAGAGGGGGTAAGAAACTTTCAGGCGAACTTCAGATAAGCGGGGCAAAAAATGCTACACTTGCACTTATGCCGGCTACTTTACTTACTTCAGGAGTCTCAACTCTTACCAATACGCCGCAGCTAAACGATGTTTATACAATGATGAAGCTGCTTAACGAGCTTGGTGTGGAAACAAAATTTGTTCGTGAGAACTCATTTGGAGAAAAGGATGTTCTGCAGTTAAACACGAAGAATATTACAAGCCAGGTTGCACCTTATGAGCATGTTAAAAAAATGCGAGCCTCGGTTTATGTATTGGGACCTCTTCTTGCGCGCTTTGGTTATGCAAAAGTTTCACTTCCGGGAGGATGTGCATGGGGACCGAGACCGATAAATCTTCACCTTGAAGCACTGAAAAAAATGGGAGCCGATATTGATCTTGCAGAAGGTTATATAATTGCAAAGAGTAAAAAATTAAACGGGACAAAAATTAATTTCGATGTTTCCTCCGTAGGTGCAACAGGAAATACACTTATGGCTGCAAGTCTTGCTAAAGGAACTACAGTAATTAATAATGCAGCAATGGAACCGGAAATTACAAATCTTGCAGAGTTTCTTGTAAAAATGGGTTCAAGGATAGACGGGATTGGTACCTCTACTTTAACTATAGAAGGAGTTGATGAGTTAAAACCGGCAGATATCTATACAATTGCAGATAGAATTGAAGCCGGTACCGTTCTTATTGCAGGTGCATTAACAGGCGGTGAAGTTACAATAAAAGGAATTCCGGATATTTATATCAATGCTGTGCTTACTAAACTTGAAGATTCCGGGTGTAAAATAAATATTAATGGCGATGCTGTTAAAGTTAAGGCGGCAAGTAAACAAATAACACCCACCAGTGTTACAACTTCTATCTACCCGGGCTTTCCAACAGACATGCAGGCACAATGGACAGCATATATGGCTATTGCCAACGGAGTTTCTACTGTAACAGATACAATTTATCTCGATCGTTTTAAGCACGTCCCTGAATTAGTTCGTCTCGGTGCAAACATAGCTGTAAATGATAATAGTGCTGTCATAAAAGGTGTTTCTAAACTCAAAGGTGCCAAAGTTATGTCAACAGATTTAAGAGCGAGCGCAAGTCTAGTTTTAGCCGGGCTTGCTGCCGAAGGTGTGACGGAAGTTTTAAGAGTTTATCATCTTGACAGGGGATACCAGAAGATTGAAGAAAAACTTAAAGCTTTAGGCGCGGACATTGAAAGAGTCGCAGGAGCTGAATATTAATTGTGTCATCAATTAAGAAAATATTTCACTGGAAAAACCATTTAGCTATTTATTTAATCATTCTACTGCTGTTCAATCTTCTTTTTCTTAATCTTCCCCTGGTTAATGTTTTTGGTTATGAATTTTCGGTTTTAAATTCGGTCCTTCTAATTGTAATAAGTGGTCTGTTTATTATATTATGTTGTATAAAGAAAAATGAGGGCGAATTTAATAATCTCAGTAAAGATTTATTTCTTCCCGCAGTTCTTTTTCTTGCCATTCCTTTTTTTGTTTCTGTAATTAATTCTTTTTTTACCGGCTTCTGCTCTTTCTCGGATGGATTTCTTTTTTATTTAGTAATTACTTTGCCATCGGTTGTAATAGGATATGCAGTCGGAACTACATCCTTCTTTCTTTTTAAGAGATTCAGAAGAATAGTTTTCTTCTTTATTCTTGCTTTAATTCTTTTAATAACTTTAGCCGAGTTTTATTTTAATCCACAGGTTTATTTTTACAATCCTGTGCTTGGATATTTACCCGGGACAATTTACGATGAAGCTTTAACTGTTGATTTAAAATTAATTATCTATAGGTTCCTGAATCTTCTCTTTTTCGGCGGTCTTTTATGCGGCATGATATTTCATTATTCAGGAAAGATAAAATTAGTTAAAGCATATCTTGTTTCTTATCTTATTCTTCTGCCGGTAGTATTTCTGTTTTTATCTCCTTCTCTTGGTTATTCAACAACTTTCGGAACCCTGGAATCTGAGCTTAGCAATAAAGTTTCAACCGATCATTTTGAGATTTATTTTGCAGATGGAATAAACGAGGATTTTGTAAAACTTATTACGCTTCACCACGAGTACTATTATAAAGAACTTGCAGACTATCTTAAAACTACCCCGCAGGAAAAAATCAGATCGTTTATTTTCAAAGACAGGTTTGAGAAAAAAGAATTATTTGGCTCTGCAAATGCAGATGTTGCCAAGACATGGTTGTATTGTATATTCACAACTTATGATAACTATAACGCATCTCTGAAGCATGAAATTGCTCATTGTTTTAGTTCAGAGTTCGGTGCCGGTCCTCTTAAAGTTGCCGATATGATTAATCCTTTTCTCATTGAAGGAATAGCAACAGCCTCGAGTCCTTTTTTTGATGAGAATGATATTGATCACCTTGCTTCTGTTGCTTACAAAGGCGGTTATAAAGTCAGTCTTGAAAAGATGTATAAATTTTCCAGCTTTTTTACACAGTCATCTACCGTCTCATATATTTATGCAGGTTCATTTACAAAATATCTCATTGAAAATTACGGTGTTGAAAAATTCAAGAGGCTATATACGAATCTTGACTTTCCCAAAATTTATAACAAATCTCTTAAAGAGATTGAGAAAAGATACGACTCGTACCTTGAAGGGCTAAATACAGATGATACAAAAGACAGGGCAAATTATTACTTTGGTAGGAAATCGATTTTTTATAAAGTCTGTCCGAGGTTTATTGCCGACAGGCTTGGAAAAGCCTGGGGATATTTTCAGAATGAAGATTATGAAAAAGCAGCCGGGTTATTCAATTCAATTTTAGAGAAAGGAGAAAATTATTCTGCGGTAATTGGTCTTACAGAAAGTTTGGTTAAATTGAACAGAAGAGATTCTGCAGAGGTGCTGTTAAAAACTTATTTGGATAAATTTGAAAATACCGGCTATTTCTATAATCTTGAATTCAGGCTTGCAGATTTATGTGCAGAATCAGGCAACGTTAATTATTCTGATTCGCTTTATAAAAAAATAATTCTGCAAAATCCGAACCCGACATTATATTACCTTTGCGGATTAAGAACAGCTTTGACTGAAAGAGATAGTCTTTTAATGAATTATATTTCGGCAGAAGATAGTGAGAAGTATTTTATTTTGAAAAGGCTGAATAAAAATAAATATTATTATTCTTCATTTCCTGTAATAGTTGATCTATCCAGAAGCTTTAATGAAGAGTACGGCATATTTATTAAACAGTTTGATAAAACTTTCGTAGTAAATGATATTTTATCTACCTATGGAGTTTATTACCTTTCGCAGTATATGCTCGAGAAACTCGATTTTAAAAGGGCGCGCAGAATGGCTGCATTAGCTTTGCGTTATAATCCGGATAATAATTTAAATTTGCTTTTTAAAGATAACTTTAAGAAAATAAACTGGTTCTACCAGAACCCGGATTCGGTTCTCAACAGGATTTCAAATATTAAAGAATAATTTTTATGCCAGAACATACAACAAGCAACTACAACAAAATAATTGCATATCTACTCGGCTTTATTTCTTTTGTTTTGTTCGTATATATTCTTAAAGCTTTGAGTGAAATATTTATCCCTGTAACCATTGCAATTTTCCTTACTTACCTGTTTCATCCTTTGATGATATACCTGACTAAGTTTAAAATTCCCAAGTGGCTTTCGCTTGTTTTAATAGTTATTGTTGTTTCCGGTTTGTATTATTTATTAGGAATAATACTCGTAGCCTCGTTCAGTTCTTTTCCTGAAAAGCTTCAATCGTATTCGGAAAATCTTTCGGCATTTCTTCAATCTGTTTTAAGTCCGTTTAATATTACCATAAAGGAGTTTTCGGAATTTCTGAATATAAAAGTAAAAGAGCTCGATATAGGCTCGCTCTTTCAGAAACTTTTTGAAGCCGGTGTAATTCAAAACATATTTAATTCATTTTCAGATATGCTGGGCGATATTTTTATTGCCATTATTTTCTGGATATTTATGATAATGGGGAAAGACCGTTTTGAAGAAAGATTAAAAAATGCTTTCGATGAACGAAGAGAATTTGTCGAAAAAAATATTAATACTATTGATGAGCATTTACAATCGTATATAATTATAAAAACCATTCTCAGCCTTGCTACAAGTATAATTGCAACTATTATCCTTTGGATTTACGGAGTCGATTTTGCGATAGTCTGGGGACTTCTTACGTTTATATTGAATTACATTCCTAATATTGGTTCCCTGATTGCAACGATATGCCCGATTATAGTTGCATTGTTTGAGTACGGGCTTGGTCTCACAACAATTTCGATGTCTCTTCTTTTATTAGTTAACCAGAATATAATCGGTAATATTATTGAGCCGCATTATCTCGGACGGCATATGGACCTGAGCCCGGTATTTGTTCTTTTCTCGCTTATTTTCTGGGGATGGATTTGGGGAATAGTCGGGATGTTTCTTGCCGTTCCTATCGCTGCTGCAATGAAGATTCTTTTCAGTAACATAGAACCTTTGAAACCGATTGCGATTTTAATGGGGAGAAAAACTGAAAGTAGTGATGAAGTTGGCAAACCCGCAAAGTTGATTAAAATTCCGAAAGATTAATGACAATTCAAAAAAAAGAAATAATAATAAAAAAATTAAAAGATCTTCCTTTTATTTCTACTGCTTCTTCTGTTGCAGAAAAGATGGGTGTGGGATTATTTGTCGTTGGCGGGTATGTGAGAGATATGCTATTAAACAAGGAAAAGAATGAAATCGATTTTCTTGTTGTAGGAAATGGACCCAGGTTTGCAGAAAAGTTCGCATTTTCCCTGGGGATAAAAAATGTTTCTATTTTCAAAAACTTTGGGACAGCACAATTTAATTATGAAAACTATGATCTCGAGTTTGTTGGTGCAAGAAAAGAATCTTATTCAAAGAAGAGCCGCAATCCCGTGGTAACTGCCGGAACATTTGAAGATGATATAAGCAGAAGGGATTTTACAATAAATACACTTGCCGTTTCATTAATGCAGGAAAACTTTGGCGAGTTGATTGATCAGTATAATGGTATCGAAGATCTGAAAAAAAAACTGATTAAAACTCCCCTCGACCCGGAAACAACTTTTGATGACGATCCTTTGCGGATGATAAGAGCCTTCAGGTTTGCATCACAGTTGCAGTTTAAAGTATCGCCGGAAATTATTGAAGTATCTAAAAAGCTGAAAGAGAGATTAAAAATTGTTTCCCAGGAAAGAATTTCCGATGAGTTTCTAAAGATACTAAGCTCAACTCAACCTTCTGTCGGACTTAAGCTTCTGTATGAATCTGAAATACTTGATGTTATTTTTCCTGAGATTGCTAATCTTGCCGGTGTTGACCAGAGGAAAGACTATCATCATAAAGATGTCTTTCTTCACACTTTGCAGGTTGTGGATAATATTTCTCCTGCAACCGGGGATGTCTGGCTAAGATTCGTCGCCCTTGTACATGATATAGCCAAGCCACAAACAAAAAAATTCGTTGATGGAATCGGCTGGACTTTTCATGGACATGAGGAAATTGGGGCAAGAATGATGAAATCGATTTTTAAAAGAATGAAGCTTCCGCTGAATAAGCAGAGTTATGTCGAAAAGTTAGTCAGGCTTCACTTAAGACCGATGGCTTTAGCAAGAGAGGAAGTAACAGATTCTGCTATCAGGAGATTTATAGTTGATGCAGGAGAAGATCTTGAAGACTTAATTACTCTTTGCCGTGCAGATATAACAAGCAAAGATCCCAATAAAGTTTCCGAATATCTCGCCAATTATGAAAGAGTTATGAAAAAAGTTTGGGAGGTTGAGGAAAAGGACAAGCTGCGGGCATTTCAGTCGCCGGTTAGAGGAGATGAGATCATGAAGATTTGTGGATTAAAACCTTCAAAAAAAGTTGGCATAATTAAAAAAGCAATCGAGGATGCAATACTTGAAGGAAAGATAGGAAATAACTACGATGAGGCTTACGAGTATTTGATGAAAATTAAAGATGAATTTTAAAGGATTAATAAAATGGCAAAGAAAATAAGTTCACCATCAATTATAACTGCGGCAGGGAACAAACCCAAAAAGATAGAAGAATTTATCGGGCGTATTAATTCCAATACGGATTCAGTTAGCATTGCAAGAATGAAAAGTCCAGCGGGCTGGATAGAACCGGGACAAAGACCTGAGTTTGACGAATATACTCTGGTTCTTAAAGGAACGTTAAAAGTTAAAACAGAACAGGATGAGATTTACATTCATCCCGATGAAGCTGTTATTGTTAATAAAGGAGAGTGGGTGCAATACAGCACTCCGGAAGAAAGCGCAGAATATATAGCTGTTTGTTTACCTGCTTTTGCGCCGGATATTGTTCACAGGGATGAATAAAAAATTAATTATAGTCTTTCTAAAAAATTGTGAATTGATGAAATTTTTAAGTTTTCCTCGGATAATACCACCGCATATATAAATATCCAGCCGTCTGTAAATAAAATAGGTATTGATTTT
>Ga0209212_1005008_pt1 | contig 16041 bp, 12 predicted proteins | sample RifGroC2_FD_183996 | JGI IMG/M metagenome (GOLD analysis project Ga0209212, IMG submission 183996) | Groundwater microbial communities from Rifle, Colorado, USA - Groundwater C2 (SPAdes) (version 2) | ecosystem: Environmental > Aquatic > Deep subsurface > Groundwater | place: Rifle, Colorado...
TAGAAGGTCTCCTTTCTATGCTTCGAGCGGTCGAAGTATTCTAGGAGATCTTCATTTTATGTAAAACTCTTTGAGTCCTCCAGCATAGCTGGAGGCTTAGCATCTGGGATAGTTAATGCACCTGGTAAGATGAGAATCTATCGTCATGATATTGTGCATCGCGTGAAAAAGTGGACAAGAGAAAATTATCTCTGCTCCATGAACGGTGATTTTTATATTGTGTCTTTTGAGAAAGTTTGGCACTCTTTTGAAAAACTGCTTAAGGAACATAAGATACATATGAAAAGCCAAGATACACTGGTTGTGATTCCTTCGCGCCTGGCAGCCACTCGCCTTCCCAATAAACCTCTCGCTGACATTCATGGAAAGCCTATGATTGTTCATGTTTGGGAAAAGGCAGTTCAGGCAGATCTAGGCCCCGTTGTGGTCGCATGTGCTGATGAAGAAATCGTCCAGGCCATTCAAGCCTTTGGAGGGGAAGCTGTTCTCACCGACCCTGCGCTGCCTTCAGGAACAGACAGGGTTAAGGCAGCAGCAGATCTTTATGATGCGGAAGAAAAGTATCATTTTATCATCAATATTCAAGGAGATCTTCCCACCATTGATGCTTCCATCATTCCTCATGTTTTAGATCCTTTTTCAAATCCCGCGGTTGACATCGCAACTTTAGGGACACCCATTAAGGATCCTAAGGAATTAAAAGATCCGGCTACCGTGAAAATTGCTGTTTCACGAGAAGGAAATGATGGTGTGGGACGAGCCCTTTATTTTAGTCGAAATCCAATCCCCTCTGGTGAAGGAGAGCACTATCATCATATAGGACTTTATGCTTTTAAGCGGGATGCACTGAATAAATTTGTGAGTTTGCCTCTTAATGCCTTAGAGCTGAGGGAAAAGCTCGAGCAACTGAGGGCGCTTGCTCATGGCATGCGCATTGATGTGAAGATTATTGAGACAGAAGCTCCCTTTGGTGTAGACACAGCTGCCGACTTAAAGAAAGCCATTCAAGTTATTGGTGAGAGTTATATGTGCAAGCCTTAGCCACCAAGACGGTGTAAAGCCTGCTCTAGTTTTTCACTTGTCAGTCGCGCACTTTCTATACGTTTTTCTTGGGTTTCAACAATATGCTGAGGGGCGCGAGAAGTAAATTCTTTGTTGGAAAGTTTTTTCTCGATCTCTTTAATTTCTGAACCCACTTTAAGGAGTTCTCGGTGGAGTCTTTCCTTTTCAGCTTCTATATCAATTGTACCAGCCAGAGGGATTAAAAAAGTTGAGTTACCAATAACTCCTTGTGCTGCTCCTCTCGCGTCTTCAATGCTTAAAGATTCTGTAAAGGCTTTGACGTTCTTAAGGCGGGCGAGCTTTATAAGTAGATCTTCATGCTCCCTAAGGCGGCGATGGGTTTCTGGATTTGCATCATAAAAGCTTAAAGATAGGAAAGAACCAGGAGGAATGTTCATTTCTGAGCGAATGCTGCGTACTTCAGAAATGACTTGAATAAGCCAGTTTATGTCTTCGCTTTGTTCTTGATACCTTTTTTCTAGGGTCTCGGGCCATGAGGCTCCCATAAGAAGGGTTGATGGGGGGTGTAAATTTTTCCAGAGAACTTCTGTGACAAAGGGCATAAAGGGGTGAAGAAGTCTTAAGATGTGATCCAAAACCCAAGCTACAGTTTTTTGAGTTTCAGCCTTTTCTTTATCGGTTCCTTCAAATTTTGGCTTAGAAAATTCCAAGTACCAGTCACAGAATGTTCCCCAGATAAAGTGATAAAGGAGGTGTGTCGCTTCATTAAATTTGTAAGATTCGATAGCTTCGTTTACGTCATGACAAAGGGATGCGATTTGATCCACAATCCACTGGTTGATAGGAACCTCAAGAGCAGTTGGTTGGTATTTAGGATCAAAGATGCAGCCATTCATTTCTGAAAAGCGGGCTGCATTCCAAAGTTTTGTTGCAAAATTTCGATAGCCTTCGATTTGTGACGCTGAAAACTTTACGTCTCGTCCGGGTGCTGCCAAGGCGGCCAAGGTAAACCTTAAGGCATCCGCGCCATACTTCTCAATAAGGTCTAAAGGATCGACAACATTTCCCTTTGTTTTTGACATTTTTTGTCCCTTTTCATCCCGAACAAGGGCATTAATGTAAACGGTTTTAAAAGGGACTTCCTTTGTGAAATGCAATCCCATCATCATCATCCGAGCAACCCAGAAAAAGATAATGTCGTGGCCTGTGATCAAAACGTCAGTTGGATAATACCGTTCAAATTCCTTTGTTTTCTCTGGCCAACCAAGGGTTGAGAAAGGCCAAAGGGCAGAGGAAAACCAGGTGTCTAATACGTCTTCATCTTGTGTTAAGGGAACCTCTTCCTTGTAAAAACGAATTGCATCCTCAAGAGCCTCGTCCTTGGAGAGAGCCACAAAGGCTTTTCCATCTGGGCCATACCATACGGGGATTCGATGACCCCACCATAATTGACGAGAGATACACCAGGGTTGAATGTTATGTAGCCACTCAAAATACGTATTTTCCCAATACTGAGGCACAAACCGTGTTTTGCCATTTTCAACAGCTTTTAAGGCGGGTTGAGCCAAAGTCGCTGCATCAACGTACCATTGGTCCATGAGCCACGGTTCAATAACAACCCCAGATTTTTCTCCATGAGGTGTCGGGATTTCTGCAGGTTCTTCTTTTTCAAAAAGTCCAAGGGCTTTAATGTCTTCAACCACCTTTTGTCGTGCCTTGAAGCGATCCATTCCTTGATAAGGCGTGGGGACGTTTTCATTCAGGCAGGCATTTTTATTAAAAATATTGATGAAGGGAAGATTGTGGCGGTGCCCGACTTGAAAGTCGTTAAAGTCATGGGCAGGTGTTATTTTAACTGCCCCTGTAAATTTTTCAGGATCCGCGTGGTCATCTCCAATAATAGGAAGTCGTTCCTTTGTTAAGGGGTGAAGAACAAATGTGCCTATGAGAGCATTATACCTCTCATCCTCAGGATGAACGGCAATCGCGACGTCACCAAAAACAGTCTCCGGCCGGGTTGTCGCTATGGTGATAAATTCCTCCTCTTTTTTTTCGAGAGGATAGTTGAAGTAATATACGGAACTTTTCAGAGGAAGACTTTCAACCTCCACATCCGAAAGAGCCGTTTGGAGTTTTGGGTCCCAGTTAATGAGGCGCTTATCTTTATAAATAAGCCCTTGTCGATAGAGTTCAACAAAGACATGGCGTACGGCTGCACTTAAGCCTTCATCAAGGGTAAAACGTTCACGACTCCAATCAGGAAGGGCTCCTAATTTCCTCAGTTGGTGGGTAATCATTCCTCCTGATTTGACCTTCCACTCCCACACGCGTTCGAGGAATTTTTCTCGTCCCAGGCTTAGACGTGACTTGTTTTCCTTATCCAACTGTTTTTCAACAACCATTTGGGTTGAAATGCTTGCATGGTCTGTACCAGGTTGCCACAGGACATCTCGGCCTTTCATACGATAAAATCGGATGAGGAGATCTTGGAGCGTGTAGGAAAACGCATGTCCCATATGGAGACTTCCAGTGATATTGGGCGGCGGCATCATAATAGTATAGGGAAGAGCGCCAGGGCGGCTGCCGATTTGACCGAGTTGAGATTTTTCCCAAGTCGCATAAATTTTATCTTCAAAATGGGAAGGGAGAAAGGTTTTATCTAGCATGGGTTTTTATAACTATAACTCTAGGGTATTGATACTAATAATTTTCACGTTGCGAATAATGTTGGGAGTGAGAAACATCGACCCGCTCCACAATTTTTTCAAGTTGCTCACGGACAAGGGCTTGAACAATCTTGGGGAGTTGTGCATCAAGCCACTCTTTTAAAAGAGGCTTGAGCATGTCTCTGATAAGACTTTCAATGGTTTGCCCCCCAATTTCTCTTGAAACTCGTGGTAAGGGTGAAGGGCTATTTTCATGGGCTAATTTCCTAAGGGAATCAAAGGCCTCTACCGTTTCATTTATTGTTTTTGCTGAAATAAAGGAGTCATCTAAAGGATCTTTTAAAGAAAGGACTTGATCATCTTGATGCGTGGGTGAGATGTGAGAATTCATTGATTTAAGATGTTGATTTTCTTCAGGAAGAAGCTGAGTGAGATCTAAAATATCAGGTTCCCCCCCCCCCTCGTTTTTAACTTCGGGGATGTCGGTTGAAATGATTTGGCGAATGGATGCTAAAATTTCATCCATTGAAGGTTCGGAGATGTTGGAATCTTTCGTCATTGCGAATTACCATCCTTTACATAACGGTAGTCCTTACCTTGCCAGAACTGAATCCAGGCCTCCTTATACTCGTTGTAATAAGCATCAGGATCATAATAAGTTACATTAAGGTGCAAATCACGCGCAGTCAAACGTCCCATAGCTTGCAAAACCTGATATCCTGCAATAATAAGATTTTGTTGAGCGTTCGCGAGATCAATTTGGACATTGATAAGGCGTTGTTCAATTTGAAGGACATCAATGATTGTTTTTGTCCCTACATTGACTTCTTCATAAGCCCCTTCGACAGCCACCTCTTGAGCTTTGACTGATGCGAGAAATCCTTTGAGGCTTTCTCGTGCGGCAATAAGGTTAGCCCAGGCTATCCGGGCAGCTTCAACGACTTCTCGTTGGGCCCCTACAAGGCTGACCTTCTGCTGGGCTACTTGTTGGTAGGCTTGGCGGATCTTGGAGTTAGGAATACCTTGTAGGTAAATAGGCACATCGACGGTAGTTGAAAAACCTATGTCCGTTCTTTTTGTAGTTTTAGGAGTATTGGTGGAGACCAAAGCTCTGTTGTTTCCTACGTTTGCTCCAACGTTAACTTTAGGTAATAGTCCTGACATCTGAAGGTCAACGTTATAAAAAGCTGCTTCCAAGGCATAGCGTGCTTTCAGAACAATCGGGTTATGGGCTTTTGCAATTTCTAAAACCTGGTCATACTTAGCGGGGATCGGAACAATAACGTTTCCGGGTGACAAGTTTCCTGGAGGCGTCCCAATTTGCCTGAGATAGGCCGCCTTTGACTTATCTAATTCACTAAGAGCGCGATCGAGTTCAGCCTTTGCAGCTTCATAGTCACCCTTAGCGGCTTCAACATCTGTGTAACTTCCCAAGCCAACTTCGAATCGAGATTGAGCAAAGTCTTGTATTTTTTTATAGGCTTCTTCATTCTGCTTTCTGTAATTGACAATCGCCATATTTTTAAGAATGTCCGTATGGGCTTGAATTGCTTTTAAAAGAACAGATTGCTCTGTATTGAAGAGCTCAGCTCTGCCGGCGAGAACGTTGCTTTCCGTTTGACCAATTGTGGCATCCGTTTCTCCGCCCTTATAGATGTTTTGCGTAATTGACGCTTGATAACCGGTGGTAGAGGTATGCCGTCTGACACCTTCTCCGATAAGATAAGTTTGACCGAGTTCTTCACTTCCACGAACCGATAAGCTTGGTCTCCAATCCCCGATAGCTTGAGAAACAGTCTCATCGGTGGCGCGCAGGCCTGCCCGTGCCGCATCGAGGTCTGTATTTTGCATATAAGCGTTTTCCATTGTCTCTTGAATGGAGATAGCATCAACATCTGGAGCATCGCAGGAGTCTGTCTCTTCAGCGATTATATCTTGAATGGCCTCATCATTAAGAGACTCATCTTCACTGGGACCGCAGGCGTTTGTCTCTGCAAAGCAAGTGTGAGTGGAAGCTCCCAAGAACATGAGGAGGGCTGTAAACTGAATAATTTTATGATGCTTAAGGTTCATCTTTTAATTTGCTGTTAATATATTCTTTTCACCATACACGGAGTTCCGCCATTTTTCACTAAAAAATAAACGGTTTCTGTTTTTTAAAGACAAGAAGTTTAGGGGCGAAAGCATCAAAAAGGCTCATTTCCGTCAATGTTGAGTCCTCCTTAACGTAAAGGATACCTTTTGTTTCTTTTACTGTTGCAATTTTGCCTCCCTCGTTCAATTGCTGGAAAAGAGAGTCTGGAAGAGTCTCAATACATCCTTCAATCATTATTTTGCTGTAGGGAGCATCGCCTGCCCAGCCGTTTTCAAGAGGGCCTAACACAATGTTTATGGAAGTAAGGTTCAACTCTTTAAGGATGCGTTCAGCTTCTTGAGAAAGGATTTCTTCTGATTCCAGCGCAACAACTGTAGCTCCCATGGAGCTTAAAAGCGCTGGCCCATAGCCTGATCCGCCAGCAATATAAAGAATCTTATCCATTGAAGACGGATTTAAAGCTTGTAAAAGCCTTGCCAAAGTTGCGGGTCTTAAGAGGATACGGTCTCCGCTGATCGGAAAATTAGAATCCATGTAGGCCACATGAGAAAGTTGGCGTGGAACAAAGATTTCCTTTGGTATGTTTGAAAAAGCCTTGATAAGGCTAAGATCCGTAATACCTTCAGGAAGAAGTTGGCCCTTTACCATGTTTTGGCGCATCAAAGCAAAATCAGACAAGTTTTCCTCCTTTTGTAATGGTTGTTGAGTTTCTTTTAGGTAAAAAATCCAGGGTTCCATATTTCTTTATAGTCACATAAATAGCATCTTCAATTTTTATGGTAATGAGGAAAATATAAAGACCTCCAATAATGTCGATGAGGTAATGCCCTCCTTGAATGGGTATAGAAAAAATCATGAGAAGGTTGAGAAGAATAAAAAAAAGAAATAGCCCTATTTTCTCATGGCGAAAAGTATAAAGGTAGATAAGGCCCAAGGTTGTATGAAAGGATGGAAATATGATAATCCCATGCTCTTGTGTTAAATCCAAAATTCCATGTCTAAGCCCCATAAAGTAATCCATGGCCTTTTGGAGGAAATCAGGAGGGGGAAGATTAAACGTAATGTTAGGGCCAAGGGCAGGATAATAACTGCCTAAAAGAATCGTTGGAAGAATGGAAATCATATACATCATAAGAAATCGTTGAAGGTAAATTGATCTTCCAAATAGGCCAAAATAAACAAATACAAATATGTTTTGATAAATCAGTGAATGATAAATAATTGTGAAAAAAGTATCCCAAGCTTGATGTTTTGAAAACCAATAATAAAAATATGAAAAACTAAATCCTAGCCTCGAGTCTGTAATACTAAGAGCAGAATCCATTAAGGGGTTTAAAATTGTATAGGCTAAATAGGATAGAATTAAGGCAGCAGCAGTGAAAGTTATAAGGTAAAGGGTTGAAATAAAAAGAAGTCCAATTTTTGTATCGACACGAATTCTAGTATAGAAAAGATAAAGAAGGTAAAGAAAAAGAGAAACCCCTAATATCTTGAAAATGAGATAGGAACTATAAATGACTTTAAGGGAAGAGAACGAAATCCAGATAAAATCAACAAGAAAAAGAAGAAGGATTATAGCTCCTTGTATCTTTAAGTATGTCACGAATAACCCAATCCTTTTATATTTTTTTGGACTATAACTTAAACTCTTGTCTTATAAAAGAGGTCCTCTAGAAATGTGAGATGTATTCCTTCCTTGAAGGAGGGCAGCTTCAAGATTGACAAGGCCTTGGCCAAAAGTTGTAGAAACTAGAGGAATTCCTTCTAACGACACTTTTCGCGCCGATGTTAAAAGAAGGTTTGCAATCAATTCCGGAGGTAAGTTTGGAAAGGCTTCTTTGAGAAGACACAAAGCTCCTACAACCATGGGGGTTGCCATGGAAGTCCCAGATTTTTCCCCAAAGCGCCCCCCTGTGATCGTTGAAAGAATATCTTCCCCAGGTGCGGTTATAAAAAACCTTTGCGCAGCAAGGTTATTGCCGGGATAATTACTAAAATTTGCTAGGGTTTCGGTTCCTTCCTTATAGGAGGAGGCACCAGCTAAAATAAGGCATCCTTTTATCTTTGGATCATGGGCAAGTTCAACGAGACTTGCGGTATAAGCATTCCCCATGAGTGGTATGCCTTCGTTTCCCGCCGCTATAACGATAAGCTTTCCGCTTTGAGCCAAGTCAATAAGGGCATTATAAACATTGGGACTTAAGCTTTGTCCCGTGTGGCTTAAACGCAAGGAGATATTCACCACATGGGCATGACTTTTGGTGGCAATTTGAAGCGCTTTGACAAAGGTCTGATCGCCCTCAAATCCCATCACTTTAATGGGAATGACTTCTGCGTTAGGGGCCACCTTTGCAATAATTCCAGCAACATGGGTCCCATGGCTTTCAAAGATGTATTTTCCTTGCTCAAAAATAACAGACTCAGAAACATCCCTTCTTTCATTGGATGTATTATAACGATAGGGGCTGAGTTGAGATTTTAAGGCGTGGTGGTCAGAATCAAACCCCTCATCAAGCACAGCAACTGTGGCTCCTTTCCCCTCTAGGTGCTGTTTATGGGCATAGGTAACTTCCATCACGGAAAGGGGGGGAAATGCATTTTTTTGCCAAAGTAGTTTTCCTCCATAGAAAAGGAGAATGCAACTGCCTGCCATAAATAAAAATCGGTTTAACATGCTCTAAACTACCACTCATAGGGTTATAATCAATATGGGATTTTTAGGAGGAAAAAGAAAGTGCCTTGCCTTTAAAAAGCCTTATTCTGTCGCAAATAAAGCCTTTATAGCTCCTGTGTTCACTTTAACAGGGTAGCGAATTCTTAACGCATTCGAATACCCTATGAAAATGTCGTTTTTATATTGGGCCAAGAGCTTTTCTTTAAAAGAACTTATCTCTTTCTCTTTTGTTTTTGCTGGGGGATGCGTGATTTGTTTCAAAACCACCACGACAAACCCCTCCTTCGTCTCTGTGACGCCAGCCTTATTGGGCCTTAAGGAAAATACAAGTGTTTTTACCTCATCAGAAACATTCGGAGAAGGTTCGGAAAGTGATAACTTAGGAAGAGGTGTCATTTTCACGACTTGCGGTTTGCCGAGGTTAACGGCCCTCACAAGTTCCTCAGCCTTAGCTTTTGCAGCCTTAAGTTGTTCTTGTGTGATCCAAACCTTGAGGACGTGCTCCGTAATTTCAGAAAAGGCGGGAAGAAAAGGAGGCTGAATTTTGTCAACGCGGACTATATAATACTCCCCATTTTTGGCTTGGGTAAAGGGGATATCGGAAGCCTCTTCAAGGGTAAAAGCGGATCGAAGAATTTCTTGAGAGAGTTCATTGTTTTGAGGAAGTTGAGCAGAAGGGATATCTGTTGAATCACGCCCCAAATGCGTGACATTCTCTAACGTGATAAGTTTACTGCTTTCAACAGTTGGAGCGATTTCTTCAACTGTGGCTCCTCCAGCAATTTTATCATCTAAATCTTGTGTGAGGCGAAAGGTAATTTCATTGGCCTTTTCCTTTTGAAGTTCAGCAACAATTAGAGGCCGCACCTCTTTCAGGGTTTTGTTACTAAAACTTTCTTTTTTAGCCTCATAAAGAGATTGGATTTCTTCTTCGGTGAGTGGGATGTTTTTGGCAACAAGACTGGGATCAATGATAAAGGCCGTAAAGGTCCGCAGCTCAGGTATTTGAAAGTTTTTTTGATGATCATTATAAAAGGCCTCCAGAGACTCACGACTGGGAGAAGGGGGAGTGGGTATTTCTTTTGGCGAAATCACAAGCATGGAAGCAAGCCTCGTTTGATACTGTGCCTCAAATAACCGCTCCACCATAATATCAGGAACGGTAGCCCCAACGACAACCGCATCAGCAAGCTGTTCACGGGTAAGTTCGCCTCGTACTTCCTCGATAAAGGAATCTTCAGACATGTTAATAGATCTGAGAATTTGGTCAAAGCGGTTTCGATCGAATTGACCTTTCTCATTTTGAAAGATTTTAATAGATTGAATTTGGGTGCGTATAGCTTCATCACTGACTGTAAGACCCAAGTGTTTGCTTTCAAGATTCATAAGTGTCTCTTGAATCATTTGACCTAAAACCATTTGAGGCCCGCCAGCATTAAGGATATCTTCGCGGGTTGCAGTTCCCCCCGATTCCGCCATAAGGCGTTGGATTTGTTGTTGGACCCTTTCAGCAAATGCATACCGGCTGATGGCAATGTCACCTACTTCTGCGACAACTGCGTGAGGATCGCGATGGCGGAACCAATTTCCCCCTCCGAAAAAAACCATGAAACTTAAAGCTACAATAGCAAGAAAAACCTTGGCAACTCGCGATTGGGAAAATTTTTGAAAAGCTTGAATCATATTTTACCTTAAAGAAAATCCATTTTTGAAGATCCTACCTATTCTTGAGCCATCGTGCAAGACAAGAAGCTTGACGCTTTTAAGACAAATCTATAGTTGAAAGGCATGAGGATGGGTGGCCGAGCGGTTGAAGGCACCGGTCTTGAAAACCGGCAGACGTGAAAGCGTCTCGTGGGTTCGAATCCCACCCCATCCGCCATTTTCTTGATACTCTCATCAAGAACTTTCTCCTCCGCGGGACATTCATGGGACATTAAGAGGCAACAGACGGGCATAATGTGAGCCCCTGTGCACATAGGTCTTTGCGCCAAAAGATAGGCGCTTTACTCTAAAATTCTCTCTCAAATGTCCCTCCATTGTCCCATATCGCAGAAGAGAATCAATAATCTACTTAGTTTCTTGAAGAAATATAAGATTGCCCATCGGTCCTTCTGTCGGCCGTTGCTATTTTTTGCAGCTCGTTATAGACTCTCCTAACTCGACTCACGGGGATTACATGGCGACAATCGAAACGCGACGAAATGCAGATGGCACGACTGGGTACAGAGCGAAGGTCCGACTCAAAGGGTTCCCCTCCGAATCGGCCACATTTGAGCGAAAAACGGATGCGAAGGAATGGGCCAAACAAACCGAAGCCAGCATGCGCCAAGGGCGGCATTTTAAGACGGTCGAAGCCAAGAAGCATATGGTAGGAGATCTTATTGATCGATACCTTCGTGAAATGGAGAAGAAAAACCCTAAACGTTTTGTCGATGTCAAAACATTGTTGGGGTGGTGGAAAGGAGAAATCGGCGTCTACCTTCTTTCAGATGTATCCCGTGCGCTTATTATCGAACAACGAGATAAACTCTTGAATACCAAGGGTCGCAATGTGGAAAGACGCAAAAATTCTACCGTTAACCGCTATACGACAGCCCTTGGCAATGCCTTTACGGTGGCAATGAATGAATGGGAATGGATCCATGAAAACCCCATGAGAAAGATCTCCAAATTATCAGAACCCCGAGGACGGGTGCGCTTCTTAGACGATGAGGAGCGAGAGCGGCTTCTGGAAGCCTGCCAAGCCTCAACGAATCTTCAACTCCACATGCTTGTTGTCTTGGCTCTCAGTACGGGGGCAAGACATGGGGAGCTCATCAACCTACGCTGGAGTGACGTTGATTGGCAGCGTCGTGTTATTACCTTGCATAACACAAAGAACAAGGAAAGACGCTTATTGCCGCTCGTTCATTATGCGCTACAACTCATGGAAGAGCACAACAAGGTTAGGAATATAGCCTCTGATTTAGTTTTTCCTTCTCCATCTCATCCAATGAAGTCCTGGGACAGTCGCTCGGCATGGTTGTCCGTTTTGAAAAAGACGGATATTCAAGACTTTCGTTTCCATGACCTGCGACATTCAGCCGCTTCCTACTTAGCCATGAATGGAGCCTCCCTTGCGGAAATTGCCGAGGTACTCGGTCACAAAACCCTCCAAATGGTAAAACGCTACGCCCATCTTAGTGAAGCCCATACAGCTAAAGTTGTCCAAAGCATGAACGAAAGGATCTTTGGGTGAATAAGCCGTTTGCACAAAAAATACATGAAGAGGATGTGGATTCTTGCAAAAAGTGGCTATGTGACACACGTCCCATAAATGTTAAAAAGGGGTTACGTTATATAGTTTCTCTTAACAGTCTATATGGACCTCTCTGCGATGACCAAATAATTAACCTAAACAGTAAGCTGACTATGGATATAATGTCTGCAGAGAGACTTCTTACAAGAGGACAGGAGTCGTCTTCTGAAAAAGAAGATAGAGATAGACTTTTCGCTGCAGATGGAATTGTAACCATAGACGATATTGTCACAATTGATCCAAGTGATTACGCACCTTATATATTGTATCATCGTATTAGATCTCGACCTAAATTTGTAAAACTGATTTATCAATATATGTCATATTTTCCGGTCGCACTTTTTGAGGCCTACACAGAAATCACTGGGGAGAATTTAATATTAGATGACCTGTCTGTGGTAAGAGAATTTTATAAAAATTGCTCTTCTTTTGATTCATGGACCACTCATCAGCTCTGTGCTATCATTAGTCATTGTGATCCAGAAGTCTTGGATTTCATTGCAGAGAATCCAAAAGAAAGTTCTGTGAAATTTTCTCGCATCTTTACGAGATCAGACCTTTACGAGAAGAACTTGCCCTTGGTGAAAGCCGCTGTTCTTGGAGAGGCCTTTGAGTTTATCCACGTTGATCGCGATAATTGGGTAAAAAGCTCTCTAAAGCCTAAGAAGGGATTAGAATGGGCAATCCAGAAGGGGATTGATTATCACCCTGCCCTTGGTGAGTATCTTCTAACTTTAAATACAACACCTGTGATTTCTTCAGGATATACCACTCCTTACTTAGAGATGATGAAAGAGGTTATCAGAGAATTGGAGATATCAAGAGAAAATCAGGAAAAAAAAGAGGCCATAGCCGCTGTATTTGAAAAAAAACTTAATGATCATAAGCTCACTCCGCCCAGCCAAAAACTAGCCGATGCGATGGCGACTTTAGTCCGCTTGCCTGAATCTCAACAAGGACGAGCCAAACGTAAGGGGTGACCCCATCGAAAATCGTTTATGCGCATCCTTTTGAATTTAAACACATTTTTGAAGGGGGAATGGGTTTCCCCCTTTTGCCTAGACCCCTATTCATATTTCTTTTCTCTCAAAATTGATTCTTACTCCAAGTAGGCAGCAATAGTGCTGCTTCTTATAACTTAATGGAGTAAAAAGAATGCATACTCATAATGAAACTAAACAACCGTCACTAAGTGTAGACGACTTCGTCACCATCAGACAACTCACCACGAGTAACCCGGCCTTCACAGAAGGAGGAATTCGAGCCCTTATTTTTCGTTCAAAAAGCAATGGCTTTAACAGGTGTATCCGTCGGATAGGGCGGAAGATTCTCATCTCTAAAAGCGCTTTTTCTTATTGGATTGAAGCCCAAAATGGAGACGTGCGATAATGATGAATGGGAAAATAGAAAAGCCCCTCTTTGAGGGAGAGGGGCTAACCAAAGGGTTACAACCCATTTTTAACATCTCCAATCTTGCCTCTCAACAAATTAGGCCCTCTCCCACGTCTTCTTTCAACTCATTCCCGCCAGGGAACTATGTCGAAGACTTTGTGCAAGCCATGCATAAGGCAGGGATACATTTTAACGGAAACATTATAGGAGATGGTGCTATCCATCGCTTTTCTACAGGCAGTAACAAAAGTCACAAGGACGGATGGTATGTCTTTTATGGCTTGGCTGGAGCCTTTGGGGATTGGGGTCAGGATATTCATCAGAAATGGAGTCTCAGTAATAATCATACTGCTGGCTTGGACAAAGAGCAAATCTTTGAACAAATCGATAAAGCAAAGGAAGCAGCCGAGGAAGAAAAGCAGAAGAAGCATGAAGAAACTGCCACATTAGCTTTAGAAAAATGGGAAACTTATGCTGAAGTTGGAAGCTCTCCTTATTTGGAGCGTAAGAAAGTAAATTCCTTTGGTGTTCGATTCCATAAGGAATGTGTGATTGTGCCTTTAGGGGATATCAATGGCAAGCTCTGGAGTCTTCAATCGATTCAGCCGGATGGCACAAAACGGTTCCTTCCTGGGGGTAAAAAGAAAGGATGTTTTCATCATCTGGGTACTTTTGAGAACGGCAAACCTATCCTCATTTGTGAGGGCTATGCCACAGGCGCAAGCCTTTACATGGCAACCAAGCAGACAGCTGTTATCGCCTTTGATGCAGGGAATATAGAGCCCGTTGTTGAAGAATTAAAAAAAGCCTATCCCAATAGCCCTCTCAAGATTGCAGGGGATGATGATCGCTGGAAAGAAACGAATACCGGCCGTACCACAGCAGAGAACACAGCCCTTAAACATGGCTGTTCAGTTGTGTTTCCAACATTTAAAAATACGGGCAGAAAGCCAACTGACTTTAATGACCTCCATGTGTTGGAGGGGCTCGAGGAGGTAAAAGCACAAATTGATAAAGCAACCCAACCGCACCAAACCGAATGGCCTGATCCTACTCCCCTCAAGAGCATCAAGAAGGATCTTTCTCCTGTCATAGCCCTCTCTCCAAAACTCATTCCCGAGCCCTATCAGGACTGGATCACAGATATTGCTGAGCGTATGCAATGTCCTTTGGATTATGTGGCAGTTGCTGCCCTGATTGTCACAGCTTCCTTAATTGGTGCAGGGTGTAGAGTTCGCCCAAAGCGTCATGATTCTTGGTCCATTGTCCCCAATCTTTGGGGAGGAATTGTGGGGCGACCGAGTACATTGAAAAGCCCGAGTCTGAAGGAAGTCATCAAGCCTTTAAAACTTCTAGAGGAAGAGGCTTACTTGGCTTTTGAAAAAGAAAACCAGGCTCATGAAATCGAAATGGAGAGCTATAGGGTTCAAAAAGAGGCCATCAAGAAGAGTATGGGAAAGGCTGCTGACCTTCGCAATGCGCTTGACATTGGGCTTGCCAAGGAAGAGCTTAAAATGCTCAAAGAACCTCAATCACCTATTTGGAAGCGGTACTATACAAACGATACAACCATAGAAAAAATGCATGAGCTTCTCTCTCAAAATCCACGAGGGTTGTTATTATATCGGGATGAGCTTATGGGTCTATTGACCACGTGGGACAAGGTAGGCCATGAGGCGGACCGTTCGTTCTATTTAGAGGCTTGGAATGGAGATGATTCAAAGACAACTGACCGTATCGGCCGCGGGACAACACACACGAAGAACCTTTGCATCTCCATACTCGGAAGTACACAGCCCGATAAAATGTTATCTTATTTTCAGCAAACTTTATCTGGGTTTTGTAATGATGGGCTGCTGCAGCGTTTTCAATTGTTGATCTATCCTGATGACGTAAAGAACTGGACGTTAATCGATAAAAAGCCAAACATTACGGCTCAAAGAGAAGCCTCCTCCATTATGAAAGAAATTTCCACAATGAGCTTCTGTGCCTATGGGGCCATTCAGGAAGGGGATGATCCCCCCTACTTTTGTTTTACGGATCAGGCTCAACATTTCTTTTACACGTGGGTAACGGATCTTGAGTGCGAAAAACTTCGTGCTGAGGAAGATTCTATTTTCATTGATCACTTGGCTAAATATCGCAAGCTCATGCCCTCACTCGCTTTAATCTTCCATCTCATCAATATTGCAAATGGAAAGGAACGCGGAGCCATCCCACTTGATTGTGTAGAACGAGCTGCTGCTTGGTGTGACTATTTGGAGATGCATGCGCGCCGGATTTATGAGATGGGCCTCAGCCCTGGGTATCAGGCGGCAAGAAATCTTGCAAGGCGGATTCAGGGGCGTGATTTAAATGATCCTTTTGATGTAAGAGATGTTTACCGAAAAGAATGGGCCTTTTTGAAAACCAGGGAAGAAGTTGAGGCGGCTTGCGAGCTTCTTATAGATTTGAGCTGGCTGAGAGAGGGAACTCTTTCAGAGGGTCGAAAAACAAAAAGAGCTTTCTTCGTTAATCCTAAAATCCTTAAGAGAGGCAACCATGAATAAGTGGCTGACCCAATTTTTGCAAAAACCCGACATTTCCGACCCGACAGATTCGGCTCCAATATGAATAGGTCGGGTTTGTGGAGTCGTCCTCAAAGGGTTTTAGGGCTTGAGAAAAAATAAGTTAAATGATTATGGGGCTATCGTATAGTTCCATTCAGGATGGAAAGAGTCTCCCGTAAGCTTGATAGACTCGATTTCTTCTTGAGTGACAACGATACCTTTTTGATATGTGTTTTTATCCAAAAACGCCTTTATGGTTAAACCGGTCGTTGTTGTGGTGTTCCCGATTAAATTAATAATTGTTTCCATTGAAACCAAAGGCTTTCCTCTCCAGTTAATCG
>Ga0209212_1005014_pt1 | contig 16031 bp, 17 predicted proteins | sample RifGroC2_FD_183996 | JGI IMG/M metagenome (GOLD analysis project Ga0209212, IMG submission 183996) | Groundwater microbial communities from Rifle, Colorado, USA - Groundwater C2 (SPAdes) (version 2) | ecosystem: Environmental > Aquatic > Deep subsurface > Groundwater | place: Rifle, Colorado...
AATCGCCTTGAGGATGGTCGGGTTGAGGTTGAGTTCTTCAAATGTCATGCATTTTCCTTTTCTGAGCGGTGTCAGGGTTAATGCGCACGCAGGCCGTGGGATCAAACGGATGATCCACGAGACAAAGACGGCAGTGCCGCGTGTGCAGGCTGCGCACTACCGCCGCAACGCCATCAAAAACTGACGTTGTGATTCCATGCGCGGTAGTAATCTTCGCCTGCCAAACGTTCTGCCGTGTTTCAATAAGGAGGATTGAATCAGGGGTCGGTAAGCGATGATCTAAAGAAAAACGACGGACACCATGCCGCCGTTTTGTGTGACAGTCTATCCGCAACCATAAGGGTGTTTGTGCAAGAACGCAAGCATTAATTTCAGCGTCCGGGTGGACTGATGGTTTTGAAAGCCGCTCGGTGTGGGCTGTTGGGGTAAAATAACTATTGAACTTTGCTCTCAAAACCCGTAAAGTCTGCGGCGCGTTTCCGTACTTTTTAGCGTATTTGAAAGGAAATCGAGAATATGAGTGATATGGCGATCGGCGTCATTGGCGGCAGCGGACTTTATGAGATGGAAGGCCTGGAGAATGTTGAGCGGATCCGCGTGGAGACCCCCTTTGGCGATCCGTCAGACGAATATGTTACCGGTGTGCTGAACGGGGTGCGGATGGTCTTCCTGCCTCGGCATGGGCGCGGGCACCGTCTGCTGCCATCCGAAGTGAACTACCGGGCCAATATCTTTGGCATGAAGAAGCTCGGCGTGGAGCAGATCATATCCGTTTCGGCCGTGGGAAGTCTCAAGGAGGACATTGCGCCGGGGCACATGGTGATACCGGATCAGTTTATCGACCGCACCAAAGGCATTCGCAGGGACACCTTCTTCGGTGATGGCATTGTGGCCCATGTCGGCTTTGCCGATCCGGTATGCCCCGGCCTGTCGAACACCCTTTTCGAAGCGGCCGGTAAGATTGGGGCCGTCGTGCACAAGGGCGGTACCTATATCTGCATGGAGGGGCCGGCGTTTTCGACGCGCTCCGAATCATTCATGTACCGCGAGCTGGGAGCATCGATAATCGGCATGACCAATCTGACCGAGGCCAAGCTGTCCCGTGAGGCGGAAATTTGCTACGGCATCATTGCCCTTTCAACCGACTATGATTGTTGGCACGACTCCCACGAGGACGTGACGGTTGAAGCGATCATCCAGATCATCCACCAGAACGTGGCCATGGCCAAGAACATCATTCGCCAGGCTGTTGCCGATATCGGTCAGGAAAGGAACTGCGGTTGCGGCAGTGCCCTGCAGTATGCCGTGATTACCGACAGGTCGGTTATCCCGCATGAAACGAAACAGAAGCTGGAGCTGATTGTCGGGAAGTATTTATAGAATCATTAGTTACCACTGAGACACAGAGGCACGGAGAAAGTCAGAACATCCAAAAATTTTCGTTTACATCAACATCTCTCGATGTTCCATTTGTTTTTCTCAGTGCCTCCGTCTCTCCGTGGTGAATTTAAAAGGAGATTTATTATGGGTATTGTAGTTGTAGGCACAGTGGCCTTTGACACGGTCGAAACCCCCTTTGGCAGGGGAGAAAATGTTCTGGGCGGCTCAGCAACATATTTTTCAACATCGGCCAGTTTTTTTACCGATGTCTCGCTGGTGGCGGTGGTGGGCGAGGATTTCCCCGAGGAACATGTCCAGTTTCTCCGCTCCCGCGATATAGATACCGCCGGTCTGCAGCGCATCCCGGGCAAGACTTTCCACTGGAGCGGCCGTTACGGCTATGACCTGAACGAAGCTCAGACCCTGGATACGCAGTTGAACGTGCTGATGGAGTTTCGCCCCGAACTGCCGGAGTCCTACCGCGACGCCGAGTATCTCTTTCTGGCCAACATCGACCCTGATCTGCAGATGGAGGTGCTGGAGCAGGTGCGCCAGCCAAAACTGGTGGCTTGCGATACCATGAATTTCTGGATCGGATCCAAGCCGGAAGCGCTCAGGAGGGTCTTGCAGAGGGTGGATATCGTTGTGATCAACGAAGGGGAGGCCCGCCAGTTTACCGGCGAGGCCAATCTGGTCAAGGCGGCCCGTCAGATTATCGCCTTGGGATGCAAGCGGCTGGTGGTCAAACGGGGCGAATACGGCGTGCTGATGTTCACTGCCGATACGGTTTTTGCTGCTCCTGCCTTCCCGCTGGAGGAGGTTTTCGATCCCACGGGCGCGGGTGATACCTTTGCCGGTGGTTTTATGGGCTATCTGGCCAATACCGGCGACCTGAGCGAAGAGGGTATTCGGCAGGCAATAGTTTTCGGCTCGGTGATGGCATCCTTCAATGTGGAGGACTTCAGTCTCGATCGCATGAAACGCCTGGAGTACCGGGAGATCGAGGCCCGCTACAAGAATTTCAAAGCGCTGACTAATTTCCGTGATATAGTTCCACTCCAGTCCCAGGCTTGATTGACATTGACCAGCGTTTTTGTTAGTTTTTGCCTGTGGTTAAGAGATATGCCCCTAATCGGGATGTTCAGGAAACCTTGCATGAAACATTTCATTGCTTTCCTCATGCTGCTGGTTCTGGTCGGCTGCGTCACGACACGTGATCAGCCGCCGGACAATAATTATCCGGCTGCCTATCACTACCAGATGGGGCTTTCCTATCTGGGAGAGCGCAATTACACCGGTGCTTTGGTGGCGCTGTCCGAGGCAGAGAAGCTTGATCCGGACAACCCGGAAGTGCTGTATAATCTAGGGCTGGCCTACATGGGGAAAAAACGCCCTGATCTGGCCGAGCAGAGGCTCCAGCGCGCACTGATACTCAAACCAACCTACTCCGCGGCTCGTAATGACCTGGGGGTGGCTTATCTGGAACTGAAGCGCTGGGACAATGCCATCCAGCAATTCAAGATCGTCAAGAACGACCTCTTCTACGATAATGGTGAGAGTGCCGCCATTAATCTGGGGCTGGCTTATCTGGGCAAAGGCGATTATCCCAAGGCGTTGGAGGAGTTGCGTACGGTGGCGGCCGCTAATCCCCGTAACCCGGTCATTCGCCTTTCCCTCGGCCGGGTCTGGTTTGCCATGGACAAGACCGAACAGGCCATTGTGGAGTATAATAAAGCGCTTGAGATATACACTGACTATGCGGCCGCCTATTATCATCTCGGTCTGGCCCAGCTCAAGCTGAATAATCAGGGTAGCGCCAAAGCCGCCTTTAAAGAGGTTCTTCGCATCATGCCCGATTCTGATCTTGGGCTATTATCCCTGGGGTATCTGGAATTGCTCAAGTAAGCGAGGTTTGTTTGTCCGAGACAATAACGAACAATATCGATTCTTCCGCGAGTTCGCCTGGGGCCATCCTCAAGCGCTGCCGGGAATATCACGGCATTTCGCTGGACGAGGCGGCCGAGGCGACCAAGGTCGGCTTGAATTATCTCAAGGCCCTTGAGGAAGACCAGACCAAGGAATTCGCCAGCCTGGCCTACCTGAAAGGGTTTCTGCGGATTTATGCCAGTTATCTGGGGCTTAACCCGGACGATATTATGCGCCTCTACGAAAAAATGTCTGCCCCGGTTGGCCAGCATGGAAGCGGCCAGTCTGTTGATGAGGGAAAGGGCGATGCGTTTCGGCGTCGCTTCTCATGGCAAAAACTCGCCTTGCCAGTAGGTCTGTTGCTGCTGCTGATCATAACCGCTGCCATCATCAGTCGTCCCACAAAATCATCGCTTCAGCAGATCGTTCCCAGTCCGGTTGCAGTAGTGCCGGCTACCCCGGCGGTTATGCCCCCCCGTTCGAGTGCCGGTCAAGTTCCAGCGGCACCGGAACCTGTACCGGTCATCACCCCGGCAGACACGGTCAAACTCAAACAAGTGCCTGCTAAGCCCGAGCGCAACAGCGCCCAGAAGCAGCCGTTCGTCAATCCCGGCGGTTTTGTTGTCAGGATGAAGGTTACTCAAAGCGGAACACTTGTCGTAACCATTGATGGGGCCACTGACCAGAACTACGATCTTGCCGTCGGTGATATCATTGAATGGAAAGCCGAGAAGAATATTACTTTGGATATATCCAATGCCGGAGGGGTGGAAACCGAGTTGAATGGCAAGCCCCTCAGCTCTTTCGGGCCTGTCGGCAAGCCGGCTTATGTCGTGCTTGACGCGGATGGCATCAAACAATAGTCGCAAGCGGTTGAGAACCGTGGTAAGGAGAGCAATATGCCGATAGCAGCACGCTGCCGCAAGTGCGGTAAAGTCATGAATAGCCAGCGCATCGACAACTACCGGGTGAAGATGACCTGCTCCTGCGGTTTTTCCGATTACCGTACGGTTACGGAGAAGGTCAAGACTGTCAACCCGTTCTACCACAAGGCCAATTTCACCCCCTATATGGAAAGCGAAAAGGGGAAGATGGTCTTGACCATGCAGCGGGCAAATCGTGAACATTTGGAGATCATCTCCCTTGAAGAGATCAGTATGCTGGTGTCTTCCGATTTTGAGCTCTCCGAGGTACTTCAGTCCGTGGCCGGCAAACTGGCCAAACAGCTCAACGCCAGCGTTTGCAATATCTATCTGCTGGAGGGCCAGGAACTGGTTCTGAAGGCCACCTATGGTTTCGAACAAGAGAAGATCGGGCAGATCCGTCTGAAGATCGGCGAGGGGATCACCGGGGCTGTGGCCAGGGAGATGCAGCCCCTGAACCTCAGCAAGGCCTCCCAAGATCCGCGCTATAAGGTTTTTCCCGAGCTGAACGAGGAGAAGTACAACTCCATGCTCTCCTTCCCGATCACCGACAAAAAGGATGTGTACGGGGTGATCAATCTGCAGACCACCTCCATGCGGAGTTTCCCGGAGGATGAGATCTATTTTGTTTCGATCATTGCCAACCTGATCCTGTCGGCCATAAAACTCCGTCAAAAAGTAGCTTCCAGTAAAAACGCTGCGAAAACGCCCCCTGCCGCTTGACAGCCATAGGCCCGGTGCTAGACTAATTTAAATGATAAACGGCAGGAGCAACTTGTGTCAGAACAGCAGAAGCGTATACTGGTGGTTGACGATGAGGAAAACGCCTGTATTGCTCTTTCCAAGATACTTGCCCACGAGGGGTACGAGGTTGCCTCGGCCTGCAATGGCTACGAGGCGCTCAACTATCTGAGGGGCAAGGAGGTGGACCTGATCATCACCGATATTAATATGCCGGAGATGAATGGTCTTGCGTTCCTGCGGGAATTAAACCGCTGCCATCCATCCAGCAACGTAATCATGATCACTGCTTACGGTGAGGTGGAATCATATCTGGAAGCTATGAGCTTGGGTGCTTTTGAGTATATCAACAAGCCGGTCAAGGTGGATGAGTTAAAGAAGATTATCAACAAGATATTTCGGGAAATTAATTAACGTATTCGAGGAGACGTGACATGAAACCGTTCGACAGGATCTTGACTGCCATTGATTTCTCGGAAAATTCAGATTATGCCTTTGATTATGCCCTGACGCTGGCGAAGCAGTTCAGCGCTGAGCTGACGATTATGCATGTCATCAATGAACCGGTTGACCTGCGCGGGTTTTATGTTCCCCACATCTCTTTTGAACAGCTGGAAAAGGAGATCGAGGAGGGGGCAGTCAAGATGATGGAGAAGTTTTGCCAAGCCCGCCTGGGTGATTTCAACGCTTATAAGACCGCCATTGTAACCGGCATCCCCTACGAGGAAGTTATCAGAAAAGCAGAGGAAACCGGTGCCTCCCTGATCGTGTTAGGCACCCATGGCCGGACCGGCCTCGACCACCTCATCTTCGGCAGCACCGCCGAACGTGTTGTTCGCAGTGCTGCCTGCCCAGTACTCACCATTCGCCTGCCTGCCCAGTAAGCATGCTTGCTGTCTGCCCTCGCAGCGTGCTTTACCATGCGCGATAGTCCCCCCCCTGATATCAAGGCAAAGGTCGTTGTTATCGATGACGATCGCAATATCCTCGACCTGACCGCGCTTATTCTCTCCAGGCGAGGTTACCATGTTTTTACGGCTCCCACTGCACGTGACGGAATCGAAATCATTGCCGCCCAGGCCCCGGAACTGGTATTGCTTGATTACATGATGCCTGAAATGGATGGTTTGAGCGCGTTGCGGGAGATCAAGTCGCGTTTTCCGGCCACCTATGTGGTGATGTTTACCGGCAAGGGCAGCGAGGAAGTCGCGGTAGAATTGATGAAAAACGGGGCCGCCGAGTATCTGCTCAAGCCCTTCAACAACCGTGATCTGGCTGAACGTCTCGACAACGTACTGCGTATCCGCGAGATAGAGCTTCACAACAAGGCGCTCCAAAAAGAGCACGAGCGGCTCCTGCAGGAAATTGAAAAATGGAACCAGAATTTGCAAAAAAGGGTTCGCGAGAAGTCAGAAGCGCTGCAAAAGGCCCAGTCCGAGATTGCCCAGTCGGAAAAGCTGGCAACTCTGGGCTACCTCTCAGCCGGAATGGCCCATGAGATTCGTAATCCCCTCAACTCCATCGCCCTTTTTATTCAGCTCATGAGCCATAACACACTTGACCCGGAACAGTTGGACTACCTGGGTAAGGTCCTCAAGGAGATCGACCGGATCGATGCAATCATCCGCAAGCTGCTTGACGCTTCGCACCGCACCCGCACTATCTCCTGTGATGTGCGGATCGATCAGGTGATCGACAGCGCCCTGGAAGTGTTCCTGCCGCAGATAGAGACAGGTAAGATCAAGGTGGAGCGGCGGTGCCACGGTGTGCCCCCACCTATCAAGGCTGATCCGGGTGAGTTGGAACAGATCTTCACCAACCTGTTCCTGAATGCCCTGGACGAGATGCCGGATGGTGGTCGTCTGGAGATTGAGATCACTGCTGAAAACGGCCGGGTGATGGTCATGGTGGGGGATAGCGGCAAAGGCATAACGCTTGAGGCCCTGCCGAACATCTTTGACCCGTTTTTTACCACCAAAGCCCGAGGAACCGGCATGGGGCTGCCGGTGGTACAGCGTATTGCGCGTATCTACGATGGGGACATCATGGTGGAAAAAACCTCGCCCGAGGGAACGGTATTTCGTCTCGAATTCCCTGCCTGTGTCTGAACTGGGACTATTCTCCCTTTTCTTTTGCATCTGAAATGGTGTAGTATCCGGTCTTACGAGACCATCAATGAACAATCCCCGCGGAAAAATCCTTATAATTGACGACGATCCCTTTTTCCAGAAGGTGCTTTCCGATACCTTCAGAGATAATGGCTTTACTATTTTTTGTGCCAATGATGGTATCGAGGGGGTCAAGGCCTTCCTGGAGAAGCAACCCGACGTTGTGATCTCCGACCTGGTCATGCCGCGCATGGGCGGCGTTTCTACCTGTTTGGAAATCAGCCGTCTGGCAGGCGACAATCCACCGGTGATCGTCCTGTTAACCTCAATGTTCCAAGAATCTCCCCATGAACACGAGGTGCCCGAGATGGGCGCCAAGGTGCATATCCCAAAATCCACCAAGCCGGTGGATATCGTTATTATTGTCGAACAGCTCCTGGCGCGGAAAGCGTTTCAGCCGACCTGACCCGGAATGTCCTTCATCTACCGCAATCTCACCCTCACCCCTGATGAAGGAGAAGATGTCCTGCCGTTATTGGTGTCCGCCCAGATTGGTGTGGCGGCTGCCGACCTGCTGAATTTCCGGATTATCCGCAAGGGTATCGATGCGCGCCGCAAACCACGAATCAAGGTGATCTATACGGTCTCCTTTACGGTCAGGGATGCGGAGGCGCTCCGCGCCCGGATCAATGACTGCCCGGATCTTGAATGGAAGCTGGACCCACTGCCGGTTCTGTTTGGACCTGTCAAGTCCCAAACCAGGATCGTTATTGTCGGCAGCGGCCCGGCTGGCCTGTTCACTGCCCTGCGTCTTGCCGAATATGGTCTGACCGCTACGATCATCGAACGCGGGCAGCCGGTGGAGCAGCGGAGCCTGGATGTACAGCGCTTCTGGAAGGAGGGCATACTTGCCCCGGAAAGCAATGTCCAGTTCGGCGAGGGCGGGGCGGGAACCTTTTCCGACGGCAAACTGACCTGCCGCTCCAAAGATGCCCTGGTTCCCTGGGTGTTGGAGCGCCTGGCCGACTTTGGCGCACCTTCCGAGATCCGTTATCTTGCCAAACCGCACATCGGCACCGACCGGCTGCGGCAGGTGGTCAGCTCCATCCGGTGCCATCTGCTGGAAAAAGGGTTTCAGATCCATTTTGGCAGCCGCCTGAGTGACCTTGAGATCCGGGATAACAGGATATCCGCCATCGTTGTCAACGACACGGCAGAGCTAGCCTGCGATATGTTGATCCTGGCCAGCGGCCATAGCGCCCGGGACACCTACGAACTGCTGGCGCAACGCGGTGTGCCGCTGGAACGCAAGCCCTTTGCCATGGGGTTGCGGGTGGAACATCCCCAGGGGCTGATCGATCGCATCCAGTATGGCGCTCCGCGTCATACTGCCCTTCCGGCTGCTGACTATGCCCTGGCCTGGAATAATCACAACACCGGCCGGAGCGCTTATTCATTCTGCATGTGCCCCGGCGGAGTGGTCGTTGCCGGCGCTTCCGAAGAGGGGGGCGTGGTCACCAACGGCATGAGCGGACAGCTGCGCAACTCGCCATTTGCCAACAGCGCCCTGGTGGTAAACGTGGCAGTCGATGACTTCGGCGGTAACGATTCGCTGGCCGGAGTCAGGTTTCAGCGGCACTGGGAACGCCAGGCGTTCATTGCCGGTGGAGGCGGTTTCCGTGCCCCGGCCCAGAATCTGCTGGCATTCATGCGCCTGCCAGGCCAAGGGCCGGCCAGCACCACCTATCGCCCCGGGATCAACGAGACGGACCTGGATGCAGTCCTGCCGGCATTCATCACATCAACTCTCCGGGAAGGAATCGTTGATTTCGGCCGCAAATTGCGAGGTTTCGTGTCGGCCGAGGCCACCCTGATCGGTATAGAATCGCGTACTTCAGCGCCGGTACGGATTCTGCGGAACGCTCATTACGAGTCTACAGGGGTGCAAGGCCTGTACCCGGCCGGCGAGGGTGCCGGTTACGCCGGCGGAATCATGAGCTCGGCCATTGACGGCATCAAGATCGCCGATACGATAGCAGGCCGGTTGGGTGCTGAGAAATAACGGCGTTGAACCACAGAGACACGGCCAAAAGTAGGCGCTTCTAAGCGAGACACAGAGAAATTAATAAAGATAATTTTGAAATAACTCAAAATTTAATCTGATTAGAACTGATCTACCGCCAGCCCGGAGAAGGTGGCCGAAGGCCGGATGAGGGGACAGAAATGCCGTATAAATCAACTCTGCCCCCTCACCCTAGCCCTCTCCCTCAGGGAGAGGGGATTGTTTCGCCGCCATAGCGGGAGAGTGATTCTACTCAGCAAATTTAAAAAGAGAAGCATATTTTGCTTAATTTCTGATAATAAGTATCTCCGTGTCTCTGCGTCTTCGTGGTAAATGTTTTTTCGCTTTCAAATGAATTACGGATTTTAAAGGAGCATCACGTGGCAAAGCAATTCGTAGCCGATATCAAGGACCGCGATTCGGTCAATGCAGTTTTTCTGGTCAAGGACAAGATCATGGCCATGGCCAAAAACGGCAAGCCCTATATGAACCTGCGCTTCATGGACAAAAGCGGCGATGTGGATGCCAAGATCTGGGACAATGTGGATGTGTTGGATAAGCACTTCGAGAAGGACGATTTCGTTCTGGTGCGCGGCAAGGCTTCGGTCTACATGAACAAGATGCAGGTCGTGGTGGCCGAGATCGGCAAGGTGCCCGAGGAGCAGGTCAATCTGGCGGATTTTCTGCCCGAGTCGCCCCGCAACAGCGCCGAGATGCAATCCGAGTTGCGCGAGGTGGTCGCTGCACTGTCCAATCCCTACCTGAGGGGTTTGATGGAGGCCTTTCTGGCTGATGAACCCTTTATGGGCTTGTACTGCATGGCCCCGGCCGCCAAGGGCATGCACCATGTCTACCTGGGCGGGCTGCTGGAGCATTCCCTGGCGCTGGTCAAGCTGGCCAAGGCCATTGTGCCGCTCTACGGCGGTATCAACGAGGACCTGCTGGTGGTAGGCGCCCTGCTGCATGACGTGGGCAAGATTCATGAAATGAGTTTTGAACGCGCCTTCGACTACACCGATGCCGGCAAGCTTTTGGGGCACATCACCATCGGCGTCGAACTGGTGGAGGATCGAATCCGCATGGTGGAAGGCTTTCCGCGGGAGCTGGCCATACTGCTGAAACACATGCTGCTCTCCCATCACGGCCAGTACGAATACGGCTCGCCCAAACGCCCCAAAACCATTGAGGCGACCATCCTGAACTACCTGGACGACATGGACTCCAAGATCAACGGCATCCGCGCCCATATTGCCAAGGAGAGCGCCAGCAGCTCGCGCTGGACCGCCCATCATCGCCTCTATGACCGCTATTTTTTCAAGTGTAACGGCATGGACGAGGAGCAGGAAGTGGAGTGCGTGCAGGATGAAAGTTGTGAACCGCTGCCTGCAGAGAAGTCGCTAGGAGTGACAGCCGCAAAGCAGGAACGTAAGGATTTCGGTAATCAGCCCTTTAAAAAGCTGGAGAATCTGGATTTGTTCTAACAGGGGTAAGTACATTGAAATCGAACAGGCCGGGATCGAGAGATTCCGGCCTGTTTTGTTTGGTCCATATCTGCTATTCACCCAATAGGTGAATTTGTTGTTGTAATAACTGTAATTCCAGTTACAATGGGTTGTAATTATGCGCTTTAATTTCAAGACAAAAAAGCTGGAAGAGCTTTACACCTCTGAAAAGGGCTCCCATAAGTATGAGCCCGAGGTGATTGATTCATTCTTCGATGCCATGGCCGTCATTGCCGCTGCCAGAGATGAGCGTGATCTGTACGCACAAAAAGGCTTTCATTTCGAGAAGCTTTCCGGAAAACGGAAGCATGAACACTCATTACGCCTCAACAGACAATTTCGCCTTATTGTAATGCTGGAAAAGGACAGAGATGGAAAGTATGTGCTGGTAATCACAATCGAAGATTACCATTGAGAAAGGAAATGACGATGGAAAAAACATTTCAGCCTGCCCGTGCGATTGCACCAGGACGGATTCTGACGCGTGAGCTGGATGCACGAGGCTGGACCCAGAAAGATCTGGCCGGGATCATGGGGCGCCCTCCCCAGGCCATTAACGAGATTGTCAAGGGAAGCAAACAGATTACCCCTGAAACGGCCCTGGAGCTGGCCGAGGCCTTAGGCACGTCGGCGGAATTCTGGACCAACCTGGAGGCCGGCTACCGGCTGGCGATGGCCCGCACAGCCAAGGACAGCAAGCAGATCGCCCGCAAGAGCCGTCTCTATAATCTGGCCCCGGTGACGGAATTGCTTAAACGCGGCTGGATACGGGCGGGAGATTCGTTTGATGAATTGGAACAGGCTGTGTATGCCTTCATGGGGATCACTTCGGCCGACGAGATGGACAAACTGGCGGTCAGCTTCCGTCATGCCGTGCAGCGCGGCCCCGAACTGAGCGCCCGGATCGCCTGGGTCCGCCGTGTCGAGCAGGTGGCGGCAGGCAGGACGACGACCAAATTCGACCATGCACGCCTTGAGAAAGCACTACCCGCAATCCTGGCCTGTAGTGCGCACGAGCAGGATGTGGCTTGTGTGCCCGGACTGCTGGCCGCTGCCGGGGTGCACTTCGTCATCGTGGGGCACCTGGACAAGACCTATCTGGACGGTGCCAAGCTGATGTGCGGGAAAAACCCGGTCATTGCCCTTACCCTGCGCTATGACCGTCTTGACTCCTTCTGGTTTACTTTGCTCCACGAACTGGCCCACATTGTTCTGAAGCACAAGGGGAGCTATCTGGACGACCTGTATGGCGGCGATCATGTGGACGGCGAGGAGAAAGACGCCAACCGGCTGGCGGGGGAATGGTTGCTCGATGACCGGGCGTTCAAGGCCTTTGTCCGGGAGACAAAACCGTGTTTTTCAAAATCCACCATTACCAGTTTTGCCGAAAGCCAGGGCCGCCATCCCGGCATTGTGCTCGGTCGGCTGCATCATGAGAAGCTGGTGGATTACAAAAACCTGCGTGGGATGCTGGCGAAGGTGAGTCCGTATCTGGGGGAGTGGGTGGATAGTTGAGGTAGTTTTTGTTATGTCTTGACGTGGCACGATCAAACCATTGGCTGACGAGTTAAAATGATGGCGTGCTAGCGTAGTGTGGTGTACAGATTGAATTTGTGGCAGCCAATTTTCTTGTCGGAGAGTCATTGTGAGTACTGCTACCATCTTGCAAATACGAACAGTTGTATGCCTTGTCACCGGGATGCTGTTCCTTCCACCGCTTGCCGCCCAGGCCGATTTTTTCAAGTATAAGGACAGCAGCGGCTCGGTTGTCATTACCAACAGGCTTGAAGATGTACCGAAAAAATACCGCAATCGTGTCAAGGTTGTGTGGGATTCGGAGCTGGAGGCAAAGGATCCGCTGGCCAGGCGCAAGGCCGCAGCTAAGGCGCAGGCGGAACAACAAGAACGGCAGCAGGCCTCTCGACAGACACAAGCGGGTACCCCGGAGAAGAAACGGTCTAGCAAGGAAAAGACGTTGGTCATTACTCTGGACGAAAACACCGGCCAGGTCATTCGTTCTTTTGAGTAAACGCTGAGCGTACGCCGGACATCCCTGGCTACGGATTCACCAAACCCCGCAGAATCCCCAGATTAACCGCATCCATCTCATCATTATCCCCCTTGGGGGTTTCCAGAATCTTGGGCACCCTGCTAAAACGAGCGTCGTTCATGATAAAACGAAACGGATTGAGGCCCAGCGCCCCCTGCCCGATATGTTCGTGCCGGTCAACGCGGGAGCCGAGCCCTTTTTTGGAATCGTTGAAGTGGAAACACTCCAATCGGCCCAGGCCGATGATCCGGTCAAAGCTCTCCATGGTGGTCTGGTAACCTTTCTCGCTGGCGGTGTCGTAGCCGGCCGCAAAGGTGTGGCAGGTGTCGAAGCAGACCGCGAACTTCTCCGGGTACCTGGACCCGGCGATAATGGCCTGCAACTCCTCGAAGGTGCGCCCCAGGTTGGTTCCCTGCCCGGCGGTCGTCTCCAGCATGACCTTGCCCTCGAATTGCGGTACTTCGCCGAACAGTTGATCAAATGCTTCGGTTACCCGTGCCAGGCCGACCTGAGGTGCTTCAGCCAGGTGCGAGCCGGGGTGCATGACAACCTTGGCGATGCCGAGCCGGGCACAGCTTTCCAGCTCATCGCGGAAGGCCGCCAGGCTCTTGTCGCGTGTTTCGCCAGGCGGTGCGGCCAGGTTGATCAGGTAGATATCGTGGGAGATGATCTCTTGTAATCCGGAGGCGGAGAACTTTTCTTTGAACAGTGCGGTATCGGCCTCGCTGACCGGCTTGCCCCGCCACTGGTTGGCATTGCGGGTGAAGAGCTGCAGCACGCCGCAGCCTGCGGCTACTGCCCGGTCAATGGCCAGATGCAACCCTCCGGCAATGGACATGTGAGCGCCCAGGTAGTCCTTCATCGCGCCTCCTCCAGCAACTCGATGTAATCTCCGAAAAAGTGCACATCCACCTCTTCCCCGGCAGCCAGAGGGCCCTGGCCGGGTGGGATCACGGCGATGGCCGCCGCATTGACCATGGTTTTGAGCAGACCGGATTGCTGCTTGCCGGAGGTCGCTGCGTAAAAAAGCTCCCCCTCGCGCTCCAGCCGAATGCGCAGAAAAGTCGTGCGGTCGCTCTCCTTGTTCCTGACATCATCCCGCAGGATCGCCCGGAAATATGGCCGGATGACCTGGCGCTGCCCCATCATGCGCAACAGGGCCGGCCGGACGAATTCCTCGAAGGTGATCAAGCTGGAGACCGGATTGCCGGGGAGCGAGAAGACCGGTTTGTTGTCCTTCAATCCAAAAGCAAGCGGCTTGCCCGGCTTGATGGCGGCCTTCCAGAAGATCTGTTTCACACCCAGCTCCTCCAGCACGATGCGCACCAGATCACGATCTCCGGCGGAGACGCCGGCGGAAGTCACCAGCACATCGGCCTTTAGTCCTTCCCGCAGCTTGTCCAGGTGGCTTTCATGGTTGTCGCGGGCAATGCCGATAATGCGCGGAATGGCGCCTGCCTCCTGGACGGCGGCGGCCAAGGCGAGGGTGTTGCTGTTGACGATTTCGCCGGCCCCCGGGGTCCTGCCAACCTCGATCAGTTCATCCCCGGTGGAAAGGATCGCCACAATCGGCCGGCGGTATACTGGTACCAACACACGTCCAAAAGATGCCAGCATGCTGACCTCGGGCGGGCGGACGATAGTTCCGGCCGCAGTTATGCACTCGCCGGCCAGCACGTCTTCGCCGCGGAAACGGATATGCTGGCGCGGCTTGACCAGTTCATTGATGGTCACATGTGTTTCCGTGCCCATTTCGGTTTCTTCGACCGGAACCACAGCATCCGCACCGCTGGGGAGCGGCGCGCCGGTCATGATCTTAACCGCGCAACCAGGTGCGAGCACGACTCCGTCTGCCAGCGCACCGGCCGGGATGTAGTCGGTTACTTCAAGCCGGCATGGAATCTTGCCGCAGTCGCTGCTGCGGACCGCATAGCCGTCCATGGCGGAATTGTCCCACAACGGCATGTCCCACGGCGCAGCGATGTCCTCCGCCAGCACCCGGCCGCCAGCCTCTGCCAGGCTGATCTGTTCGCTGCCTGTGGTGGAAATGTTCTCAAGGATGAGTTGTCTGGCCTGTTCAAATGAAAGCATGGCTACTCCTGTGCAGGTGTTTCGATACTTGATGCAATACTTGTTGCCTCTGGGAAATGTATCCGTATAATGGGCAGATTCTGTGAAGGTCTTGCCGCCATTATAGCAGGCCTTCCGCCGAAGTAAACGCTCTTGAACATAAGGTGGCGTATGACCCTCAGCAATGAAACCAAAGTCGGCCTGTTCTTCGTGCTCAGCATTGTACTGTTCGGACTGATGCTGGAGATCGGCAATCGTTGGAAGATCTTTGATCGCGGGATTCCCTATACTACATTTCTTTCCTCCTCCACCGGCCTCAAGCAGGGTGACGCCGTCAAGTTGGCCGGGGTGGAAGTGGGGACAATCTCCAGGATTTCCATTGCGGACAGTCATGTGCGAGTGGATTTCGAGGTCAAGCCGGGCACCCATATCAAGGCGGATAGCGTGGCCGGCATCCGCATGGCGAGTATGCTGGGCGGGCAGTTCCTCGGGCTCTCCTTCGGCTCTTCTGCCAGCCCGGATCTCCCGGCCGGCAGTACGGTAAAAAGCACTGAATCAGCGGGTGTCGATGCCATCATGGATAGTGTGGGTGGCCTGACCAAAGATGCAAAACAGTTAATCCTCGACCTGAATCGCAACCAGAACGAGGTCATGACCAAGATATCCTCCATGCTGGACGAAAACCGGGCTGCCGTAAGGGAGTCGCTGACCGGCCTGGCCAGCATCACCGCCAAGATTGATCGCGGTGACGGATCGTTGGCGATGCTTTTGAACGACAAAGCCCTTTACAATAATGCCAACGCCCTGACCGGGAGCCTGCGCGAGGTGAGTGCCAGGCTGGAGAGGGGCGAGGGAACCATGGGCAAGCTCTTGAAGGAGGACGAGCTGTACACCCAGAGTATTGCCGCAGTCAAGGGCATGAATGAAAGCATGAAGAACTTCACCGAGATTGCCCAGCGCATCAACAAAGGCGAGGGGACGGCCGGCAAGCTGGTCAATGATCCTGCCCTGTACGATGAGTTGAAGGAAACAATGAGCAACCTCAAGGAGATCACCCGCAAGATCAACGAGGGTCAGGGAACGGTAGGCAAGTTGGTCAACGACGACAAGCTGTACCGCGACGCGCTCTCAACCCTCAAGAAGACCGAAAAGGCCATGGAAGGGCTGCAGGATACCGGCCCCATATCGGTCATCGGCAGTGTGATCGGCACCCTGTTCTGATGAAGGCATCTACGAAAGTTCAAAGCCAACCCCTCCAAACCTCCCCTT
>Ga0209212_1005015_pt1 | contig 16030 bp, 10 predicted proteins | sample RifGroC2_FD_183996 | JGI IMG/M metagenome (GOLD analysis project Ga0209212, IMG submission 183996) | Groundwater microbial communities from Rifle, Colorado, USA - Groundwater C2 (SPAdes) (version 2) | ecosystem: Environmental > Aquatic > Deep subsurface > Groundwater | place: Rifle, Colorado...
GGGGTAGGGGCCACGTCCATTGCACCTGGCAGCTTCACCCACCCCCCTGCCCCCTCCCGTCAAGGGAGGGGGAGTTAATCCCCACGGTCTGCCTGTCTGGTTCCGGCTATGCCGGGTTAGGGAGGGGGAAAGTTGAACAGAGTCATACTGATGTGTGGGCTGAGATCCAATGAAGGGAGGATGGCATGAAAAAGATGGTTAGAACCGTGGCAATGATCCCCTGCCTGCTGGCGCTTCTGGCAGCGCCGAGTCACAGCGCCGAGGTGGGGGCACCGGTGCCCGATTTCACGGTACGCACACTGGCTGGAGAGCAGTTCTCCAAGACGAGCCTGTCCGGGAAACCGGCCCTGCTGGTCTTCTGGAACACCTGGTGCTCCAGCTGCAAAAGCGAGCTCCCCAAGCTGAACCAGGTGGCGGCGAAGTTCGGGCCGAAGCGGCTCACCGTCCTGGCGGTCAACACCGGGTTGAACGACAGCGAGAGCAAGGCCCGGGCCTACTGGAAGAAGTACAGCTACACCTTCCCGGCGGGATACGATCACAGCTTCGAGATGGGAGAGAATTTCAGGGTGATGGGAGTGCCCACCATCGTCTTGGTGGATGCGCAGGGACTGGTGCGTTACAGCAACTCGTCAATGCCCCGCGACCTCGAGGAACGGCTCAGGCAACTGACCGGCGCAGTGCACTGAACCCGCCGTCACGATTAGAGCCACCTCTGTCCCGCCAGTATCAGGTAGTATTCGGCAAGGAGCAGCATCAGCAGCCCCAGCACCTTTTTCGCGACCAGCATCCACCCCCCCGGCTTGGGTAGCGCGGCCACCAGCCCCGAGCCGGTGCCGACCAGCAGTAGCGGCATCCCCATGCCGAGGGAAAAACTGAACAGCAGAATCCCTCCGTAGAGCACGGTGCTTCCGGTGGCGACGAAGGTGAGCAGGGCGAAGAGCACCGGCGAGGTGCAGGGAGAGGCGACCAGTCCGGAAGCGGCGCCGATCAGGAACGCTCCCGGCATCCCGCCCGCGCCAGGCTCCTTGGGGCGCCCGGAGAGCCAGGCGGGGAAGGGGATCACATCCAGGGTGTTCAGGGCGAACAGGATGAGCACGTTGGCCACCGCCAGAAGGGCCCAGGGGCTGGTGCTGATCTGGCCGAACAGGCTGCCGGTGAGGGCTGCGATCATCCCGAGGAGCGCGTACACTGCGGCCATCCCCAGCACATAGCAAAGCGAAAGCAGGAAGGACCTGAGGCGGCTGCGCTCCCCGGAAGTTCTGGAGGCGACGTAGGCCGAGACGATGGGGACCATGGGGTAAACGCAAGGAGAGAGGCCGGCCAGGATGCCGGCCGCAAAGACCGCTGCGACGGCGATCAGGGGAGAACCCGCGAGATATGTCTCAATTCCGTCCATAGCTTCTCTACTCCCGGCAGGCCAGACAACCGATGGTGCCGGCAGATTAAGACACGCTGTCTCCAAAGTCAAAGATTTTCCTCACCTCCCCCCTCCCCCTCGGCGCTTCAAGTCCCCTCCCCCGGAGGGGAAGGGCCAGGGAGGGGGTTGTCGGACCGTCAGACTCGTCGAACAGGTCGGACTGTCCGACCCGGGCCGACGCTCTTCAGAGCCGGTCGGCTGAAGCCCTGGCGAAGGCGGAGGGAGAGTTGGGATGCGGGGGATGGGAGAGCGCCGCCGGTGCCAGGTTGCGCAGCAGCATCATCGCCGCCAGGCAGAGCGACGAGCTCAGGGAAAGGGCCGGCGCCGCCCCCAGGGTAGCGGCCAGCACGCCCAGGAGCGCGTTCCCCAGCGGCGCCATGCCGAGCAGCGCCACGCTGTAGGCGGCCATGACCCTGCCGCGCAAGCGGTCGGGACAGCTCTGCTGCAAGGCGCCGCTCACCAGGGTCAGGAAGGTCACGATAGAGCCGCCGGCCAGGAAGAGGGCGAAGAGAGAGAGGTAATAGCCGCCGGAGAGGGAGAAGAGCAAAAGGGCGGCGGCGAACAGCATGGCCGCGGGCGTCGCCGCCTTCTTTTGCACCCGGATCTCCCCCGCCAAGGCGAGCGCTGCCGCTGCCAACAGCGATCCGGCACCGGCGCAAGCCGACATCGCGCCGAGCCCGCGAGCCCCAACCTGCAGCGCATCGGCGAAGGCGGGAAGCAGCGGCACGAAGGGGATGCCGAGAAGACTCATCAGCGCCACCATCAGCAGGAGCCGCCCGATCTCGTCATGGTTCAGCACGAAGGAAAAACCCTCCCGCAACTCCGCAAGCGGCAGGGCATGTCCGCCAGTACTCCCCGTCCGTGGGAGGGGATCCGATTGTTTGATGGCAGTAAGAGCTGGGGGGTGGCTGCCATTACTCCTCCCCCCGGAGGGGGGAGGCTGGGAGGGGGGAGCATCGGCGCCATGGCTGAGGTTGCCGACTTGGCGAGAGGTGGCTGCGGGGCGCACCAGAAGAAGCGCACCGATAGCCAGGAGAAAACTGAAGGCGTTGATGAAGAAGCAGGGGGCGGCGCCAAAAGCGGCTATGGTACAGCCGGCGAGAGCCGGAGCAAACATCCGGGTGGCGTTAAAGGAGACGGCATTTAGGGCGACGGCCTGGTGCAGCGCGCCGCAGGGGGCCACTTCGGAAAGGAATGCTTGCCGAACCGTGACATCGAAGGCGTTCACTGTCCCCTGCAGGAAGGCGAGGACCAAGACTAAAGGGGCGGTTATCGCCGCGTTGGCAGTAAGGACGCCGAGCAGAAGAGCGGGGATTAAGGACGCTCCCTGCGTTGCGATCAGCAGGGAGCGCCGGTCGACCCGGTCGGCCAGGACGCCGGCCGGAAGGGTGAAAAGCAGCAGCGGCAGCGACACCATGATGGCGGTCAGGGCCAATTGCCCGGCGGAGTGCGTCAGAGACCAGACCAGCCACCCCTGCGCGACCGACTGCATCACGCAACCAAACCAGGAGACGGTCTGTCCGATCCAGAAGATCCGGAAGCTGCCGTCCCGAAATAACGCCATGGTGGGTGAAGCTTTCATGCCTGCCTCTATTCACCGAATAGGTCCCCCTCCCCTTGCGGGAGGGGGTTAGGGGGTGGGGGTAGCTGCCACCTCCAATGCCCCTGGCAAATTCACCCACCCCCCTACCCCCTCCCGTCAAGGGAGGGGGAGTTGCAACAAAAGGCTTAGCTCGAGCGGACTTGATCAGTAAAATCAGCGTCCGACTTTACTGTCCTTACAGCCGGCCCGCCTTGACAGCCTTGGCCGCGGTTTCTCCGGCAATCCTGCCGAAGGTGATGGTCTGGGAGATGGAGTTGCCACCGAGGCGGTTCTTGCCGTGTGTCCCCCCGGTCCCCTCGCCGGCAGCGAAGAGTCCCTCGATCGGCTTGCCGTCCTTGGCCAGCACCTCGCAAGTGGTGCTGATCTTGAGCCCGCCCATGGTGTAGTGCACGCCCGGCTTGATCTCGATGGCGTAGTACTTCGGAGTCTGCAGCGAGCGCGGCAGGTCGGCGCGCTTGAACTCCGCATCGCTCTTCAGCTCACACGCCTTGTTGTAGCCGGCGATGGTGGCATCAAGGGCATCCGCCGGCACTTTGATCGCCTCGGCCAGTTCCTTGACGCTCCCCCCCTGGTGTACCAGCTTGAGGTGGAAATAGCCGTCGATCTGCTTCAGGCTTTTGCGCACCCCCTCGTCAAACACCAGGTAGGCCGACTTGCCGGTCTGGGCCAGGATGGCTGCGGATGCCTTGTCGCGGGTGGTCAACTCGTTCACGAAGCGCTTCCCTTCGTGGTTCACCAGGATGGCGCCGTTGCCGCGCACCGCCTCGGTGATCAGGATGCGGCTGCCGGCTGCGACGGTGGGATGGATCTGGATCTCCTTCAGGTCCCTCACGTCAGCGCCCGCGCCGGTTCCCAGCTCGATGCCGTCGCCGGTCGCACCGGGCTGGTTCGAGCTGGTCATACCCTTGTAATCGGGGCGGTAGTAGGCGACCCGCTCGGGGTTGGCTGAGAACCCCCCGGCAGCGATGATCACCGCCTTGGTCTTGATGGTGTACAGGCCGCGATGCTTCCCCTGCACCTGGACCCCGGTGACCCTCCCCTTGGCGTCCTCGATGACCTTCACCACCTTGCTGTTGACGCGGGTGTCGATGTTGCGCTGGGCCACGTTCCTGCGCAGCACCTCGATGAGATGCGTGCCCACGGCCGAGCCCCCCTTGGGACGGTGCGTCCTGTTCACGCTGGCGCCACCCATGCGCCCCACATCGGAGAGGTCGGCGCCCAGCCCGGTGAGCCACCCCACGGATGCCGCGGAGTTCCTGGCCAGCACCATGGCCAGCGCGGGGTCGTTCAGGTCGCCGCCACCGGTCATGGTGTCCTTGTACATCAGCTCGACGCTGTCGTTGATCCCCTTCTCCTTCTGGTAGGGAGTCCCGGCCGCGTTCATGCCGCCTGCCGCCAGCATGCTGTTGCCGCCGGTGATGGGCTGTTTTTCGATGATCACCACCTTGGCGCCGGCGTCATGCGCCGTGATGGCCGCGGTGAACCCGGTCGCTCCAGCACCTATGACCACGACATCCGCCTGCTCGCTGCGTTTGTCGATCTTATCCTTGGTGGACTTGATCGACTTGGCCGTCTTGGCAGCCTTGGCAACCTTGGCCCCCTTGTCCGCCAGTCCGGCCAGAGCCGGCTCAGGCTGCGCCGCGTCCGCGCCCGCGATCTTCATCTCGAAATGATGACAGTTGAGGCAGTAGGCCCAGGAAGCGGTATGGCCGTGATGGCAGGCGGTGCAGTTGATCTCCCCCAGGTGCGACTTGTGGGGATTGATCTCCTCATGGGAAGCCTTGCCCATCTCGGCCAAGGTGCCATGACAGCTGACGCACCCTTTGTTGACCGAGGTCTCCCCGTCGTCCACCACGATCTTTTTGCCGCTACCGTGGCAGTCGGCGCATTTCGCCTTCCCCTTGTGCAACTGCGCCAGACTCTGTCCGCCGCCGGCCCAAAGCGCGCTGGCCGAGGCGATCACCATGAGCGCCGCCAGCAAGAAACCCAACCTCGAACTCTTCATCATGCTTCTCCTTTTAGCGTTGTCCCTGTTTCCATGTTGTCCCGGGTTGACATCCTTTATCCACCTAAAAATGTAACCTGATTAGCGACAATCTTCCGCCAAGGCGTCCCTCCCCCTTCAAGGGGGAGGACAGGTGGGGGATGGGGGCTCCGGCGCCTGCTTCACCCCATCCCCACCCCGGCCCTCCCCTTGAAGGGGAGGGGGAGTTCGCGCTAATCCACGACTGTAGAGCATGAGGAGTGCCAAAGCCGGCAACAAGAGTTAAGCAGCGGGAATAATGAGGATCTTTGAAAAGGATGGCGCTGAAGGAGTCGGCGAAAGGGTATAACCAGCGGTTATGAAAGGGGTGGAGCTACTGCGGGGTTATCTGCAATTACGGGGAGTTAAACCTGCTCAACCGGAAGTTATAGCAATAACCTCAGGTTATGCAGGTTAAAGAGTGACCTGACGGGACAGACAGGGCAAGGGGGACTGGCTCCGCAGGTGCCTGTCCCCTTAACGACATGTCCCCTTAACGACAGGCAGAGTCCCCCCTCCCTAACCCGGCCTAGCCGGAACCAAACAGGGCAGACCGTGGGGACTCACTCCCCCTCCCTTGACGGGAGGGGGCAGGGGGGTGGGTGAAGCTGCCAGGTGCAATGGATGTGGCCCCTACCCCCTAACCCCCTCCCGCAAGGGGAGGGGGGACAAGGACAGCAATTTGTTCAACATAACAAGCAGTTGCAAGCACTTTTGCTCACGACCTGTAAACACTACAGCCTTAAGTGAGTAACCCTCCCCTTCCGGGGGAGGGGACTTGACTTGACTGTTCAGCCGCGCAGCTGCTTGAGGCGCTTGTTCAAGGCGGGCTGGGAGATGCCGAGCAGGCGGGCGGCCAGGGTCTGGTTCCCCTTGGCCCGCTCCAGCGCCTCCTGCACCAGGAAGGCTGCGGCATCGCTGAAGGTGGGGAGTTCCTCGAACTCCGCGAAGGGAGTGCGGCGCTGATGCAGGCCGGCTTGAGCGGCGCCGGCGTCCCGCGCGGGGAGCAGCACCTTGGCGAAGGAGTCCATGGAGAGGATCCGGTCCCGGTGCCTGCTCACCGCATCGTAGGCCAGCGCCTTCAGCTCACGCACGTTGCCCGGAAAGTTATAGACGGCAAGAAGCTGGGGGAGCTCGCGTGGCGCGGTGGGCTTCTTCTTCCCCAGTTCCCGGGCCGCCTCGGCCAGGAAGTGGTCCAGCAAAAGCGCGAGGTCCCCCTTGCGCTCCCGCAGCGGCGGGACCTGCACCGGGTGGGTGCGCAAACGGTAGTAGAGATCGCGCCGGAAGGTGCCGGCCTGCTCCTTGGCCGCCAGGTCGTGATGGGTTGCCACGACGACCCGGGCCTTCAGCCTCCTGGGGAGATCGGAGCCGAGCGGAAAGTACTCTCCCTCCTGCAACAGCCGCAAAAGCTTGACCTGGGACGGGATGCTCAGGTCGCCGATCTCGTCCAGGAACAGGGTGCCGCCCGCCGCCTCCTCCACCATGCCGCGCCTGGCCTGGTCCGCGCCGGTAAAGGCGCCGCGCACATGACCAAACAGGGTGTCGGCGAATACGGTGTCGTCAAGCCCCGCCACGTTCACGGTCACCAGCTTGCCGCGGCAGCCGCTCAGCCGGTGCGCCGCCCGCGCCACCAGTTCCTTGCCGACGCCGGTCTCCCCGGTGATGAGCAGCGGCTGGGGACTCGGCGCCACCGCCTCCACGTAGGAGAACATGGCGTACATCGCGGGGTCCTTGGTGATGATCTCGGCGAAGGCCTCGGGGTGGCGCACCTGCGGCGCGCTGAGCCGGCTGGCCAGTTGCCGGTGGTCGCGCTGCAGCTCCTGCATGCGCACCGCCCGCAGCACTCCCGCGACGATCCTGTCCTCGTCGTCGGTCTTGACGAAATAGTCGAAGGCGCCGTGCTTCACGCAGCGCACCACCGTCTCCACCTGGTCCAGGGCGCTCAGCACGATGGTGCAGACCTCGGGATGCCTCTCCGCGATCGCCTCCAAAAGCTGCTCCCCGGAGAGGTGCGGCATGGTCAGATCGAGCAGCACCACCCCAACCGTCCCCCCCTCCAGCATGGAGGCCACCTCCCGGCTGTCGTTGCAGGTAACGATGTTGTTGATGCCGGCCAGGGACTCTAGTGAGACCGCGATGGAACTGGTCCAGGCCGGCTCGTCGTCAACCAGAAGGACCTGAAAATCGGGATAAAGGGTGTCTAGCAAGAGGGTTCCTCCTTGGGGCAGGCGGGAAGCGCCAGCGTCACCGTGGTGCCGAGCCCGAGTGTCGACTCGAAGCTCAGGGTGCCGCCGTGCTCCTTGACGATGCCGGCGGAGACCGAAAGGCCCAGGCCGGTGCCGCCCCACTCCCTTTTGGTGGTGAAAAACGGGTCTATGAGCTGCGACATGTGCTCCGGCGCGATGCCGGTTCCCTGGTCTCGCAGCCGCAGTATCACCAGCCCCGCATCGGGATCGTAGCAGGTGCTGAGCTCGATGCCGCGCGCCGGATCGGGGAGCGCCTGGCAGGCGTTCAGGATCAGGTTCACCAGCACCTGCTCGATGCGCTGGGCATTGCCGCGGAACCTGGGGAGGTCGGCGGCGTACTCAGTGCTGAAGGAGCGCGTCGCCTTGCGGATGGCGTGGTCCACCAGGCGCAGCGCGGCGCGCGCCGTCTGGTTCAGGTCGACCAGCTCGGTCGCCTGGCGGTCGTCGTGGCGCGCGAAATCCTTCAGGTCGCTCACGATGCGCTTGATCCTCTTCCCCGCCTCCTGCATCTTGTCCAGGCTATCTGGGACCACTTCACGGGCCCTGGACCAGGGGATGCCGCCGCAACGGAAGTCGCCGTTCTCCCGGTAGTACTGTTCCAGGATCTTGGAGCTGTCCGTAAAGATGCGCTTGAGCTTCGGGGTCTCCAGAAGGATCAGGCCGGTGGGGTTGTTCACCTCGTGCGCCACCCCCGAGACCAGCACCCCGAGCGCCGCCATCTTGTCGGCCTGCACCAGCTGCTGCTGGTTCAGGCGCAGGTTCTCCTCGGCCCGGCGCCGTTCGGCGATCTCGCGGGTGAGGTCGGCGGTGCGCAGCGCGACCTGGCGCTGCAGGGTGCGGGTCCAGAGCGAGATGGCGGCCAAAAGCAGGACCAGCGGCAGCGCCACCAGGAGCGCGTACTTGGTGACGGCGCGCCAGTCGGTCTCCGGGGGGTCCAGCACCCCGAGCCACTTGGCGCGGATCGCCTCGTACTGTCCGGTCTGCTTCAGGATGGCCAGCCCCTCGTTGAAACGGGACAGGAGCTCCGTGTTCCCCTCGCGCACCGCGAAGCAGTACTTGTGGGAATAGACGTTGCGCACCATCGGGCTTAGGTTGGTGAGCTGCAGTTGTCGGATCAGGTAGGTTCCGGGGACGATGGCCACCACGGCGTAGTCGCAGCGCCCGGAGGCGGCCAGGCGCAGGGCGTCGGCGGGGGTGTCGGTCAAAAGCAGCCGGCCCCGGAACCCGCTGCGCTTGAGCATGTCGTGCATGATGCCGGCGCGGTGCAGCGCCACCTCCTTGCCGGCCAGCTCGTCCAGGGATCGCACCGCCTTGGCGCCGCTACGGGCGAAGACGGCATGGTTCACCACGGCGTGCGGCAGGGAGAACTCGAAGGTCCGGTCGCGCTCGGCAGAGTAGGACATCCCCTGCAGCACGTCCACCTCCCCGCGCTGCAGCGCCTCCCGCATGGCGTGCCAGGCGCCCAGACGGAACTCGACCTGCATCCCCATGACCTCTGCGATCGCCTTGGAGAGCTCGACGTTGTAGCCGGCCGCGTTGCCCTCCTTGTCCAGGAACTCGTAGGGGGGATAGTCGCGGTCGCCGCCTATCACGATGACACGCGCGGCGCTCCCGGAGGGACCGGCGGCCTGTGCGATCTCCCCTGCCAGCAGCAGGATGAGCAGGGCGCCGAGACAGGCTGCCGTTTTCAATAGTGATCGGCTGGACATTTCACCTCTGTACACCCTCCGGCAGCTTGGCGTCAATGAGAAAGATGGCGCCTGCAAGGGGGCGGGTGGACGGCAAGGTAACGCCGGCGGGGTCGCTCGACACGGTAAAGCAGGTCAACAGCTGGGTCAGTGATGATCCGTCATCGGTAGGCGGGAGCCCGGCAGCCGGAAAACGGCGCCGGCTCCCGAGAAAAGAGAAAGGGCCGCTTCTCCGTAGATTGGAGAAGCGGCCCTTTCTTCTTTAGTGATCACCCGACCCTGTTAGCCCTCGTTCCCAAGCTGGAGCTTGGGAACGAGTATGCTTGGGAACGATTGAACGAGTACAAGGCTGGGAGGGGGCTTACAAAGGTCCCCGATCAGGCGTAGACCGAGAATCCTTCCTGCTTGTTCACCTGTGCCGCCTGCTGTGCGATGACTTCGGCCATCTGCATCTGGGCCTCGGCCGCCTTCTTCACTATCGCCATCGAGGCGTTCTGCTGGGTGAGTGCCGCCACCCCCGCTACCTGCGCTGCTGCAATCTGGCTTACGTCCATGGCAGAGATCCTCCTGTTGCACTTATCGGCGGGAGGCTGTGCGAAGTGAGAAGTTTCAGGATTGTCAACCGGAATTCGGCAGTCAAGCCTTCCCCTACACCGCCTTGAACTGCTGGCTCTTGGCGATCAGGAAGTAGACCACCCCCAGGATCAGCAGGGTGCCGGCCAGGAAAATCTGGGTCGTCAGTTCGTCGTGACGCAGGGTCGAGATCAGGATCTCCCGGATCAGCGCCACGATGATCACGCCGATGAACATCAGGATGTTGAACCTCCCCCCCTTCAGGCTCTTGATCTCGTTGTCCATCAGCTCGATCATCATCCAGATGATCAGCAGGGTGCCCAGCGCCCCCAGGATCCCCTTCTCGACGTTGCCCCGAAAAATGTGGGTGATATCCCAGACGAAGAGTCCCACCACCGAGATGGAAACCCCGGCCAACGCCAGGATCAGGATCAGGTTGAGCCCGTAGGTGAAACGCTCCGCCGCCCCGATCAGCTTGGACTCGATGCGATGCGAGACGAACACCTTGCGCATCGCCTCCTCCTGGTACGAGGCGCTCATGATGTCCAGATTGATGTCGATGATCTTCTCCACCGCGTTGCGGTATTTGCGCCGCTCCTCGATCTTGGGATAGTGCTCCTGGAGCAGCTCGATAAGGAAGCGACGCACCACGTTCATAGAGGCGTTGACGTAGTGGGCGTTCAGCCCCACCCGGACGTGAGCCAGACCGATGCGCTGCAGCCGGTGCAGGTACTGGTTGTCATAGACGCCGGAAAAAAGGGTATTGAACCAGTCCTTGTGGGTCTGCTTCAGCCTCTCCATGAGCGTGTCGTCGGTCAGGAACTCGGCGGTGTCCGGGATGCCCAGGAGAAAGTCGTAGAATTCGTCGGCCAGGCGGTCGGCGTTGGCGGCTGCCAGGGAACGCAGTTCCTGGAGCAGCTCGGCGTCCTGATCGGTGAAGAGGTAATGGTTCTTGATGTCCTGCATGGTGAGCATGGCGCCCCTCCCGCTACAAAATTGATGCAATAGTATAAGCCACATTAGGGCCATTGCCACTAATGAATACACTATCCTACCGATTTTACACGGCTGTCTGGAGAAACAGAAAAGGGGACAGGCTACTTTAAAGTTGGCCTGTCCCCTTTCCGCTATAACTGCCTTCTCCGGCCGGCAACAGCTCCCCTCAGCCGGTGAGCACCAAGCCTCCCATCTCGCTGTCCCGGAAGAACCGGCCGTACTGGGACTGCTCCAGCGAAGCCATCTCCCCGAGCGTCACCGTCTTCAGGGTGTCTATCTCGGTATCGCAGCTATTGTAGGTGGTGTTGTAGAAAGCAATGCGCTTCTCTTGCTGCAATCCCATCTCCAACAACTGCTGCGCGCCTATTTGTATCAGCCCGAACTTGCGGTGCAGGTCTTCCAGATCCTTCACGGTCCAGACCCCGAGGTAGATGGGGCTGTTCACGTTTCTCACGTCCCCGATCAGCTCTCCCCTCAAAAGCTCGTCCTTGGGGCGCGGCAGATAGGGTACGAAATCGAGGTGCTCGGCAAGCTTGCGGTCACAGCAGAGGAATGCCCCGCTGAAGGGATCCATGGTGAACACCATGGTGCGGTCGATGGCCTGGCCGTAGCTTTGGAACAGGCTGTCCTTGTACTCCTGAAACGGCACATGTTCCCTTAGGTAGGTCTCGTTCCTGCTGATGCGCTTGGTCATCCCCAGGAGCCAGGCCCTGATGGAGCCGCTGTCGATGCGGCACTTGCCCAGTTCCGCTTTGAGAAAGTCAAAGGACTTGCCGCCGTAGCGGTACAGCATGACATTCTGGAAGATGTCGCGCACGTTGTTGTACCGGCTGAAGTGGTAGATCAGATCGTAGCTGAAAAGCTCCATCTGCCTGAGCTGCCAGATGAAGCTCGAGACCTCCAGCCTGCCGCTCTCGCGGGTCAGCTCGATCCTTTGGGTCGACTTCATGAACCTGGCGTAGCGGGTAAAGAGATCCGCCAGGAGCGCGGTCTCCCTGGTGGTGCTTCTGGTGAGGGATATGGTCCAGCGGGTAAATTCCCCCTCCCGGCTGGCCACCCGGATGCGATCGGCACCGAAGGTGGAGAAGATCTGCCTGGTCCCTATCCCCTCGCCGGTGGCGCTCCCCTTGGTCGACTTGCCGACGAAAGCCGGCACCTGGTCGTCCCCCGGCTGCAGCCGCTCTTCGGCGATGCCGATGCCGTTGTCGGTAATGGCGAGAGTGATGTCATCGTCGTGCTGCTCCAGCACGAACTCTATCAGGCCCGGTCTCTGCGCCGACCTTATGGCGTCCAGGGCGTTGGCGACGATGTTTATCAGGGCGCGGCTGTAGCTTGTGTAGCTGCCGCTTACCGGCTCGACCTTCGATTTGAGGACGAGCCTCACCTCGCACGAGCTGTCCACCGCCTCTATGAAAGGAATGATGCGCTCCGTGATCAGCTCCTTGAGCGACACCTTGTGGGACAGGTGGATCTTGTCCTCGTACATGTTCAGGATGTTGAGCAGGGTGGTGGTCTCCCGGTTGATGTTCTCGGAGACCTGGTTGAAGTTGTCCACCGAGAGCATCGCGGTCATGTCGAAGAGCACCTTGAGAGACTTCTTGACGTCGTGGCGCACCTTGCTCAGCTCTTCCACGATGGAGACGTCCTGGCGCTTGGGCAAGGCCACCCGCTCCCTTAAGGTCCGCGCCATCACCGACAAAAGGAGAAACTTCATCCGGCGGTAGACGATGACCTCTTCCGGGACGAACCCCTTGGTCTTGAAAAATTCGATCGAGCTGATCAGCTTGTCCCAGACGTACAGGTAGATGTGGGCGTCGGGGTCGACGGTGTTGGCCAGATAGCGGGCCAGGGCGGTGCCGATCCCCTTACCCCTGCCGAAGGGGCTGGTCACCTGCCGGTAGATGTGGAATTTCTTCCGGTCCGGCGCGGCGTAGACCAGGAGGTAACCGAGCAGTTCGCCCTTTTCGTCCCAGACGAAGCTGTGCTGGTAGTCGATGTCGATGGTCTTGTCCAGGATGTAGGGAGAAGGGATCAGGAGGGAGTCGATGTTAAGAAGCGGCAGCTGCTTGATCGCCTTCTCGTACTCCGGGGTCAGCCTCTGGATGTACGGGAAATCAGAGGCGCGCCACTCGCTGCCGCCGGCAGCTTTTTGCTCATCCTGCTCCTGATTGGCAAAATCGTCATGGTTGTTCGTCATGGGCTCCCCTTCCTCTCCGGCACATCTCGCCAGGCGGCACGCCCGGGCTTCCAATACATTACAATATAGCGAGCCGATAGCCGAGTGAAATCTGTGACCTGGCGGCGGCTTGGGTTGACATAAAGTCGCGTTTTGTGATACAGAAGAAGTTAATTAGTCATCCAGATAACGATAATACTCAACCATTCGCGAGGATGGGGCGGAAAGCCTATAGGGTCTCCATGAGACAGCCGGGTTGCCGAAATATCTCTGATATTGCGGCCCCGGCTTTTTTGCGTCCAGTGACAGAAAAAGGCCGGCAGGCAGGATTGTTATGACAGTGAGTGCTTGCTCAATACCTTCCCGCAAGACCAGTTCCGAGCCTCACTTATCTTTTATGCAGACAAAAGGATGATCCGATGCTGACTGACAACCCTAGCGCACCGCTTTTGCTTGTAGTCGAGGACGATGACAGCCACGTCTTTCTGATCCGGCACTCCCTGGATGACGGCATTGACGACTACCGGCTGTTGATCGTCGGGACGCTGGGGGAGGCTTTCGAGGCCATGAAGCGGCAGAAGCCCGATCTCATCCTGACCAACTACCTGCTGGCTGACGGATACGGCAACGAGCTGGTGGCAAAGGTGCACGGGGCCTGTCCCGTCATCGTGATGACCGGGCAGGGGAGCGAGGAACTCGCCGTCACCACCATAAAAGCGGGCGCCCAGGATTACGTCGCCAAGTCGCCGGAGACTTTCGCCGCATTGCCGCGCATCGTCGAGATGGCCCTGCTGGAGTGGCGTCTTCTTCAGGAGCGGAAAAAGATCTATGAAGCGGTCAGCCGCGGCAAACGGGAGTGGGAACAGACCTTCGATGCCGTTCCCGACCTCATTTTCATCGTGGACACCGAGCACAACATATCGCGGGTGAACCGGGCCATGGCGGAGCGCTGCGGGGTCCAGCCGGGAGAGTTGCGGGGCAGGAAATGCCACGAAATCTTTCACGGCCAGGAGTCGCCGCCTCCCTTTTGCCCCTACCACAGGCTGATGAAGGATGGCGAGGAGCAGACCGAGGAAGTCCGGGAAGACAGGCTGAGCGGCTTTTTCGACATCACGGTGTCGCCCCTATACGACGAGACCGGCACTCTAACCGCCTGCGTGCATGTGGCGCGGGACATAACCGAGCGCAAGAGAGCGGAGCAGGAACGACTGGCGCTCGAGCAGCGGCTCCAGCAGGCCCAGAAGCTGGAGAGCCTGGGGGTCCTGGCCGGCGGCATAGCCCACGATTTCAATAACATCCTGATGATAATCCTGGGGCACTGCTACCTGGCCAAGGAGGACACCGATACCGGCGCAGCGGACAAGGATAGGCATCTGGCGCAGATCGAAGCCGCCGCGAACCGGGCCGCGGATCTCTGCCGGCAGATGCTGACCTATGCCGGCAAAAGTCCGTTGCAGCAGACCCGGATAAACCTCCGGATCTGGCTGGACGAAGTCATGAAGATGCTCAGACCGGCCTTCAAGAAGAACGTTTCCTTCCGGTGCGACTTCGTAGAGGTGCCGGAAATAACCGGTGACAAGTCCCAGATCCAGCAGATCATCATGAACCTGCTGGTGAATGCCGTTGAAGCCATCGGCGAAGAGAGCGGTACCGTCAGGGTGGGACTGGCCAACTGCGTGCTGCGCCCGGAAGATGGGGAGACCGACTGCTTCGGCACTGTCATCGCCCCCGGCGCCTATGCCCGCCTTGAGGTATCCGACACCGGATGCGGCATGTCGGAGGAAACGCGGAAACGGATCTTCGAGCCATTTTTCAGCACCAAATTCACCGGCCGCGGCCTGGGGATGTCGGCCATACTGGGCATCATCAAGTCCCATAACGGCTGGCTGCAGCTCACCAGCGAGCCCGGCGCGGGCACGACCTTCAGGATCTATTTCCCGGCGACCGGGAGTGCGGCGCAGAAGGAGACCCCCCAGACAGCCGAGGTGAGCACGGCGCACTGGAGTCGCCAACCAAGCAGCGGCAAAACCGTCCTCCTGGTTGACGACGAGGAGGAGCTGCGCAAGGTCGCGGCCGACATGCTCGCGGGCATGGGGTATGCGGTGATCACCGCAACAAACGGCCGCGAGGCCCTGGCGAGCTACGCCGAGCGGGGCGCGGAGATCGACCTGATACTCATGGATCTGACCATGCCGGAGCTGGACGGCATCGAGGCCTATCGCGAGCTGCGCAAGACAGCGGCCTCGATCCCCATCGTCATTTGCAGCGGCTACGGGAACGAGGAGGTTCCCATCAACGACGACCCCCATGCCGGCTTCGTCTCCAAGCCGTACCGTCCCGACGAGGTGCGGAACATGCTGACCAAGCTGCTCGCCTCCCGGGAATAAGGGCGCTGCCAAAACAAAAAAAATGGGGCGCCCTTTTCGGGGGCGCCCCTAAAAACCCAGGCAACGTGTCAACGATTACCTGATACTGCCCTACTGATACTCTACTACCTATACTGCTTGTTGCACCCCGCCTTCAGGCTATTTCTTGTGGCCGGTTTCGCGGATCATCGCGGCCGCCTCGGCCCTGATCTCCACCAGATCCTTCTGCATCTCCGCCAGACCGTACCAGGTGACGTAGTCCGGGTTCATGTGGAAGGCCCCCTGGAAGGCGCGCATGCGGTGCTCCAGGAACATGACGTACAGGGTCTGCTCGATCGGCGTCCTGGTGTCGTAGAAGGTGAGCAGGTCCGGGTAGGCCGGCTGCCCCGGGGCCGGTTTGATGATCCCCTTCTGGTACAGGTCGGCCACGATGGTGATCGCCTCGGCCATCAGCTTGTCGGCCTCTTTGATCATCTGGTCGGCGTTGCCCAGGCTGGTCTTGGCGTAGTTCGCGCTGTGGCACTTGCTGCAGATGCCGATCATCTTGTCGCGCGAGGCCTGCCACTCCTCCTTGGTGAGGCGGGCCACCTTGCCGGCCTTGACCAGCTCCAGGCGCGGCGTCGGCTTGCCGGCGGGGTCGAGCACCCCAAGCCCCTTGAGGATGGTGACGCGGTAGCCCATCCACTCGGCGTCCTCCTCCGGCAGCCTCAGGGCCAGGAAGCCCCAGGAGGTCATCACGGCGTGGTCGCCGTCCCCCATGTGGCAGGTCTGGCAGGTGGGCGCCCGGCCGGTGTCACCTTCCATCTGGTAGATCGAGCCGTGCTTCGAGTTGGACCACATCTCCCACTGCGGGTGATCGAACCCCATGTGGCAGGTGCGGCAGGCTTCCGGCTTCTTGGCCTCGGCCTTGCTGAACTTGTGGCGGGTGTGGCAGGAGCCGCA
>Ga0209212_1005017_pt1 | contig 16028 bp, 14 predicted proteins | sample RifGroC2_FD_183996 | JGI IMG/M metagenome (GOLD analysis project Ga0209212, IMG submission 183996) | Groundwater microbial communities from Rifle, Colorado, USA - Groundwater C2 (SPAdes) (version 2) | ecosystem: Environmental > Aquatic > Deep subsurface > Groundwater | place: Rifle, Colorado...
TTTCCACGAAGATTTCGCCCAGCTTCTTTCGTTTTTCCATGAAATTCCCCATTTAGGGATACACTATAGCATCCGGCAAGCAAAAGGCCATTGCAGGGCCCAATCACCCCTTATTCCGCCACTACGGCGGAGCCCTTCCCCGCCTTCAGTGCCAGCTGCTCCGCCTCGCCCCTGGTGAGGTGGCGCCCCACCCTGAGCCGATACCAGGTGCTCTTGTCGGCCTGCCTCGATTCCACCACGTATGCGGCAACCCCACGGGCCGACAGCCTGGCCTGGGCCTCGTCAGCCTCCCGCTTGTCGCGGTAGGAGGCAATCTGCACCAGGTAGCGCACGGCTGAGGACGGCTCCCGCTTCTCAGGTTTCTCCGCCTTCTCCTGTTTTTCGGCCTTATCGGCCTTTTCCGCCTTGTCCTTGTTTTCCGGCTTTTCCTGGCTCTCCTGCTTCTCCGCCTGGGGCTGGGTCGGCGCTGGCGGCGCGCTCACCGCGCTGCGCGGCGCGGCCGGCTGCACCTCCGGCAGTTTCAGGTTCATGCCGCTCCCCATCGCCGTCTTGCCTCCTGCGGGGAGGGTCTGGTAGAAGGTAAGTGGCAGATCCGGAGCCGGCTGGCCCGGTTGTCCCGGCTGACCCGGCTGGTGGGGAGGGGGCGTCGGCTCGACCTGCTTTACCGGTTGGGCCGCCACGACGGCGGGAGCGACGCCGGCTCCCTTGAAGAAGAACCAGCCGGTGGCAACCCCGGCGCCATAGGTCAAAACCAGCGCCAGAACCGACAGGAGCACGAAAGTTCCTACCGGCTCCTTGCGCGGCCTGTTCTTGGGCACGGGCCTGCGCTCGACCGCTTCCCGCCCCCCCTTCTTCTCGTGGTAGTCAAGCCTCATGCGAAATCTCCGACCCTACATCCTCTCCGGGGCCGAAATTCCCAGCACCGTGAGCGCGTTCTTGATGGTCACGGCCGCGCAGTGCAGCAGGAACAGCCTGGCCTGGGTCAGGGCGGGCTCCTCGGTGATGACACGACTCTTGTTGTAGAAGCTGTGGAATTCGCCGGCCAGCTCCTGCAGGTAGTAGGTGATGCGGTGCGGCTCGAAGTTGAGCGCCGCAGCCTCCAGGATCTCGGGGTAGACCGAGAGCTTCTTGACCAGCGACAGGTCATCGGCACTCTCCAGGAGATCGAGGTTGACACCCTCGAAGGCGGGCTCGAAGCCGCGCTCCCGGGCGGTCTCGAAGATGCTCTTGATCCTGGCGTGGGCGTACTGCACGTAGTAGACCGGATTGTCGGCGCTCTGGCGCTTGGCCAGCTCCAGGTCGAAGTCGAGCTGGCTGTCGGAGCGGCGCATCAGGAAGAAGAAGCGCGCCGCGTCGCGACCCACCTCGTCCACAACCTCCTTGAGCGTCACGAACTCGCCGCTTCTGGTGGACATGGCCACCGGCACGCCGTCGCGCAAAAGCGAGACCAGCTGCACCAGGATGATCCCCAGGTCGTCGGCCTTGCGCCCCAGCCCCTGCACGATCCCCTTCAGCCTGGGGACGTAACCGTGGTGGTCGGCGCCCCAGACGTCGATGACCCAGTCGAAGCCGCGAGCGAACTTGTCCCTGTGGTAGGCGATGTCGGAGGCGAAATAGGTGGTGACCCCGTTGCTGCGCACCACCACCCGGTCCTTGTCGTCGCCGTAGTCGGTGGTGCGGAACCAGAGTGCCCCCTCCTGCTCGTAGATCAGCCCCTTCTCCTTCATCTCCTCGATGGCCGAGGTGACCTTCCCCTCGTCAAAGAGCGACTGCTCGGAGAACCAGTGTTCGAAGCGCACCCCGAAGTCCTGCAGGTCCTGGTCGATCCCCTTGAGGATCAGGTCCCCCCCCATCTTGGCGAAGAAGGCGACCCCCTCCTCCTGTGAGGCCTTGAGGAAGCGGTCACCGTGCTTGGCGATGGCGTCGCGCGCGATGTCCTTGATGTAGTCCCCCTGGTAGCAGTTCTCGGGGAAATCGACCGCCTCGCCCAAAAGCTGGCGGTAGCGCAACAGGCCGGAGAGCCCGAGGGTGTTCATCTGGTTGCCGGCATCGTTTATGTAGTACTCGCGCTGCACCTCGAAGCCGGCGGCCTTGAGCAGCGAGGCCACCGCGTCGCCGGTCGCGGCGCCGCGCCCGTGCCCGATGTGCAGCGGCCCGGTCGGGTTGGCGCTGACGAATTCCACCTGCACCTTCTTGCCGGCGCCGACGCTGCTCTTGCCGTACTCCTCCCCTGCCCTGTCGATCTCGGTCAGGGTCTTTCTCCAGGCGGAGTCCTTGATGAAGAAATTGATGAATCCGGGGCCGGCAATCTCAAGCTTGGCGATGAGGTCGGAGCTCCCGGCGAGCTTGTTGACGAGAATCTCGGCGATGGCGCGCGGCGACTTTCTCTGCGGCTTGGCCATCTGCATGGCTACGTTGGTGGCAAAATCTCCGTGCTCCGGGTGGGCCGGCTTCTCGACGCTAACGGCCGGAACTTCTCCCGGTGCGAGCGTGCCGTCGGCAAAACACCCTTCGATACCCTTCAGGATGCATGCGCGCAGCTGCTCCTTCATATCTCAACCTCCCTTTACTTTTCCTGTTCCGTCTCGGGAACGGGCTTTATGGTAACGTCACGGGTGAAGTCGGGGCAGCGGGCGCCCCCATCCGTGACGCAGAATTTCTTGGAGCAGTGCTCGCGCCAGGCGCAGACCACGCAGTGCTGTTTCTCGGCCATGACACACCTCCTCTTCGCTCCTTTCGCCCCGCCCTCAAGGGGAAGGGGGATTGGGAGCTGTCTTTTTCTGTGCGGCGGGCGCCGGCGGGGCAGGCCTGGCAGCCACCGGAGCGGCCCCAGCGGCCTGTTTGGCGCCCTGCTGCTGAGCCGGGGCAGCCGGGGCAGCCGGGGCAGCAGCAGGGGCAGCGGCGGGATGCTCACCCTTCTTCGCGCCGGCATTTTGCGGCGCGGCAGCGGGGTGCTGCTGCCCTTGGCCCGGGAACTGGTAGATCACCTCGTTGCCGCGCACCAGGCCGAAGTCGCGCCGGGCTATGCTCTCCAGGTAGCGCCGGTCCGTCTGCAAAGCGGCGATCTCCCTTTTCAGCTTGTCGTTTTCGCCCTTGAGCTCCAGGAGCTTGGTCTGCATCTCGTCCAGGTCACGCTGCAGGTGGTTGATGCGCAAAAGCCCGCGGTCCCCGAACACCGTGAAGTACATGATGAAGACGATGATCGCCGCAGGAGTGAGGTAAAGCCGCTTCTGCATGTCTACCCTGCGGAAAGGACGGAGCTGAAGTATTCGATGGTCCTCTTCAGACCGTCGTCGACCACCACCTTGGGCTCCCAGTCCAGCATCTCCCGGGCGAGCGTGATGTCGGGCTGCCTCTGCTTGGGGTCGTCGGCCGGCAGGGGCTTGAAGACGATGCGCGAGCTGGAGCCGGTGAGGTCGATGATCTTCCTGGCGAACTCCAGGATGGTGGTCTCGGCCGGGTTGCCCAGGTTGACCGGGCCGATGAAGCCGGGGCGCTCCATCATCCGTACCATACCCTCGACCAGATCGGAGACGAAGCAGAAGGAGCGGGTCTGGTCGCCCTTGCCGTACACGGTGATGTCCTCGCCCCGTAGCGCCTGCAGGATGAAGTTGGAAACCACCCGGCCGTCGTTTTCGGCCATCTTGGGGCCGTAGGTGTTGAAGATCCTGATGATGCGGATGTCCACGTTGTTCTGCCGGTGGTAGTCCATCATCAGCGTCTCGGCGACCCGCTTCCCCTCGTCGTAGCAGCTCCTGATCCCAAGGGTGTTGACGTTGCCCCAGTACGCTTCGGTCTGCGGGTGCACCTGCGGGTCGCCGTACACCTCCGAGGTGGAGGCCTGCAGGATCCTGGCCCTAACCCTCTTGGCGATCCCCAGCATGTTGATGGTCCCCATCACGCTGGTCTTGATGGTCTTGACCGGGTTGTACTGGTAGTGGATCGGCGAGGCCGGGCAGGCGAGGTTGTAGATCCGGTCCACCTCGAGCAGGATGGGCTGGGTGACGTCGTGGCGGATCAGTTCGAAGTTGCGGTTGTCCAACAGGTGCGAGACGTTGCGCTTGCTCCCGGTGAAGAAGTTGTCCAGGCAGACCACGTCGTGACCTTCCCCAAGGAGCCTCTCGCAAAGATGTGATCCGATAAAACCGGCGCCGCCGGTGACAAGCATACGCATAAAAGCCCCTTGAAAAACGTTCTAGGTTCTACGTTCTACGTTCTACGTTAACCCGTGGTGCTTCCCATGCCGCTTGGCCATCACGAGTTGCAGAGCAACCCCTTGTCGCAACTCCCCCCCTCCCCTCGCGGGAGGGGAGACATGTCACGGTGCCATCTCGCAGGTGGGCGCGCCGTTTCTGCCGATGGGGAGGTACTCGAAACCGGCATGGGCGATCCGGTCCGGCTGGTACAGGTTGCGACCGTCGAAGATGAGCGGGCTGACCAGAAGCTTCTTGATCCTGTCGAAGTCCGGGTTGCGGTACTCGTTCCACTCGGTGATGATCACCAGCGCGTCGGCCCCGTTGAGCGGCTCGTACGGGTTCAGGCTGTAGGAGATCCGGTCGCCGAAATGCTTCTTGGCCTCGTTGATCGCCTCGGGGTCGTGGGCCCGCACCTGCGCCCCCATGTCGAGCAGGCGGTTTATGATGGTGAGCGAGGGGGCGTCCCGCATGTCGTCGGTGCGCGGCTTGAAGGAGAGTCCCCAGACGGCGAAGGTCCGGCCGGCCAGGGGCTGGTCCTCGCCGCTCCCCAGGCGGCGCAGGATCTTGTCCGAGAGCACCCGCTTCTGGCGATCGTTGGCCTCTTCCACGGCCCGCAGCAGGTTGAAATCGTAGTTGCACTCGTCCGCCGTCTTCACCAGGGCCTTGACGTCCTTGGGGAAACAGGAGCCGCCGTAGCCTACGCCGGGGAAGAGGAAGTCGTAGCCGATGCGGGAGTCGGATCCGATCCCCTCGCGCACCGCCATGACGTCGGCACCCATCATCTCGCACAGGTTGGCGATCTGGTTCATGAAGGTGATGCGAGTGGCCAGCATGGCGTTGGCCGCGTACTTGGTCATTTCCGCGCTTCTGATGTCCATGATCAAAAGGCGGTTGGACTTGCGCATGAAGGCGGAGTAGAGCTCCTTCATGAGCTCGGCGGTCCTGACGTTGTCGGTGCCGATCACCACCCGGTCCGGCTTCATGAAGTCGTCGATGGCCGCCCCTTCCTTGAGGAACTCGGGGTTGGAGACCACGTCGAACTCGATCTGAAGCGCGCGCGCGGCGAGCTCCTCGGCCACGGCGCGGCGCACCTTGTCCGCCGTCCCCACCGGCACGGTGGACTTGTCCACGATGATCTTGAAACTCTCCATGTGGCGCCCGATCTCGCGCGCCACCGAGATGACGTACTGCAGGTCGGCGGAGCCGTCGGCCCCCGGGGGGGTGCCTACCGCGATGAAACAGACCAGCGACTCCTTGACGGCGCAGCCCAGGTCGGTGGTGAAGGTGAGCCTACCCTCCTCGCAGTTGCGCAGCACCATCTCCTTGAGCCCAGGCTCGTAGATGGGAATGACGCCGCGCTTAAGCCCCTCAATCTTTTTCTCGTCCACGTCGACGCAGATCACGTCGTTGCCGCTTTCGGCGAAACAGGTGCCGGCAACCAGACCTACGTAGCCCGAACCAATCACACAAATCTTCATTGGGACTCAAACCTCCGTGGATAAATTAGCAGTTGTATATAACACAAACAGCCGGGGTTATGCCAGAGTTTTCCCCGCCAAAAGCTCGCGGGACAGGGCGGCGAATTCCTCCAGCGACAGGGTCTCGCCCCTTCTGCCGCCGTCGATGCCGCTTCGGGACAGCGCCCCCTGCAGCACACCCTCCTCGGCGCCGAAACCGGCGGCGCGCAGGGTGTTCATGAGAGTCTTGCGGCGCTGGTTGAAGGCACCCTTGACCACGCGCCGGAACAGCTCCTCGTCGCCCACCTCCACCCTGGGGCGCCCAAGCGGGGTGAAGCTTAGCACCGCCGAGTCGACCTTGGGCACCGGCCTGAAGGAGCCGGGCCGGACGACGAACTCCCGCCTGATGTCGAAGTGCAGCCTGAGCAAGACGGTGAGGACGCCGTAGTCCTTGCAGTCCGGGGGTGCCACCAGCCGGTCGCCGACCTCCTTTTGCAGCATCAGTACCAGCCGCTCGAACAGGGAGCTGCACTCCATGAAGCGGAACAGCACCTGCGAGGAGATGTTGTAGGGGAGGTTGGCCGCGACCTTCCACTTCCGGTCCGGCGCGCGGCTGGTCAGGAGCTGGGGGAGGTCGACGCGCAGGATGTCGCCGTGGCCGATCTCGACCCGGGGGAGCGCGCCGAACTCGGCCTGCAAAAGCGGGATCAGGTCGCGGTCCCACTCGACCGCCAGGAACCGGGCGCCCGAGGCCACCAGCAGCCTGGTGAGCGCTCCCCGCCCCGGTCCCACCTCGAGGATGGCGTCCTCGGGGGTGGGGGCGACGCAGGAAACGATGCGGCTAAGCACGCCGTCGTCGATCAGGAAGTTCTGCCCCAGCGCCTTCTTGGCGCGCATCTTTTCCATCTGTTAAGCCTCCCCGAGCCGGAGCGCGAGCCGGTCCAGGGGCCAGACCGGGAGCGCGTCCAGGTCAAAGCCGCTTCTGAAGCCGGCGTTCAGGTAGAAATCGCCCGGCACCGCGATCATGGCGGCGTTGTCGGCGCAAAGCTTGGGTGACGGGATGGCGAGCTCCACCCCCCCTTCCTCGGCGAAGCGGCGCATCGCCAGGCGCAGCGCGCTGTTGCAGGCCACGCCGCCGGCCACCACGACCCTCTTGATGCCGGTCGCCGCCACCGCGGCGGCGGTCTTCTTGGTCAGCACCTCGCAGACCGCGGCCTGGAACGATGCGGCCAGGTCGTTGATGCCGGCCTCCTTGGACTCGGGGAACTTCTGGACGTGGGTCAGCACCGCGGTTTTCAGGCCGGAAAAGCTGAAGTTGTAGCTGCCGTCGTTCATGAGAGGCCGCGGGAACCTGATGGCCTTAGGATCGCCCGTGGCGGCCAGGCGGTCGATGGCCACCCCGCCCGGATAAGGGAGCCCGATCAGCTTGGCGACCTTGTCGAACGCCTCGCCGGCGGCGTCGTCCACCGTCTGACCCAGCGTGGTGTAGCGCCCCACCCCGTCCACCCGGTACAGGTGGGAGTGGCCGCCGGAGACCGCCAGCGCGATGAAGGGGAACTCGACGGGAGCCTCGAGGAACACCGCGAGCAGGTGCCCCTCGATGTGGTTCACCCCGACCAGCGGCAGGGCGCGCCCCAGGGCGAGTCCCTTGGCGACCGAGATGCCGACCAGAAGCGCCCCCGCCAGCCCGGGCCCCTGGGTCACGGCGACCCCCTCGATCCGGTCCAGCCCGGTGCCGGCATCGCGCAGCGCCTGCTCGACCACGATGGAGACCGACTCCAGGTGCTTGCGCGAGGCGATCTCGGGGACCACGCCGCCGTACTCGGCGTGGATGCTGATCTGGGAGGCGACTACGTTGGAGAGGATGGTCCTGCCGTCCTGCACCACGGCGGCCGCGGTTTCGTCACATGAAGACTCTAGGGCGAGAAGTAGCATAAAAAATAGAGAGGGCACAGACGCCGTGCCCTCTTTTGGACTCCTGTCTTTGGTTGTGTAAGAGAGTTACAGCAGGTTCGCCGCCAGCTCGGCCAGTTCGGAGCGCTCACCCTTGGTCATGGTGACGTGCCCCGAGATGTTCTGCTCCTTCAAACGCTCCACCACGTAGGTCAGGCCGTTGCTCTCGGCGTCCACGTAGGGATTGTCGATCTGGTACGGGTCGCCGGTCAGGATGATCTTGGTCCCTTCACCGGCCCGGGTCACGATGGTCTTGATCTCGTGCGGGGTCAGGTTCTGCGCCTCGTCCACGATCAGGTACTGGTTCGGGATGGAGCGCCCCCTGATGTAGGTGAGCGCCTCGATCTCCAGGATCCCCATCGCCATCAGCTCCTTGTACCCCTTGCTGTGGCGCTTCTCCCCCTCGTGGCCGGAGAGCAGGAGCTCGACGTTGTCGAAGATCGGCTGCATCCAGGGGGAGAGCTTCTCCTCCAGGTCGCCCGGCAGAAAGCCCAGGTCGCGCCCCATCGGGAAGATCGGGCGGGAGACCAGAAGCCTGTTGTACACGTTCTCTTCGGCGGTCTTCTGCAGCCCGGCGGCGATGGCCAGAAGGGTCTTGCCGGTTCCCGCCTTCCCCACCAGGGTGACGATTTTCACCTTGTCGTCCAAAAGGGCGTCCAGGGCGAAGGACTGCTCGCGGTTCCTGGGAAACAGGCTCCAGACCCCCTCCTTGCCCGCCCCCTGGAGCGGCACCATGCGCCCGGACAGGTGATCGAAGCGGCCGATGGCGCTGTGGGAGCGGTTGGCGGCCTCGATCAGCGTGACGAACTGGTTGGGGAGCAGCCGCTCCTCAAGCTGAAGCCACCCCTGGCTGTAGAAGCGGTCGATCATCTCGGCCGGCACATCGAGATTCGCCACCCCGCTGTACAACTCGTCGATGGCGACCTTGTCCGATTCGTAATCCTGCGCCGCGAGTCCCAGGGCGTCCGCCTTGATGCGCAGGTTGGTGTCCTTGGTCACCAGGATCACCGGCACGTTGGGCTCGTTTTCCATCAGGTCCACCGCGACCGCCAGGATCCGGTTGTCCCCCCTTTGCTCGCGCAGTTCGGGGGGGAGCCTCTTCATCACGTGCTCTTCGTAGATCTCGATGCGCAGCGTGCCGCCGTCGCCCAGCGGCAGCCCCTTGGAAAGCGACCCCTGCTTGCGGAAGTCGTCCATGAGCCGCGAGAACTGCCTGGCGTTGCGGCCGGTCTCGTTCATGTCCTTCTTGAACCGGTCGATCTCCTCGATCACGGTGATCGGGATGATGATGGAGTTGTCCTCGAACTTGGTAAGGGCCTGCGGGTCGTACAGAAGAACGTTGGTATCCAGCACGTAGATTTTCTTCATAGCCACCTCCTGTACCTGATCACCCTGATGGGACTGCGCCATTTCATAGTCAATGCTGCGTAAGCTTTGCTGCCTCAATATAGCTCCTAAAACTTGGTCTTGTTGTCTCCGGTTGTGCCGATCACCACCCCGCCGGCCCCTTGCCGGCCTGCAACTCGTGCAAAGCCTTGAGGAAGTACGAGATGTCCTCCGGGGTGTTGAAGAACCCCGGGCTCACCCTGACGGTGCCGGCCGGATAGCTGCCGATGGTCCTGTGCACGTCAGGGGCGCAGTGCAACCCGGCCCGCACGCTGATGTCGTAGGCCGAGTCCAAAAGATACCCCAGGGCCGCGGGGTCGTGCCCCTCCAGGTTGAAGGAGACGGCGGCGCCGCGCTCGCCCTGGGCCGGCCCGTAAAGCACCACGCCGGGAGTGGCGTTAAGCCCCTCCAGGAGCTGCTGCAGGAGGTTCTTCCCCTTAGCCCTGACCTGATCCAGCCCGGTCTCCAGGAGGAAATCCAGGCCGGCCTTGAGCCCGGCAAGCGCCGGGGTGTTGGTAGTGCCGCTCTCGAAGCGCTCGGGGAGCTCCTCTGGCTGCTCGGGACTGCTGGCGTTCCCCCCGGTCCCCCCCACCATGAGCGGCTCCAGACTGATCCCTTCGGCCAGCGCCAGGATGCCGGTGCCGGGAGGGCCGTAAAGCCCCTTGTGCCCGGGTGCGGCCAGAAGGTCGATCCCCATGTCGGCCATGTGGAGCGGGAAATAGCCGGCGCTTTGCGCCGCGTCCAGAAGCAGCAGGGCTCCCTGGCGCCGCGCCACCCGGGCGATCTCGAAAATGGGCTGCACCGTTCCGGTAACGTTGGAGCAGTGGGCCAGCGCCACCAGCCTGGTGTTGGGGCGCAGGGCGCGCTCGATGTCACGCTCCGAGACCAACCCCTCCCGGTCCGCCTGCACGAAGCTAACCTCCACGCCGCGGCTCGACGCCAGGTGCAGCGGACGCAGGAGCGCATTGTGCTCAACCGAGGTGGAGACCACGTGATCGCCGGGCTTGACAAGCCCGGTCAACGCCAGGTTCAGCGACTCGGTGGCGCTATGGGTGAAGATGAGGCGGGACGAATCGGAGAGGCCGAAGAAGCGGGCCAAGGCGGAGCGGGCCTCGAAAACGATGCGGGCCGCGGCGAGCGACTGACGGTAGCCACCCCTGCCCGGCGCCACCCCTACCTCGCGCAGCGCAGCGTCCATCGCTCTGTAAACGGAATCGGGTTTTGGGAATGAAGTTGCGGCGTTATCGAGGAAAAGCGACATGTCTAATAACTAGCACTTTAGAGGGTCTTTGGCAACCCTTTCATGAACGACCGGGGAGCTGGGCGAGCCGCTCTCATGAACGACCGGGAAGTGCGCGAGCCGCCCTCATGAGCGGTTAGGGGACCAGCTGCAGCGGCTCGGTGCCGGCAACGCCCAACTCGGCCAGGAGCCGGTCGGTCAGGACTTTCTCCACCGCCTCGATGGCCTCGTCTGACTCCTGGACGTTGTCCACCTTCCCCCCGGCCATCATGCCGTGGCCGCCGGCCGTGCCCATGCCGGCCACCAGCTTGCGGATCAGGTCGCCGGCGTTCAGATCCTCGTTCGAGGTCCTGATGGAGAGGATCATCTCCCTGCTGTAGTACCCCATGGCGAGCACGGTATCCATCCCTTCCAGGCGCAACAGGAGGTCGGCCAGTTCGGCCACCAGTTCCGGGAACTGCACCTCCTTAAGCTCGGCCACCAGGACGTTGCCGTATATGGTGGCGTGCTCCAGGGCGCTGTGCAGCGAGACGAAGTACTCCCTCGGCAGCCTGGGGCGGGTGATGCTGTTCAAAAGGGTCTTGTTGGCCAGCGGAAAGAGGTACAGGTAGGCGTCGCGGTCCGGGCGCGTCGCCTCCCGCCCCAGGTCCTGGGTCTCCGACTTGATGGCGTAGAACAGCGCCGTGGCGAGCTTGGTGCCGAGCGAAACCCCCTGGACCTTCAGGTATTCGTAGACCATGGTGGTGGTGGTGCCGTAGTCGGGGCGGATGTCAACCCAGCGGCAGGCGGCGCTCGCCTCGCGCATCGGGTGGTGGTCGATGACGATGTCGACCCGAGCGTCGGGAGGCAGGGAGTTGTTGCCGGTCTGGGGCTGGGTGTCCAGGAGGCAGATGACCTGGAACATCTTGAGGTCGATCAGGGGGAACGGGGTGAGCGGTATCTGGAGCAGCTTGGCCATGGCCAGGTTTTCGCTCCTGCCGATCATCCCGGAGAAGGCGATCACCGCCTCCTTGTTGAGCCGGACGGCGAACAGGTGCCTGAGCGCCATGGCCGAAGCGAGCGAGTCCGGGTCCGGGTTGTCGTGCACGACGATGAGGATCCTGCCCCGTCCGCTGACCCAGGTAAGCATCGCTTCGGTATAAGCCTGAATATCGGGAAGTTTCGTGCTGAGCGTCAAAAGCCACCCCCTGTGGAAAAACGCGCAACTATGCGACTCCTGTAGTCTATACCACTGGTTCTGCTAAGGCAAGAAAGGGAGTTGACGCGGGGGCAAGGAGGGTTCAGGCGAAAGGATCCGGGGAGTTCGCGGGGTGCGCCGGGGGTGAGACGGCAGGCGAAAAAAAAGGGGGCATCAAGCCCCCTCGTCCTGCCATTTTATCGTCGCGGTCAAAACCTGCCGCGGATCAGTTCGGTCATGGCGACGATACTCTTGCGTCCGGAGTCGGAGTCGCGCAGCTCGGGGATGATGGTGGGCATGGAGAACCTCACCTCGCCGTTTTCCACCTCGGCCAGCGACCTGGTGGTAGTTACGGCACCGTAGGTTGCCCCCACCAGTACACCGGCAGCGGCGCCGTACCCTATGTAGTCCAGGTGGTCGCTCGGCTTGTTGGTGAAGGCGAGTACGGCTGCGCCGACCAGCGCGCCCGAGAGCCCTCCGTAGAAGACGTCCTGGAAGACGGAGCGGAAGGCGTTATCCGCAGCAAGGCAGGGATTGGCAAGGAAGATAAAGGTGATCGCCATAATCACGCCGCGCTTGAAGTTTTGCATGGGAGCCCCTTTTGCGTTAGCTGCAGACACGACAAATGTCTGCAAAATCGGGGCCACCGGGCTAAAAGCGTTGCGACAATGCGCTAACTAGCTGTATTTCCGTAACAAGGGGACAAGCGGGCGTTAATGACAGGGCGGAGAGGGGCAAATTAATGTGTTTAAAACGCCTCACACTCTCATGTGCGCCAGCAGGAACGACGCCAAATCCATGACTTATGTCAAAAACGTGAAACAACGTAGCTGTTGCAAATTTGCTACAGCCGCGCCTGCAGCTTCCTGACCAGCTCAATCTCGTCCTCCCGGCTCACCACCTGGCCGTTCAGCCTGGCGCTCAAAACCAGGTCCAGCAGCTCTCTGTAGCGCGGGCCCTGCTCCACCCCCAGCCGTTTCAGCTCCTCTCCGCCGATCTGGGTGCGCACCCCGTGCAGCTTGGTGAAGTAGAGCGAGATGTACCTCTTCACCTCCGAGCTACGGCTTTTCGCCATATGGTACAGCAGCACCTCGACCGTGAGCCCTCTCAGGAAGAAGAAGACCTCGCTGTTTTCCAGCTTCTTCTGCTGGGCCAGCCTGCGTTCCATGGCGGCCAGCAGTTCGTCCCCCTGGTGGCGCATCTCCACCAGCCGCTCCTTGTAGTGCTCGCTCACCGCCAGCCGGGTGCAGGCCCCCCAGAACTGGTCGTGGGTCAGGGGCTCGCACAGGGCGAGGAAGTAGACGGCCCACTTCTCGTAGGGGCGCTCCAGGTAAAGGAGATCGAACCAGGTGACGATGTAGCGCACCTCCTCGAGGGTCTCCTGCATGGCGACGCTTAGCTCCAGGCTCGGATGGACGAACCGGAAAAGCCCCAGGGACGCCATGCGCCAGATCCCCTTGAGCGGCTCCTTTTCCTTGAGGATCTGCACCAGCTCAGAGAGCAGCCTCCGCCCCCCCAGCTTGTCCAGGAAATCCATCTTGACGGCGTTTCTGATCAGATCCTCGGTATGCCGGGCGATCTTGAAGTTGAGCCGCTGCTCGAAGCGGATGGCGCGGAACACCCGGGTCGGGTCCTCGACGAAGGAGAGGTTGTGCAGGACGCGAATCACCTTGTCCTGCAGGTCGCGGTAGGCGCCGAAGAAGTCGATCAGGTGGCCGAAGGCGGCGCTGTTCAGCCGGAGCGCAAGGGTGTTCACCGTGAAGTCACGCCGGTACAGGTCCATCTTGAGCGAGGAGCGCTCCACCGTGGGGAGGGCGCCGGGGGAGACGTAGTACTCCAGGCGGGTGCTGGCGACGTCGACCTTGAAGCCGTTGGGGAAGACGATCACCGCGGTGCCGAACTTCTGGTGGCTCTTGACCCGGCAGCCGTATTGGGCGGCGAAGGTCTCGGCGAACAGGATGCCGTCGCCGTCCACCGTCACGTCCAGGTCCATGTTCTGGTGTCCCAGGAGGAGATCCCTGACGAAGCCCCCCACCGCGTAGACCGGCAGCTCCAGATGGTCGCCGGTCTCCCCGAGCTGGTGCAGGATCTCAACGGTGCGCTTGGGAAGGTTCTTCTTCATCATCCCCTCGACCTCGCGCCCCTTCACCTGGATCGCCTCGCGGGACAGGTCGTAGAGCGCCTCGCTCCCCAGGCTGTAGCGCAAGAGGTCGGTGCGGGTCACCACCCCGACCAGGAGCCCCTTGGAGAGGACCGGGACCAGGCGGGCGTCGCCACCCACCATGTAGGACTGGATTTCGGATATCGGGGTGTCGGGGGTGGCTGTCAGGAACTCGGAGTGCATGTAGTCGGATACCGGGACCAGCCCAAGGTTATGGTACAGCGCCTTCTCCACGGTCTTGCGCGAGATGATCCCGACCACGCTCCCCCGGTCCAGGACCGGCATGGCGCTCACGTTGTAGCGCACCAGCCGCTCGCGCGCCTCCTCGATGGTGACCTCGGGAGCGATGGTCTTGACCGGCGCGGACATGATGTCACCGGTGACCCGCCTGGGGTTTACCTTCTTGCGCAGCACCGCCTCCAGCTTATCCAGCACCTGGATCAGGGTCAGCCCCTTGATGGTGGCCGAGGCGGCCGTGGCGTGCCCCCCTCCCCCCAGCTCGTGCAGGATCTCCCCTACCCTGACCTCGGGGACCCGGCTCCTGGCGATCACCAGCACCCGGTCAGCCATGCCGACCACCAGAAAGAGCGCCTGCAGGTTCTCCATGTCGCGCATCATGTGGGCCAGGTTGGCGATGTCCCCGATGTAGCGGTCCACGGAGGCGTGGGCTATGGAGACGTCGACCCCCTTGAGTGAGCTGGTCTTGAGCGAGTTGAGCAGGGCGTTCAGAAGCGACACCTGCTCGGTGGTGAGTTCCTTCCCTATCGAGTCCGAGACCTCGTTCAGGTTGGCGCCCCGCTCCAGGAGCCAGGCGGCGGCCGCGTAGTCCTCCGGGGTGGTCGAAGGGAAGGTGAGGTTGCCGGTATCCTCGTGGATCCCGAGCATCATCAGGGTGGCCTCGCCGGCGTCCACCTCTATCCCCTGCTGCATCAGCATACCGGTCAGGATGGCGGTGGTGGAGCCGCAGCTGCGCACCACGCCGCCGGTCGCGGGGAGGTCGCCGGAGCTTTTGGGGTGATGGTCGTAGATGTGCAGCTCGACCCCCCCCTCCTTGGCCAGCTCGCCGAACCTGGCGAGGCGGGAGGAGTGCTGGCAGTCGACGATGATCAGGCGGGTGATGGCGGAGAAATCGAGATCCTTGAGACGGACGAACTCGGGGGCCGAGTGCCCCGGCTTGGCCAGGAAGTCGCGCACCCCCTTCTCCTGGGCTCCGGAAAAGGCGACGACGGCCTGCGGGTAAAGCTTTTTGGCGGCGACCATGGAGCCCAGGCAGTCGAAATCGGCGTTGACATGGGTGGTGATGACCTCCATCAGGAGACCGTCACGGCCGCGTACCCCACCACCCGCTGCAGGTCGCCGTTCACCTCGCCGCTGGTGGCGTAGCTCACCAGCCGGCTTTGGGTCGCCCCCAGCGCCTTGGCCGCCACCAGCATCACCGCGGTCGGTATCACCCCGCACATGGTGATGTCCTTCTCGCGGCAGACCTTGAGGAGCGCCTCCGGGTTCAGCGCGGCCACCTGGGCCAGCGCCAGGTCGTCCTTGGCCCGCGCGGCCCGGGCCGACTCGTAGTGGGTCATGTCGGAGCTGGCCACCATCAGCACCTGCTCGCCGTACTCGGAGATGGCGCGGGCGATACCCTCGCCCATCCTGGTGATCGAGTCGAAATCGGAGAGCGAGACGCAGAGCGCGGCGATGCTGACCCTGGGATTGCGGTACTGCAGGAAGGGGAGCTGCACCTCAAGCGAGTGCTCGAAGCGGTGCGCCGAGACGTCCTCGCGCACCTGGTGGGCATGTTTCAGGATCAGTTTGGAGAGGCGGCTACTCACCGGGACCGGCCCAAGCGGCGTAAGCCATTGGCCCGAGGGCCAGAGCGCGGCGGGGGCGCCGATGCCGGTGTGATTGGGCCCAAGGATCAGCACGGTGTCGGGAACCGCGATCGCCCCGTAGATGGAGCCTGCCACCTTTCCCGAGTAGAGGTAGCCGGCGTGGGGAGCGACGATCCCCAGGGGGCGTCCGGCCTCCCCTTCCGGCAAGGAGGACTCCCGTTGCGGCAGCATCTGTTCCAGCTCCTGACGGAGCTCATCCGGATCGCTCGTGTAGAATTTGCCTGCCACCGCCGCTTGACGTACCATGCCACCCTCCTTGGCGCCTGAGCGCCCGTGCCGGTGCAGTTTCATGAGAGCGATACCGCACCCGATAGATTCTAGCGCAGCAGAGGCCAAGGTTCAACAAGGTAGCGCCGTTACCCCATCCCAGCAGGTGAAGCGTGGTTTCAACAGGATCTCGGCGCCTCAAGTCCCCTCCCCAGGAGGGGGAGCAACTGTGTTGGAAAGTCAAGAGGGATTATGCGGGTTGCTCACACCAGAAAAGGGGACAGGCTACTTTTCAAATTTAATTAGAAAAATAAAGTAGCCTGTCCCCTTTTTATTCGCCTCAAGTCCCCTCCCCAGGAGGGGGA